>JADMIO013055777.1_pt1 | contig 121846 bp, 109 predicted proteins | sample 8958161 | NCBI WGS metagenome assembly JADMIO01 (sample SAMN16585339, study PRJNA669376) | soil metagenome | isolation source: Crop rotation soil | place: USA: Cullars Rotation, Alabama | collected 2011 | reverse complement strand
CCGTGGTCCCAGACTAATAATCAGACCGACGATACGAGTGGGACCGTGGTCCCAGACTAATAATCAGACCGACGATACGAGTGGGACCGTGGTCCCAGTCTGATTATCAGACCGACGATACAAGTGGAACAGTTATGCCCGGGAATTCCTGCAGGATCGATCCGCTCGAGAAGCTTTCTAGTGGTACCAACCCAGGCAGGTAGCACAGTGCGCGCCCACTGCCTTACGGATAGCACGACGCATCTTCGCCGCAGCGTTGTTCCCACGGGCGATAGCAGCACGCCGCTTCGCATGGCTCTTCACACTGCGCTGTGCCTGATAGGTGGCGTGGTGCTGAGCACAGCGCCCACCATGAGTAGCCCAGTCCCTACAGTCGAGACACCGGGTACGCATAGGGCACCCCCCCCCCCCTTCCGGGGACACCCCCCTATCCGTCGACACCCCCCTACCTACTCACGTGAGTAGGCTGGGCGCGGCAGCGCTAGAAGCGACCGCCCGTCATGAAGTGGGCAGTGAGCCAACCCATGAAGGCCAGTAGCGCAAAGCGTCGAGCACGCACCCAACCCGAAGGCTTGCCTGTACTGCCGCTTTGCGTGGCGAACCATGACCAGACGTGTTCGCTCAGCGTGTCGCCCGGCTTCTTATTGAAGAGCGCTCGACCCTCAATGACGCCGAACGCGGCAAGCCATGCGAGCCAAGCGATTGTGTATCCGCTCATTGAGCCCCCCGACGGATTCGAACCGCCGACCCCCTGATTACGAAACAGGCGCTCTAACCGAACTGAGCTAGGGAGGCAACGCCGGTCGCTCAACCCTGGGAGAGATCAGGGGAGTGACCGGCCTGAGTGGGTAGCGCTCGACGCCGTTCCTTAGCGGTGCTTGATGCGTGGCGCGTAAACCCCTCTACCTATATGAAGGTTGTCGGCAACCTGATTCGGGGTCACAGCGAAGGGCGCCCGGGTGACGCTGTGATGAAGTGGCGTGAAGTCTGGATTACCCAATGAGAAGTCATTAGGAATGTGTGTTTCGAGTCATTCCGTCACAGCATCACTTCCCCCAGGTCAACGGCTCGCCCCGCTGTGCTGTGGTGACGGAGTCACTGTTACTTAGGCTAACTAACTAAACCGAGACAAGAGAAATGGGCCGACCGGGGGACCGGCCGACCCTTCCCGCTGCCCCAGGAAGCCCGCTGTGCGCCCGTCTCAGCGCCTAACAGGCTTCCCGGGTGTCTCGCTACGCCGCTACGTCTTCCGTGCCGTCCTGGGCGTCGTCTTCGTCGTCGTCGGTCGGCGGCTTCGCCCACGTGATCGAAGCGCGCTTCTCGATGGGCGTTCCCTGCCCCCTGCCCGTAGTCGACTTCGTGACAACGATCTTGTCTACGAAGAGCCCGACGAACACGCGCTTGTCGTCTACTGACGCGCGCCCCCACCACGACTTAGGGCCGGTCGGGTCAGCGTCGGCGTCTTCGGGGAACCATTGGTCAAGGGGAAGCTTCGGGGCTTCGGCGGCTTCAAGTTCGGCAAGCCGCTCTTCCGCCCCTTGCTGCCGGAGCGTCAGCGCTGCCTGTTGCTTCCGGAAGTGCTTCCTGCCAACGGGTCCGTCGTACGCGCCTGCCGCGCGGTCTTCGTACAGCTCTTCAAGGGCGTTCAGGGCGTCGGCGCGCTCCGCAACAAGGTTCGCCCGTTCGCCGCTCTTCTCAGGCGCCTCAGTGAGCTTGCCGAAGCGTCGGGCGGCTTCCCACAGAAGCGCCAACGTCTCTTCGTCGCCTTCGGCGTGCCTGATCTTGTTGAAGATGCGTTCCGCAACGAACTTGTCGAGTGCCGCCATGCTGACGTTGCACGTGCCTTCGTGCTGCCCAGGTGCGGACGGGTCGACCACCTTCCGGCGACGGCAGCGGTAAGAGTCCTTGATCGATTCTTCCCCGCGCTTCGAAGTCATGACGGCGCCACACTCGCAGTACAGCTTGTCCATGGCGGACAGAATGGCTTGCCCCCGGGAAAGCCCCTTGCCGCGCCCCCTGCCGTCCAACCACGCCTGAAGCTCATACCACTCAGCGGGCTCGATGATCGGTCCGCAATCAAGCTCGACCGGCCGGAGCGTGATCGGGTCGCGCTGAATGCGGTAACCCTCAATCTTCGTGGTCGGCGTGCCGTCCGGCTTCTTCTTGTAGATCACCTCAGCGGCGAAGCCCGCAATACGCGGGTCCCGAAGGATTCGCATAACGGTTGCCGGGTCCCAGGCGCTTGAAGCGGTCTTCTTCCCAATCGTCTCGCCCCGGGTCGGCACGGCGTCAGCGTCCATGCGCTTACAAAGCCCCGTGATGCTGCCCGGGTGAATGGCGGCTTGACTGCCCGGCTTGAAGGGAAGGTGTTTGTGCGTCTTGATCTCACGCCACCACCACCGGATTACGTCGGGCTCGAACTCGAAGGGTCCGGTAAGGGGAGTGGTCGAGTGCGCAAGCTTGTTGATGACGACATTGACCATTCGGCCGTTGCGCGTGATCTCCTTCGTCTCCGAAACAAGCTCGAAGCCGTAAGGCGCCTTCCCGCCGACGTACCCGCCCAATTCGCGCTGAAGGTTCTTCGTGTCGAGAATCTTCGCCGACTTCAGCGAAGATTCTTTGTGCGACGCGTCGAGCCGCATAATCAGGTGAATCAGGTCCATGACGTTTCCCTGCCGGAAGACGCCTTCCTGAGTGGAAACAATCGTCACGCCCAGGGCGAGCAATTCCGAGACAATCGGAATCGCGTCCATGACCTTCAGGCGCGAGAAGCGCGACACGTCATAGACAATGATCATGTTGAGCCGCCCGGCGCGGCATTCGTTCAGGATGCGTTCGAACTCCGGGCGCTCCGCCGTCCCGAACGCCGACGTGCCCGGCGCTTCGCTGAAATGCCCGACGAACCTGAACCGGCCCCCGTCGCGCTCGACTTCGCGCTGAAGGTCGGCCGCCTTGTCTTCGTTGGCGCTACGCTGTGTCGCTGGGCTTGCTGCGCTCGAATTCTCGCGCTCGCGCGACTGACGGTCGTAAGCACCCGCGTACGTGTCCACCCCGGTCACAACCCCTTGTGTCATGTCGGCGACCCTACGCCCCCAACTGAGAGAACTCAAAGGTTACCCCAGTTGGGGCACTACTCCCGAAAACCGCTTCTGACCTGGGAAAACGTGAAGCCCCGGGGCATCCGCTGAGGGTTGCCGCCGGGGCTTCGGTGTGTCCGTCAGTACGGGCCATAGAGGGGCGTCGTGTAACCCACCCAGGGCGATTGCTCCGGCACGGGGAAGCCGCGCCACGCCTTCGGGACGTCGCGGTGAGTTCAGGCTTTTTCATATCTCATTGCCCCCGGACGAGCGTCTGCTCCGCCATTCGCCGTCCGCCGTGCCAATCGGATCAGCCGTCCAAATGCGGGATTTTCGTTAGTCGGAGGCCAAACGGCATTGAGCGTCAGCATATCATCAGCGAGCTGAAGAAAGACAATCCCCGATCCGCTCCACGTGTTGCCCCAGCAATCAGCGCGACCTTGCCCCTCCAACGTCATCTCGTTCTCCGCTCATGAGCTCAGCCACTGGCGAGCGGCATCGCATTCTTCGCATCCCGCCTCTGGCGGATGCAGGAAGATCAACGGATCTCGGCCCAGTTGACCCAGGGCTGTCGCCACAATGTCGCGGGAGCGGATCAACCGAGCAAAGGCATGACCGACTGGACCTTCCTTCTGAAGGCTCTTCTCCTTGAGCCACCTGTCCGCCAAGGCAAAGCGCTCACAGCAGTGGTCATTCTCGAGATAATCGACGCGTACCAACTTGCCATCCTGAAGAATGGTGCAGTGTCTCGGCACCCCATAGGGAACCTTTGCCATCAACTCGGCAAGATGCAGCGTCGTGTTGGCATCGTGTCCCACGCCGAGGAGAAGTACCTGCCCATCGAGTTCATGGACACGGGCGACCGGGCTTGCAGGCGAGTGAGGTGGCAGGGGCAATGGATCAGAGATGATCTGCTCTGCCTGTGGCCCCGCTGCCGCAAAGGCAAATGGATGGGCGCTGCGCTTTACATTTGGCAGGCGCCAGAATGTGTCAGAGACAACTCCAAGGTCCGGTGTAACGGGCGACGTGGCAGGATCGAACGGCTCGTCGTCCAGACCTGACCACGAGGGCATGACGAGCGTCCCTCCCGGACCCAGCGCAGCACGCAGGGCCTCGATCAGTCCAAGTGGCCCATCTTCGAGGGGCCGGACGCTACGGAAGGAGCTGTGGACCAGCAGCACACCGCCGGGGGTAACCCCAAGGTTGAGAAGCTGACCGATGAGCTCGGCTTTTCGCCATTCGTATTGCACGACATTGCACTCCACCGCTGATGACATCAGTCGATCATAGCACGATCAACGGCACTGTTGCAAATAGTCGGTGGTGATAAACTTATCATCCCCTTTTGCTGATGGAGCTGCACATGAACCCATTCAAAGGCCGGCATTTTCAGCGTGACATCATTCTGTGGGCCGTACGCTGGTACTGCAAATACGGCATCAGTTACCGTGAGCTGCAGGTCGACGGATCTTTTCCGCTGCATAACCCTGCTTCGGGGTCATTATAGCGATTTTTTCGGTATATCCATCCTTTTTCGCACGATATACAGGATTTTGCCAAAGGGTTCGTGTAGACTTTCCTTGGTGTATCCAACGGCGTCAGCCGGGCAGGATAGGTGAAGTAGGCCCACCCGCGAGCGGGTGTTCCTTCTTCACTGTCCCTTATTCGCACCTGGCGGTGCTCAACGGGAATCCTGCTCTGCGAGGCTGGCCGGCTACCGCCGGCGTAACAGATGAGGGCAAGCGGATGGCTGATGAAACCAAGCCAACCAGGAAGGGCAGCCCACCTATCAAGGTGTACTGCCTTCCAGACGAACGAAGAGCGATTGAGGAAAAGGCGGCGGCGGCCGAGAGAGAATATTCAGGCCAGTTATGCTTTCTGGCCTGTAACAAAGGACATTAAGTAAAGACAGATAAACGTAGACTAAAACGTGGTCGCATCAGGGTGCTGGCTTTTCAAGTTCCTTAAGAATGGCCTCAATTTTCTCTATACACTCAGTTGGAACACGAGACCTGTCCAGGTTAAGCACCATTTTATCGCCCTTATACAATACTGTCGCTCCAGGAGCAAACTGATGTCGTGAGCTTAAACTAGTTCTTGATGCAGATGACGTTTTAAGCACAGAAGTTAAAAGAGTGATAACTTCTTCAGCTTCAAATATCACCCCAGCTTTTTTCTGCTCATGAAGGTTAGATGCCTGCTGCTTAAGTAATTCCTCTTTATCTGTAAAGGCTTTTTGAAGTGCATCACCTGACCGGGCAGATAGTTCACCGGGGTGAGAAAAAAGAGCAACAACTGATTTAGGCAATTTGGCGGTGTTGATACAGCGGGTAATAATCTTACGTGAAATATTTTCCGCATCAGCCAGCGCAGAAATATTTCCAGCAAATTCATTCTGCAATCGGCTTGCATAACGCTGACCACGTTCATAAGCACTTGTTGGGCGATAATCGTTACCCAATCTGGATAATGCAGCCATCTGCTCATCATCCAGCTCGCCAACCAGAACACGATAATCACTTTCGGTAAGTGCAGCAGCTTTACGACGGCGACTCCCATCGGCAATTTCTATGACACCAGATACTCTTCGACCGAACGCCGGTGTCTGTTGACCAGTCAGTAGAAAAGAAGGGATGAGATCATCCAGTGCGTCCTCAGTAAGCAGCTCCTGGTCACGTTCATTACCTGACCATACCCGAGAGGTCTTCTCAACACTATCACCCCGGAGCACTTCAAGAGTAAACTTCACATCCCGACCACATACAGGCAAAGTAATGGCATTACCGCGAGCCATTACTCCTACGCGCGCAATTAACGAATCCACCATCGGGGCAGCTGGTGTCGATAACGAAGTATCTTCAACCGGTTGAGTATTGAGCGTATGTTTTGGAATAACAGGCGCACGCTTCATTATCTAATCTCCCAGCGTGGTTTAATCAGACGATCGAAAATTTCATTGCAGACAGGTTCCCAAATAGAAAGAGCATTTCTCCAGGCACCAGTTGAAGAGCGTTGATCAATGGCCTGTTCAAAAACAGTTCTCATCCGGATCTGACCTTTACCAACTTCATCCGTTTCACGTACAACATTTTTTAGAACCATGCTTCCCCAGGCATCCCGAATTTGCTCCTCCATCCACGGGGACTGAGAGCCATTACTATTGCTGTATTTGGTAAGCAAAATACGTACATCAGGCTCGAACCCTTTAAGATCAACGTTCTTGAGCAGATCACGAAGCATATCGAAAAACTGCAGTGCGGAGGTGTAGTCAAACAACTCAGCAGGCGTGGGAACAATCAGCACATCAGCAGCACATACGACATTAATCGTGCCGATACCCAGGTTAGGCGCGCTGTCAATAACTATGACATCATAGTCATGAGCAACAGTTTCAATGGCCAGTCGGAGCATCAGGTGTGGATCGGTGGGCAGTTTACCTTCATCAAATTTGCCCATTAACTCAGTTTCAATACGGTGCAGAGCCAGACAGGAAGGAATAATGTCAAGCCCCGGCCAGCAAGTGGGCTTTATTGCATAAGTGACATCGTCCTTTTCCCCAAGATAGAAAGGCAGGAGAGTGTCTTCTGCATGAATATGAAGATCTGGTACCCATCCGTGATACATTGAGGCTGTTCCCTGGGGGTCGTTACCTTCCACGAGCAAAACACGTAGCCCCTTCAGAGCCAGATCCTGAGCAAGATGAACAGAAACTGAGGTTTTGTAAACGCCTCCTTTATGGGCAGCAACCCCGATCACCGGTGGAAATACGTCTTCAGCACGTCGCAATCGCGTACCAAACACATCACGCATATGATTAATTTGTTCAATTGTATAACCAACACGTTGCTCAACCCGTCCTCGAATTTCCATATCCGGGTGCGGTAGTCGCCCTGCTTTCTCGGCATCTCTGATAGCCTGAGAAGAAACCCCAACTAAATCCGCTGCTTCACCTATTCTCCAGCGCCGGGTTATTTTCCTCGCTTCCGGGCTGTCATCATTAAACTGTGCAATGGCGATAGCCTTCGTCATTTCATGACCAGCGTTTATGCACTGGTTAAGTGTTTCCATGAGTTTCATTCTGAACATCCTTTAATCATTGCTTTGCGTTTTTTTATTAAATCTTGCAATTTACTGCAAAGCAACAACAAAATCGCAAAGTCATCAAAAAACCGCAAAGTTGTTTAAAATAAGAGCAACACTACAAAAGGAGATAAGAAGAGCACATACCTCAGTCACTTATTATCACTAGCGCTCGCCGCAGCCGTGTAACCGAGCATAGCGAGCGAACTGGCGAGGAAGCAAAGAAGAACTGTTCTGTCAGATAGCTCTTACGCTCAGCGCAAGAAGAAATATCCACCGTGGGAAAAACTCCAGGTAGAGGTACACACGCGGATAGCCAATTCAGAGTAATAAACTGTGATAATCAACCCTCATCAATGATGACGAACTAACCCCCGATATCAAGTCACATGACGAAGGGAAAGAGAAGGAAATCAACTGTGACAAACTGCCCTCAAATTTGGCTTCCTTAAAAATTACAGTTCAAAAAGTATGAGAAAATCCATGCAGGCTGAAGGAAACAGCAAAACTGTGACAAATTACCCTCAGTAGGTCAGAACAAATGTGACGAACCACCCTCAAATCTGTGACAGATAACCCTCAGACTATCCTGTCGTCATGGAAGTGATATCGCGGAAGGAAAATACGATATGAGTCGTCTGGCGGCCTTTCTTTTTCTCAATGTATGAGAGGCGCATTGGAGTTCTGCTGTTGATCTCATTAACACAGACCTGCAGGAAGCGGCGGCGGAAGTCAGGCATACGCTGGTAACTTTGAGGCAGCTGGTAACGCTCTATGATCCAGTCGATTTTCAGAGAGACGATGCCTGAGCCATCCGGCTTACGATACTGACACAGGGATTCGTATAAACGCATGGCATACGGATTGGTGATTTCTTTTGTTTCACTAAGCCGAAACTGCGTAAACCGGTTCTGTAACCCGATAAAGAAGGGAATGAGATATGGGTTGATATGTACACTGTAAAGCCCTCTGGATGGACTGTGCGCACGTTTGATAAACCAAGGAAAAGATTCATAGCCTTTTTCATCGCCGGCATCCTCTTCAGGGCGATAAAAAACCACTTCCTTCCCCGCGAAACTCTTCAATGCCTGCCGTATATCCTTACTGGCTTCCGCAGAGGTCAATCCGAATATTTCAGCATATTTAGCAACATGGATCTCGCAGATACCGTCATGTTCCTGTAGGGTGCCATCAGATTTTCTGATCTGGTCAACGAACAGATACAGCATACGTTTTTGATCCCGGGAGAGACTATATGCCGCCTCAGTGAGGTCGTTTGACTGGACGATTCGCGGGCTATTTTTACGTTTCTTGTGATTGATAACCGCTGTTTCCGCCATGACAGATCCATGTGAAGTGTGACAAGTTTTTAGATTGTCACACTAAATAAAAAAGAGTCAATAAGCAGGGATAACTTTGTGAAAAAACAGCTTCTTCTGAGGGCAATTTGTCACAGGGTTAAGGGCAATTTGTCACAGACAGGACTGTCATTTGAGGGTGATTTGTCACACTGAAAGGGCAATTTGTCACAACACCTTCTCTAGAACCAGCATGGATAAAGGCCTACAAGGCGCTCTAAAAAAGAAGATCTAAAAACTATAAAAAAAATAATTATAAAAATATCCCCGTGGATAAGTGGATAACCCCAAGGGAAGTTTTTTCAGGCATCGTGTGTAAGCAGAATATATAAGTGCTGTTCCCTGGTGCTTCCTCGCTCACTCGACCGGGAGGGTTCGAGAAGGGGGGGCACCCCCCTTCGGCGTGCGCGGTCACGCGCACAGGGCGCAGCCCTGGTTAAAAACAAGGTTTATAAATATTGGTTTAAAAGCAGGTTAAAAGACAGGTTAGCGGTGGCCGAAAAACGGGCGGAAACCCTTGCAAATGCTGGATTTTCTGCCTGTGGACAGCCCCTCAAATGTCAATAGGTGCGCCCCTCATCTGTCAGCACTCTGCCCCTCAAGTGTCAAGGATCGCGCCCCTCATCTGTCAGTAGTCGCGCCCCTCAAGTGTCAATACCGCAGGGCACTTATCCCCAGGCTTGTCCACATCATCTGTGGGAAACTCGCGTAAAATCAGGCGTTTTCGCCGATTTGCGAGGCTGGCCAGCTCCACGTCGCCGGCCGAAATCGAGCCTGCCCCTCATCTGTCAACGCCGCGCCGGGTGAGTCGGCCCCTCAAGTGTCAACGTCCGCCCCTCATCTGTCAGTGAGGGCCAAGTTTTCCGCGAGGTATCCACAACGCCGGCGGCCGGCCGCGGTGTCTCGCACACGGCTTCGACGGCGTTTCTGGCGCGTTTGCAGGGCCATAGACGGCCGCCAGCCCAGCGGCGAGGGCAACCAGCCGAGGGCTTCGCCCTGTCGCTCGACTGCGGCGAGCACTACTGGCTGTAAAAGGACAGACCACATCATGGTTCTGTGTTCATTAGGTTGTTCTGTCCATTGCTGACATAATCCGCTCCACTTCAACGTAACACCGCACGAAGATTTCTATTGTTCCTGAAGGCATATTCAAATCGTTTTCGTTACCGCTTGCAGGCATCATGACAGAACACTACTTCCTATAAACGCTACACAGGCTCCTGAGATTAATAATGCGGATCTCTACGATAATGGGAGATTTTCCCGACTGTTTCGTTCGCTTCTCAGTGGATAACAGCCAGCTTCTCTGTTTAACAGACAAAAACAGCATATCCACTCAGTTCCACATTTCCATATAAAGGCCAAGGCATTTATTCTCAGGATAATTGTTTCAGCATCGCAACCGCATCAGACTCCGGCATCGCAAACTGCACCCGGTGCCGGGCAGCCACATCCAGCGCAAAAACCTTCGTGTAGACTTCCGTTGAACTGATGGACTTATGTCCCATCAGGCTTTGCAGAACTTTCAGCGGTATACCGGCATACAGCATGTGCATCGCATAGGAATGGCGGAACGTATGTGGTGTGACCGGAACAGAGAACGTCACACCGTCAGCAGCAGCGGCGGCAACCGCCTCCCCAATCCAGGTCCTGACCGTTCTGTCCGTCACTTCCCAGATCCGCGCTTTCTCTGTCCTTCCTGTGCGACGGTTACGCCGCTCCATGAGCTTATCGGGTCCACTCGCGAACGCAGAAAGGCCCACCCGAAGGTGAGCCAGTGTGATTACATTTGCGGCCTAACTGTGGCCAGTCCAGTTACGCTGGAGTCACTAGTATTTAGGTGACACTATAGAAGCGGCCGCGACAACTTGTCCACGTGGAATTCTAAGCTTAGGATCCCAATGTGCTGGAAAGCCTTCCCGCCCAACGTTAACCACGCGAACACCGGGTGCTATAATGGCTAGTCACTTGGTATTAATTTCCCGGAGCAATTTACAAATACGTTTAACAATGCCGGGACCTTCATAAATAAAACCTGTCCAAACCTGTACCAACGATGCACCGGCATTGAATTTCTCTTTTGCATCAGCAGGAGAAAAGATTCCTCCGCTTGCGATGATCGGTATTTGCCCATTTGCTTTTTGATGAATGTATTTTATTATTTCTGTACTTCTTTGTTTTAGCGGCGCCCCACTCAATCCACCGCCCTCCTGGTTGCCAACACCAATATGATGGACCAGGCCATCGCGGCTGATCGTTGTATTGGCGGCGACGATCCCGTCTAGTTTTATTTCCAACGCCAGGTCAATCACGTCGCCAATTTGTTCAAACGAAAGATCGGGAGCAATTTTCAGTAGCACAGGTTTTGAATTTGCCTTACCGTTGTTGATCATCAATAAGTGCAATAAAATTTTTTTAAGCGAGTCTTTTTCCTGCAGTTCACGCAGGCCCGGTGTATTAGGTGAACTGACATTTACGACGAAATAGTCAACGTAAGGATGAAGCTCGTTGAAACAGGTTGCATAGTCTTTCCACGCATCCTGGTTGGGGGTGGTTTTATTTTTCCCAATGTTACCTCCCACGATTAAGCGTGAAACGTGAGACTTGAGACCTGAGCTGGATTGACGTTTGATCTTTGACGTTTGCCGGTCTCTCCAGGCCTTCAATCTCTCCGCAACCACCTTTACTCCGTCATTATTAAAGCCCATCCGGTTGATCAGGGCCCTGTCTTTTGGTAAGCGAAATAATCTTGGCTTTGGATTTCCTTCCTGGGGCAAAGGGGTGACTGTCCCGATTTCAACAAAACCAAATCCCAGCGTTTCAAGTTCTTCCAGATATTTTGCGTTCTTATCAAAACCGGCGCCGAGACCCACAGCGTTCCTGAACTCGAGATTCCAGAAATGAGTAATAAGTGATGAGTGATGAGTGCCAAACACCAAAGCAATTAACTTTCTTACCGGCGGGATCACGCAGAGGATTTTAAGACAATTCATTGAAAAATAGTGCGTCCATTCGGGAGGAAATAAAAACAAAATACTGCGAATGATCTTGTACATAGTCGGGGCGAAGATAAATTAACTTTGATGGTTTTGGCTTGACAGGGGGACCATCTAACTTTGCTGAATAGAGAACTGAGCATGCAAGTGAGTGACCCGACTTATTGGGACAGGGTGCAACGGAAATCGAAATGAATTACAAAAACCTTAAAACAAAAGAAAGTAACAGAAATTTTTAATTCTCCCTGGCACCGCCCCCGGCGGGGATGGGGATAAAACCTTTCATTATGCAGGAAGCCTATATCGTAGCAGGATACAGAACAGCCGTAGGAAAAGCAAAACGCGGGGGATTTCGTTTCTACAGGCCCGATGACCTGGCGGTAGACGTGATCAAAGGATTGATGGCAAGTGTTCCGCAGCTGGAGGCAAACAGAGTGGATGATGTTATTGTTGGAAATGCAGTGCCCGAAGCGGAGCAGGGTTTGCAGGTGGGACGCATTATTGCTGCACGAGCATTGGGGTTCGATGTACCAGGAATGACGGTGAACCGGTATTGCGCGAGTGGATTGGAAACAATTTCAATTGCAACAGCAAAGATCAGGATGGGCATGGCCGATTGCATTATCGCCGGTGGCACAGAAAGCATGAGCCTTGTTCCAACGGCGGGTTGGAAAACAGTGCCCGCGTATTCGATTGCTAAAGATGAACCCGATTACTACCTGAGTATGGGATTAACGGCTGAAGCAGTAGCCAGGGAATACAAGGTAAGTCGTGAAGCGCAGGATGAATTTTCATTTCATTCGCATCAAAAAGCCATCAACGCTATCAAGAACGGATATTTTAAAACCGGGATACTTCCGATCAATGTCGAAGAAGTCTATCTCGATGAAAAGGGAAAAAAACAAAACAGAAATTACACAGTAGAAACAGACGAGGGACCAAGAGCTGACACCTCCCTTGAAGTATTAGCCAAATTGAAACCGGCATTTGCAGCGGGTGGCTGTGTAACGGCGGGTAATTCTTCGCAGACAAGTGATGGTGCCGCTTTTGTGATAGTAATGGGTGAAAAGATGATGACTGAACTTAGCTTGAAACCAATTGGAAGGCTGGTTGCTTGTATGTCTGCCGGTGTTCATCCGCGCATTATGGGTATTGGACCTGTAGCCGCTATTCCAAAAGTGATGAAGCAGGCCAGCATGAATCTTTCTCAGATTGATCTTATCGAGTTGAACGAGGCTTTTGCTTCGCAGGCAATCGCAGTTATTCGTGAAGCAGGACTGAATCCTGATATTGTTAATGTCAACGGCGGTGCGATCGCCTTAGGACATCCGCTTGGATGCACAGGCTGCAAGCTCACAATCCAAATCCTGAATGATATGAAACGGTTGAATAAGAAATATGGAATGGTCACAGCATGTGTTGGAGGCGGACAGGGTATTGCCGGAGTGATCGAGAATATTAATTAGACTAAATTCACCAAGTAGACAGGTACAACAGCGTCATGTGGGAGAAGGTTATCTATGCTACTTAGTGCCTTATTTGATTTAAGAATCCTTAATACCCGACATTATCAAACCACAGTTGCAAGGTTTCCCACCAGTTTGTTTAAATTTGAGTGAATAATAAGCGAAGAATGACTTGTAGAAGGATAGAAATAAATTTTTTTTTGCTTCTCCTGGTATTATCCTGTTCCTGCTCAAAAAAATCTAATACTGATCCTGGAAGTCGCGCCGATCTGATAATAAATAAGAAATGGAAAATAACCGCCATTAGTGTCAAGACCCCTGATGGCATTTACTATCCTGATAATTATTCTCCCCTTCCGTCCTATAAAAAAGACGATTACTTTTATTTCAATGCTGATCTCACTTTTACTGACAATGATAATATCGAAAAGGCGCCCAACAATTCAACCGGCGTCCTGGATTCCGGGAAATGGGCCCTGGAGAATGCCGGGAATAACCTGTATATGATCAGTACATTACTTCAGACAGGGACTGCCATTGAATATTATCCAACAAAAATTTTACAACTTACAGCCCCTTCTATGCAGTGGGAAAGTACAAGTCCTTATGATGGAACGATCGTGTGGACAACTTATACAGTGATACAATAACAGTCGTGCGAGCAGGAGCCCGCGATTTTTTACAATTCGTCTGCGTTAAAAACTTTTCCTTTCCAGCTTCTTTGAGTCACACCGCCATCGGTTTGCTTCTTCACAAATAATACCTTATAGCTGTCGTATTGGTTTTGGTCCTTGAGTGATTTTTTGAGATCGGATGCAATTAATTTTCCCAGGAAGATCATTTGATCATCATCCACAGGAATGTCCCTGCTATTAATAATGTCAATTTCCAATTCAGATTTGGTTTTCCCATTGGTACTTATTTCCTTCCCATTAAGATTTACATCCTCGCAGGAAACCAGCTGCTTAAGATCTTTTTGCAATTGTTCTGTTGTTATACGGAACACACGACTTTTTGTGGTAGTGGTTGTCATTGTGCAACTGGCACTGAACGCGGCAGAGAAAATTATTGCGAGGGATCTTTTGTGAATAGTCATGGTTCATGATTTTGGATAGTGGTTCTTAAATATGTTACAAAAGAATAAATAGAATAATTTCTATTCAGTATCTTGGCTTAACTATGATGCCCCTAGCTTCCAGGCATAATAAGGCACAGGACAACGGCGATATGGTTATACATCATCCACTTTTAAAAATCATCAAGCAATTGTAAAATGAAGAAAATAATTTTTTGTTTATCAGTTTGCCTTACTCTTTTTGCTTTAGTTCATGCGCAAACGTTACATTCTCCCGGCGGAAAGTTTACAATGGTCTTTGCCCTTGAAAGTGACGGTACGCCTGGCTACACGCTTAGTTATAAAGACCGTGTGGTGATCAAGCCGAGTAAGCTTGGGCTGGAACTGAAAAATGATAAACAATTATTGAATGGTTTTGAAATTACAAGGACCGACACATCTTCTTTCGATGAAACATGGAAACCTGTTTGGGGAGAAGTCGCAACCATTCGCAATCATTACAATGAAATGGCCGTTACGCTCAGTCAAAAAGAAACAGGCAGGCAAATAATAATCCGTTTTCGTCTTTTCGACGACGGATTGGGTTTTCGTTATGAATTTCCTTCGCAAAAAAATTTAGTCTACTTCGTAATTAAAGAAGAGAGAACACAATTCGCGATGACCGGCGACCATACCGCATTCTGGATCGCTGGTGATTATGATACGCAGGAATATGATTACACGGAATCGAAACTCTCTGAAATAAGAGGCTTGATGTCAAAAGCGATATCGTCCAATGCATCTCAAATGCAATTCTCGCCAACAGGCGTTCAAACAGCATTGATGATGAAAACAGCAGATGGGTTATACATCAATTTGCATGAAGCGGCGCTCATCAATTATTCCTGTATGAGCCTTAATCTTGATGACAAGAATTTTATTTTTCAATCGTGGCTTACACCCGACGGGAATGGCGATAAAGGCAATATCCAGACTCCCGGCACTTCTCCATGGCGCACTATTATTGTAAGCGATGATGCCCGTGATATTGTGGCATCAAAGATGACATACAATTTAAACGAGCCTTGCAAGCTAGAAAATACGTCATGGATAAAACCCGTAAAATATATGGGTGTATGGTGGGAGATGATCACAGGCAAAAGCACATGGTCATATACAAATGATTACCCCTCTGTTCAGCTTGGAGTTACTGACTATGCAAAGGCAAAACCCAACGGCACACACGGCGCTACTACTGCCAACGTAAAAAAATATATAGACTTTGCATCACAGAATGGGTTTGATGCGGTGCTGGTAGAAGGATGGAACATTGGTTGGGAAGATTGGTTCGGGCACAGCAAGGATCATGTGTTCGATTTTGTTACGCCTTACCCGGATTTTCATCTGCAGGAGCTGAATGATTATGCACACTCGAAAGGCATAAAGCTCATCATGCACCATGAGACTTCCAGTTCTGTAAGAAATTATGAACGATATATTGATACGGCGTTTAAGCTGATGAAGCAGTATGGTTATGATGCAGTGAAGACAGGCTATGTTGGCAATATTCTGCCGGCTGGGGAACACCACTACAGTCAATGGACAGTGAATCATTACCAGTATACCGTTGAAAAAGCTGCACAATACCACATTATGTTGAATGGCCATGAAGCGGTGCGTCCTACCGGCATCGCCCGGACGTACCCGAACCTTATCGGCAATGAGTCAGCAAGAGGAACAGAGTTCCAGGCCTTCGGTGGTTCTCATGCGAATCATGTGACCATTCTCCCCTTTACGCGATTATTAGGAGGGCCGATGGATTATACGCCCGGCATTTTTGAAATGGATATAAGTAAGATCAATCCTTCGAATCCATCACACGCAAATACAACCATTGCCAACCAGCTGGCTTTGTATGTTACTATGTACAGTCCTTTGCAAATGGCCGCTGATCTGCCTGAAAATTATAGCCGCTTCCCCGACGCATTTCAGTTTATTAAAGATGTAGCTGTTGACTGGCAGGACAGCAAATACATCGAAGCGGAACCAGGGTATTATCTTACTGTTGCACGCAAGGCAAAAACAACAGGCAAATGGTTTTTGGGAAGCGTGAATGGATACAATGCGAGAACGTCAAACATCGCATTCGATTTCTTAGAAGCCGGCAAAACATACATTGCTACCATCTATGCTGACGCCAGGGATGCCGATTATAAGACGAAACCACAGGCGTATATTATTAGCAAAGTAGTGGTCACCAGCAAATCAAAACTTGCACAGTTCTGCGCTCCCGGTGGTGGCTTTGCTATCAGTTTTGTTGAGGCCGATAAAACGCAAGCAAAGGGTTTGAAGAAGCTGTGAGTGATCATTGTCAATGGGGCTAATGTTCAATTAAATTCCTTCTCAACGGGTTTCCCTCGAATGAATGTCAGGTTTCTAAAACTTGCATGGCCAATGAATTGATAAATATTTTATGATTATTAGTAAATATTTATTGTTTTTCAATAAATATTTATTTATATTTGCGTGGTCATAAAATACGTAAAATGAAACCGACAACAAAACTGGTCCTGGCGATACTTCACGTTATCGCGTGGATAATATTCCTTGGTCTCTGCGTCAAAACCGGCGCGATCCTTTATTCTTTCTTTGTAAGTCTTGCCATGAGTCCTGAAGGTGCGAAAAATCTTTACATGGAACTCAACCTTTCCTCGCTCTATCATTTCGATAGGGTCTATTATATTGTTCTCGTGTCGACAATCATTGTTCTTTCAGCATTAAAGGCTCTTCTCTTTTATTTTGTTGTGAAGATTTTTCTTAAGATAAATTTCGTTAAGCCATTCAGTGCGGATGTGTCCCGGTTTATAGCAATGATCGGGTACCTCGCGCTGGGCATCGGGGTCCTGACCGAAATTGCCAACAAAAATTGTGATTGGTTGGTTAAGCAAGGAGTTACTTTTCCTGACCTCCAGTCGGTGCTGGGAGGCGGAGGCGAATTTTTGCTTTTAGGCGCGGTCATTTTTATGATATCGCAAGTCTTTAAAAGAGGGATCGAAATCCAAACTGAAAACGAATTAACCGTATAACTATGCCGATCGTAGTAAACCTCGATGTGATGATGGCGAAACGCAAAATGTCATTGAATGAGCTTTCTGAAAAAGTAGATCTGACATTGGCCAATCTCTCAATCCTGAAAACGGGGAAAGCAAAGGCTATTCGTTTCAGTACATTAGACGCTATTTGCAAGGCGCTGGATTGTCAACCGGGAGACATTTTAGAATTCGTGAAAAAAAGTTAGCGGGGTTTCTCCGGCAGATTTTCGCAGAAGAGCGCAGAGTATTTCGGAAATCAGAATCCGGACATTCATCATTTTTTTTTCTTTGACTTTGCATTTTCTTTTTCTAAATTCTCCTTTATCCGAAACTTAACGATGTCCTCTACAAGAGGCAGGGGAATCGCCTCGTCAATAGGAAATTGAATGGCTCCTTTTGAAGTTTTATAATGGGTCAACCTGTGTTTGAAAACGTTCATGGGCGAAGAAGTAGGATAGAACCCGATATGATTTTTGTACCCGGCAAAATACACTAACATGCCATGATATTTGAAGGCAGGCATCCGGTAGCTGATCGTTTCTTCGGCGGCTGGTGCCGTTTTCTTTATGGTGGCCCTTAATTTTTGCAAGATCGCCTGCACATCTGCCGGGAACTGTTTAATATAGTCGTCGATATTTGCGGGTACTTTAGAACTGGCTTGCATAACAATAATTTTAAGTGTTGTGAACCTGGGGTTTAGGACACTATTTTTAGACTAATTGCACGAATTTTTTTTTCACAAAGGCTACGAAGTTTCATTCTAAAATGTCACAAATAAATCCGTTTTCGGCAACAACATTCATAATTTTATCGGCACAGAAACTTTTTCCTTCTACGCGCAGGATCTTGTCACAATCATGAAGGTCAAAATTTATCCTGTTACCAGGAAAATGTTCCTGCAAAATATTAATGATCTTTTTTGCCTGGACCGTTTCTTCCACATTTGTTTTGAAAACTTCGATCATCGCCGGTAAGTTTTATTTAAACGGTTCTATAATGAAGTCCAACGACCCCTGATCTGAATTTTTTCAGTGTAACCAGTTTTAGACCGATCCTGTTATGCAAGTTGAACAAAGGAATTCCTGATCCGAGGATCACCGGGTTTATATTAATATGATATTCGTCCACCAGGTTCCATTCCATAAAACTGTGTGTAAGCTTTGGACTTCCAAATATCATCATGTTCTTTCCCGGTACCTGTTTTAGTTTTAGTATTTCCAGTGGGATATTTTCTTTTATCAGTTTTGTATTATTCCATTCCACTTTCTCCAGTCTTTTTGAAAAGACTATTTTATTGATATCTTCCATCCATTTGGCATGTTGCAGTTCCAGCTCGTTGCTCGAATCATTGGCAAGCACCGTTGGCCAGTAGCTTTCCATCATTTGGTAAGTAACTCTTCCAAACAACGCCGTATCTGCATTGTCTGCAAGCATGATTGAATCTTTAAAGATCTCATCGTCTATCGTGATCCAATCCATTTCTCCTCTTGAGCTGGCGACAAACCCGTCAAGGGACACATGCATGAACGCGACCAGGTTTCTCATTTTTGATCTGGCTTTTGTATTGGTAGCGGCAAAGATGTTTTTCAATTGGTAAATGTGACGTTGTGTATGATAAACCACAAAGTGCAGCAGCTCAAATTTTGTAACCTCACCAAATAAGGAGTGGCTTATCATTTCAAATAGATTGACAGCCCTGCTTAGATCTTTTAATTGTGATATGGAGGTTTGAAGGCTATCGATGACCGATCTTTTTTGATAGATGTCCTGCGTGGGTAAAATAAATTCGGGTGAACGAAGTTTTTTGTCAAAATCTAAAAAGGTCTTTTTTAATTGTTCCACACCTGCATCAACGGCCCTTCCGGGTGAATTACCTTCCTTCCTCAATGATCTTATAATTGCAATGTTTGATCTTGTGACGTGCTCGGCGACCTGCGCGGCTGTCCAGCTTCCAGCGGAAGGGATCTCGTTGATCTGCGTTTCATCAAAGGAAGAAATTAATTCGATCAATTCTGAAGTTGTATTATCAAGGGAGAGAAACAGTTCCTTTGCATTTACATTTTCTGTCATTATTAAGCTGCTTGTGGTCATTCAACGGGTTTTTTGTCTATTGAACGGTTTCCGGCTGCTTCATTTTTACAAGGCAAAGCATTTCCGTGTCGGTTTTATACCATTCAACCACTTCTTTTGTTTCATCGGCGCGATCGTCTTCCATCATATCATGAAATACATCTTTTATACGGTCAGTTTGGTCACGCCAACCAGTAATGGTTACTACCAGGTATTCACCTTTTTCAATAATATATCTTTCGCAATCATATTTTTCAGCTTCTCCCGGGTACTTTTCCCCCGCGGCGGCTTTATAAATTATTTTTCCGTTTTCATCCATATGGCTGAGGCCATAGTAAGCGCGATGGGAACCGTCCGGGATCATGTTTATTAATGCATGAAAGGCCTCGTTAATACCGAGTGGGAATGTGGTCACTTCTTTCCCAAAAACTTCCAGATCGTTTTTTAAATTATATGTTTCCATAGCTTTATTTTGTCAATATAAATACAAACCTAGTACCGTTTAAAAAAAATGACGGGGTGCATATACGGCAATGTCAGGGGTTGGTTGCGACACAGCCTTTGGTTACCTTTAGCATCAGGACTTACTCTCAAATTAAACCTGTGACAGATGAAACATGTATCAATTCTTATTCCCCGCGGACACACGAGCCTTGTCAATATTGAAGGGACGCATCAAATTCTCTCCGAGGTAAATAATCTTCGTGTTGAAAGAGGTAACACTCCATTGTTCAACATTAAATTGGTTGGCTTGTCAAATGAAACAAGTCAGCCCAGCGGATTGTTTACAGTAAATCCGCAGGTTCTTGTTCGTGATGTTAAGAAAACCGATCTGATAATCATTCCCGCAGTACATGGTGACCAGGTGAAAGCTGCTGAGGCAAACAAAGAATTCATTCCATGGATCATAGATCAATATAATGGCGGGGCAGAGCTGGTAAGTTTTTGTATTGGTTCGTTTTTCCTTGGGGCGACCGGACTATTGGAAGGAAAGCAATGCACCACTCACTGGAGATTCGTAAATGAATTCAGGGCAATGTTCCCCGACGCGGATGTAGTAGACGATAAGATCATGACGGAAGACACTGGTATTTATACAAGTGGTGGGGCTTACTCTTATCTAAACCTGCTTATCTACCTTATCGAAAAATATGCGGGTCGTGAGATCGCCATTCTTATTTCAAAAGCATTCATGATTGACATTGACCGGATCAGTCAGTCACCGTTCATTATTTTCCAGGGACAGAAGGCACATGAAGACGAACCTGTAAAAAAGGCACAGGAATTCATTGAGAAGAACTTCCAGGATAAGATAACTGTTGAACAGCTGGCCTCCATGTATGCTTTGAGTCGCAGAAACCTTGAACGGAGGTTTAAGAAAGCCACGTGCAATACCGTGACAGAATACATCCAAAGAGTGAAGATCGAGGCCGCAAAGAAAAATTTCGAGACGAGCCGCAAAAACATCAATGAAGTGATGTATGATGTGGGATATATGGATACAAAAGCATTCAGAACAACATTTAAAAAGATCACTGGATTGTCACCAATTGAGTATAGGAAGAAATACAACAGGGAACTGGCGGTAGCGTAATGGTGGCAGAACAAAGCAGCAAGGACATTCAGATTGATTACATGTTATTTGATCAGCCAATGATATCTGCCATGGCTTTTTCAAAGCACCGTTAGTTTATCAATTTTCTTTTGGATAGTTTGTTGGTCGGTTTGTGTTTTGGCAAGTCTAATTGCTTTTTGAAAATTTTGGATTGCTTTGCTATTGTCTATTCCTGTATACAATTCTCCGAGTAGCGTAAAATAGAAATGATTGGCGCTTAAATTTATTTTCTCAGCTTCCCGAATAGCCGCCTCTTTGCCATTTGCTTTTGAAAGGGCATAAGTTCTGTTCAACGCTGCTATCGGTGAATATTCGATCTGCAGCAGCCGGTTGTATAGGTACAATATATTTTCCCATTTTTCCTTTGTGTCTGCTTTCTGCGTATTCCAGTAAGCGATCGTTGCTTCAAGGTGATATTTTGAAATTGAATCCCCTTGTGAGGACCGGTGAAGATGATATGTGCCTTTTGTGATCAATCCCTGGTCCCACAAAGTTTCATCCTGGTCCTCGTATAATATCATTTCACCTTTTTCATTTTTCCTTGCTTTGAACCGCGAAGAATGGAAACACATCAGGGCAAACAAAGCGTTTACATTGGGCCGATCCGTTTGTTCGTTTCCTATGAGAAGACCGGTGAGCCGCATCGCTTCGGCACAAAGATCCTCGCGAAGTATTGTGTCCTGGCTTTCAGAATAATATCCCTCATTAAAAAGTAAATACAAAGTGGTCAGAACAGTTTCTAAGCGATTGCTGATCTGTTCCTTTGATGGGAGTTCAATACTTACATTTTCTATTCGCAATTTTTCCTTTGCCCTGAAAAGCCGTTTGTTGATGGTTTCTTTATTAGTGAGAAAAGCATCCGCAATTTCTTCGATACCAAATCCGCAAAGAATGCGAAGCGACAAGCCAATTTGTGACTCTGCCGGGATGGATGGATGGCAGAGAGCGAATAACATTTGCAGTTGGCTATCGGTGATATTTTTTTCCGAAAGATCTATCTCCACTTCATCGTTTTGTGGTGAACTGTATTTTATTTGCTTTGCAATTTTCTCAGCAAAAAGCCGGTCACGCTGAAGATAATTTTTTGCCTTGTTCTTTGCGACCGTATATAGCCAGGCCACTGGGTTTTCAGGAATGCCTTTGTAGGGCCAGTTTTCAAGCGCTGATAAAAAAGTTTCACTGGCAATGTCTTCAGCAAGCTCCAAATTTTCAATACCAAAAAGTTTGCACAGAACAGCGGCTATCTTTCTGAATTCTGTCCTGAATAAATGCGGTATCAGCTCGTGTTGTTGCATGCCTGAGTAGTGAGTCGCCAGTGATGAGTTCAGGGTCGGGAGTGGTGACTGTTAACTCCGAACTCCCGACTCCGGCCTGTCAATGTGTTCCGTCATTCTTCGCGATCTTTCTTATCTCCATACTATTTCCTTCGCCCTGCAGCACGGGACAGCCCTTGGCAAACTCAACCGCTTCGTCGATCGAATCTGCTTTAACAACGATAAATCCCCCGATCGTTTCTTTTATTTCACCAAACGGCCCATTTGTAACCACCGGTTTTGAATTTTTTGTTTTTATAACACGAGCTGCATCGAAAGGCAAACCCGTGCCACTCACAAACTTGTTTTGTGCTGCAATACCCCCGATCCAGTCCATTGTTTGTTTCATCCAAACCTCCATTTGTTCAGGTGAGGCGATCTTTTTGCCGTCTTCGTGTCTCATGATCAATGCGTATTCTTCCATGGTCTTAAAATTTAATTGTTATTGAATGTAAGATTATATGATCATAACAAACGGTCTTAATGAAATTGGACAAAACGCAAAGCTTTTTTTCTTTGTAAAGTAAGTTAGAATTGTTTCAGGTAACTGATCTTGGCAATGATGTGATCTTCGGTCTGTTTCACCGGCGAAGCCTCGTTAAGGCTCCCGTGGTTATAAATAAAATAGATATATGACAAGGGATGATATTCCCAGGCGAACCGAATGTTGTAGCTCTGTGAATTGTCAAATGAATTCTTTTGATAAAAAGCGATCAATTGAACCCGGGGATTTAAAGCGAACCGGCCCTGTAAAATGAACAAGTCGACCGTTGAATTTTGTTTGGGTTCTCCCACATCCATAAAATGATTTCTATTGAATTCGGCCAAAAGTGAGATGTGAGGAATAGGCGCAAATTGTAACCTCCAATCTGCAGATACCAACTTACCATTGAAATAAGTGCCCCATTTGTAATCGGTGGACAAACTTATGAACTTTGAAGGGTCGGTGCCCGCAAGGATCCAGTGTTGGAGATAATTATAATTGCCCGGGGCAATTGTCACTCCCAACGGCTCGAAAGGTTCAGTGAGGTGCTGATAAACCGGCGTGATCGCATATCCGAAAAAGGCCCCGCTTTGAAAATTTAACCATACAGGAAAAAAATAAAGACTGGACTCAATGAACTTCCCGGTAGAAGCCTGCCAATAAAACTCAGGAAGAATGCCGGGTTCAAAAGCACGAAGAATTTTTTTAAACGGCAATTTATTTCCACGGTAATACCAATTCATTCCGGGCGTGGTTCCGATCACGTCGGTGCGCGAAACAAAACCCATTTGCGGATCAAAATTTTTGGTAACAACGGATTGTGTTAGCCAGATCTTATAGTGATTAGTTGAATTGTAATACTGGGCCAAACCCGCAAAGCCTTGTTGGTTGGTATTCGTTGTAACCGTATGTGTTAAAATCGCATTGATCGATTGTGCCTCATCGATCCGAAAAAAACCATCAACGGTACTTCCGATATTTGATCCAAGAGAAGTATTTTTTACAGTCATTAACCCTCCTATGCGATTTTGCTTCCCAAAGTTTTCAGAATACCTGCCTACAAAGAAATTGGTGGCAGGGCTGTTATCTGATTCCTCCTGTCGCATGACGATAGCTCCATAATTTCTTTTTGCCGATCTGTTTACAAACCTCGCGCCGGCGACAATGGGAATTGGGTTCCCATTACTGTCAAGTCCAATGCTGCGGCTAAAAAATGGTTGCAAGTGCATAAAACCACCGGAGCCATCATAGGCTATTTGAATGGAAGGACTAAACAACGAAGCATTTTCCAGGAAGAACTGTCTTTTTTCAGGAAAGAACACAGAGAACCTTGTGACATTATTTACCTGGAGGTCCGCATCGGCTTGTGCGAAATCGGTATTGGCAGTTACATCCAACACCATGTTTGGGTTGATGGCCCATTTTACCTCACCACCGATTTTTGTATTGTTTGAAGTACGCTTTGCTGTTGAGTCGAAGTTTTTATAGCTATCATAAGAGGTGAGAACATAAGGCTGCACGCGAATATTTGGTTTGGGTGGAGGTGGCTGAAGATTTTTTAAAACGCCTGCATATTCCATTCTCGACGCGCTGAAAACTCTTGGAAAGGGAGAGAAGGCAGATATTTCGTTTGTCAACCTGCGATTCCTGTACATGTTAAAACCCCAGTTTTGAAGCGAGTCTGCAGTTTTTTTATAGCGTAGTGTCTGCCAGGGTATCGCTACTTCAGCGTACCAACCCGAATCAGTTCTTGTTGTTCGCACTTTCCAGAGTCCATCCCAATCGACATCATAATAGAGATCATCGAAACTCAAATAGTCGCGTTGAACGCCAAAAGCGTTCGAAGCAAAACACATTGCGTTTCGTTTGTCATTGAATCCATCAAAGGTGAGGGTGACAAGGTCGTGAGCGAGGTAATTGAAATCTCTTTTAAAATTTGTAGCCCGAATGGCTTTTTTCCCGAGCGGATCCTTTGAAAAGACGCCAAAGTATATGAACTGCCTATTGTATAAAACCTTTACCAAAGTTTCAAAATTGGGTGCCGCGCCCTGGTAAGGCTCTATTTGCGTGAATTGGGGGCTTGCGCCAGCCTGCATCCATTCAGTTTCACTCAACATGCCATCAATGTGCAAGGAAGAATTGATCTTTATAGCGGTGATCTCTTTTTTTACCGGGTCGGGCTTAAAAATTTCCGCATCCTGGGAAAAAGTACGGAGACACAAAAACAGTAAAACAACCGGGCAGGTTTTGGTCATCGTCAAAAATAGCAGATTTCAAAACGAGTGCAAGATGCTATTATATGATGCAAAAAAATATTATTCCAGTGGCATTTTTTAAACAATTTCTCCTCTGCAATGTCGAAAAAGAGAAAGTGGAATTAATGAATATCTAATTATATTGCGGGTCTCAAAATTCCCTTCCGGAGGATGAGGATTCATGGATAAATTTGTTGTTTCAGCAAGAAAATACAGGCCCCAAACTTTTGATACAGTCATTGGCCAGGCTCATATTACCACTACGTTAAAAAATGCGATCAGGAATAATCAGCTGGCTCATGCATTTTTATTTTGCGGGCCGAGAGGAGTTGGTAAAACGACGTGTGCAAGAATTCTAGCTAAAACGATCAATTGCGAGCACAGAACTGCGGATGGCGAGGCCTGCAATAAATGTAATTCGTGCATATCTTTTAATGAGGGCACTTCGCTGAACATTCATGAGCTGGATGCGGCCAGTAACAATTCGGTGGACGATATCAGGACATTGGTTGACCAGGTTCGCTTCGCGCCCCAGGCTGGCAAATACAAGGTGTACATCATTGATGAAGTTCACATGCTCAGTTCGTCGGCATTCAATGCTTTTTTGAAAACGCTCGAGGAACCACCTCCTTATGCGATATTTATTTTAGCTACGACTGAGAAACATAAGATCCTTCCTACCATTTTAAGCCGCTGCCAGATATTTGATTTTAAGCGTATCACATTAAATGACACAGTTGCACACTTACAAGAGATCTGCGAAAAAGAAGAGATACAGGCTGACAAGACTTCTCTTCAACTTATAGCCCAGAAAAGCGAAGGCTGCATGCGTGATGCATTGAGTATCCTGGATAAAATCGTAAGTTTTACAAATGGAGAAGTAAACTACCAGCATACATTAGAACATCTCAATATCCTGGATGCTGACTATTATTTTAAGTTGATAGAATCAATGCAGCAACAGGATCTTTCCGGCGCGATGTTATTGTACGATGATATTAACCGGAAGGGTTTTGAAGGAGATATGGTGTTGAATGGATTTTCAGAGTTTATTCGCAACCTCTTGGTGTGTAAAGATGAAAAAAGTGCCGAATTGTTGGAGGCTGTAGAGGGTTTCAGAGAAAGATACATCAGCATGGCAAAGAGTATTCCTGCAGCTTACCTGGTCAGCGCTCTAAACATCTTAAACGAAACCGAGATCAATTACAAAGCCGCACGAAATAAACGTCTTCATGTTGAACTTGCATTGATCAGGCTTTGCTACCTGCAGCAAGCCATTGAGTTGGTCAACGATCCCGATAGCTATCGGGACGGAGTGTCTAAAAAAAAAGCAATTGAAAAAACAAAGCCTGTTGCATTCAGAAAGATCGAGCCCATAGAGATCGGTCGGGAGTCTGCAATCGACACTCACCAGGGTAAAGCGAAATTGTTGATCGAGACGAGTGTAAAAGAAGAATCTTCCGACTATAAAAAGATAAAAGGTGCAAGGGATAAGATAGAAGTAACTGGTAACGGGCAACCGGCAACCGCCAACCAGCAAGCAGAAGCCAGTGACCAGCAACCAGAACCGCAAAAACACTCACCCAAACTCGCTGCTCTTGATAAGATCCGGAACCAGGTTCGTGGAAATGGTAATGCGGAGAATGGTCACGTTGCAAAACCGATCCAGTTGGAAGACTTACTGCAGGCCTGGACTGAATATGCTTCTCAATTGAAGAAAGAAAAAAATCCAGCAGGTCAGAATTTTGAAATGGCCGAACTGCGCGTTCAGGATGCAAACAGTTTTATTGCACTTGTCAATAATAATATCCAGCTGCGATTTATAGAACAACAGGGACTGAAGGTCTCTCAATTTCTGCGCGAAAAACTATGCAATAACCTCCTTCAATTCTATATCGTAATGCAGGAAAACACGGGATCAAATTTTTCCGCCGAAACTCCCCTAACATCAAGGGAACAATTTCAAAAAATGGCGGAGCAATATCCTTTGGTAAAAGAACTAAAAGACCGTCTCCGGCTGGAACTGGATTATTAGAAGTCTCTTTTGTATGGTTACTCTGATAGGCGGGATGGCCCGAAGAAATATATTTTCCCTGCATGCGACATTAAAGCTGATGCCTGCAAACAAATAAGTAACTTCTGATTTTTATGGAAATGTACCGTTCCGGTTCTTATAAATTTCTATTCGCCAAATTGCCTTAATTTCGGCGAAAATTTTCTCTGATTATGGCTGAAGCAATACTGATGCCCCGCTTGAGCGACACTATGACCGAAGGAGTGATCGCGGCATGGCACAAAAAAGTGGGTGACTCTGTGAAAAAAGGTGAACTATTGGCTGAAATTGAAACGGATAAAGCTACAATGGAACTGGAAAGCTATAAAGAGGGCACGTTACTCCACATTGGTATTGATAAAGGCGGAAAATTGCAAGTGAACGATCTGCTTGCGGTCATTGGACAACCCGGTGAAGATATTTCCGGAATATTAAAAGGAAAGAGTGCTACTGAGAAGCCACAAGCCTCAAGTGGCAAGGAACAAGCGACTAGCACAAAGCCACAAGCCACAGCTGGTAAAAAAGAAACAAAAGCGGCAGCCAGCAACCCATCGAAAGCGGCTGCTTCGGAGCAACCAACGACAGCCACCCAGCCAGCAACAAACAAGGTCGACATTTCAAAAATGGAAGAGGTGGTATTAATGCCCCGACTTAGTGATACCATGACAGAAGGAGTGATTGCAAGCTGGCAAAAAAATGTAGGAGACACAATAAAGAAAGGAGACATACTTGCCGAGATTGAAACGGACAAAGCCACAATGGAACTGGAAAGTTATAAGAATGGTACATTACTATACATAGGAGCGAAGCAAGGTGAGAAGATCGCGGTGAATGAATTGCTTTGCATTATCGGCGAAAAAGGAAAGGTAAACATTGACGCGATCGTAAATGCGGCAAAAGGACAGGGCACAAGCGCCGGGGAGCAAGGGACAAGCGAAAAGGCACAAGGAACAAGTGATAAGCAACAAGCAACCGGTAACGAACAACAACCAGGTTCGAATGGCGAGGTCAGCGCTTCTTCAAATGGAAGAATAAAAGCTTCTCCGCTGGCAAAGAAATTAGCTGCAGAAAAAGGGATCGATCTTCGGAATGTTCACGGTAGCGGTGACGGTGGAAGAATTACAAAGGAAGATATTGATAACTATAAGGAGTCAGTACAAAAGGACTCCGCTGGTGGACCCGGGAGTTCAGAGTCAACTACTAAAGGAGTTGGACCATCCAGGTTTATTCCAACAGCGCCTGTTGGTGAAGAAAGTTTTGAAGACATACCTGTTTCGCAAATGCGGAAAACAATTGCGAAACGTTTGGCTGATAGCAAGTTTACTTCTCCGCATTTCTATCTTACCATGTCGATCGATATGGATAAGGCAGTCGAAAGTCGTGCTAAAATAAATGAAACAAGCCCTATAAAAATATCTTTCAACGATCTTGTGCTGAAAGCCTGTGCGGTTGCATTGAGACAACATCCTGCAGTTAACAGCAGTTGGATGGGAGATACGATCCGCCGCAATCATCATGTGCACATCGGTGTTGCTGTGGCTGTAGAAGATGGCTTGCTTGTTCCTGTTGTAAAATTTGCAGACACAAAATCACTTTCACAAATTGCTGCAGAGGTAAAAGAATCCGCGCAAAAAGCGAAGAATAAAAAATTGCAACCAAAAGACTGGGAAGGAAATACTTTCACTATTTCTAATCTTGGAATGTTTGGTATCGAGGAATTTACTGCGATCATCAATCCTCCCGATTCATGTATACTCGCTGTAGGGGGAATTGCACAAGTGCCCGTGGTGAAGGATGGGCAAATAAAGATCGGCAACGTAATGAAGCTAACAATGAGTTGCGATCATCGTGTAGTTGACGGTGCAACCGGTTCTGCATTTCTGCAAACTTTAAAATCTTTATTGGAGGAACCTTTGAGAATGCTGGTGTGATGACGTGAGTCGTCAATCGTGAGTGGTGAGTTTTTTTGCGCCGACTCAAAGGCCTCCCGCCGGTAACGCCTTTTCAGCTTTTGACTTGCCAACTGCTAACTCCCGACTGCGGTCTCGACTGCTTTGTTCTCCACCGAAGGTACAATAAGATGATGTCCTTTTCTCAGCGCCAGGTAAGCGACATAGACTCCTGCTAAGATCAGGATGGCTCCAAGGAAAAAAGACGCGCCGGGAAAATAAAATGGTGCAACGGGCTCTGTAAAATATCTGAATAAATTGGTCATCATTGCGGGGCCGATGATCGTTGTAAGATTCATGATACTGGTCAATGCTCCCTGCAATTCTCCTTGCTCATTTTTTGGAACGTTCGCCGACATGATCGATTGTAATGATGGTCCTGCAATTCCCCCGAGACAATAGGGAACTAAAAACACAAACATCATCCATCCTTTTGTCGCGAATGCAAATAAGAACAAACCGACCGCGTAAAAAACGAGTCCTAAATAGACGCTCCGCTCATTACCTATTTTGGGATTCACGATCCGTGTCAGGACTGCTTGTACCAGGGCAACGAGAAGGCCAACAACAGCCAGCGAAATGCCTACCATTTTTTCATTCCAACTGAAACGATACATGGTAAAATAGTTCCAGTTTCCCTGTACCGCCTGGGCAGCGAGATAGACCAGGAACAATGACAACATCAAACCCCCAAGAGCTGGATATTTTTTCAATTGCATTAAAGAACCCAAAGGGTTTGCTCTCCTCCAATTAAATTCACGCCGATGTTCTTTATCCAATGATTCGGGCAAAATGAAATAGCCATATAAAAAATTCAGAAAGCACAAGATAGCTGCAGCATAAAATGGAGCCCTTATGCCGAGACCACTCAATAAGCCGCCGATCGCGGGCCCGATAATGAAACCTAATCCAAAAGCTGCCCCGATCATTCCAAAATTTTTTGCCCTGTTTTCATTCGTACTTATATCGGCGATGTATGCCGAAGCAGTTGTAAAACTTGCACCCGTGATGCCTGCAATACTTCTTCCCACGAACAGCCATCCATAAGAAGGCGCAAGAGCGAGAAACAAATAATCAATACCAAAGCCAAGCAAGGAAAGTAAAAGCACTGGCCTGCGTCCATATTTGTCACTTAGATTTCCCAATATCGGGGCACAAACAAATTGCATGATGGCATAAGCTGACAATAACCATCCCCCATAAGAACTGGCCTCATTCACCGGTATTTTTTTCATGCCGGCTATCAGTGTGGGCATAACCGGGATGATAAGCCCCCAGCCAATTACATCAACAAACACGGTCACCAGGATAAATCCTAACGCTGCCTGTCTTGAATTTTTCATATCTGGAAAATTAAGGTTTTTAACTTAATGCTAAGTAGAAAAATATCTAACTTTCATCGTGCTTCAGCGCTCAACGATACAGTTGCTTCGTTTCCATTTTTCTTTATTTCTGCTGCCGGTTTATTTGTTTGCATTGAGCCAGGTGGATAGAATAAATTGGGAGGACGCTATGATTGTTTTTTTTATTCTTCATGTATTGGTGTATCCATCAAGCAACGGCTACAACTCGTATATGGACCGTGACGTAACTCCCATTGGCGGATTATCCGATCCATTGCAGCCAACAAAGCAATTGTTTTATGTCACTATCATTATGGATATTCTCGCCATTGGTTTATCATTGACCGTCAGTGTTTATTTTGCTTTGGGTGTATTGTTGTACATACTTGCTTCACGGGCTTATAGCTATCGCGGTATACGATTGAAAAGATTTCCCTTCACCGGCTATCTTATTGTTGTTATTTTCCAGGGAGCTCTTACATTTTTTTTATCGTATCACGGCAGTAGCGCTGATAAAACTTTAACGATACCTTTCTGGCCCGCGCTGGCTTCGTCCTTACTGATAGGTGGTTACTACCCGCTGACGCAGATATATCAGCATACAGAGGATCTAAAAGATGGCGTGGTGACAATTAGTTATAAATTAGGTAAGAAAGGAACGTTTGTTTTTTGTGGAATTGTTTTTGCATTGGCAACGGCAGCAATGTTTTTTACGTTTGATGAGCGAGGTCAGTTGCAGTTCTTTTTCATATTTGCTGTGTGCATGTTACCCATGATCTTCTTTTTCACCCGGTGGATGACAGAAACGTGGAAAGATCAGGCTAAGGCTGATTTTAAAAACAGCTTACGGATGAATTTGCTGGCCTCCGGTTGCACAACGATTTGTTTCTTGATATTGATAATAATGAAAGGCTTTGAGTAAGATTATTTCGATAGGGTTAGCTTTACCACCTTATAAGCACAAACAGGATGACATTTTAAAGTTCATGCAGTTGGTCTATGCAATGAACAATAACGATAACCGGAAACTGAAATATTTATATCATCATAGCGGAATCGATCATCGCTATTCTGTCATTCCCGACTACAGCCAGGAAGTAAATGACTGGGAATTTTATCCGCAGACTGAGAACCTCGAACCCTTTCCTTCGCTTGAGCAACGCATCTCCTTGTTTAATAAAACTGCAGGTCCGCTTTCTGTGACTGCGATACAGGAGTGTATCAATGGATCGGTCAATGGTCAGGATATCACTCATCTTATCACGGTGAGCTGCACAGGCATGAGTGCACCAGGTCTTGATCTGCAAGTGATGGAACTGATGGATCTTCCAAGAAATATCTATCGCACTTCGGTGAATTTTATGGGTTGCTACGCTGCAATTCACGGGTTGAAAATAGCAGACGCGATTTGTCGCACAGAAAAGAATGCGAAGGTGATCATCGTGTGCACCGAACTTTGTACGCTTCATTTCCAGAAAGAACCGACCATCGATAATATTGCTTCTTCGCTGCTATTTGGTGATGGCGCCGCAGCCGTACTCGTCACGCATGATGAATACCATCAAAAAGGATTAAAGCTCGACCAATTTTATTCCGAAGTGATCACTAAAGGAAAAAAAGATATGGCCTGGGAGTTGTCATCATCCGGGTTTTTAATGACCCTGAGCGGTTTTATTCCCCAGCTGGTTGAAGAAGATTTCAACCCTCTTGTTACGCGAGCTTTGGAAAAAGCTGGTATCGAAAGGAATGAGATCGCCCAGTGGTGCATACATCCCGGTGGCCGGAGAATTCTTGACGCGATCCATCGCAGCCTTTCATTTACGAACGGTGACTTAAAGTATTCTTATGAAACCTTGAAAGAATGTGGTAATCTTTCATCGGCAACAATATTATTTGTTTTGAAAAAAATTATGGATGCTGGTTTGAAAAAAGGACAAAAAGTTTTTGGAGCTGCATTTGGCCCGGGGCTCACTATGGAAACGTTTGTGGCTAATGCTGAGTAGAGTTTTGTCTTTGGGGCCAGCTTGAGCGATCCTGGTAAATTTTCGTTGTGTCACCCGATAGCTATCGGGTCACTTGTACGCCTTGTCCACCATTCAGCAATAACAAAAAGGAATAGAATTCAATGGACTTTACAGTAAGATCATACAAGAAGGAATTGCTGGACAGGGACGATATTCCATTTGTTGATATCAGGCAGAATATGAAAGAGCTTGATTTTATCAACGCCACACTTGGGGGACATAAGATCACGCTCGATGGACTAAGAACCATGATGAAAGGGATGAGTAAAGGATCAAAAGGGAATAGTGAAAAAATTTCAATCCTGGAAATAGGGTGTGGCGGGGGCGACAATTTGCGCGTGATAAAAAACTATTGTAACAAGAGAGCTATTGCTGTTCATTTGATAGGAGTTGATATCAACCCTCATTGTATCGAGTTTGCACGATCAAGGAAAGAAAACGAAGGCATCGAATTTATAAGCTCAGATTACAAACTGGTCGATCCAAATCCAAAACCAGATATTATTTTTAATTCTTTATTCTGTCATCATTTTACTGACAAGGAAATGGCGGAGATACTCACATGGATGAAAGAGCATTCCAGGCAGGGTTTTTTTATTAATGATCTCCATCGTCATCCGCTTGCCTATTATTCTATAAAGTGGTTGACCCAAATGTTTTCAAAGAGTTATTTAGTAAAAAATGATGCACCATTAAGCGTATTGCGTGGATTTAAAAGGGAAGAATTAGAAATGTTCTGCAAGGTAGTCTTTGCAAACAACGCCCAGGACGCGATACTCAATACCGCGTTGAAATGGAAATGGGCTTTCAGGTGGTTGTTAATCTCATTCAATGAAAGAAGACTTGAAGGATAGTGATTTTCAAAATCCCCTCTTTAAAGGGCGACGGGGTCACGACATCGCGATTGTTGGTGGCGGGCTTGCCGGCCTTGCGTTGAGTATCCAATGCGCGCAGGCCGGGTATCAAACTATTTTATTTGAAAAAGAAAAGTATCCTTTTCATAAGGTCTGTGGTGAATATATCAGTTTCGAAAGTTGGAATTTTTTAGAGGAACTCGGTGTTCCGCTCAGTCAAATGAATTTGCCCGTAATAAGACGGTTATTGGTTACGGCACCCAACGGAAAGGAACTCGAACAGGATCTTCCATTGGGCGGATTTGGGATCAGCAGGTATAAGCTCGATGCTATTCTTGCCGAAATTGCCAGGCAAACTGGGGTGGAAGTGTTGGAAGGTACAAAAGTGGAGGATGTTGCGTTTAAAAATGAAATGTTCGATGTGCAATCTTCAACTTTCAATACTCAATGCAAAGTAGCAGCAGGCAGTTTTGGCAAAAGAAGTAACCTCGATGTAAAATGGAAAAGGAAATTTATTTTACAGAAGCCTAATAAGCTTAACAACTATATCGGCGTCAAGTATCACATTAAAACCAATTGGCACGAAGACCTGATCGCCCTGCATAATTTTGAAAATGGCTATTGCGGCATTTCGCAAATTGAAGGAGATAAAAATTGCCTGTGCTACCTGACAACTGCAAAAAACCTGGAACGGTCCGGTCATTCCATTGCTCAAATGGAAAAGGAGATCCTCTGCCGTAACCCGCATCTAAAAAAAATTCTCGGGGATGCGGAGATAATATTCCAGTCGCCTGTTACGATCTCACAGATCAGTTTTGAAAAAAAAGAACAGGTATTTGATCACATACTATTGATCGGCGATGCAGCCGGAATGATCGCGCCACTTTGCGGCAACGGTATGAGCATGGCCCTTCATGGAAGTAAGATTGCATTTCAACAGATCCATCTCTTTCTTCAAAATAAAATCCCCCGCTGGCAAATGGAGCAGGATTATATCTGCGACTGGCAAAAGGAGTTTTCGAAACGTTTAAAGACAGGGAGAATGGTTCAGCGTTTTTTTGGAAATGTATTCTTATCCGATCTTCTTATATCGACGCTAAAGCCTTTTCCTTCCATCATTGATAGACTGATCACACGCACGCACGGGCAACCCTTTTAGAACCGGGTGCACGCAAAGCGCCAGGCAAAAATAAACTTTCAAAAAGTTTTGAAAATTCGAAAACATTATGCTAGCTTAGCTGTATGAAATTAACGGAAGCAAAACAACAGTTCATCAGCAGTTGGGGCGCCTTTGGCACTCATTGGGGCATCAACCGGACAATGGCGCAGATACATGCTCTTTTACTGGTAAGTGCAGACCCGATGACGCAGGACGATATCATGGAGGAATTGAACATCAGCCGCGGCAACACAAACATGAACATCAGGGAACTGATCAACTGGGGACTGGTTGAAAGAGTGATCTTGCCAGGGGAGCGCAAGGAGTTTTTTACTGCCGAAAAGGATATCTGGAAAGTGATGAAGCAAATCGTAAAAGAGCGAAAGAAACGCGAACTGGACCCCATGCTGAAGTTACTCGACCAGTTGGAAGAAGTAGAGGGAGACAAAAAGGATAAGAACATCAAGACTTTTGTGGACACTGTAAGTGGTATCAAACGGCTCGGCAAACAAGCCGACAAGACGCTCGATATAATGATAAGAGCTGAAGAGAATTGGTTCGTTGGCAGCCTGGTGAAGCTCTTTAAATAAATCCAAAACTGTATCGGCCGGTTGATCCGGCTTTTATTCGATAATAATATTTCATTTTTTTCTGAAATTTTAGAAAATTATGGAAACATCAATGCTGCTTTCGCACGTTCAATGGAAAGATCTTCTGAAACTTTCGGCTAAGGAAAAGTTCATTGAAATCACCATTACAATTCCGGGGTTGCTGGCCTCATGGATTTTGGCATATTTCCAGTTATATTTTTTCACTCTTCCGTGTTCGTTTCTATTTTTCCTGACCGCTTTGCGACAGTCTCATAACGGCTTTCATTGTTCATTGGGCATCAGCAAAAGTGCTACGCGGATGTTTATCTACTTGAACAGTATGCTCATGCTGTCATCCATGCATGCGGTAAAGTTCAGTCACCTTCGTCATCATAAATATTGTATGGGTGGGAAAGATTTTGAAGGTAGATGTGCAAAGATGAGATGGCACCAGGCGATCATGTATGGTCCTGGGCATATTCTTTCGATTCACAGTGTCGCATTAACTCTCGGCAATAAAATTTATAAAAGGGATGTGTTGATGGAATTGCTCTCAATTATTATTTTTATCTCAGCGGCCGTTTTATTGAAATGGAATTTCCTGGTTTATCATTGTATCGCCATGGCCGTCGGAGAATTTTTTTCAGCATTTTTTGCAGTTTGGACCGTGCATCATGACGTGGAAACATCAGCTATTGCAAGGACCCAGCGGACGAAAGGGAAAAACCTGGTCTCCTATAACAAGTTTTATCATTTGGAACATCACCTTTTCCCGGCAGTTCCTGCTATTAAGCTTCCAAAGTTGGCCAAACGTATCGATGAAGTAGTTCCTGGTCTCGAAAAAAAGACAACATTTTAAAAGCTCCGTATGAAACAAAGAGTCGCGCCCGGTAAGCTGGATTATTTTATTGCAATGGCCTGGTTGATCAACGGTTTTTTCTGTAAAGTAATGAACCTCGTCTCAAGACACCAGGAGATCGTGGCAAGGATCCTGGGAGATGAGCATGCCCGGTCATTTACATTGTTGATCGGGCTTGCCGAAACCGGTATGGCCGTTTGGATCTTCAGTGGTGTGGCAAGAAAATTTAATGCGATCGTCCAAATGACTGTCATTGCCGCAATGAATGCCCTGGAATTCATCCTTGCGCCTGATCTGCTTTTGTGGGGACGAATGAATGCACTATTTGCTCTTCTGTTCATTATTCTCATATTCTATAACAATTTTTCTACAGAATTAAACTTGTTCAACAATTGTAAAATGTTTTCGTTTCTTAAAAATCATCCATTTGCTGTTGAAGCATTCTTTGATAGCTCAATTGTGATCACTTTCGCCGTTCCAAAAGAACAACTTCAAAGTTTGATCCCAGGGTGTTTGGCGTTGGATACCTTTCAGGACAAATGGGGCTTCATTGCAGTCGCCATGGTTCAGACAAAAGGGTTGCGACCAAAAGGCTTTCCCCAACTGCTGGGAAGTGATTTTTTTCTTATCGGGTATCGTGTCTTTGTAAGGTTTACCAATAAGGCCGGAAAAAATTTGAGGGGTTTATATATTCTCAAGTCAGAAACTGATAAAAAGAAAATGGAGTTCTTTGGAAATATGTTTACTCACTATAATTATACAACGACTGACGTCATTCAAACCAGGCGAAATGGGATGATAGAAGTTTATTCAAAGAAGTCGGGGTTTAAAATAAAAGTTGAAAATGGCACCGACGGTATCTCGCTGCCCGCTAACTCTCCGTTTGCTGATTGGAAAGAGGCAAGAAGATTTGCCGGGCCCTTGCCATTTACTTTTACCTGCCACTCCAATAAAAACGAAGTGTTAATCATCGAAGGCGTCAGGGAAAACTGGAAGCCCTCACCTGTGAAAGTCATCGATCATGATTTTAATTTTCTCAACAATTTAAGACTGACCGATGTGGTTTTAGCCAATGCGTTCATCATTGAAAACATTCCCTATTATTGGAAAAAAGGAAAACTGGAGTCATGGAAGAAAACAGAAGAAAATTTCAGGGTGTCTTAAACATTTTAAGTTTCAACCGGCATTTTTATGTATACGGCTTTATAGTCGTAGTAATATTGTTTGCCAGTCGTTTGTTTGTCCAATGGCCGGTGACACTGTTCTGGGTGATTATAGGCGCCTTTCTTTACGGGTTTATAATGCCTTTGATTGTTTCGGCTTATGTTTATGACTTCTCGGGATATTATAAATTTCAATGGTTGACATCTCTTGCGAGTGATAGGGGAGTAAACCGGGTTGTGAATATTCATGCCGGCTTTGACGAAACAAGTTTTATTATTAAAAACAGGTTTCCGGGATCCGACCTGAGAGTATTTGATTTTTATAACCCGAAGCAGCACACCGAAGCCGCGATAAAGAGAGCTCGGAGGGTCAGCCTTGTTTATCCCAACACGCAACAGATAAGGTCAACCTCAATTCCCCTGGAAGACGGGAGCACCGACATCATTTTCCTGTTGTCAGCGGTACACGAAATAAGATCAAATGAAGAGAAGGTTCAGTTTCTAAAGGAATGCTTTCGAATATGCAAACCGGGAGGAAAGGTAATTATGATCGAGCATTTACGTGACCTCCCTAATTTTATTGCGTTCTCTGTAGGGTTCACCCATTTTTTTTCGCGTGCAGTTTGGAAAAACAGTTTCAAGTCGGCAGGTTTTTCTTCAGTTGAGGAAATTAAGTTCACTCCCTTTATGTCTATTTTCAATTGTAGCCCTTGTAAAAATGGAACTGCATCTTAAAATAACCGGTTCGCTTTTGATCGTCTTGGCACTGACTCACGTCGTGTTTCCAAGATATTTCAACTGGAAACAAGAGCTTAGTTCTCTAAGCCTTATCAATAAACAGATAATGCAGGTCCATTCATTTTTTATAGCGGTTACAGTTTTCTTAATGGGCCTTCTTTGCTTAACCTGTTCTGAAGAACTTACCGGAACAGTTTTAGGTAAAAGAATTTCATTGGGACTCGGAATATTCTGGTCAACAAGATTGGTTATACAATTTTTTGGTTATTCATCCAGGGTATGGAGAGGCAAAACATTCGAAACCACTATACACATTGTATTTTCCCTCCTCTGGGTTTACCTTAGCGTAATATTTATTTCAATTTTTTTGACATGACGGGTAAGAAGAAAAAAACATTGGTGCTGGGAGCTTCGGCAAATCCCTCGCGGTATAGTTACCTTGCTCTACAACGTTTGCAATCTCATCAACACCCGGTGTTTGCTATTGGCAGGAACAAGGGAATGGTTGACGACGTTATTATAGAAACCGAGAAAAAACACTGGAAAGATGTCGATACAGTCACTCTTTATCTTAACCCGCTAAATCAAAAAGAATATTACGACTACATCCTTTCCCTAAAACCCCGGCGGATCATTTTTAATCCCGGTGCCGAAAACGACGAACTGGCTAAGCTTGCCGGCGGCAAAGGAATATTGCCTGTTGAGGCCTGTACACTCGTAATGCTTGCGACCAATCAGTATTAACCATTATTTTCGTAAAAACTAATCGACAGATAGAAAATTTACGCGACTACGTTCGAGTGGTAGCACTTGATATTTTATTTTTTTGAAAAAAAAATTTGCTCTTCGAAAACTTAATCTCAATTTTTGTTCACCCGTACTTTTATAGCAGTAAATTTCAACTGTTGCATCCAATATCCCGTTTTTAATCTAAATCCGATTTATGAAAAACCTAAAGCTAGCCGCATTCAGCGTCTGCATGACCTTTTGCAGTGTCTGCTCTGTTGCACAAAATGTCCAAAATAGATCTGTGCAAGTGAATGAGCCGGACTACAACAAGCCAAAGCTTTTTGATGATCTTCCCGGACGGATCGATTTTGATCCAATCCATCTCTCGGCTTTACTTACTACACCGGTAGGACAGTTCGTGAGTGTTTCCCTTTTACCACAATTTAATCTTTCAGGCCAGGTCGTTTCAAAAGCAGATGGTCAAAATTCAAGCAGTGTGGTAGTCAGGCTGAGCAATCGTCCCGGCGCAAGGCTCATCTATACAAAGCAAACCGATCCAAATAATTCCGTAAAATATATTGGACGAATCATAAGCCTGAAGCATGGAGATAGTTACGAGATCGTTTCAGAGAATGACCATTATTATTTTAAAAAGAAAGGACTTTATGATCTTGTAACAGAATAGGCCCGTTTTTTAATCCGTACTCTCTGCAATCCAAAACCATCCATCTTGAAGAACCAGGTGCGTTTATTCTTTTTGCTAGTGGCCCTGTGTGCGCGGAGTCTATCTTTTGCGCAAGTGCCGATCTATAATAGTTATCCCGCTGCATCACCAGTTATTTTTCTTGATTTTGATGGATACACCGTATCGGGGACAGGCTGGAATTATGATGGACCTATTTATTGTGGTGGATCTGGTCTCGACTCAATTCAAATAACGGAAGTCTTTAATCGGGTGGCTGAAGATTATCGTCCATTTACGATCAATGTTACAACAGACTCAACAAAATATTTAAGCGCCCCTGCCAACCAACGAACGAGGGTAGTGGTTACCGTTACGTCCGACTGGTATGGATCAGCCGGAGGGGTTTCCTTCGTCAATTCGTTTACCTGGGGTGACAATACACCGTGCTTTGTATTTTCTGAATTACTTCGTTATAAAACAAAAAATATTGCCGAGGCAGCGTCGCATGAAGCAGGACATACATTGGGCTTGCGACACCAAAGTAGTTATGATGGCAATTGTGTGAAAACTTCTGATTATAATACGGGTGTTGGAACAGGTGAATTAAGTTGGGCGCCTATAATGGGCGTCGGCTATTCAAGAAACCTTACCACGTGGTATAATGGCCCAAGCAGTCTCGGTTGTGCGGAATTTCAAAATGACCTTGATGTGATCACGAGCGCCGCGAACGGTATAACTTACCGGGCGGATCATCAGCCCAACTCTTTTGCAACTGCTTTCGGCCAGGTATTTACAGATAACCAGTTTACGGCTGGCAGCATCATCGTTAGAAATACTGACGCCGACATGTTCAAGTTTTCCCTGCCGTCGCTTAAACTTTTTCAGCTGAGTGCAATTCCTTTTAATGTAGGGTCCGGAAATGCAGGCGCAAATCTCGACCTGAAAGTAACACTCTACAATGATTCACAAACTTTATTGAACACATACAGTTCAAGTTCTTCGTTGAGTGTAATAATCGACACGAGCCTGGCAACAGGAACCTATTACTTCAAAGTACAGGGCGTCGGAAATAATTATGCGCCCGATTATGCTATTCTTGGTTCGTACTCGGTACAGGGAAGTATCATTGAAACGACATTGCCTCTGCGTAAATTTCAACTTGCCGGAGCCTCGGAAAAGGGCGAACACGTTTTAACATGGACGATTGAAGCTGATGATATCATTGCCGAACAAATACTTGAGGTGTCAGCTGATGGCAAAAACTTTACACCATTGGCAGAACCTGTCAATGCGGCCCGCTCGTATTCGTACAGGCCCATCAACTCCAGTGCCCTTATTTATCGTTTGCATATAAAGTTTGATAACAACAGTAATCATTACTCAAACCTGGTAGCGATCAGGCACACCGATCCTGGCTATAAGCCGGCAGTGGTAAACAATTTAGTTGTCAATGGAGTTATTTCTATTACAAGCCCGGCCGCATTCGATTATGCAATATTCGATATGAATGGAAGAATGCTGAAGGAGGGTAGACTTTCCAAGGGTTTGAATACTCTTCCGGCGGGAAGTATGATCAGCGCTATGTATCTTATCAGTTTTTCTGATGGATACGATCGATGGACTGAAAAATTAGTTAAACAATAGGTTTTTTTACTGCTCATAACAGAACATTAATCCGTGCACTGTTTGTTGAACCGGGGTTTTTCTATAACTTAGAAGAACCTCTTTTTTTATGAAATGGAGAAAATTTAATGGCGACCCGATTGAATTACCCATTTATCAAGCCGTTGAAAACGCTATCAAACGAGAAACAGCAAAAGGCTTCAGATTAAAGGTCTGCATTGGCACCGACTCGCAGGTAAAGGGCCAGGATACAGAATTTGCTACTGTTATTGTTTTTTTGCGCGAAGGTCATGGTGGTTTTATGTTCATTCACAACGAGAAGACGCGTCAAAAATTCACTATCAAGGAAAGAATGCTGCTGGAAGTAGCAAAAAGCATTGAGATCGCTTATGAATTGTGTAACCTGTTCACCATTTACAATGTGGAAATGGAAGTGCATGCTGACATTAACACGAATCCTCACTTTAAGAGCAACGATGCTTTGAAAGAAGCAATGGGCTACATATTGGGAATGGGCTTTGCTTTCAAGGCCAAGCCGGAAGCGTTTGCCAGCAGCAGTTGTGCTAATAAGATCGTTAACTGATCTCTGAATACAATTCGATTCGGGTGCTGCTGGGGCGAGGGAAAATTAGCTAGCAGAAGTCGTATTTCGTTGCGACCCGTGTGGGTCCCTCCCTCCCCCTCCTTCCAACCAGCCGTTTGCGTACTTCACTACAATAGAAACTCATCCTTGATCACACGGGTTGATTTATCTCCATGATCAATGCCAGTTATGCAGGAATGATGGTTTCTCATCGGACAAAAACTTAGTCAGAATCCGGCCCGAACGACACAAGCTATAGACTGTAAATCTCATTATTCAAAAGAGAATAACCATGGGAAAAACAACTTAGTGAAGAAAGAAAAAAAAGAAAAAATTTGATGAAAAAGAGGCTCCTTTATTTAATGATATCTGCTGGTTTTGGCGCCGTCGGAACCGTTGCTTTTAGCCTCACGCATCACAGGAGGGAAATTCTTTATTGATATATGACCGCCATTGTAAAGCTGTTCGATTTTTTTCGTTTCGTTTTCTGCAAACGAGAAGATAATGAATACCATGAAAAATAATACAATGACAATGTTCTTCTCGGTTAGAAATCTTCTCATAGCTAAGAATTAGGATGCAATATAATTTATAAATCTTAAAAATACCATTACCGCTTGGGGTTTTCCACATTGTGAATACTATTTAATATCTCGCTGCGGCCCTCCTTTGTAAGGGCGGAGCTTACAAAAAAAGCTGGTGGTTCGGCCCAGGTTTGTTTTAGGGTTTCCATAAATAAGTTCACGTTTCGGACAGTCGCCTGTGGTTTGTTTTTATCTGCCTTGGTAAATACCAGGGCAAAGGACTTTTCCCATTGTCCGAGTCTGTTGATGAAGTCGAGGTCATTTTTTTGTGGGGAATGCCTGCTATCAATTAGTACAAAAAGGTGGACAAGGTTTTCCCGCTTTCGTATATAATTCTCTATCATTTGTTCCCATCGGCGGCGGCTGCGCTGAGACACCTTGGCAAAACCGTACCCGGGGAGGTCAACCAGGTACCATCGTTCTTCCTTTCCTTTGTCGATACTTAAGATCTCGAAATGATTTATCAATTGCGTCTTACCCGGCGTAGCGGAGATCTTTGCCAGTTTGTTGTTATTGCAAAGCATATTGATCAGTGAAGACTTGCCCACGTTACTTCTGCCGATGAATGCAAATTCCGGTCTGTCGGGCTTTGGGCATTTATCGAATGAGGGGCTGCTGGTTAAATATGTTGCTTGCTTAATTTCCATTTATTAATTCCGGCAAAGCCGCTAAGATATCACAAAGCAACAAAGCATCCTCTGGTCTTTTGTATTTATCCCCCGCGACCCGGTCCATACCGTTCACTCTTCGCCATTCGCCATCATCACCTACCTTCGCAGCCCATGGCAAACGGCCTACCTCACGATAATATTACCCCCTTTGACGATCCGGATAAATCCAAAAAAGAACAAATGGTCGAAATGTTTGACCGGGTCGCCCGACGCTACGATGTAATGAACAGGGTGCTGTCTGCCGGTATTGATATAAAATGGAGAAAGAAGGCAATACTTCAATTAAAAACTGATAAACCGAGGCGGATCCTGGACGTGGCAACCGGCACCTGTGACATGGCAATTATGTCTTATAGGCTTCTGGGACCTGAAAAGATAACGGGCATTGACATTTCCGAAGAGATGTTAAACGTTGGAAGAAAAAAGATTGAAAAAGAAGGACTTACTTCAGTCATTGAGTTACAAACCGGGGACAGTGAGACAATAAATTTTGCCAATAATTCGTTTGATGCGGTGACGGTGGCATTTGGGGTAAGGAATTTTGTAAATCTGGAGCATGGCCTGGAGGAAATGCTTCGTGTATTAAAGCCGGGCGGTAAATTAATAGTGCTTGAATTTTCAAGACCTCGTATAAAAATTTTCCGTAGCCTGTACAATTTATACATGGGTATCGTAGCTCCCGAAGTGGCCCGTTGGTTTTCCCAAAATAAAAAGGCTTATCAATATCTCAATCAATCAGCCCAATTGTTTCCGGAACGCCAAAGTTTTGTAGATATTTTAAATCGTACTGGCTATTCCAATACCTCATTTAAACCATTAAGCGCAGGAATATGTTGCATATACATCGGAGAGAAATTGGCAGGTTAAGGATATGTTTGGTTTTTATCATTCTTTCATTAGTTACGTCAACGACCTTTGCACAGGAACAAGAGCTTTATCAGACTGATCACGACAGCAAACCTTATTATTTCGGGATCACCCTGGGAGCCAATGTGGCCAGTTTTCATATTGAACATCATCCACGATTTTTGCAATACGATAGTGTGTATACTGTCAACCCGCAATACACTGCAGGATTCCAGTTAGGCTTATTGGCCACGGCAAGATTATCCAATCGTTTTGAAGTTCGCTTTAACCCGATGCTTTTATTTACGGATCGCAGTTTAACATACAAGCTTAAATACACAGATCCTTTTGAGCAATCTGATTCAGTAACCAAGAAGATCGAATCTGTTATCACCACCTTTCCCTTGCAGATAAAATTTTTCTCCGACCGTATCGGCAATTTTCGTGTATACATGCTGGCCGGTGTAAAAGCAGATATTGATCTTGCCAGCAATGCCCGAGCAAAGCGCGCCGAGGAACTTGTGAAGATCCAGAAATACGATTACGGTATTGAAGCCGGTATTGGTTTCAATTTCTATTTCCCCAGTTTCATTTTATCTCCGGAGATCAAGATCAGCAACGGGCTTAAAAACATTCATAGCCGCGATGAGAACCTGAAATATTCGAATGTCCTCGACCGGATCACTTCAAGAATGATCGTTTTCTGTATTCATTTGGAGGGATAGGTACTCTTCCCTTGGTCAGCATAGCAATACTACATAACTTACAAATTACAAATAACAAGTTCCAAATAAATCACAGGCAAAAATCAAAATTGAACGAACCTGCCAAAATTTGGCTTTATAATTTGTATTTTTAGATTCATTTGGTTCTTGGAACTTGAGACTTGGAATTTTACTTTATTTTGCCAAAAAAGAACTTAGCTTGTAAGTGATCATTTACCAGTTTCCGTAATTTTCATTCTGAAGAATTTCTTTCCTTCTTTATCAAAATTCTCTGCATTCACGACACATTTTGAAAATTGTTGCGATAAGGAATCTTTTTTATTGTTGAAGACATCCCGCATGTTTAAGGCAAATTGATCCTTGGTTGTTTTATGGTTAAACAAAAGATCTCCGGCTGCTATTGCTTTTGGTTGGTCCGTTTTCGAAATAAAATCCAGCAGGAAACTTTTCACAAGGTCTCTTGCAAGCTCACTGCCCTGTTCTCCATCCATCCATTCACGGTCGACATCCAGGGTCGCTTCGTGGATAATGGCTGAAACTGTATCTGTGTAGAGGTTAATGGTGATGTAATCCTGGAAAACACCTGTTTTTATTTCTCTTAATTCTCCACTTTTATAAGGGGTTCTTTTCACTTCAGCCGTATGAAAAAAATCTGCAAACTCGCTGTGCAGGTAATCTTTGTAATTGTTGCCGACCTGGGCCGCCCCGATCAATGGGACAAAGAAGGAAAAGACTAAAAACTTCATCGGGTTATGATTTTACTCTAAAATTCAAACTGCCTTCGGAATGCGTTCAACCTTACTCCCAGTGAAAAGACAGTCGTATTGGTTAAAGTGGATGTGGCCGAAACATCGTATTTCCTATAAAAAGCTGAAAGATCAATAAAAAGATTTTGTTTTAATTCATACGATAGCAGGAAGGAGGCCATGAAAGTTTTTCCGGGATAAAGATCTTCTCCTGTTTGAAATCCATTGTCCCTGTTTCGAAACGTATAGGGTAAAAAGATATTACTACCATAGCTCACCGTCTTCGACGTATCGGTTCCTTGTTTCCAGAAAAATAATTTTCCTTCGAGGTACCATTTTGGTGCAGGCTGATAACGCGCAATACCGATAAACTCCTGGAAGCTTGCTCCCAGCGGATGCGCGAGGGGTTGATTGTAATGCGTATAGTTGGCAATAGAATCGCTATGAGAATAAGTAAAAGGACGAACATGGTTGCTTTCCACCTGCAGGTCAAGATTCTTAATACCAAATGCGTCAATATATTTTGCACCAAGCTGTAATCCCCATTTGTTGACCCACGATCCATTGTTCTGCTTTACTTCACTAAGAACGAACTCATCTACCTGCAGCTGCCCATAGAATTGGAGAGCATGCGCCACGTTTACTTTAAAATCCAATCCTACCAGTGCATTGTCAAAACTTCCGTTTTGTTGTTCAAGAGAGCGATAAAAAATGATCGGGTTCAGATAGCCAAATTCAAAATGGTCCGCTCTTCCAAAAATGATCCCTTCAAACAATCCAACGTTTAAAAACTTAGCAATATTGATATCAAGGTGATGCATCGCCGCGTACTTCTTTTTTAACAAACGGTCAGGACCCCGGGGCTCTGTGGCGGTTAACTCCATGAAAAGATTCTGGTAATTGAACTTCCAGATCCTTGTATTTAATTTCAGGAATAAAGTATTGTTCGAAAAATCACTTAAGAAAAGACTTCGATAACCGTTGCCGATGAAATTCTTGTCGTAACCAAATTGTACATCGATATACCTGGTCACTCCAAATGTGAAGTATCCCGTTGCATTAAAATAATCGTACCCCGTTGTTTTAAATGATTTGTAATACCCCTGATTTGGAACGGCTTTATATTTATTCACCCATTGCTGAACGTACAGTGGATCACGTTCCTGGTTATCGGTGATATAAGAATCAAATCCAATTTTGTTGGCTATTCTTCCGCGCACCCGTACTCCTCTTGTGTTCAGAAAAAGAGTTTCATCGTTATCCTTTTCTTTTGATCCCTGGAAATAGAGGACCGGGTTAATGGCAAGATCAAAATCTTTTACATGTGCTTCATACAATGTACCGGGTGTTTGATAAAAAGTCTTTCCCCAGGGTCGTTTGCTTTTGTATGACAAAGAAGAATCAGCGCTCCACTCGAGACTATTGATGATTGCCCTTCGCATATTGTAAATGTCAACTCTTGAAAATTTTCTAACCCTGGTGCCAGGCTTTAGTGTGGAATCGGGAGTGAATGAAATTGCCGAATCAGGCGCGGATGGCACCTGCCCTGCACTGGCTGATTTGTAGTATTTCTCAATAGTGGGAATTATTGCTTCTCTTGAGAAAGGCTTTGTTTTCGAAAAGATCAAAACGGAGTCTTTTCCCAGCTTTATTTCCATCCTATCAAACAAAATATATTCTTCTGAACCGAGCGGGATGTAGGTGGTTTGGCTGAAACTTATCAATGGAAATAAAAAGAGTGAAAGAATCAACAATTTCATAAGGCCCTTCATATGTTTGAGAACTGATTGCTTAATTTGCATGTCAGCGTTTAGGTTTATTTAAGTTGAACAAGTTATGCAAAATTACCTGATTAAGAATATTTCGATCGTCAATGAAGGCCTCATTCAGCAGGGTGATGTGCTGATAAAAAACGGAAGAATTGAAAAAATATTGCCACGGCTTACTTCGAATACAGATGCGAAAGAGATCGATGGCGAAGGGAAGTTTTTATTTCCCGGTGTTATTGATGACCAGGTGCATTTTCGCGAACCCGGCCTTACACATAAGGCGACGATCTACACAGAATCAAAAGCGGGAGTCGCGGGAGGTGTTACGAGTTTCATGGAAATGCCAAATACCATTCCGCCCGCATTTACGCAAGAACTGCTGGAAGAAAAATATGGGATCGCTTCGCGGGCCTCACTGGCCAACTATTCTTTTTTCATGGGAACATCCAATGACAACGCCGATGAAGTTTTAAAAACCAACAAAAAGAAAAACGAGGTCTGCGGTGTAAAAATTTTTATGGGTTCATCGACCGGGAACCTTTTGGTTGATAGTCCAACCACGCTCAGCAAGATCTTTTCAGAAAGCGAATTGCTGATCGCCACGCATTGTGAAGATGAACGGATCATCAAACGCAACCTTGAGAAATTGAAAGCAGGGAAGAAAGAGTTAACGGCAGCCGATCATCCAATTATCAGGGATGAAGAGGCTTGCTTCGAATCTTCATTAAGAGCGATCCAGATCGCGCAAAAAAATAACACGCGGTTACACATACTCCATATTTCTACTGAAAAGGAACTTCAGCTATTCACTAATATGGTGCCCTTAAAAGAAAAGAGAATCACGGCGGAAGTTTGTGTCCATCATCTTCATTTTACAAGTGATGATTACGCCCGCCTCGGAAACCAGATCAAATGCAATCCGGCAATCAAATCCCCGAATAATAAAGAAGCATTGTGGAAGGGCCTGCTTGATAACCGGCTCGATGTGATCGCTACAGACCATGCACCGCATACACTCGAAGAAAAAGGATTCATTCGGAATTCAAATGGATTTATTGCTGCTTCCCCGTTGCGGGAGGACGGGACGGGGCATTATGAAAAAGCACATGCCGGTTTACCATTGGTTCAACATCCGCTATTGTTGATGCTTTACTATTACAAACAAGGTCGGATCACACTTGAAAAAATCGCAGAGAAGATGAGCCATGCCGTTGCAGATTGTTTTCAAATAAGTGAAAGGGGATATATCCGGGAAGGGTATTTTGCTGACGTTGCCATTGTTGACCTGGAGCGGAATGCGATTGTGTCGAAGGAGAATATTTTGTATAAATGCGGATGGAGTCCTTTGGAAAGTATGGAATTTCCGGCTTCCATTACTCATACATTTGTCAATGGAAACCTGGTATTTGAAAATGGGATATTTAATGAATCTCAAAAAGGAAAGAGACTAAGATTTGAAAGATAATTCTGGATATCAAATCACAAAAAACAAATCTCAAATAAAACGCAAATTGAAAAGCCAGGTAAAAGATATTTTTAATTTATTTGGTTCTTGTTTTTTGGATTCTTGAAATTTTTAGTGGAATTTCTATGGACATCGACAGGACTACTTTAAATGATATTTCGATCTTTCACACGGAAGAGGAATTTTCCATTTTCCATAAATTGAATTTTACCCGAACAACAGGTGGCAAAGCGTGGCTACTGCGATTTTTCTCGGAACCTCATCGCGACATCAAACGGATCGTTGGAACGCAAAAGATCATTAAAACCCTTCTTGATCATGTGGACGAATGGCCCTCCGATATCACGAACGGAACCATTCTTGTAATGGATAAATTTTTGGATTATAATCTTGATCCGATCCCGGCGGATCTTAATCCTGTCAATACTCTCACATACAAATGGTTTCATCGCGAGGACTATGGCATGGTGAAGTATTCTGTCAGGCATTTTGCTGATTTTTATCGTGGCATGAGAAGGCTGGCAAAACAGTTTGACGACCTGGCGGATGTTCCGATGTCATTTAAATTATATATTGAAAGGATATTCCAGCTTTTAAAAGAGACACCGCTACAGCGTTTATCGGAATCGAAAAATGAACCCTTCAGCCTTTCTCAGAATTTATACTTTGGCTTCCATCTACGTGGCCACTATAAAACGGATACACTCGAGTTGATCGAAATTTTTTATCGTCTTGATGCATGGTATTCCATGGCCATGGCGGTAAAAACTTTCAACCTCGAGTTCCCGGAATTTGTTGACAAGGAGCGCCCGCTTGTTCATGCAAAAGGACTGTACCATTTGTTGTTGCCGCATCCTGTTTCATATGATGTTGAAATGAATCCCGAGCATAACTTTCTTTTTCTTACAGGGGCAAACATGGCTGGTAAAAGTACATTTATCAAGTCAGTGGGTTCGGCAGTCTACCTGGCACACCTGGGAATGGGCGTGCCTGCAAAGGAGATGAAGCTGACATTTTTCGACGGTTTACTTACCAATATCAATGTGGTTGATAACATTGCTAAAGGTGAGAGTTTCTTTTTTAATGAAGTACAACGGATCAAGAATACGATCCAAAAGATCAATGATGGAAAAAAATGGCTGGTGCTGATCGATGAATTGTTTAAGGGGACCAATGTACAGGATGCAATGAAGTGTTCTTCGACTGTAATAAAAGGACTTATCAGGATGCAAAATTCCTTGTTCATTCTTTCCACGCATCTTTATGAAATAGGAGATGAGCTGAAGATCTATCCCAATATTTCTTTTAAATATTTTGAGACAAATGTCATTGGTGACCAACTGGTGTTCAATTACCAGTTAAAAGAGGGTATCAGCAATGATCGCTTTGGTTACCTGATATTAAAAAAAGAAAAAGTGGTGGACATGCTGGATAAACTTTAGAACCAGGATTGACATGCTTAAAGGACTATAAGGAAAAATTATACTCATGATGACTCGTTTCAGCCAGGTACTTGTTTTTATTATTTTCGTTAAATGCTCATTTGGTCAAAGCAACATTGATGTTATTCATTACAGATTTGAAATTGAAGTTTCGGATGGCTCCGATAGCATAAAAGGAAGAACATTCATAACGGTGCAATTCACGGATACCGCGAGAAAATTTTGGTTGAATTTTGTTTCTCTTAACGCGAAGGGGAAAGGGATGATCGCTTACCGGGTAAAGGAGAACAATGAGACCCTTAGCTCAGCGCATGGCAATGATAGTTTGACTATCTGGTTGACAAAGCCCGCTCAAAAAAATGAAACCAGGACCTTCGAAATAGTCTACTCTGGGATCCCTGCCGATGGCCTGATTATTTCCAAAAACAGGTATGGTGAAAGAACATTTTTCGGAGACAACTGGCCAGATCGTGCGCACAATTGGATACCATGCAAAGATGAACCGGGAGATAAGGCCACGTTTGAGTTTCTCGTTACCGCGCCCGCTCAATACAGCGTTATTTCAAATGGAAAACTCGGGGAGGAAAAGCTTCTTGCAGACAACAAAAAACTTACTCATTGGGTCGAGGATGTTTCGCTTTCTACAAAAGTGATGGTGATCGGCGTGGCAAAATTTGCCGTAAAAAAATATGATGATAGTCCTCCAAATATTCCTGTCTCAGCATGGGTGTATCCGCAGGACAGTGTAACCGGGTTTCGGAATTATTCCAGTGCGCCTGCTATTTTAAAATTTTTTTCTGACTATATCGGTCCCTATCCTTACAACAAGCTCGCAAATGTTCAGTCTACAACAATTTTTGGAGGAATGGAAAATGCCAGTGCTATTTTTTATTACGAAGAATCTGCAGAAGAAGACAAGCCGATGGAAAGGTTATTGGCTCATGAAATTGCGCACCAGTGGTTTGGCGATATGGCATCGGAAAAAAGCTTTCCGCATTTGTGGTTGAGCGAAGGCTTCGCCACTTACCTGTCCAATATGTGCCTTGAATCAAAGTACGGAGTCGACAACCTCAATAAAGAATTGACTGACGCACGCAAGAGAGTGATTGCTTTTGTAAAACGGTCCGATAGGGCTGTTGTTGATTCTGTATCACCCCTGATGGGCCTGCTGAATCCAAACAGTTATCAGAAAGGCGGGTGGGTACTGCACATGCTTCGACATCAGATTGGTGATTCCTTGTTTCAACTTCTCATACGAACGTATTACGACCGGTATAAAGGGAGAAATGCAGACACGAACGACCTGCTTCGGGTAGCTGAAGAAACTTCTCACAAGGATCTGCATCAATTTTTCCGGCAATGGCTTTATACGCCAGGTATTCCCCAATTGAATATCCGATGGAAGTATAATAAGAAATATAAAACGGTTTCAATTATCGTCAATCAAATTCAATCACAACCGCCTTTTGAATTTCCTTTGGACCTGGCAATCGAAACAAAAACAACTAGGGAAAAGATGGTCACATTATCTATTACTAAACGAACAGAGACATTTAGTTTTGGAGTGGCGGACCCGAACATAAAGCTCACCTTCGATCCCAAAACAAATTTGTTGTTCGATGCTGATATCGAAAGAATAACTCCATAAACCGGGAGTGTTTTCATCAATCCCCCCGGGGAATAATTTCCTATTTTCATGAGATGTTAGTCAAAACCTTTGGGAGTGCTGTTTATGGTGTCGAAGCCTTGTCCATAACGGTTGAAGTAAACTGGATGGCTACCAATGTCGGCATGGTGCTCGTAGGTTTGCCCGACAATGCTGTGAAAGAAAGTTTGCAGCGGGTGGAGAGTACAATAAAATCCAACGGGTATATGATGCCGCGCACACGCGTGGTTGTTAATCTTGCCCCCGCCGATATCAAGAAGAGTGGAACTGCATTCGATCTTCCTATCGCCATTGGAATCCTGGCCGGTTCCGAACAACTCGAGAACAAACGGGCAATAGAAAGATATGTGATCATGGGTGAATTGAGCCTGGATGGTGAAGTGCGTCCAATCAGGGGTGCATTACCGATAGCCATCCAGGCAAGAAAAGAAGGATTTAAAGGATTGATCGTTCCAAAGGCAAACGAACGTGAAGCGGGCATGGTCAATAATATTGATGTGTACGGAGTATCGCATATAAAAGAAGTGATCGATTTTTTTGAAAACAACGAGGAAGGCCTGAAGGCCGTTATTATCAATACACGAGAAGAGTTTTTTCATTCACAAAGTGATTATGAATTTGACTTTAGCGAGGTAAAGGGACAGGAAAATATCAAACGCGCATTGGAGATTGCAGCAGCCGGTGGACACAATGCCATTCTGATTGGGCCACCGGGTGCCGGAAAAACGATGCTCGCGAAACGATTGCCAACTATTCTTCCACCACTCACTTTGCAGGAAGCGTTGGAGACAACAAAAATCCATTCTGTCGCCGGCAAGCTTCCTGAAAATTCAACACTGATTTCAAAACGTCCATTTCGTTCTCCTCATCATACCATCAGTGATGTAGCATTGGTTGGGGGTGGAGGGACCCCGCAACCGGGAGAAATTTCTTTGGCCCACAATGGTGTTTTGTTTTTGGATGAGTTACCCGAATTTAAAAGAACAGTGCTGGAAGTAATGCGTCAACCGATGGAAGAAAGAAGAGTGACCATTTCAAGAGCGAAGATCGCTATTGATTTTCCGGCTTCGTTCATGTTGATCGCATCGATGAACCCTTGCCCCTGTGGCTATTATAATCATCCTGAAAAAGAATGTACCTGCCCGCCTGGCGCAGTACAAAAATATTTGAACAAAATTTCGGGACCATTGCTTGATCGCATCGATCTGCATGTAGAAGTTACACCCGTTGGATTCAGTGAACTTTCATCCGTGAGATCCCAGGAAAGATCCAGTGATATTCGTGGCCGTGTTATCAAAGCAAGAGAAATGCAGGCGAAACGTTACCAGGATCATCCGGGTATTTATTGCAATGCACAAATGACAAGCAAACAACTGAAAGAGATCTGCATCATCAATACTGTCGGGCAGAATTTATTAAAGACAGCGATGGAAAAATTAAATCTTTCAGCAAGAGCGTATGACCGGATCTTGAAAGTGTCGAGAACAATTGCGGACCTTTCTCAATCCGAAGAGATCAAACCGGAATTTTTAGCCGAAGCGATCCATTACAGGAACCTTGACAGGGAAGGATGGGCGGGGTAGTCATCGAGCTTGTCAATTTGAATTATTCACCACATAGGAAATAGAAACATAGGAACACCTAGAAAAAATGAATGCCGGAGATTTGGGCAAGTTTATCCATGGACAGCTTAAAATTACACAACAAGACATTGCTTTGATCGGCCCTATTTTTTTAAACCCAATTTCCTCAACAAGCCTCCCGTAGACTTTTGATAGTAACAAGGTATCTTCTGCATGTTTTCATGTCCGTTCCGGACCAGGTGTTCGTGACAAATATCAAATAACTCGTTCACTGCGGGATCTGTCTTCATGTCAAAACGATCCTGGTGTCGTGAGATGAGATCCGGATAATTTAAAGAGTATCCACTGTAATGAAAAAACAGGAGAGGTTCATTGTTAACGAAAAACTTATCGTGCTTTTTTTCAAGCTTGCGTTCATGAAAATTCCAGTAAGCGAAATTGCACCCAGGGTGATCCACAGGTTTTACCTTTTTAAAATAAAAAGGCAAAAAGTTCAACCATTTCTGGTCTGCATTCAAACCTTCTTTTGGTCTTTCATAACACTGGTCAATCATTCTTTCTTTCCACCAGTTAATAAAACCTCTTCCGTTCTCATCATTTCTTGCGGCATAGAATCCTGCATTGAACATTCCCGTTTTTAAAATAGTTTTTTCTTCCGGTTTGCGTCCATCGTCCGGAAATGGCTTTGTGATATGAGCACTCAGCAAAACAGAAAAGTTGTTTAGCTCGGATTCGAGGTAGGCAAGGGAATCAAAGATCAATATATCACAATCAAGGAAGATGACCTCGTCCGCGTCATGCAACCTGAAAAGATGATCAGTATAAAATGATTTTACAGCGCAAACTAACTCGAGTGTTGTGTACTGGTTCGACATCTTTTCAAATTGCGGGATATTTAGTTCATGCACTTCAACCAGGTCATGAGGTTTCCAGTAGCCAGGATCGATCCTCCCGTTTAATTTATCCACCAAACCGATCACCAGTTTATAGCCGGGATTAAATTTCAATAGTGAATCTCCCAATGCTTTCGCCTGGGCAAGGTAAGATGCGGTGCAAACGGTTAAGACGATTTTTTCCTTCATAATTTTTCAGCCAATACTATATTATTTAAATACCAGTCTTTTCTTTTTGGTAAGAGCATGTGCCAGAAAGAAAACCATCCATTTAACAACGGGTTGACCACAGGCGGGATATTGACCCGGAAAAATTTAAACTTGCCCAGCAATGGAAACGCAGGTATAAAGTGTTCGTTAAAATACACCATTTTCATTTGGTACAATGCCATTGTAAAATCGCCGCTTTTGTCCTGCACTATGATTTTAAAGCCATTTTTTTCAAGCAAATGTTTCAAGGCAAATTGTGTGTACCTCGCATAATCATTGGGTAATTCATGCTCGTTCCATACAAAGGGACAGGTGACAAATAATGTTGCGCCTTTTTTCATGACCCTGTTTAGTTCCGGTACCATTTGCTCCAGGTTAAAAATGTGTTCGAACACCTCGCTGCTAAACACGGAATCAAAATGATCGTTGTCGAAGGGGATGGTTTTGCCGTCATATATTACATCAATACTCTCATTCCGGTGAGAGTGTCCTTCATTTTCAAAATCAAGACCAATGTATTCGGAGACGTTTACAAAAAGACCCTTGTAAGGTTTACTGCCACAACCAAAATCAAGCAGCCTTCCGCTTAATTGCGGTGCAAACTCTCTTATTTTTTTATACAAAGATTTACGGATAAAATAATAAGGGCTGCTGAACGAAGGTTTAAATTTTTTTGAAACTTGTCCTGTCATGAATAGATAGCCGATGGCTATATCTTGTTTGCTAAAAAATTTCTATAAACATTTATGTATTCATCAGCCGCTCTTTCCCAGGTAAAACTTTTTGCTCTTTTTATTATTTTTTCCTCGGGATGGTGGCATTTATAGTGATGCATGCCCTGTTCAAAAACTGCCTGCATGCAGGCGGGGTCAAAATCATCAAAATAATAAGCCACATTGCCACCCACTTCGGGAAGACTGGTGAACCTGGACAAAAAGACAGGCTTCCCGAAATACATCGCTTCTAACACGGGCAACCCAAAGCCCTCACCAATGCTTGGGAAAACAAACGCCAGGCAATTTTTGTAATACCAGGATTTTTCCGCTTCGCTAACGGGTCCTATTAATTTTAATCTATCGGCCACTCCGAAGCCTTTAGCCTCCTTTATAACTCGTTCTTTGTACGCAAAATCATTTAAACCCGCGATCACCAGTTCATAGTTGTTTCCTACCAGGAGTGAAGGAAGAACATGAAAGTTCTTTCTCGAGTGAAACTGGCCAATGCTGAACAAAAAAGGGGCATGTGGCGCGTAGGCTGGGTATTCGGTGATCTTTTCAGGGACGTTACAACCATTGTAGATGATGCTGTAAGGTTTTTTCCGGGGGTCTAAATATTCTCTTGCTTGTTCGAGTGCAAATTCAGAAATGAATGTAAGGTAGTCGGCCCTGTCGATTCTTTGCTGGATAAGCGTTAAGTACTTTTTCCTGATGGAAGACGTGTACTCTTCTTCATTCAGAAAGTTCAGATCATGGATGGTATAAATATTTTTTGTCCTGGTACTATAAGGCCGGTACCAGGAAAGCGTGGTCGCTACGTGCCAAACATCAAAGCGGCTGGTAAGAGGATGAAAGTATTTGTGAAGGCTATACTGGGTGACATATTTTGAATGTTTATCGAAGATCCCACGCTGACTTCTCGGCACATAGAAATGCAAATGCATATCATCGGGGGCTTCCAGTGCCAGGTACTTACCCAACTGGTAACAGAAATGGTATAAACCATTGTATGCATTTCCCCCCATTCTATGAAGGTCAACTAAAATATTGGACATGCAGTTGCTTAAAATGGGTATTACAGGTCTGCTAAGTTGTCATTTTTTTACGAACTTGTACGCAATTTGAGAAAAGAATATTTTTTCAATATCAAATAACCTTTTAAAGACCCTGGTGTTATAGTAGAGATCTGAAACTCATCAAACTTCGCCGCCGTTTATTCAGAAGATATGAGAGTCAAAAAGAAAAGCAACTATGAGAATATTACTTCATTATTTAAAACCCCACAAATGGTTGGTGGCTCTTGTGCTCACTTTAGCTGCTGTGAACATAGGTTTTTCCCTGGTTGATCCGATCCTTTTTGGGAAGCTGATAAATCTTGCCAACAACAAGGTGAATAATCCCGGTACATACGATTGGAACCGGTTTTTTAATTCTTTTTCATGGAAGCAGCCGGGTGTTTGGTTTATTGTTACGTGTTCGATATCTGTTGCAATGATCAGCCGCGTTGCGAAAAACTTCCAGGATTATTTTCTCAATGTTGTTATTCAAAAGTTTGGGGCCAAAGTTTTTACCGATGGTTTACAGCATGCTATGAAATTGCCTTATCATTTGTTCGAAGATCAGCGAAGTGGTGAAACACTTTCTGTATTGACCAAGGTAAGAGCAGACGTAGAAAAGTTCATGACCAATTTCATCAATATTCTTTTTGGAGTTTTGGTAGGGGTGTTATTTGTCTTTATTTATGCGGCTATTTTTATTCATTGGAGCATACCGGTCGCTTACCTTGTTGGTATCACATTGCTTACATTCATTACAAACCTTTTGAGCAAGCGAATAAAGACGATACAAAAAAACATCGTAGGGCAAACGACGGCGCTGGCGGGTTCTACCACAGAATCATTGAGAAATATTGAACTGGTGAAAAGTCTTGGTCTTACCCGGCAGGAAGTGGAGCGATTAAATAAGAATACATACAAAATACTGGGATTGGAACTCGCAAAGGTAAAACGGGTGCGCAGTATCAGTTTTATACAGGGCACATTTGTCAACACGCTACGACAGGTGATCCTTTTTATTTTGATGTGGCTCATCTTTCATAAATATATGGATGCCGGCCAGCTGGTGACGATGCAGATATTTTCCTTCTTCGTTTTTGGGCCCTTACAGGAAATCGGTAACATCCTACTTTCGTACAGGGAGGCCGAAGCCTCATTGAATAATTTTGATAGCCTCATGAAAAAAGCCCCCGAGCCAGAACCTGTGCATCCAAAACCACTTGGCAACATCAAAACGCTATCATTTAAACGTGTTTCGTTTCAGCACCAAACGGCAGCCCAAAGAGCTATCAACAATATAAGCTTCGATGTGAAAGTTGGAGAAACCATTGCCTTTGTGGGACCCAGCGGAAGCGGGAAATCAACGTTGATGAAATTATTAGTTGGTCTCTATCGCCCAAAGGAAGGGAAAATACTTTATAACGGCCTCGATGAAACAGAATTGAGATTTGATGATCTCAGGAACCAGATAGGTTTTGTAACGCAGGATACGAATTTATTCAGCGGAACGATCAAAGAAAATCTTTTGTTCGTCAATCCATCTGCTACGGACGAGGACCTGATGATCGCTCTTAACAGGGCTGCCTGCCAGAACTTGATGGCAAGGGCTGAAAAAGGATTGGAAACAACGATTGGCGAAGGTGGATTAAAATTATCTGGCGGCGAAAAGCAAAGGCTGTCTATTGCAAGGGCGCTGCTTCGCAAACCTAAACTGCTATTGTTTGACGAAGCCACATCGGCGCTCGATTCATTGACTGAAGAGGAGATCACCGACACGATACGCGAGATCTCCAGTGAAGGAACACAGATCACTATCCTGATCGCGCACCGTCTTTCTACGATCATGCACGCCGATAGAATTTATGTATTGGAGAAGGGCGATGTGGTCGAAACGGGAAATCATGAAACGCTGCTTGATGAGAAAGGTCTATATTATGCCATGTGGCGCCAGCAAATTGGAGAAAGAAAAGCGAAAGTGGTGGCAGTGTAAAATTCAAAGGTCAAAATGAAAAATTCAAAATAAAACCCGGTCATTTGGCAGTCTTTTTTAATTTTTACTTTTGAATTTTTAATTAGCATGAGCCTTCTCTCCATCTTAGGGATCGGCAATGGCAAACTCAAAGATGCATTGCGACGCGACGCTGTTATTATTGATATAAGATCAGCTGCCGAATTCGATCGTGGCAAAGTGCATGAATCGATAAATATTCCGCTCGACAGGATAAACATCAATCTCAAGCGCATTCTTCAAATGAACAGACCCATTATTATTTGCTCGAACTCTGATTCAGACAATGAGCGAGTGATCGGTGTACTGAAAGCCAATGGTGTGAAAGAGGTCCATAACGGCGGCAGCTGGACAAGACTCTGGAGGATGAAGAGATCGTTATAATTTCTCACAGATTACACGGATTTTCACAGATGGAACTGAATTGTCTAAGGAAATTCTGGTCAGAATGATTTGTGAAAAAAACTGTGTTCATCTGTGAAATCAGTGAGTCTTTCTTGCAAAAGCTGAGCTCATCATCTTAGACACAGAAGCCAGAATAAATATTACACCGAGTATCGCTACGATAGAGGATCCAGCAGGAAAATCATAGTGAAATGAAAAATTCAATCCAAAGAAACTTGCCAGTACACTAATGACAAGGGCAAGTACTGAAAGCCAATGGTGTGAAAGAGGTCCATAACGGCGGCAGCTGGACAAGACTCTGGAGGATGAAGAGATCGTTATAATTTCTCACAGATTACACGGATTTTCACAGATGGAACTGAATTGTCTAAGGAAATTCTGGTCAGAATGATTTGTGAAAAAAACTGTGTTCATCTGTGAAATCAGTGAGTCTTTCTTGCAAAAGCTGAGCTCATCATCTTAGACACAGAAGCCAGAATAAATATTACACCGAGTATCGCTACGATAGAGGATCCAGCAGGAAAATCATAGTGAAATGAAAAATTCAATCCAAAGAAACTTGCCAGTACACTAATGACAAGGGCAAGTACTGAAAGCCAATGGTGTGAAAGAGGTCCATAACGGCGGCAGCTGGACAAGACTCTGGAGGATGAAGAGATCGTTATAATTTCTCACAGATTACACGGATTTTCACAGATGGAACTGAATTGTCTAAGGAAATTCTGGTCAGAATGATTTGTGAAAAAAACTGTGTTCATCTGTGAAATCAGTGAGTCTTTCTTGCAAAAGCTGAGCTCATCATCTTAGACACAGAAGCCAGAATAAATATTACACCGAGTATCGCTACGATAGAGGATCCAGCAGGAAAATCATAGTGAAATGAAAAATTCAATCCAAAGAAACTTGCCAGTACACTAATGACAAGGGCAAGTACTGAAAGCCAATGGTGTGAAAGAGGTCCATAACGGCGGCAGCTGGACAAGACTCTGGAGGATGAAGAGATCGTTATAATTTCTCACAGATTACACGGATTTTCACAGATGGAACTGAATTGTCTAAGGAAATTCTGGTCAGAATGATTTGTGAAAAAAACTGTGTTCATCTGTGAAATCAGTGAGTCTTTCTTGCAAAAGCTGAGCTCATCATCTTAGACACAGAAGCCAGAATAAATATTACACCGAGTATCGCTACGATAGAGGATCCAGCAGGAAAATCATAGTGAAATGAAAAATTCAATCCAAAGAAACTTGCCAGTACACTAATGACAAGGGCAAGTACTGAAAGCCAATGGTGTGAAAGAGGTCCATAACGGCGGCAGCTGGACAAGACTCTGGAGGATGAAGAGATCGTTATAATTTCTCACAGATTACACGGATTTTCACAGATGGAACTGAATTGTCTAAGGAAATTCTGGTCAGAATGATTTGTGAAAAAAACTGTGTTCATCTGTGAAATCAGTGAGTCTTTCTTGCAAAAGCTGAGCTCATCATCTTAGACACAGAAGCCAGAATAAATATTACACCGAGTATCGCTACGATAGAGGATCCAGCAGGAAAATCATAGTGAAATGAAAAATTCAATCCAAAGAAACTTGCCAGTACACTAATGACAAGGGCAATGATAAAAACAGCAATATTATTTTTTGTAAGCATAATCGCAGATACCGCGGGGATAATGAGAAAAGAAAATACAGGGATCACCCCATTTATCTTAACCGCAAATACGATGGCAAGGCCGATCGAAATATAAAACAGGAAGTTCCAGATATTGAAGATCCCGATGAGATGATTTTCCCCGTTTTCGAATGATTTCGTCAATCCGAAAAACTTATTGAAGAAAACAAGTTGCAGCAACGCTATTATTCCGAAAACAATCCCCAACGTTGAGATCTGGCCCCAGCTCACCGACAAAATATTTCCAAATAACACTTCCTGTATGTCTGAATCTCCGTGCGGTGTTTTAGAGATAAATAAAACGGTCAATGCAGAAGCAAACGCATACAGGATCCCAATGATAGCCTCTTGCTTTAACCGTTTGTCGCGGATATTGATAAATGACATCAACAATGCTCCGGCCAAAGTGAAAATAAGAGGAATGGATGTCAGGCCTGTTCCGATGAATGCAGCAAACGCTACACCCAGCGAAGAAATTTGCCCGAGGGCAAGGTCAACAAACACAATCCCTCTTCCTACCACATGGACTCCCAAATAAGATAAAACGGCGCCCGTGATCAATGCGGCGATAAATGCCTGTACCATGAACGGTAGTTGAAACATTTCAAACATGTTGGTATTATTTTAGAATAGCAGTTAATTTTTCAATATCGTAATCAAAGAGATCAAAATAATTTTTTATCGGATCAAATGCACCCACTGAAGTAGCCAGGGTTAATTCCTTAACACCGGTTTGTTTTGCCACCACATCAGAGGATGATGTTGTAAAGTAAGGCGATGAAATGATCACTTTGATGCTATTGGCCTGAATTTCCTTGATCACCTTTACCAACTGGGAAGGCGATGGAGGAATGCCCGGCTTTGGTTCCATGAAGTCAACAATATTGAGCCCGAACCGTGTTTCAAAGTAAACCCATTCATTATGATAGGCAATGATCTTTGTTCCCTTGAATGCGGCCATTTTCGCTTGCCACTCTTTCATCTTGTCATCGATCTTCTTGAAAAAAGCCTGCAGGTTTGTTTCATAAGTCGATTTATTGGAAGGGTCAACTCTTTCCAATCCATTAGCAATATTTCTTGCGATCACTTTTCCATTTAATGGATCGAGCCAATAATGTGGATTGCCATAGATATGAATATCACCTTCGGCCCTGTTTGCCGAAGAAGGTACTTGCAACAAGCCAATTCCCTGCGAGGCGTCAACATACCCTTCTGCGCCTTTTTGAATTTTGGTATTCCTGGAACTTGAAAGCAATTGTGGCGACCAGCCGATTTCAAGATCAAGACCCACCGTTACAAACAAGTCGGCCTTACTAAGCCCGATGATGTAGCTTGGCTTGGGATCAACAAAGTGCGGATTCTGATAGCCGTCGGCAATGGAAGACACAGACACTTTATCGCCACCAATTAACTCCGCAATGCTTTTAAGGTCCGTTGTTGTCGTCACAACCTTAATGGTGCCCGCGTGAACGGTCGTTAAAATTCCAAGTGTTGAGATCAAAAAGAATATCAGTTTATTTTTCATTTTTATCGTCTTTAAGGGGTTTTTAATTAATACTGGTGCGCGCCATGTGCTCCGATCACAAATATCCACCGCAGCCAGGCTTGGTAATACCGGTTGGCAATATTATCATCTGTTGTTTTCCCTTCCAGCTCTATCTTGGAAAATTCTGTGGCATACCAACCGGCCGTTAAAGAATATGCTTGTTCAACAACATCTTTATCCCTTGGTTTTTGGGCATAATCATATCGTCCTGTTAGAAACCATCTCTTTGCCAGTTGGTATTGGAGAAACGAGTACAAACCAAAAGAATTGACGGAAAAATTCTCCATAAGGTTTGCATGGCCATAATAAAATTCACTTTGCCATGTAACTGAACGATACGTATTCATCTGTACCGGTTTCCATTTGTAAGTAAGATCAGCGGCGGCAATGCTTGTTGTCCTTGAAGAATCATTGGGCCCTGTGATGCCTGTCAGTCCCAATTCGAGAGTCGCATTGTCGCTCAGTGTAAAAAAGTTTTTCAAATGGCCCAGGTAAATGAGTCGGTTATTATCTCCCCGGAAAAAACTTGGTGATTCGGAAAGACCGGAAGTGGCCTGGAAAACGATCTCCTGGTAGAATTTTTTATTCGGGACTAGCCAACTTAGGGATGCGCCCTCGTCGTTCAATCCTTCTTCTCCGAAATAGTTTACATAGGCATTCGGCAGATCAATAAATGGCAGCGCATGGGGATGCGTGGGATTGATCCTGCCAACTGCTTCCCTGAATTTTCCCAGCTTCAGTTGTAATTGTGCCGGCAATGAAAGAGTTGTTAGATAACCTTCTTCCACTTCCACCCCGTACTTACCGGTTTCAGGATCGCGGGCAAATGAAAGAAAAAAATCAGCTCTTGCATAAGGATCAACATTCGCCTGCAATGAAAGTTCCGTTTCATTCAGGTAAGCATTGAAATTTTTGTTGCCTTTGCTGATGTACGATCCCTGGAAATCGCCAATGACTCCAATGTCGGGATTAAATGAAAGGGTGGAGCGGGTTTGTTGCGGCTGTTGCGCCGGCTGGCTGTTACTCTGCATCTGTTGCTCCACTTGTTTCAACAGGGCTGAATCTGCGGCGGTGCTGTCTGCCGGAACCTGTGAGCTCGAAGCTATGCTTATTAAAAGAGCGAGCGTTAAAAAAATGAGATCAATGTTTTTCATTTCATAATCATTGTTGTAAATGATAAAAGTTTGAAATAGCCCGAAACACCTTAACTGTGTTCAGCGCTCTACTGATGATTATGAAAAATAGGGTGGAGCTCTGAGGGAATAAAAAAGGATGGAAGAAAAAGGAACATTGGAGTTTGCCGAAGGGACAAATTCTGTTTTGATCAAAGGAGTGCGCTCGCAAACAGTTTCTGCATTATCGGCAAAGGGCATGGAAAAATCGTCGATACAACTACAGTTATAACCACTAATAGTTTCACCCGTTGTGTGCGTAGACTGTTTACTTGCATTTACATGGAGCCAGTTATGAAGGTAAAGACCACCGCCAACCTTTTGGCAGAATACCAACAAGAGAATGATTGCAAAACTCTTTAGTGTAAGACGGTTTGATCTCATCAATGACGTAAAGGTAGAAGAAATTGGAATAAAGTGAAACTCTTTCACAAATGTTTAAAGTCCATTCATGGTATAAAAATACCATTGCTCCGTGGCCATGATTGTTTCAGGTTTGCATTCTCATCAAAAATTTAAATAAAATGGCAAAAGCAATCCTGTGCGCGGCGATAACGGTTTTATCCCTTTTTATTGGAGAACATAAACTGGTTGGCAGATGGGAAAGCAAACCCTCTGAAAAAGGAAATGTCACCGGTGTGGTATTTAAGGACAGCACATTTGAGGGTTATGTAAATAACAAACCCTTTGTGAGCGGTGCCTACAAACTGGAAAATGATATCCTTTCTTTCGTTGACAATGGTTGTGAAGGAAAAAGGGGAGTCTATAAGATCATCTTTTTCTGTGGCTCGGATTCACTGCGATTCGAGCCGGTGAATGATAGTTGTGAGGGTCGAAGAAACGGGATGAGCAGATTGATCTTAGGGAGAAAAAAATGATCATCGTATGAACAGGAATATTCTGATCGCTTTTGGGTTGCTGCTTATCACGATCGGGCAGATTTCATTCGGGAAGAAGAAGCCGGTAAGTAAGGCGGAACTGGGCAAACTGTTATTTTTTGATCCTATTTTATCGAAAGATCTTACGATCAGTTGTGCAAGTTGTCACAAACCTGGGTACGCTTTCGCGGACACTTCTGCCGTTAGCAAAGGAGTGGCGCAGAGGAAGGGAACCCGGAATACACCGTCTGCTATGAATGTTTCATTGCAAAGCCGGTTTTTCTGGGACGGCCGTGCAGCGAATCTTGAAGAACAGGCGCTCGCCCCGATTCAAAACGCAGCTGAAATGAATTTGCCATTGCAGCAAGCACTATACAGACTAAGAAATAACAAAAAATATTATCGTCTTTTTAATGAAGTTTTTAATGATGAACCAACGGCAAGGAATCTTGCAGAAGCTATTGCTGCCTTCGAGCGAACGCTTGAAACAAGTGATAGCCCATTTGATAACTGGAAATTTTCTGAAGATGCTAATGCTGTTCCAGGAGCTGTGAAAAGGGGTTTTGGTCTTTTCAATGGGAAGGGTAGATGCAGCAGTTGCCATTTTGGATCCGATTTTACGAATAATGAATTTCGAAACATCGGTTTATTCAATGGAAAAAATTTAAAGGACAGCGGTCGGTCTGTTATCTCAGGAAAAAAAGAAGATGTTGGGAAGTTTAAAGTACCAGGACTTCGGAACATTGCCATTACTGCGCCATACATGCACAATGGAATGTTCAAAACATTAAAGCAGGTGATCGATTTTTATAACGATCCCGGTAGGGTAGTTCCAAACGCCATTAACCGCGATAGTTTGTTAGCGAAGCCTCTTGGCCTTACTGTGCAGGAAAAAAAGGACATTGAAGCTTTTCTGCGGGCGCTTACAGATAAACGATTTCTTAAGGGCAAACAAAAATAGAATTCAGGTAACAGTTAGCCGGCTATGTTCAATAATTCGATACTATTGCCCACGTTATATTTCTCGAACAATTTGCTTTTGATGTTTCGAACTGTATTGGGACTGATGTTCAGATGCCAGGCGATCTCTTTAGTGCTTAAGCCCTGTTTAATAAAACTCAAAAGTTCCTTTTCTCGTTTCGAAAGAACATTTCGCGTGGCGAGGGGTTTGAATTCATCTATTTTAACGAGGCTATGTTTTTGATAGAACAGCTCAGCTTTTACGCCATTAAATACCTTTTCTTGGGTGACGTCACGGAACAACACGTAATACAAATTACCGCCTTTCAGATCCAATATTGCCTTTTCATCGTGCAGATATATGTATTGACCATTGGGTTTTTTAAAGCGATAATGTAACACCGCCCTGTATTTATGATGTTCTGCAGGCGGCAAAGCTTGAAATCGCTCACGCATGTATAAAAAACAATCGTACAGGTCGGCCTGGTCCGACTCATGCACATGAGCGAAGAATTTCTCCATCCGGGCATGTTTGATCAGATACTCGCTGGAATAACCAAAAACATGCGGAGCATTTTCACTAACGTAATAAATTTGGGGATGGGCCATTGGGCAGATAGCAAGGACCCAATGTGGGAAAAGCCTGTAGATAGAATCGAATAACTCAACTACCTCTTCTTTGTTTTCTGCACCAGTCCTGGTAACGCAGGTTTTAATATAACTAACAACTTTGTTTTCTTCTCGAGCCAGGATCTCTTCCCGTATCATATGAATTTGGTTTAAGGGTTTATCGTCAATGACTTTCACAGGGTGAGATCATCGACAATTTTTATACCAGGGTAAATACTGCCCTGGTACAATTATACTATTTTCCGGCTGTCAAAAGTAGAGGAGATTTGCCAACGGTAACTAAAAATTGCCCAATGGAGCAGATCAGAAATACAAAAAGAGTCCTTGAGAACCCCATTTACAAGGACAAGGCTATTATCATAAAAACAAGCCTGGAAACAAATGGAGCTTACTCTTTCGGCGAACTTGAAATAGCACCCGGCGGGGGGAAACGGGTTGCACAAGCACAGCGCATTTACTGAAACGTTTACGGCGATAAGAGGAAAACTCGGAGTGATGTATGGAAAGAAAAAATTGTTGTTGAATCCGGGTGAATCGTTGACCATCCCCCGGGGAATTCCACATTATTTTTTTAATGATGGTCCCGCAAGTATTAAATGCCAGGTGAAACTGCAACCAGAAAATGAAGGATTTGAAAAAGGAATAGCCATTGCGTATGGATTGGCAGTAGACGGAAGAACCAACCGGAAAGGAATACCAAGGAGTTTTATGCATCTATCTCTCGTGGTTATATTAACTGACACAATCCCTTCGGGTGTGTTGAGCGTGATGATGCCATTGTTCCGATTATTTGCGAAGAGGGCAAGAAAAAATGGAATTGAGAACGAACTGCTGGAGAAGTATTATTATGAATAGACCCGGCAGGCAAATTATTTTTCTACAACACTTAACTGTCCATTTTTTTCCATGTAAACTTCCTCAACATCATCCAGCTTATTGCTGTTGATCTGTAACCTGACTCCTTCCAGGAGGTCATCTTTGCTGATCGCGGTTATCTCCATGTTTCTGTGGTTGAATTGACCATTTTTGTATAGCGATCGGCGATAACCCTTAACAATCATTCCAACCCATTTGTGGTCTATAGCCAGCCAGGCCAGGACCCTATGAATAACAACCATTACTGCCGCAGCCGCTACAGTTGAAAAAAATGGAGAAGCGCCAACAACTCCCCGTGCAAGTATGGCGCCCAGCATAATGACAAGAATATTATCAAACGCAGTTCTCTTCCCAAAAATGCGCATGCCTGCAAATCGGATCAGGGCCAACGTAATAAAAAACATGATAAATGCTCTTACAGACATTTGCAATGCTGTTAGATGCTCTCCGCTTCCGAATAGTTCTTTTATGTCCATACAGTTGTTTTTAATTTAAACTACTAAGATTTGATGGCAAAACTTAAACAAAGTTCAAGCCTTTTACAACTTTATAACAGATATTCTTAAGGCAACTTCCGGGAAATAAACTGCGTTTAAAAGACGGAATTACCCTGAGCAAAAATGTCTCTGTCCCTAAATACATAGATCCTCCCTTTCTAAATTCCAGGTCCAATATTATTGATCCAAACTTAACGGTACACGCGTTGACCACACTGAGGAAACTTGAATTCTACTGGGTGAATTTTTCACGTTCAAAAACCTTCAAAATGAAAAAGCTTTACATTTTCCCGGCACTTGTATTTCTCATTATTACTACGAACGTTTTTGCGCAAAGATGGACGGTACGGTACAACGGAACCGGTAATTCCATTGATGCTGTTAAAGGGACGATCGTTGACAATTCAGGCAATGTGTATGTTACTGGCTCATCCAACGCTGGAGCAAACAGTGATGATTACATTACCATTAAGTACAATACAAATGGAGTGCAGCAATGGATCGCCCGATATAACGGCGTGGGAAGCGGTAGTGATGTGCCTGCTTCCATTTTTGTTGATGCGGGCGGAAATGTATATGTAACCGGGTATAGTGATGTGCTTACCGGGGGTTATGTTGATAACGACGCCACAACGGTAAAATATAGTGCGGCTGGTGTACAGTTGTGGGCTTCGAGTTATCACGGGCCTCAACAAAGGAACGATGCAGGCTGTTCTGTAAAAGCAGAGGGTAATGGCAATGTGTATGTAACAGGTTATACAACGGTTCGCAATGGTGCATATACGAAAAAGGACTATCTCACCATAAAATACAATAGCTTAGGTGTACAGCAGTGGATCGCAACCTACAACGGGCCGGCGAACCAGGATGATGCGGCCGTCGGATTGGGCCTGGATCAAACAGGCAATATCTATGTTACCGGTACCAGTTTCGCCGGTCGCGATCCGGCAGGTGAGGAGGATTATCTTACCATCAAATACAATCCTGCCGGAGTGCAACAATGGACGGCTCGATACAACGGACCTGTGAGCGAGCCTGATCGTGCAACAGCAATTGCTGTTGATAAAGCAGGAAACTCTTACGTGACCGGCTATAGCCAGGGCGTCGGCCTCGACATAGCCACGGTGAAGTACAATACGAATGGAACTCAGCAATGGGTGGCTCGCTATGATGGTCCCGCGCATTCCAGCGATATTGCTTATGCCGTCGCGTTGGACAATGCAGGAAATGTTTATGTCGCGGGAAGTGACCAGGCGATCATTTACAACACGGATTTCTGTACCATAAAGTACAATTCTTCGGGAGTGCAGCAATGGGAGGCCCGCTATGCAGGTGCAACAAAAGATAACGATGAAGCATTTGCTTTAGCCGTCGATGTAACTAGCAATGTGTATGTAACCGGTTACATTAACGGGGTGAGCCCAAGTTGGGATATTGCAACAATTAAATATAACAGTGCCGGGGCACAACAGTGGGTAGAAAAATATGACGGAGCCGGTCATGGCAATGATAATGGAGCTGCGATTGGCGTTGACGCTGGAGGAAATGTTTATGTGGCGGGCACTTCACTGGGAAAAACTTCTGATCTCGATTTTGTGACCATAAAATATAATTCTTCAGGACTGGTCACAACAGCACGCACAGTTGCCGAAGACCAGGTGGCAACAAACCTCGCGAATAAGATAGCTATTTACCCCAACCCTGCACACGATTTCTTCAAACTTGAATTGCCTGGTGATGGTAGCTACGATGTAACGATCATCGATGAAACGGGCAGACAAGTTTTTGAAGAAAAAAATATGCGGTCAACATCCCAGATCAACTGCGAAACGTTTCCGAATGGTGCCTATTTTGTGAAAGCAAGAAGCGATGAAAAATTGTTTATCGGAAGATTTAGCAAGCATTAATAAAACTTAAGATCGCAGCCATAAAAGACCATTGCCACAATGGTCTTTTTTAATTTAGGATGGGGTGCCGTTTAAATTCCTTTGTCCGGTCGAACAAATAGCGGTAAGTGGTCAACAGGCGGCTTCGATAAGTGCCAAGACTTTCTGCTACATTGATCATTTTCGGATTGAACTCACCGATCCATTGCATTTCGAAGTCGTCATAGAGGTGTTGTCCCTGGATCACGCTTGCCCCTTCCATGATCATATATGCATCGACACCCTTGCCCTGGAATTCCGGAACGATGCCAAAAACCAACCCGGTGAATTTTCTGCATTTTTTTGTTCTCTTGATCCAGAGAAATTTCAACTTATGAAACAAGTCGAATTTGCCGTTGAGGTATTTGAACCACTGGTTCACATCCGGCAGGTTGACCCAAATTCCGATCGGCTCATTTTTGTAATAGATAAACCAGCAAACTTTTTCATCCATGATCGGCTTCATGGTTTGAAATAGTTTTAAAACTACCGGCACACTTAATTCTTTTAAGCCGCCGTGGGTGGCCCAGGCCTTATTATATACAGTTGTAAAATCCCTTGCAAATTTTTCCAGTTGTGATTTTTGTATGTGGCGCGACGAAAAATTCGGGTCCCCGGCAATGGCGTCATGCCGCGAATAGAATTTATCCTGCACACGCTCCCTTACGTTTAATGCATAACAATGCTGGTTGAAAAAATTTTTGAAACCATAGTTTTCAAACAATTCCTTATAATAAGGTTGATTATAGTTCAGGCAATACACAGGAGGCTCAAAACCTTCAACCAGCAGGCCCCACCACCGATCTCTTTCTCCAAAATTGATCGGCCCGTCCATCGCCTGCATGCCTTTTTGTATCAACCAATGTTTCGCCACATCAAACAGCATGTCAGCGGCAATTTGATCATTGATGCAATCAAAAAAACCAATGCCTCCTACGGGAACATCGTCACCTTTATTCTTATATTTTTTATTGGTAAAAGCCGCTATACGCCCGATGAGCTTTCCATCTTTGTCTTTTAATATCCACCTTACGGCTTGTCCATGGCGGAAAGCTTTGTTTTTCTTTGGGTCAAACACTTCGTTGATATCCTTGTCAAGCGGGCGGATATAATTGAGATCATTTTTATTCATCAATACGTTCACCCGTAGAAACTCCTCGGCGGTTTGCTTGTCTGAGACTTCGGTAAGCTGCATCAATATTCAATTGTTACAAATGTATTGGAAGATGATGAAACTTAAAATAAAGTGAGGGTAACTTACCGGGTATTTTCACAAAAACATTTTCGTTGCAAGGTCACTGTCATGTCCATAAATGTCTTCGCGAAAATTAAGTTGACCATTTTCATCCACCCAGGCTGTATAATAAGTTATGAGAACAGGAATAGGGTCCTTCACTTTTACAAATTTTTCCTTCCCGGCGTTCATGGCATCTTCAATTTTTTCCGATGTCCACTCGGGCTGATTCCGCAAAACATAATCGGCCATTTTTTCGGGCTCCCTTAAACGAATACACCCATGGCTGTAAGCTCTTTTATCTTTTTCAAACAAACTTTTTGCAGGTGTATCGTGGAAGTAAATATTGAAACTGTTGGGGAATAAAAATTTTACTTTACCCAGCGCATTTTTTTCACCCGGTAACTGCCGGATCACGGGCAATCCTTCTTCTTCTCCTGTTACTTCCATGTTTTGTTTCTCAAGATAATTTTTATCCTTGTCCAGTTCGGGCAGAATTTCTTTTTTCACAATGTTCGGGGGCACGTTCCAGTACGGACTGAATACGACCTGGTTCAGGTCGCCATTAAACATCATGGTATTGTGTCCTTCCTTGCCTACGACAACATCCATGTCAAAAGCTTTTTTATTGCCTTCATATACGTGCAGTTCAAACTCAGGAATATTTACGACGATCAGGTTGCCACTGTCTCTTGCGACCATCCATCTCATTCGCTCCATGTTCATGATGATCTGTTCAATTCTTTTCGTTACCGGTACATTCATTTCCCTGATCAGTGAATCACTGATCTTTCCTGTAGCAGTGTACCCATGTCGCGCCTGGAAATTTTTGATAGCCGCCACAAGCGTATCATCAAAAACTGAGCTGGAGTCATTGCCCGCAAGATCTCCGGTGATCGCCAATCTTTTCTTTATAGTGGCTATCTCCTGCGTTCTCATTCCCGGTTTTAATTTTTTTATCGCGATATTGATCTGTGGCCAACCTCCTTTTTTTGCGATGTCGACATATTTATCGAGCTCACCTTTTAAAGAACTGTAGGCTGGATTCACATCTTCAAAGTATTTGTCGTCCTTGTGTTTTTTATTGAGCACCGAATCTGCCAACTGCAATACATCTTCTTTTTTTCGTGGAATGAATCGCTCCATTTCTTTCCGCTTTACAAAACCTTTTTCATAGTTGTGCAAGATGTATTGAATAAAATGTTGCGTTAACGTGAGTTCCGTATTCAGAAAAGATTTGTCACCCTCCCTCACGGAAAGTTGATCTTCTGCGATGAGGTTGTCCATTTTCTTTTGAAGGGCTTTGTCTTTTAAAGAGGAATCGGGATCGTAGGTCGTGACGTAATCGTGGAGATTCCAAAATGCTCTTGCCTGTTCGGTCAGTCCATCACTGCTAAACCAGGCGTACTCGTAATTGCGGGTATTATAAAAACTGCGGATGCGGTTCGCGATGCTGTCGTCGACCTTTCGTTTCTGTATAAATTGTTCCATGGCCGTACTGTCGAAAAAAAGATCGCTGTAAGAATTGGAAGTATTGATACTCCGGTCGCGTTTGCTGATATTTTTTTTCGCGGCCTTCGTGGCCGCACTTTCTTCCCGTTGCCCTGATTCCTGCCCGGTACATGCAACAATAAAAAGACATATAAGGGGCGCCCAAAAGAAATTTTTCATACTTCTGAGCCTGCAAAAGCCATGCCTCCCGCCGGTGTAGAATTTATTATACGTCTTCACAACTGCTGATCTTTTTCATCAGCAACTGTTGTTCCTGGTGTGAAGTAGTAAGATGTAAAGCCACTTCATAAAATTTTCTTGCCATTGTTTTGTTGTCCATTTCAAAATATATCTCCCCGATGGATGTGTGATAAATATAATAGTCGTCAAGATCTTTTATTTTCAGCAACTCTTCCAGTGCATGTCCTTTATTGATAGCATAAGCCGATGCGATCGCCTTATTCAACGCGACGATTGGGACGGGCTGCATTTGATACAATGAAACGTACAGATCGTAAATCGATTTCCAGTCCGTTTTCTCAAATGATGGAGCAACTGCGTGCAGCCAGGCAATGGCCGCTTCGAGGTGATAAGGAGATAGTTCACCCATCTCCGAAGCTATTTCCAGGTAAGCGGTCCCCCTTTCAATTAATGGCTTAAACCATTTACTCCTATCCTGGTATTTTAATAAAACGATATTTCCTTTATCGTCAATTCTTGCTTGCAACCGCGATGCCTGGAGACACAGCAACGCTAACAAGGCATTTACCCGTGAAAGATTGGTAACAGGGTGCAGCGTAAGAAGATAGGTGAGCCTGATCGCTTCTTCGCAAAGATCTTCACGGATCAGTTTATCCGGGTGTGAAGAATTATAGCCCTCGTTAAATAAGAGATATAAAGATTTTAAAACGACGTCAAGACGCTGAGGCAATTCCTGTCCCTGTGGCACGTTCAACTCAATTTTTTCAGAAATGATCTTTTCTTTAGCCCTGTAAATTCGTTTACTGATCGTTTCGTCATTCGTTAAAAAAGCCTTTGCGATCTCATGGATACTAAGGCCGCAAAGGGTTTTTAGTGTCAACGCGATCTGTGATTCTTCGGGAATGGAGGGATGACTGCACGCGAACATCATCCTAAGCTGGCTATCCTGGATCTCATCGTCGAGAAAGAAATTACTCACCGTTGAACTGAGAGTATATTCGGATTGCAGCAGGTAAGAATATTGAGGACTGATCTCTTTAAATTTTTTTTGTCGCCGCAGCAGATCGATCGCTTTGTTTTTTGCGACGCGGTACAACCATCCGGGCGGGTTTTCGGGAATGCCATTGTATCCCCATGTATTCATGGCCTGCAACAAGGTATCCTGCACTATATCCTGGGCCGCTTCCAGGTTTTGGAGACCCAGCAGTCTTGATAAAACGGAGACCATCCTTCCCGATTCGTGACGGAAAAGATGGTCCACGAGTTGGTTAATAGTAAACGGACCTGGCATGGCAAATTCAAAATTCAAAAGTAAAAATATAGCCTCCGAAATACTGGTTGATTGTTTTGACTTTTGTCCGAAGGACTCTGTTGGAGAATTTTTACTTTCAACTTTCTACATGTCCATCTTCATTACCTGTCTCACTTGTATGCTGCCGCCGTTTTCGTAGTCAGGGTAATCATCGCAAAGCTTTACGGCTTCATCATAGCTGTCTGCGTTGAGGATAAAAAATCCTCCTACTATTTCTTTTCCTTCTGTGTAAGGTCCATCCGTAACAGTTTTCGATTTTCCTTTGATCAGTTTGCCGCCCGGAAGAAGTGGTTCTCCCGATACGTACTTACCGGCTTTGCTAAGTTTTTCTATCCAGGCCATCCATTTTCCCATTTGTGCCTGCATAAATTCAGGTGACGCATTCTGTGAAGGTCCACCACCCTGGAAGATCAGCATGAACTTTTCCATAATTGTTGATTTTTGAATTTAGAAGTGATTTTTATTAAAGACGAATGAGCATTTCTGTTCCGGACATTGCCATGCTACTTTTTTGTTCTTTCAGCAAAATATTTTTTCCATGGTTTCCAGTAATAATCCTCCCATCCATTTTTAACCCCGGCAAAATGTTTATCCGGGACATTTGCATGTACCATGTGAATGATGCCATCATTGCCTTTTTGCTCAAAAGAAAGTCTGAAAGTCGAATCAATGTCTGACCTGCTCCAGTCACTGGCACGCCAGCTTTGGACGATCAATTTATTATTTATTAGTTGAAGATTTTTACCGGTCACATAATTGTCGTGGGCACTGAACCGGGTTCCTTCTTTCTTTTGAATTTTTGCAACCACGCCAACTGACTCGCTGTGTTTTTTGGCATCCATATAAGTGTTGTACAAGATAGAAACAGGTGTGTTTTTAAAAAGAACTTTTTGGTTGATCGTCTTTGCCATAAACAGGAGTTTGATATGAGCAATGACGACCAGGTTCTGCTGATCCAGACAAAAAGCAATTATTATTTTTTAGCAACAGCGAATAGATGTTCTGCCATTTCTTTGTCGTGTCCGTAAATATCATCTCTGAAGTTCAATTTGCCGTCGCGATCTACCCAGGCAGTAAAATAACCAATAAAGACAGGAACGGTTTGCTTCAGCGTTACATATTTTTCTTTGCCACTGTTCATCGCTTTCTTAATGCTGGCTTCATTCCAGGCAGGGTCATTGCGCAATAGGTATTCAGCCAGTCTTTTTGGCTCGGCCAGCCGGATGCATCCGTGACTGAATGCACGGCTGCTTTCACCAAATAGAGTTTTTGAAGGAGTATCGTGGAGATAAATATTGTAGCTATTGGGGAAAAGAAATTTGACCAACCCAAGAGAATTACGAGGCCCGGGTTTTTGGCGCACAGCCCCGTTATTCCATTCCATGTCGTGATTGGCTAAATAATTTTTGTTTCGCTTCATTCCGGGTACCACCTCCTTCTTTATGATACTTGGCGGCACATTCCAGTACGGGCTAAAGACTATGTACTGCAAATTGCCATTGAAGATAACTGTATTATGGGCCACGGCTCCCACGACTACCTTCATGCTCCAACTGTAATCTCCTTTTTCATAAACATGCAGCCGGAACTCAGGGATGTTCACCAGCAAATAATCAGTTGATGGTTGAGCTGGCATCCACCGTATTCTTTCCATATTGATAAGAATTTGACGGATGCGGTCCCCGATGGGCCGGTTCATTTCGTTGAGCAATGAGGGTCCTGCTTTGCCATCTTCTGTAAGACCATTACGATGTTGGTATCTTTTTATAGCAGTAGCAAGGCTGTCTGTGAAAAGATCGCTTGTATCGTTCGTTGTCAGGTCCCCGGTTAAAAATAACCTCCTTTTGATTTGAATGACAGCAGGAGAAGCGTCCCCGGGCTTATAGCTTTTTTTATCAGCGACAATTGCGGTCCAAACTCCTTTTTTTTCCGCCTCATAATATTTCAGTAAATAATCTTTCAACAAATTATATTGCCTGTTTACGGGCTCATATTGTGAAAGATTTTTTCCCTTGTTAACCAGCAAAGAGTCAAGTAAACTAACAAAGTCAACTTTCTTTCGGGGAATGTACCAACCAAGATCTTTTGTATTGATGTCTCTTCTGCCGGCGTAGGCCCTGGATGCATAGCGAAAGAATTGCCTCGTCAATAAGAACTCGGTTTTTAACTTTAATGAATCAGGAGGATTGTAAGAGGTTGTATCATTCAATGAATCCAGGGAGCTTTGAAGAACAATGTTATAAATTGAACTATCTCCCGAATAATTCATGTAGTCATTTTGCTGGTTCAAAAAAGTCGTGGCGTAGTCGGCCATTCCTTGCTTAAAGAACCAGGCGTATTGGTAATTGCGTTGATTATAGAAACTCCTGATGGCCATGGCCAGGCTATCATGCAGTTTTTCATTAGCAATAAAATTTTCCAGTTGCAAGCTGTCAAAGAAAAGCTCACTATAAGAATTGGCAACAGAAATGGTTGTGTCGCGGTTTGCCACCTGGCTTAGTGTTTTTTTTGAAGTGGTTTGGCAGGATAAGATCACCGCTGAAACCATGACCAATTGGACGAACTGAATTTTCATAACGCAAGTTAATTTTTTCGGTTTTCAATGATTGAAGCGGGTTTTGCCGATAAGATTATCACACCTGCGAAAATCAATGATTTTCTATTGGCAGATTATCCTGTCCCCCTTACCTTTGCGGCCTGAAAACCCTGACCCCTAAATGGGGAGTTTCAAAACACAGTCTGGCTCAATAAAGGTTCGGTAGTACAAGTGTGCGACGCAAGGGACGGTTAGCAGTGAACGTAAGCTGAACACCAAACAAAAAACTAAAAGGACAACCACAATATGGCAAATGCAGGTAAAATAAAACAGGTTATCGGAGCCGTCATTGACGTGCAATTTGATGGTAAGCTGCCTGAGATCTACAATGCGCTTGAATTGAAACGTGAAAACGGTGACACACTGGTCCTTGAGGTACAGCAGCACCTCGGTGAGGACAGTGTTCGTTGTATTGCGATGGACGGAACTGAAGGCTTGATGCGTGGTACCGAGGTAATTGATACGGGAATTGCGATTGCCATGCCGGTGGGTGAGGAAATCAAAGGGCGCCTTTTCAACGTAACAGGGGACCCGATCGATGGTTTGCCTGCGGTATCAAAAAAAGGAGGCCGTCCAATTCATAGTAAGCCCCCGACATTTGAAAATCTTTCTACATCCACAGAAGTTTTATTTACCGGTATCAAGGTAATTGACCTGATCGAGCCTTACGCAAAAGGTGGAAAGATCGGTTTGTTCGGGGGTGCTGGTGTGGGTAAAACGGTGTTGATCCAGGAATTGATCAACAATATTGCAAAGGCATATTCAGGTCTGAGTGTGTTTGCGGGTGTGGGCGAAAGAACCCGTGAAGGAAATGACCTAATGCGTGAAATGATCGAAGCAGGGATCATGAAATATGGCGAGGGATTCAAACACAGCATGGAAAATGGTGGGTGGGATCTTAGCAAGGTCGACATGAAAGAATTGTCTGAATCAAAAGCAACATTTGTATTTGGCCAGATGAACGAACCACCGGGAGCCCGTGCAAGGGTGGCATTGAGTGGCTTGACGATTGCCGAATACTATCGTGATGGCGACGGGCAGGGAAAGGGCCGCGACATTCTTTTCTTCGTTGATAATATCTTCCGTTTCACCCAGGCAGGTTCAGAAGTATCCGCGCTGTTGGGCCGTATGCCTTCCGCGGTGGGTTATCAACCTACGCTTGCCACCGAGATGGGTATCATGCAGGAAAGAATCACTTCTACAAAAAATGGTTCTATCACTTCTGTGCAGGCGGTATATGTTCCAGCGGATGACCTGACCGATCCTGCTCCTGCGACAACTTTTGCGCACCTTGACGCAACGACAGTATTGAGCAGAAAGATCGCCGACCTTGGAATTTATCCCGCCGTGGATCCGCTTGATTCTACTTCGAGAATTCTTACACCAAAGATCGTTGGCGATGTTCATTACAACTGTGCCAACCGCGTGAAATTAATTTTACAGAGATATAAAGAATTACAGGATATCATTGCCATTCTCGGTTTGGATGAATTGAGCGATGAAGACAAACAAACCGTTGCACGTGCAAGAAAAGTTCAGCGCTTCTTGTCACAGCCGTTCCATGTGGCGGAGGCGTTCACAGGCTTGAAAGGTGTGCTTGTTCCGATCGAAGAAACTATTCGCGGATTCAACATGATCATGGATGGCGAAGTGGACGAATATCCCGAAGCAGCATTCAACCTGGTTGGAAGCATTGATGACGCGATTGACAAAGGGAAGAAGATCCTGGCCCAGGCGCAGGGGTAAAAAGCGTTTGTCCTCCTAAAGGGGGAACTTAGATCGGTTATTCATTGGTTACTTGGTGAGCTCTTTATAGGTTAGTTGAATAATTGTGTACAGCTTAAGTGCATCGATTGTACTTATATTGCGTTGCTCCGAAGGAGTCCTTTCGGGGCACACTTCAGCTTCCAGGTCATTTTTCAACAATTATTAAGTTACTAAAGCCCCTTTAGGGGTTTGGGTTGTCATGAATCTAGAAATATTAACTCCGGAAAAAAAACTCTTCAGTGGCGAAGTCTATGGCGTGCAGATGCCGGGCATCAGCGGCAGCTTTGAGGTATTGGAAAAGCATGCACCACTGGTGAGTGCATTAAAGACCGGTCGTATAAAAGTTTTGAAAGACAAACAAAATCATTTTTCCTTTTTCGATATTAAGGGTGGATTTGTTGAGGTTCTCAATAACAAAGTGACTGTATTGGTAGAAGGAGCGACGGCGATAGAGGAATAACGTTTATTTTTTGAAGGAAAATATTTATCCTCGTCCAATGATGAGGATTTTTTTATCTCTTTGCGGGTAATTCCCTTCACTCCCAAATTGTTTAACGCCAGGGACCGCGGAGATTGCGCAAAGAAGCGCGACGGGCTATTATGCAAGGATAGTCAATAAAAATTCTATCTTTCCAATCCCTAAAATCCTGTAAACCGTGGTTCTGAAACTCTTCAATATTTTTTTCTGCATTGTCTTTATTCTATTTGCCGCTGTTCAATACAATGATCCCGATCCATACGTTTGGGTGCCGATCTACCTGTATGCAGCCATACTTTGCTGGCTTGCCTTTCGAAACAAATATTTTCCCGGCGCCTATCTCCTGGGAGTTGCTGTATACGCTGCCTATGCCATCTACAAGTTTTTTGATAAAAATGGGGTTTGGGACTGGATGACAAAACACGACGCAGCCAACATCGCCGGCACTATGAAAGCAGAAAAACCATGGATCGAAGAAACAAGAGAGTTTTTTGGATTAGTGATCCTTATCGTTGTACTGTTGATCGACTATATGTACGCAAGAAAGAAATTAAAACGAAACTAACTGTCTATTTGTAACAACCTTGTGTCCTTTGTGCCTTCTTTGTGTACTTCGTGACCTTCCTTGCCGCATAAAATATGGTCACAAAGCCCATAAAGGAACACAAAGAGCACTACGCGTTAAAGAATAAGTTTGATTTAAAATGTCCAGAAGAAAATTAATTGAGCTGCGGGTCGATGGGAAAATTGATCATGATCTCGTAGTCGCCGCCGAGTAGTTTTAATGAATCTTTCCATATTTCCTTGTAATCGGGGTGGAAGACAAGTTTTCGTGTGGCCCTTACAGTTAACCAGGATTTTTCCTGCAGTTCATTTTTCAGTTGACCGTCACTCCAGCCGGAATAACCGATAAAAAAGCGGATCTTGTTTTCATCGATCTCTTCATTTTTTATCATCTCGACCACTTTATCAAAATCACCGCCCCAGTAGATTCCCTTCATTACTTCCTGGCCTCCCGTGATGGTGTCAGGATACTGATGCAAGAAGTGAATGGTATCCATTTGCACAGGTCCTCCATAGAACAATGGGATCTTGTGGGCCTCGAGTTCCGGTATCAACTCATCAATTGTATTTTCATATTTCCGGTTCAGCACAAAACCAAAACTTCCCTGCTCCTGGTGTTCACATAAGAAAACCACCGTCCTCATAAAATTTGGGTCCTTTAAAAATGGATCTGAGATCAACAATATACCGGAACCGGGTTCAATCATACTTACAATTTATGGCAAAATTTATTTTACCCCAAAGTTGTGCCTTTTTATTGAAGTTAAATCGATTGATCCCATTTCCAGGATGGCTGGCTCAACTTATAAATTCACCTAAACCTGTGTTAAAATGAAGTTTTTCTCTTCATCTCTACTCTGGCCCGGATTATGGATATTAAATTTGCAGGGCTTTACAGGTTAATAAAAACGCATTAACTTTCGAGCAATAAATAGACAGAGTGAAGAAAATTTTTCCCATAATTATTGGCTTGATTAGTTTATCTCTCGTCGGTATCATTGTCATCCAGGTTTTATGGCTAAAAAATATGGTTCTCCTTCGCCAGGAACAAATGCGCCACCGCATCCAGGATGGGGTAACGCTGGCGGGCAATACTCTTGTTCAGCATAAGAGCAACTACAATTACAATAACGATCCGAAGGCTTTTCCAAATCTTATAACAGATCAGCTCGACTATCTGCGACCGAACACGGTTGGACAAAGATTGAATGCAACCCAGATCACTGAGATCATCAAAAAGGCGTTCCATACATACGACCTGGATGACGTAAGATTTGAATTTGGAATAGCAACTGTCACCGCCGGCGTGATGGAAAAGCAGTCAAAAAATTTTGTAAACGTTTTTAATGAGAACAGCCCAAAGAATTACCCGGTCACTTATCCTCTTAACTCGCCCAGCGGAAGTGAAACGGAAAATCTTTCGCCCAACGAGATACTGATAGTCATTACGATGAATTATCGCAGCCTTGTTTTTGAATCCCTGTGGCTACCGATCGTCTCAGCCATTGTCTTCACCCTTTTGATCATGACAGCGTTTTACCTGACGGTAAGAACAATGTTGCGGCAAAAGAAACTCAGCGAAATAAAAAATGATTTCATCAATAACATGACGCATGAGTTTAAAACACCATTGGCAACCATATCACTTGCAGTGGATGCTTTACGAAATGAAAAGGTTGTGAGCGATAAAGAGAAAATGAGTTATTTCAGCACCATTATAAAAGAAGAAAACAAGAGGATGAATCGCCAGGTGGAAACGATCCTGAAAGCTGCATTGATGGACAAACAGGAAGTGCAATTGCTGCTTCGACCGCTTCATGCTCACCAGGTGATCAAAGACGTTGTAGAAAACTTCACTTTACAGTTGGAAGAAAAAAATGGTAAAGCGGAAGTCTTATTGAATGCGGAAAATGATTTTATTGATGCTGATGAAGTTCATTTTTCTAATCTTATCATTAACCTGATCGATAATGCCATCAAGTATTCAAAAGAAGATCAGCCGCCCATAATCAAGATCACTACACAATCAACTGCCAAAAGTATTCTCATTATCATAGAGGATAATGGTATTGGTATGAACAGGGAAACTGCCAAAAGGGTTTTTGAAAAATTTTATCGTGCACATACAGGCAATATTCACAATGTAAAGGGATTTGGTCTCGGGTTGAGTTATGTAAAGACAATGGTGGAGGCCCACGGCGGTGAAATTAAAGTAGATAGTATCCTCGGCAAAGGAAGCACATTCACCATGGAATTTCCATTAAAGAAACTTCAGCGCCAACCGGCCATGTCCCCGGTGCCGGCATGATCTCTTCGTGATTCTTTATGATCTCCGTTCCTCTCGCGGGTTTATTTTTACCACGGAGACACAGAGTGCAAGGGACACAGAAATCAATCCGGGAACTTGATCACCTGCTTATCCATAGCAGACACCCGTCCCCATAACTAAGGAAACGAAAATCGTGCTGTAGGGCATACTCGTATACTTTTCTCCAGTCTTCTTTTACCAGGGCAGCGATCAATAACAGCAGGGTTGATTGAGGTTGATGAAAATTAGTGATCAAAGCAGTGGCAATTTTTGTTTTGTACCGCGGCGCGATCAGGATCTGTGTTTTGGTGATCAATCGTTCCATACCTTTTCTTTGCATAAAATCAAGAAGTGCTTCAAGTGCCCGCTTTGGTTCAATGTTCATCTTCTCTAATTCATAACATTCCCATTGACCAAGTTCCGGCGCCTTCTGAACTTCATTTGCCGATTGCTCCCGTTTTGCGGGACCAATTGCCAATTTTACTCCCAGCCAATACAAACTCTCGACAGTACGAAGCGATGTGGTCCCAACAGGAATGATGTTTTCGGAAAAGTTTTGAAAAATATTCTCAATCGTCTCTCTTGAAACATTGATAAATTCTGAATGCATTTCGTGCCCTTCGATCGTTTCGCTTTTAACAGGTTTAAATGTTCCTGCACCAACGTGAAGAGTTACAAAATCAGTTTTAATATTTTTTGATCGCAGTGTTTTAAAGACATGCTCCGTGAAGTGAAGGCCGGCCGTAGGAGCTGCAACCGATCCGTCGTTGTTTGCGTAAATTGTCTGGTATCGTTCTTCGTCTGACCTCTCCGCGGCTCTTTTAATGTAAGGAGGCAATGGGATCACTCCTGCATGATGTATTATTTCCGCAAAAGGCAGCGAGCTGTCATTCCAGGAGAATTCAATAATAAAACAATCGGATTTTTTTTCGAGGTATTTAGCCTGCAGAATGATTTCCTTCGAAGAAATGATCTTTTTCTCCAGTATTTGTCCGTGTTTCCATTTTGAGGCGCCACCGATCAGGCATTGCCATAACACCTTGTTATGTTGATTCATGGCAGTAGTGATATCGCGATACTGCTCATGTGGTTCAAGACAAAAAATTTCAATCACCCCACGCGTTGGTTTTTGAAATAATAATCTTGCCTCAATCACCCTGGTATCGTTGAAGACAAGTAGCGAATTTGAAGGAAGATGATGAGCTAAATTTTTGTAAACATCTTCGGTAATCTTTCCATCATCGTATACCAGGAGTTTGGAAGCATCTCTTTCAGGCAATGGATGTTTTGCAATGCGATCTCCAGGAAGATCATAAGTAAAATCCTTGATCGATAAATTCTTTGGGTCCATAACACAACAAACTGTTGTATTCAATTGTAACTATTTATTTCACCCGGGACTTTAAGGGTACAACCAGTTTTAATCCACTCCAGGCATCACTTACCGCACACACTTTTACATCGACAAGATCATTTTTTAATGCAAAATTTCTGATGGTATCTTCTGTTACATCGGTCGCGATACCTGAAGATTTTTTATACCAGGAAACCCATAGCGCTACATTTTTATTTTTCCTGATCAACTGGTCCAACCTTTTCATTTCTGATTCAAATTCCTTTTTCGATGATACGAAGAGATGAATGAGATCCGGCACTTCATCTTTATGGCATAGCTGACTGGTGACATCGGTCTCGAGCAGGTCAAAATAGTTTTCTGGTTGGTTTACAAAAAGCAATTTGTGACCGGGTTTTATGCCGAGCTTTTTCAATAACGGGGTTCCTGAATAACCGGCTGTTGCCATATTGTAAAAATAAGGTTGACAGGGTAATATTCTTAAATCCACAGGTTATTCACAGCAATTCACACTAAACGCAGCATGATTTTCTGTCAAAGTTTTTTTGAATCGATGGAAATAGCTTCCCGTCTATGTTATAAGTCATCCATCGCATGTGGAAAAAATAAAAGATAAAAAATTTGTTGGTAAAGTGGGAAAAAGTGTTATTTTGTGTCAATTTATTACAAATTGATTCAATTCCCTGATAATGATAGGCTTTCTAGGCGAATTCGAGGCCACGCTAGACGCAAAGGGCCGCTTTCTGCTACCGGCGGGTATCAAGAAGCAATTGCCGGAAAAGGAAAACGACCAGTTTGTTATTAACAGGGGCTTTGAAAAGTGTTTGAGTCTGTACCCATTGAAAAGCTGGGAGCCGCTCTTTGCCGAGATCAGTAAGCTCAACGAATTTGATCCAAAGGTCCGTGAGTTCCGTCGCTATTTTCTCAACGGGGCCACGATGGTGGAACCAGACAGCGCCGGGCGACTGCTGATCCCGCCGAATCTAAAAGATCATGCGGGATTGCAAAAAGATATCGTCCTGGTATCGGCGGTAAATAAAATTGAAATCTGGGATAGTAATAAGTACCATCAGCTCTTTGACTCATTTTCTGCAGAGGATTTTAGCAGCCTCGCGAAGGACGTGATGGCGAAGAATAATGAGTAATTATTAATTGATAATTATTAATTATTAATCTTGGGGCAATCATATCATACACCGGTTCTCTTGAATGAAACAATCGAGGGGTTGAAGATTGTTCCAGGCGGTGTATATGTGGATTGCACATTCGGGGGAGGTGGACATTCAAAGGCTATCCTGGAAAAATTAAGCACGAAAGGAAAGCTTGTCGCGTTTGACCAGGATGAGAATGCAAGGGAAAATTTGCCGGCTGACAGGCGTGTGATCTTTGTACCTCATAATTTCCGTCATCTTCAGCGATTTCTTCGTTTGCATAACGTTTCTGCCGTTGATGGTATCCTGGCTGACCTTGGTGTAAGCAGTCATCAATTCGATGAACCCGAAAGGGGTTTTTCAACCCGCTATAATGCGGAGTTGGATATGCGGATGGACAAGCGCCAAAACAGGACCGCTTCCGATGTGATCAATGACTATGATGAGCAGCAGCTTCATAAGTTGTTCGAACAGTATGGAGAAGTTACCAACGCGAAAACTTTAGCCAGGACGATCGTGGAGGCCCGCCGGTCATCATCGATAAAGACGATCGATGATCTGAAAAATGCTCTCCGCGGAATTGTAAAAGGAAATCCCAATAAATATTTCGCCCAGGTTTTTCAAGCCCTGCGAATAGAAGTAAACGAAGAATTAACTGCGTTAAGAGAGTTGCTGCAACAAGTTCCACTTTTGCTAAAACCCGGAGGAAGGGTAGCCATTATCACATTTCACTCTTTGGAAGACAGGTTGGTAAAAAATTTTTTTCGCCGTGGCTCATTTGAAGAGGCGGAAGAAAATCCTTTTACCATGCAGAAAGAAGTAAATGAATTGAAAGTGATAACAAAGAAACCGGTTACTCCCGGGGAAAACGAGTTAAAGCAAAATCCCAGGTCAAGAAGTGCCAAGCTGCGGGTGGCTGAAAAATTGATGATGGTGTGAGATGGCGAGTAGTTTCCTTAGTCATGAAAAAATTTTATTCAAGATAGTATTAACGGACGGTATCAATAGAACCCTTAACCCTACGAAACGGCCCTCGAAAACCAATTTTTTATCGCTAACAGTTATTTATGCAGGAACAAGAAAACACCAAAGAACGGGACCTGAAGCCCAATTCTGCTAAAGCGGGATGGAAGCGAATGTTGAATTATCAATCCATCGTAAAGCAGGTGCCGTTCTTTTTGTTCCTGGCTTTGCTGGCTGTCATCTACATCTACAATGGTCACTACGCCGATAAAACGATCCGGAACATTAATCAAACCGCCAAAGAAGTAAAAGAGTTGCAGTACGAATATAAAACTGTAAAAAGTGAAGTTATGTTTCGAAGTAAACAAAGTGAATTAGCGAAAGCAGTGGAGCCGTTGGGTTTGAAAGAATTGATGATCGCACCCGTAGTATTGAAAGATACGATACGGTAGCGGACGATACCTGGTTAGGACCATTGAAGCTGACATTTCAAAACAACTAAAAACGAGAGCAGTCATTGGAAGTAAAACGCGACATATTGTGGAGAGTGTATTTGAGTTTCCTTGGTATCGCCGTCCTTAGTTTTTTCATCATCAGTAAGGCTTTTTACATACAACGGGTCCAGGGCAATTACTGGAAGAGCATGAGTGATAGCTTACATCAACGAATAGAGCCGCTTGATGCCGAAAGAGGTACCATCTACAGTGAAGATGGCCAAATGCTGAGTACTTCTATTCCCACGTTTGACATTTACATGGACATGGAAGCGGATGGTTTGAGAGAGAAAAATGGAAAAAGATTCAGAGAGAACGTCGACTCGTTCTCAATTGCTCTTGCAAATTATTTTGGTGACAGAACGGCCAGTGAATACCGTCGCGATCTTCAGCAGGCCTATAAAAAAAGTGACCGGTATTTTCTTTTAAGAAAAAAATTATCATTCGAAGATTACAAGGCCTTTCGTGAATTCCCTTTGGCGAGATTGGGGAGAAACAAGAGTGGTGTGATCGTAGAAGTGGATAGCAAGCGATTAACGCCTTTCCAGTTGCTGGCCAACAGGACCGTTGGTTTATCCCGCGACTACTTTGCCAGCAATGGAAAGATCAAAAAGATGAATGTAGGATTGGAAAAAAGCTACGATAGTTTTTTGACAGGACAAAAAGGGCAGAGGCTTGTTCGATTTATAGCGGGCGGAGTGGCTGTACCGGTGGAGGGTTATAAAGTAGAACCTGAAAATGGAAAAGATGTTGTTACAACCCTTGATGTCAATATCCAGGACATCACGGAATCGGCGTTGATGAAGATGATGTTACAAAGTGAATCGCAATACGGCACTGCGATCGTAATGGAAACAAAAACCGGGAAGATAAAAGCGATCGCAAATCTTGGAAGGCAAAAAGACGGCAGTTATTGGGAGGACGACAATTATGCCTTGCGCGTTACGGAACCTGGTTCAACGATCAAATTGCTTACGCTGCTCTCAGTACTTGAAAAAGGGACTTCTTCATTAACGGACCTGGTTGAAGTGGGGAGCGAAGGACAAATGATGGTGGGGCCCCGCATGGTCAATGATGCAGAACGCCAGCCAAAGCCAGTGGAAACAGTTGAAGAGTGTTTCGCGCATAGCTCTAATGTTGGAATGAGCAAACTTGCTTACAAGGCTTTTGCGAACAATCCAAAAGAGTTTAAAGAATACATTCATCGTTACCACCTGGATATCCCTTCCACTATTGACCTCAAGGATGTTCCAAAACCGAGATTGGCTCCGCTGGAGAATAAGAATGGTGGATTAATGAACATGATCACCATGAGTTTTGGGTATGCGATACAAGTGAGTCCTCTTAACACATTGACCCTTTACAATGCTATTGCTAACGATGGAAAAATGGTAAGACCCTATCTCGTGAATAGTATCAGTGTCGATGGAAATGAGATCAAACAATTTCAACCTACGGTGTTGGAGGAAAAAATTTGTAAGCCTGGAGTAGTGAAAGCAGCAAAGGAATGTATGAGAGCGGTAGTTGAAATAGGTACGGGCAAGCCGGCTTTTAAAGACATGCCTTTTGCTGTTGCGGGTAAAACAGGAACGGCTCATGTAGCAGACGGAAATATAAAGTACAATGACGGCGTGTACCAGGCTACGTTCATTGGATATTTTCCTGCCGAGCAACCACAATACACTTGCATTGTCGTGATCCGGACGAAGCCACACGCTTTTCTACATTATGGCGGCCAGGTAGCTGCGCCTGTGTTCAGGGAGATAGCTACAAAATTGTATGCGATGTATGTGGAAAAGCAAAATGCTCCAAACTATGTTACGACAAAAGATAGCTCAGGTTATTTCTATGCCGGCTATACAAAAGATATAAAGAAAGTATTCTCAAGACTGGATGTGAACTACAGCGATTCAGCAAATCAGAATAACTGGAGTAATGTGTATGGCAGGAATGCAGTGACCATTGTAAGAGGAGCGAATGTCCAGGGAACGTTTATGCCCAACGTAAAAGGCATGGGTCTTAAAGATGCATTGTACTTACTTGAGAATACGGGATTAAAAGTTGTTGTGAAAGGAAGAGGGAAGATCATCAATCAATCCATTCCTCCGGGCACACCATTGACCAGGGGATTTACCGTGCTCGTGGAATTGGGATGAGGTGATTGTTTAAGTTAATATCGACCAGGTGCAAAGATTAAGAGACATATTATATAAGGTACAAATCAGGTCGGTCATTGGAAGTACGGATTTGGAAATAAACGATGTCCAGATTGATTCCAGGAAAATTAAACAAGGCTCTTTATTCATTGCCGTGAAAGGAGTGGCGGTTGATGGTCACCAGTTTATCGGTAAAGCGATTGAGGCAGGAGCCACGAGCGTTGTTTTTGAAGGATCTCTTCCGGAAAAAAAAGAAGGTATTGTCTATGTGGAGGTAGAAAGCAGTGCAGCGGCCGCTGGATTTATCGCTCACAATTTTTTTGGTCAGCCGTCAGAAAAGGTGAAGCTGGTGGGAGTAACAGGAACGAATGGCAAAACAACAATTGCTACATTATTATATAAGCTCTTTACATCATTGGGATATAAATGCGGATTGCTAAGTACAGTTGAAAATCGTATTGTCGACAGGGTCGTGCCTGCAACACATACAACGCCCGACGCTGTCAGCCTGAATGCATTGCTAAAGCAGATGGTGGAAGAAGAATGCACGCATGTGTTTATGGAGGCCAGTTCACATGCCATTCATCAGCATCGGACCACAGGATTGCATTTTGCCGGAGGGATCTTTAGCAACATTACGCATGATCACCTGGATTATCACAAAAGCTTTGATGAATACATCCGGGTAAAGAAATCATTCTTTGATGGACTGCCGTCATCTGCTTTTGCCATAAGCAATGCTGATGATAAACGCGGAACAGTAATGCTGCAGAACACGGGCGCAAGGAAGTATTACTACAGTTTAAAAACGGTGGCCGATTTTAAAGGAAAGATCCTGGATAATAGTTTGACAGGCTTAGTGATGGTGGTAAATGACCAGGAGGTTCATTTCCGGTTGATCGGCGAGTTCAATGCTTACAATTTGTTAGCTGTGTACGGAGCCGCGGTTTGTTTGGACGAAGACAAGCAGGAAGCATTGCGCCATCTGAGTATGCTGACCGGTGCGGAAGGAAGGTTTGACTACATGGTATCGGCAAAGGATAAAGTGATCGCTATCGTTGATTACGCTCATACACCTGACGCATTGTTAAACGTACTGGCAACGATCAAAAAATTGAAAAAAGGGATTGAGAAAATAATAACAGTAGTAGGGTGCGGAGGCGACAGGGACAAAACAAAAAGACCGGTCATGGCTGAAGTTGCCTGTGAGCATAGTGACAAAGTGATATTCACCAGCGATAACCCGAGAAGTGAGGATCCGGCACAGATCATAAAAGATATGGAAGCGGGAGTGGGCGCAGCAGCAAGGCGAAAATATATCTCGATCGTCGACAGGAAAGAAGCAATAAAAACTGCGATCAGTTTAGCAGGTAAGGAGGATATAATCCTGGTGGCCGGAAAGGGACATGAGAAATACCAGGAGATCAAAGGAGCGAAAAATCATTTCGATGATAAGGAGGTCGTGATGGAGATGTTTGAAATGCAAGATAAATGATCGTGAAACGTGAGACGTGTCCGAAGGACTCCTTCGGAGAATCCTGAGTGCATGGCTGTTTTTTGAAATTCAATTCACGATTGACGATTCACGATGCACAAAGTTGAATAAAGATGTCTTGGACGGACAAATACACAGTCATGGTAATAATTGAATTTACCCATGATCGATTGAAAAACTAAAGAGCCCGAGATCCCTCTCCATACGGGGAGGGATACGAGGGCGAAGTTAAACCAGCGCCAATGCTGTATCACTTATTTGATTGGTTCAAACAACAGAACATACACTTTCCTGGAAGCGGGCTTTTTGAATTCATCACCTTCCGGGTATTGTTGGCAATGTTGTTATCGCTGGTGATCGCGACCTTGTTTGGCCGCCGGCTGATCAATTATTTAAAAAGAAAGCAAGTAGGTGAATCGGTGCGTGACCTCGGTTTGGCTGGTGAGCAAAGTAAGAAAGGAACACCCACCATGGGTGGGATCATCATTATTCTTTCGATCCTTATTCCAACCTTATTATTCGCGAATCTTCACAAGGCTTATATCAGGTTGATGATCGTGAGTACGATCTGGCTGGGAATTATCGGTTTTTTGGATGACTATTTAAAACTCCGAGCAAAGAGGATCGCAAAGGAACAGGGAGTTGCTTATAAAAAAGGGGATAAGGATGGCCTTGCGGGTTGGTTAAAAGTTCTTGGACAAATTGGCCTTGGGATCATCGTCGGCGCAACACTCTATTTCAATAGTAATGTAAAGATCTGGAGAGAATATATTGGAACCAATCCGCCGGCAAACGCCCATACCGTTGACCTTAATGGTAAGAAACATATTTATGTTGAAACGAGAGAACCAATTACAACTATCCCGTTTGTAAAAAATCATGAATTCAATTATTCAAAATTGTTGCCTGCAAATTGGAGAAGCTATAGCTGGATACTTTATATAGTCATTGTAATATTCATCATTACAGCGGTCTCAAATGGCGCTAACATTACAGATGGTCTCGATGGGCTTGCCGCGGGCACTTCGGCGATCATTGGAGTGCTGCTTGGAATTTTAGCCTATGCAAGTGGTAGCTTTTTCTTCGCCGACTACCTGAACATAATGTATATACCCAACCTGGCAGAATTGTCAATTTTTATCGCGGCCATGATCGGTGCATGTATCGGGTTTATGTGGTATAACTCATACCCCGCCCAGGTTTTTATGGGCGATACGGGGAGTTTAACATTGGGTGGCATCATCGCTGCTATTGCGATTATTGTACATAAGGAATTACTGATACCCATTTTCTGTGGCGTGTTCCTGGTAGAAAATATCAGCGTGGTGGTCCAGGTAACTTATTTCAAGTACACAAAAAGAAAGTATGGCGAAGGAAGAAGGATCTTCTTAATGAGTCCCCTTCATCATCATTTCCAGAAGAAAGGGTATCACGAAGCAAAAATTGTAACAAGATTTTGGATTATAACTGTTTTGTGTGTGTTGTTTTCAGTGGCCACGTTGAAGATGCGATAGACCGGGATATAGTAAGTAAGGAGCGTAAGGCATTACTGGAAAACCACCAATCCAGATCCTGAAAAGTCATCCCGATAATGATCGGGTAATCCAGATCAGATTGTGGTGCAGTAATGATCTAATGCTTTTGAAGAACCAACTCCGTACATCGGGAGACGAGCTATGAGTACAAGAATGGTCATACTGGGCGGTGGAGAAAGCGGGGTAGGTGCTGCGCTGCTCGCACAGCAAAAGGGATATGACGTATTTCTTACCGACGAAAGTTCTTTGAAAGAAGTTTATCGCAACGAATTGCAAATGGCCGGAATTGAATTTGAAGAAGGAAGGCATACCGATGAAAAAATATTCAATGCTGATGAAGTAGTCAAGAGTCCCGGTATCGGCGAAAAAAACAAATTAGTAAAAAGGATCAGGCAGAAAGGCATTGAGATCATCAGTGAAATTGAATTGGCTTACCGGTTCAAAGGCAGTAGCAGGATAATTGCCATTACCGGAAGCAATGGAAAAACAACGACGACGGCATTGACCTACCATATCTGCCAGGTAGCAGGATTGAATTGTGCGATGGTGGGAAATATCGGTTATTCATTCGCCCGGCAAGTTGCCCTGAACCCAAAGCAATTGTATGTAGCAGAGATCAGCAGTTTTCAACTGGATGATATCAAAACATTCAGACCCGATGTAGGGATAATAACCAATATCACTGAGGACCATCTTGATCGCTACGAATACAATTTTGAAAACTACATCCGCAGCAAATTCAAGATCGTCATGAACCAGACCGGCGACGATCATTTTATTTATAATGCGGATGACGAAGTAACCATGAAATATCTGAAACTCCCGATGGTTATCGGGATTGAAATAAAATCAAACCAACTACCAGTCACTATGAGAAATGAAGTACCAAATGGGGCATTTATAAAGGACGGAGACATGTACGTAAGGACGGGATCTGATTTTGTAGCCATGAGTGTTTTTGATTTTGCATTGAAGGGAAAGCACAATCAGTACAACACGATGGCAGCCTGCCTGGCGGCCGCTACCATGGAGATACGAAAGGAAAAGATCCGTGAAGCTGTGCAGACTTTTCAGAGCCTTGAACATCGCATGGAGTATGTATCAACCGTGCGTGGTGTAGAATTTATCAATGACAGCAAGGCGACGAATGTAAACAGCACATGGTATGCACTGGAGAGTATGGAAAAACCAACTATACTGATATTGGGTGGAGTTGATAAAGGGAATGATTATTCATTGATCATGGACCTGGTGAAAGAAAAAGTGAAAGCGATCATCTGCATGGGCATTGACAACAGGAAGATCCATGAGGCATTTGGAAATACGGTAAGCACGATCGTAAATACAAGCGGGGCACGAGAAGCTGTGCATGCTGCTTTTCATTTTGCAAACAAGGGAGATGTTGTGTTGCTAAGTCCCGCTTGCGCCAGTTTTGACTTGTTTAAAAATTATGAAGACAGGGGGGATCAGTTCAAGCAGGCGGTGAGAGAGTTGTGAATCGTGAGTTGTGGGGATTCGGAAAAGCAAGGTAAAATTTTTGAATTTCATGTAATGTCATATTCAGAAGAAATAGGAAATCTGCAAAAACCCATGAGGGGATGGGGGTATCATTTGACCCACCGCACAAAAGGTGACAAAGTGATTTGGGCGCTTGTTGTGTTGCTGGCGCTGATATCGATGCTGGTCGTGTACAGCGCCACAGGCTCGCTGGCCTATAAAAATTACAAAGGCAATACGGAGATATATCTTTTTAAACAAGTCGCATTTATCGTATTGGGCATCGGTATTATTTATTTTGCTCATCGCGTCAACTACATTATTTATTCGAAGATCGCCCAGTTCTTATTCCTGTTGTCGATTCCATTGTTGATCTACACCTTATTTTTTGGATTGAGCATGAACGAAGGTAGTCGCTGGATACGCCTGCCGATCATAGGAATGAATTTGCAAACGTCCGAACTGGCGAAACTTGCTTTGTTCATGTATCTCGCAAGGCTGATCAGCAAGAAGCAGGATGTGATCAAAGATTTTAAGAAAGGTTATCTACCGCTGATAATCCCGGTCGGAATTATTTGTGTGCTTATTGCACCGGCAAATTTATCAACCGCATTATTGCTGGGTGCAAGTTGCATGTTATTGCTTTTTATTGGCAGAGCAAGAACGAAACACTTGTTGCTTACCGTCGGTGTGGTCCTTGTCCCGGTCTTATTTCTCGTCATAGCCGCTGTGATCAGTCACCGGTCAGGCGATGAGTCGACGACTGAAATAAAAAAGGAAGCAGCGTCAAAACTAACGGCACGGGTTGATACATGGATCAGCCGCGTGGAGCATTTTATTTATGGGGGAAAAAATGCTGATGATGATGACGCATACCAGGTGAACCAGGCAAAAATCGCCATTGCGAAAGGCGGCTTCTTTGGTGTGGGACCCGGTAATAGTACACAACGCAATTTTTTACCACAGGCATACAATGATTTTATCTACCCGATCATCATTGAAGAATATGGATTAGTGGGCGGGGCATTCATTGTTTTCATCTACCTGGTTTTTCTTTTTCGCAGTATAAAAATTTTCAGGCGATGTCCTTTTGCATTCGGAGCATTCCTGGCGCTTGGGCTGAGTTTCACATTGGCTATACAGGCCATCGCCAACATGGCGGTAAGTGTAAATCTTTTTCCGGTAACAGGGGTCACACTGCCATTGGTGAGCATGGGAGGTAGTAGTTTTTTGTTTACGTGTTTTTCAATTGGAATTATTCTGAGTGTGGCGAGGAATGTTGAACAATTGGAAGGGAAAAAGGAAGAAATGGTCAATGCTCAATGATCAATGCTCAACGTTTATCGCCTTAGGATTGACAATTGACAATTGAAAATTGAACATTAACAGACGTGAGTAAAAGGATAATAATAGCAGGAGGAGGAACGGGGGGACATATTTTTCCGGCAATTGCCATTGCCAATGCACTAAAGAAAATTGATACAGGGATCGATATCCTGTTTATAGGTGCAAAAGGAAAAATGGAAATGGAAAAAGTACCCCAGGCGGGTTATACTATTAAAGGCCTGGATATAGCAGGTTTCAACCGGAGTTCTTTGATAAAAAATATTTCGCTGCCATTTAAACTGGTTAAGAGTTTTCTCCAGGTTCGCACGATTGTGAAAAACTTCCGCCCCGATGCGATCATCGGGGTTGGAGGTTATTCCAGTTTTCCCGTGTTGCGGTTTGGGCAGGCAAAAGGAATTCCCACGTTTATCCATGAGTCGAATTCATTTGCCGGCAAATCAAATATTTTACTCGGGAAGAAAGCAACCAAAATTTTTGTGGCTACCGACGGAATGGAAAAATTTTTTCCTCGCGAAAAAATCCTCGTCACCGGCAATCCTGTCCGATCAACCATTTCGCAGTCAGTTGTAACGAGAACAGAAGGCATTAAATTTTTTGGCTTGGATGAAAACAAAAAAACAGTTTTTGCAGTAGGAGGAAGCCTTGGGGCCAAATCAATCAACGAAGCGATCAGCAAGCATCTCGATGAGCTATTAAATGCGGGGTTGCAACTGATTTGGCAGACCGGAAAACCCTATTCAGAGCAGGCAAAGGAAAGAGCAAAAGGCAGATCATCGGTTTCTGCAAATGAGTTTATTACACAAATGGATTGTGCTTATGCCGCGGCAGACATGGTGATCTCGAGGGCCGGGGCGATGGCTATTGCTGAATTATGTGTCGCCAGGAAGCCTGTTTTGTTTGTTCCATACCCGCACGCAGCGGAAGATCATCAAACAGTAAATGCACAAACCCTGGTCAATAAAAACGCGGCGTTGATGGTAAAAGACAGTGAAGCATTGGATAAGCTGGTTCCAATGATCATTGAACTGGCAAACAATGAAGGCAGGCAAAATGAATTAAAGAGAAATATTGCGATGCTTGGTATTACTGATGCCGATAGAAGAATTGCAGAAGAGGTTTTGAAACTTATTTAAAATAAATGTGCCAGGCGCTCTGCGAGGCGCCAGGCACCATGATGGTCCAACAATACTGTCCTTATGAATTCCCCTTCGGGGGAAGTAGAAATTGAAATTGAAAACTGACATTGAATTAAGAAATGAATGATGAGATCAAAAAAATCAGATCTGTTTATTTCATAGGCATTGGTGGAATAGGAATGAGTGCGCTAGCGAGATTTTTTCATTCAAAGGGGAGCAGGGTCGGGGGCTACGATCGGAGTGAAACCGAATTGATAAAAGAATTGGAAGCTGAAGGCATAGCGATCCATTTTGATGAGAATATAGAAACGATACCGAAGGATGTTGATCTTGTAGTCTACACACCTGCGGTACCAAAGGATCACAAGGAATTAATTTTTTATCAGCAGAATGGATATAAGGTTGCGAAGAGGAGCGATGTTTTGCAGATGATCACAAAAAGTTCTTTTAATATCTGTGTTGCCGGCACTCATGGAAAAACAACCACCACTACCATGATCGCTCATTTGCTAAGAGACAGTGGGTATGGTTGCAATGCTTTTCTCGGGGGAATATCGGTGAACTATGGAACTAACTTCTGGCCCAGCGAAAAAAATGTATGTGTGGTAGAAGCTGATGAATATGATAGAAGTTTTTTGAAGTTGGACCCGGACATTGCTGTGATCAGTTCCATGGATCCTGATCACCTCGACATTTATGGAACGGCAGAGGTAATGGAGCAAGCCTTTATTGATTTCAGTAAAAAGATAAAACCGGGCGGATTATTAATAAGCAAGTTTGGTTTGAAGAGGGGAAAAGAGCTGTCTGCAGGACCCGGCGGGCAGGCAAGCAGGCACCTGACCTACAGTTTGCAGAATGAAAGTGCAGATGCTTATGCGGGAAATATAAGAATGAAGAATGGTAGTTATCAGTTTGACGTAGTGATAAGGGACGATAAACTGCAAGACGTTACACTGAACATGGGAGGGATGCATAACGTGGAAAATGCAGTGGCGGCTATTACAGTTGCAAGTTCTTTGGGGATAGAGGGCGACAAGATCAGGGTAGCAGTGGAAAAGTTTAAGGGAGTGAAGAGAAGATTCGAGTACATCATCAAAAGGGACCGGGATGTTTTTATTGATGACTATGCGCATCATCCCGAAGAACTCAGGGCATTGATACTGGGAGCAAAGACCCTTTTCAGGCAAAAAAAATGTACGATCATTTTTCAGCCGCATTTGTACACAAGGACCAGGGACCTGGCAGATGGATTTGCCGAAGTGCTTGATCTGGCCGATGAAGTAGTTCTGATGCCGATCTATCCGGCGAGAGAGTTACCTATTGAAGGAGTGAGCAGTGAAATGATCCTGGATAAAATGAAAAATGAAAATAAAAGGGTAATAAGTAAAAGCAATTTGTTGAGGTGGATAAAAAAGGATTATGTAACGAACATCAATACCGAATTTGGGGAGGTATTGATAACAGCCGGCGCGGGAGATATTGATATGATGGTCGAACCCATAAAGGAAATTTTAGAAACGATATAAAGTGACAACAAAGCAGATCATAAAGAAGATAATTTTTGTAGCGCTTACATTAACGGCGTGCAGCGGCCTCGTAGTGTTACTCGTTGCAGCCATAGGCAAGAGAAATCATGAGCTGTGCAGGGATTATAAGATCACAATACAAGGGGCAGACAAAAATCTTTTTATCAACGAAAAAGATGTAAAGAAGCTTTTGAATTCGGGGGTCAATGGTAAAATAAAAGGCGAACCTATTGCGGGTTTTAATTTGAGAAAGCTTGAACAGCTGATCAAAGGAAACGCGTGGGTAAAAAGTGCGAACCTGTATTTCGATAACAAAGAGGTCTTGCACATAGCGGTTGAAGAAAAAGAGCCCGTAGCAAGGATATTTACAACAGCGGGAAAATCTTTTTACATAGATAAGGAGGGTGCGAAGATGCCATTATCGGAAATGATGAGTGCAAGAGTACCGGTATTCACCAATTTCCCGGATAAGAAAGTATTAAGCATGAAGGACAGCATGCTGTTAAATGATATCATGAGTACAGCCTCATTTATTTTGAATGATTCATTCTGGATGGCGCAAACAGAACAGGTAGACATCACGGAAGACCGAAATTTTGAAATGATCCCCACTATAGGAAATCATATTGTTAAACTTGGTAAAGGAAATGATATTGAGAAAAAATTCCACCGGCTGCTTATTTTTTATCAGCAGGTATTGAGCAAAACGAGTTTTGACAAATACAGGACCATCGATGTGCAGTACGCAGGACAAGTGATCGGCTCAAAAGCGAAGATGACAAGGGTTGATTCAATGCAGTTGAAAAAGAATATTGAAAAATTGTTGCAGGAGGCCCGCAAAATGCAAAATGACACCATTGCCTTAACTCCAGCTGAAAGAGAAAATATTTCCGGCGCTCATAACACCGGTTCAAAAACTAATGCAGACCAAACTAATCAGAACCCCTGGAAACGACAAATGCGAAACCAAAAATAATTGAAGGCAAAACGGAAGAGAAGCCAAAGGCGGTGATGAAGGCGAAGGATAATAAGTAATGAGTTATGAGTGATGAGTAATTAGATCGGTGATGATTAGAAATACTGTACGATGAACGGATTGCGACGCAACAGGAGATCAATCGGAGTTACTAAAGCTCGTATCAGGAAAATTAAAATCAAAAGTCAAAAGTAAAAAGGTCGGTGCAAAGGACAAAGCACAAGACAAAAGTACACAACTAAAAACAACATACTATGAACACTGAACAACCCATTATTGTCGGTCTTGACATCGGAACAACCAAGATCGCAGTGATCGCCGGAAGAAAAAATGAATTCGGCAAACTGGAGATCCTTGGATTTGGACGTGCCAATAGCAACGGTGTTAAGCATGGACAAGTGCTGAACATCGATGAAACAATCAAGGCGATAAAGACTGCGCTTGAGAATTGCTATGCCTCTAATCCCAATTTAGATGTAAACGAAGTTTACGTGGGCATCGCGGGTCATCACATCAAAAGTTTGCAAACCCGCGGAGATATTGTGCGACAGAATACAGAAGAGGAGATAACACAAGCAGAAATTGATCAACTGGTTGCCGACCAATACAAAACATATATTCCTGCAGGGGACCAGATCATTGATGTGATACCGCAGGAATTTACCGTTGACAATTTTCAAAACATCACTCGCCCGATCGGTTATGGTGGAGTAAAACTCGGAGCTAACTTCCATATCATCACCGGCGATAAAAATGCAATTCGAAATATCAACCGGAGTGTTGAAAAGGCAGGCTTGAATACAAAGGACCTGGTGCTGCAGCCACTTGCTTCTTCCTCAGCCGTAATGGGGCAGGAGGATCTTGAAGCCGGTGTTGCCATAGTTGACATAGGTGGTGGTACAACTGACCTCGCTGTATTTTATGAAGGAATTTTGAAACACACAGCAGTGATCCCTTTTGCAGGAGAAAATATTACAAACGATATCAAGACCGGTCTTGGTGTTTTAAAAACACAAGCTGAGCAAATGAAGGTTCAGTTTGGAAGTGCATTGTCCAACGAAGCAAAAGCAAACGCGTATATAACTATTCCCGGATTGCGTGGAATGCCGGCAAAAGAGATCAGCGTGAAGAATCTTGCCAATATCATCCAGGCAAGAATGAATGAGATCCTTGATTTCGTCACTTATCATTTGAAACAGGTTGGTCTTGATAATAAGATGCTGAATGGTGGGATCATCCTGACAGGTGGCGGTTCTCAACTTAAACATTTGATCCAGCTCACAGAATATATCACCGGTCTGAATGCGCGGATCGGATTTCCTAATGAACATCTTGCTGCGGGGCATATTGAAGAATTGGCAAAACCCACTTATTCAACCTGCATCGGTTTGATCTTAAAAGGATACGATGATTATGAACACAACCGCAAGCAGTTTGAGAAGGAATATAAGAAAGTAGACATTCCTGACGGGTTGAAGAAAGTAATGAACGGAGAAGAAGAGTTGGTTGAAGAAACTGTTGGAGAAGAAAGCATGAAGAAGAGAAAAAATCTAACCGGCTTCTGGGGCAAATTCAAGGATGGAATTATTGACCTGTTCAAAGAAGAAGATAAAGCCTTTTGATCGATAGTATGATATTAAGATATTAGGATATTAAGTATCGTAACACCAATATCCCAATATCTAAATATCAAATTTCAAATCACTAACCTATTTAAATAACTATTCATGATACATTTTGATCTTCCTAAGGAAAAATCATCCATAATAAAGGTAATTGGTATTGGTGGCGGGGGCAGCAATGCCGTTAATCACATGTTCGGTCAGCAAATTGAAGGTGTGAATTTCATTATTTGTAATACCGACGCGCAAGCCATTGCTTTGAGTCATGTACCCAATAAAGTGCAACTTGGTCCTCATCTTACACAAGGCTTAGGTGCCGGAGCGAATCCTGAAATTGGCAGGCAGGCCACAGAAGAATCGCTTGAAGAGATCAGGCGCATGCTGGAAGTAAATACAAAAATGGCATTCATCACTGCGGGAATGGGTGGCGGGACCGGAACCGGTGGTGCCCCGATCATTGCAAAAATTTGCAGAGATCTTGGTGTACTCACTGTAGGAATTGTCACAACTCCCTTTGCTTACGAAGGTAAGAAGCGCCAGCAACAGGCAGAAGAAGGGATCAAACTGCTGAAACAATATGTTGATACTTTGCTTGTCATAAGCAATGATAAGCTGCGTCACCAGTTCGGAAATTTAAAAATGCGCGAGGCATTTGCAAAAGCTGACAATGTACTGGCCACTGCGGAAAATGCATCACGGATGTTATCAATAGTACAGGTCAGATTAACGTGGATTTTGCTGATGTGTGTACTGTAATGAAGAACGGTGGTGTTGCTATTTTAGGAAATGCGGCTGCAGCAGGAGAGAACCGCGCACACAAGGCCATTGAAGAAGCATTGAACTCGCCATTACTGAATGATAATGACATTCGCGGTGCAAAATGGATACTGATCAATATTAATTCTGCGGAAGGCGAACACGAGTTCACGATGGATGAAGTAGAAGTGATCCAGAATTATTTGCTTACACAGGCCGGCGAAAACACAGATGTTATTCTCGGTCTCGGCTATGATAATTCTTTAGGTGAACATATCGGGATCACGCTTATTGCTACAGGTTTTCAGCATAAGGACCCGTTTATACTACCTGTAGTTAAAAAGCCAGAGACGAATGAAGAAAAAATATTGATGGTATTGGGCCAGCCCGATGAAACAAAACCTCAACAGAAAAAAGAGATAAAGGAAGAGAAGAACAAAATGGTCCAGAAGCAGCCCGCGAAGGAAGAGTTGCGTGAAGAATTAGCTCCTAAACTAATTGAATCAGCTCCACAAGGAGAAGAATCATTTTCTGCATTTATGATGTTTGACGAGGAGGATCTTACAAGAGAGACAGAGAAAGAATTGTTGCCCGATGAGCCCACGGTTATTCATTGGGAGTTAAACATGCCGGGCCCGAATTCTAGTGAAACTACGAATTCGAATACGAGTAAAAATCCTGTGAAAACTACTGTTGAAAATGAAAAAATTACTGTTGAGAAGATTTCCATCGCGGAAATGAAAGAGATAATAATTTCGGAGAACCAATCCAGTACTCACCTACACAAAAGGGAAGAACCTTCCGAGCAAAAAATAATTTTCAAAGACAGTACTAGTACAGCCCCCGTGCCTGCAGCATCGGGCGGTTACCTGGCCAGACCATCCAATATTTACGCAGAATCAAAGACAGAGGTCTCTACTTCAAAACCTTCTGCCGAAGAACCGGTTTCGCAAACCGTTACCACGCACGAGAGCAAAGAAGATCTTTGCAATATGCAAATGGTTATGCGGGATGACATTCCTGCGGCGGATGCGTCGTTAGCCCATCAGGCTCAACCACCTTTGTCTGCTGATGCTGAGGAGCCGCCGATGGTGGACGAAGCAGAAGAGCAAAAACGTAGGGCAGCCGAACGATTACACAAGTTGCGCAACTTGTCGTTCAACTTTAACAGTGCTGACCCCAATAACGAGTTTGAAAACGTGCCGGCCTATATCCGCCGCAATATGGAATTGTACGGCAACTCATATTCCGCCGTCGAGAATTTCTATAGCCATTACGAAGTAAAGAAAGATGACAATGACCAGGCACAAATAAGCACCATAAATACATTTTTAGACGGAAAAAAACCCGATTAATAACAGCCAACATTTAATACAGGCTTTTTTTGCCTCTTGTGATTCGCAAACTGTCAGACTTGTCCCGAAGGGATTCCTTCGGAGTGTTTTTAGTTGTTCTCCCGATATTCATCGGGAGATTTTTTTATTGCCAGGATTCCGCGGATTAACTGGATGCAATGATCCTATGATTGTCCTTTTTCAGAGTAACTTATCCGGGATTTCGCGGGATTCGGCTTGTCGAGATCTTATTCTTTCTTAACCTGTCCAATCGGCGATTCCTTTTTTGATCCGTGTAATCCGCGATTTGTTCTTAGCTTTAACTGCATGTAATTATTATCTGTGTAATCCGTGATTAAAGATGGAGAACAGGGGCCTGCTATTTATTCCTGATATCAGCGGCTTTACGCGGTTTGTGACTGAGATGGAGATAGACCATAGCCGTCATATCATCCAGGAACTTTTGGAAATATTGATCAACGCCAATTCTATTGGTCTCCAGGTCTCGGAGATTGAAGGTGATGCTATTCTTTTTTATAAATATGGAGAGCGTCCCGATTTGAATACCGTCTATGCGCAGGTGGAGAAAATGTTTTGCGAATTCCATCGCCATATTGGCGCTTATGAGTACCGCCGCCTTTGTCAATGCAAAGCCTGCCGGGCAGCCTTCAATCTTACCTTAAAGGTCATTACGCATTATGGAGAGTTTACCGGTTATAATGTAAAAACCTTTAATAAGCTTATCGGGAAGGACGTCATCGTCGCTCATCAATTGCTAAAAAATGAAATTGAACAACATGAATACTGGCTGGTGACAAATGAGCTTTTGAAGAACAAATCGCCGGAAAGTATTAAAAACTGGATGACCTGGGACCATAGCGCGAAGAAAACGGAAACTGGCGAGATACCTTTTCAATATACACAATTGACGCCCCTAAAAAGTGAAATTCCTTCGGAGCCTCCACCCGACCTGGGCATAAAACAAAAGAAGAAGGTGATCTCCGTTTCAAAAGAGTACGATGCCGACATCAATAAAATGTTTTATACAGCAGGGCATTTTGAATTTCGGCACAAATGGCTCGAAGGAGTAAAGGCGATCGATGAGGTAAGTCATTATTTGCCGATGGTGGGAACAAAACATCGCTGCGTCCTCGAAAACGGCCAGGCATTTATCTATACAACTCATTTTTCTTATACACCTGAAAAAATTGTAATGGTGGAAACGGACGAAAAGAAGCGAGTTTCCAGTTATTTTATATTTGAAAGGATCAATGAAAAGAGAACGAAGTTCACGCTTGATTTTTATTTGAAGGATAATCCTTTTATGCGCCTCATGTTTGGACTTACAATGAAGAAGAAATACGAGGCCAGTTTCATTCGGTCACTCGATAATCTTGAAAAACTGGAGAAAGAAACAGAAATGCCTGTCCAGGTTGATTAATATTTTTAACCAAATTATTCTTACCCATGTTTCAAAAGATCATTCTCTGTTGTTCATTATTGATTTGCTTTCTTTCGCAAGCGCAAAAAAATAAAACGGCTGTTCCAATAATTTTTGACAGTGATATGGGACCGGACTATGATGATGTGGGTGCGATTACATTATTGCATGCCCTGGCCGATAGCGGGCAGGCGAAAGTTCTTGCCACCATTGCAAGTACAAAATATGATGGAGTTGCCTGTGTAATGAATGTGCTCAATACTTATTTCAAAAGACCAAACACGCCCATTGCGGTGCCTGAAGGAAAAGCTTTAACCTTAAGAGATACGCAACATTGGACCGATACATTGATCGCAAAGTATCCTCACCGTATAAAGGCTAATGCTGATGTCCCCGGCGCCACAGAATTATACCGGCAAATATTATCAAGACAACCAGAACGCAGTATCACCATCGTGACGGTAGGTTTTCTCACTAATCTTTCAAACCTGCTTTTGTCAAAAGCAGATAAATATTCTCCTCTTGATGGAAAAGAACTCGTAAAAAGGAAAGTAAAACAATTGGTGTGCATGGCAGGCAGATTTCCCAGTGGCAGCGAGTTTAATGTGAACCAGGACGCAGCCGCTTCACAAAATGTTTTTTCAAACTGGCCAACGGATATTTTATTCAGCGGTTTTGAGATAGGACAGAAGATAAAGGTTGGGCTGCCTTTAATTCATAACAATTCAATTCGCAACAGCCCCGTTAAAGATGTTTTTCGAATTTCTATCCCTATGGCAGCGGAAGACAGCGTTGGAAGAATGAGCTGGGATGAAACGGCTGTGTTGGTAGCAATAAAGGGCTATGCGCCATTCTATCGTTTGGAATATGGCCATATTGAAGTAGCTGCCGACGGAAGCAATACATGGAGTTCTGACGGAAAACAACATGCTCATTTAATAGAGGCAGTGTCGCCGGAAACTGTGAGAGATTATATCAATAAGGTGATCATGCATCAGCCGGTGAAGAAATGAACTGGCTATTCGCTTGCAAGAACCTTCGTGTCCATTTTGATCCTTCGTGAGCTTTGTGACCAAATTTATTCGAGGGGAAGGTCACGACGTGCACAAAGACTCACAAAGAGCACTAAGCATCCAAAGATTAAGTTTGGATTAATATATCCGAATGGCCAGGTAAAGACCAATGACTCAATTCGTGCCAGTGCTGTCAAGAGGCACCAGCTTCGGCTCCTTTTGTGGGGGAATAACAAGTTTCGGACTGATATCTGGAAGAATGCCTTTGAGTTTATCTACTTTGTACACATTTGTGTCAATGAACCACCAGTTCTTACCATTATCGGGAGAGATAACGATCATAGATGTTTCCACGGTAAGTTCTCCCATTGGTGTTTTTATGGTCGAGATCTCGGGCAACACAGACTGTAATTGATCTTTATAACTAACGATCTCACCCGGGCTGCCTATCGAATATCTTTTGAAAGTAACGCCAAAGAGTTTCATAGCAGAATAGGCCGAATCCATTTTTGTTTTCATCTTTTCTTTTCCGCCGGCATAAGTAATAACATTGGGATGCATGTATTTAATAAATGTTTCGAAATCATTCTTCATCAGCGCCGATCCCATATCCATCGCCTGCACTTTAATGGTGGTGGAAAGATTTTGACCTTTTGCTCCGGGGCAAATAATAAAAAGAAAAGATAGAAATGATATAAGTATTTTTTTCATTGCACTACAAATCTCTTCGATTATTTAACCAAAAACAAAACAACCACGTTAATATCAATAAAATGATTGAATATACCACGTGATACTTTACAGCGTCAAGCGATTGCTGGTAGGCCGCTTCATCAATTTTACCAAGAAAAACGGGTTTGGTAAGAAGACGGTCAGAGATCTCCATCGGGAAAAACTCGCCAGCTTCGCTGTTGTATTTATAGCGCAGAACGTTAACGAAGATCGTCTCTACGATAATGGAATAAAAAGTGAAAATTGCCAGGGCAATAAAGGCCTTACGAAGAAGCATACCCACACAAAAAGCTATCGATAGTTGCGAAAAGGTTTGCAGAAAAAATAAGCCAACATAATAAGAGAGCGCCCACTTACCCCTGGCACCCAACTCGGTATTCGACAAACCAATGAAAAGAACAACAACGGTATACAAGAGGGTGACGATCGCAGAGAGCAGTAATACATCGATCATCTTTGCTGTCATGAAATCTTTACGGCTCCATCCATCAATGATGTTTTGCCTGTTGGTTCTGTAGGTATATTCGTTCGTGATGAGCATGATCACTACGATCGCCGGGATATAAATGAAGAATGATGAAAAGAAGGCCATGGTTCGCCATCCTTCCGGGAGAGAAAAAGGATTTCCCATCAGGGCTTTTAATACCTGCCCCGCCGTGCTTTTTTGATTGACAGTGTCGTGATAAGCATAAAGAAAAAGGTAATTAATTCCCGGGTATGTTAAAGCGGTAATACCAAATACCCACCAAAATGCGGGGTAGTTTTTTATTTTCAACCACTCTGTTTTTATGATTTGTGTCATAAGTCTTTTTTTATGCCGGGAAGATGGTAAGCAGGCGCTCTTATGGTCTTATCGCCTTACCGCCACACTCAGTTATTAGTTAATTCAAAAAATCTTGTTTCGAGCCGTTTCCGTTTCAGGATAAGATGTGTAAGCGCAATTCCGTTTCTGAAGCAAAAGCTATTTATTTCATCAAGCCTCGCTGTTCCCTTTGGGAATGTGATCTGGATCGTATTCAACTGATCATTGACCACAACACGTTCGTTTAACTGTTTCAAAACATTGGCCAGGGCATTTAGATCAGCGGCGCTCAATTCTACCACGTCATCATCGACTAAAATTTCTTCTACTCTTCCCGTAGTCAACAGTTCACCGGTTCTCAGGATGGCGGCATGTGTACAAACTTTTTCCACTTCGTCAAGCAAGTGACTGGCCATGATGATCGTGTGACCACTATTTCTTAGTTCAATGATCAATTGCCTTATTTCAGCAATTCCAACGGGATCCAGTCCGTTGGTAGGTTCATCGAATACCAGCACTTTGGGATCTCCCAACAAAGCAGCAGCAATGGCTAACCGTTGCTTCATTCCCAAACTAAATGAGCTAAAACGGCTATTTCTACGCTCATATAACCTGACTTTTTTTAAAACCTCATCAATATCGCCGATACTACCTCTTCTACTTATCGATTGTGTGATCTTTAAATTATTAACTGCAGATAAGTAATGATAAAAGTTGGGAGTTTCGAGCAATGAACCGATCCGTTGTCGTTGCTCTTTGGATCCGGCATGGCCAAACCATAAAAAGTTTCCTTTTTTTGCTTTTAAAACGTCAAGGATGATGCTTAACAAAGTCGTTTTTCCGCTACCATTTGGGCCAAGAATTCCAAACACTGACCCTTCAGGGACTTCGAACGAAACTCCTTTCAGTGCCTGCACCGGTCCATAAGATTTTGTGATGTTGTCGAGTATAAGCACAGAGTCGTGGCGCGTTTTTTCGATATTCATAAAAAGCACTTTGTGTCACAAAGTAAGGGCCGGTTTTTGAATTCTCAAAACTTTTGACCGAATATTTAATCCTGGAATTAGTTTAAACGGTCCAGATGGAAGTTAGGTTTCATCCTGCTGTCAAATCACACGACATTTGTCGGTTTAGGCGTAAAAAATTAACTTACAGGCGCTAATGAGAGAAATATAGGAACTAATGATTGCAGCCCGGGTGAAAATAGCTGGTTTATTAACGGGAATATTGTGCCTGTTCCTTCGATCTTCTGCACAGACCTGCTCTACTGATAGCAACTATTACACTATCTTTTACAATGCCCCTAACAACAATCTTATCAATGGCGGAATAAAAACTGCGCAAAATGAATTGGTGGTCCTGGGTCAAAGTTCAGATAAGTCAAGTTTTGTTACAAAGTTTACATCGCAGGGAAATGTGATCTGGTCAAAAAAATACGAGCCGGATTATCCTTTTGTCAACTTTGTTCAGTATCCATGGTACAGCGACAGTCGTTTATATGGAATATCTAATTCTTCGGATTCCACCTGTTTTGTTTACGGATCAAGCAGCGAACACGGCAGGTCCATAAATGGTGTCGAAGAGCCGGCTAATCACTCGGTGGGTTGGCTGCTGAACCTGGATAAATTCGGGAACGTGATCTATGGAAAATATTTTGGAAACTGGGGCACCGACTATTCGGTTGATGGACTTATTCACCTCAATGACGGAGGATTGCTGATCTATTTAAGAGGACTCTCGTTTCCCTACATAAGCAGGATAATCTGTTTTAACAAGGCGGGCGAAATCGTATGGATCACTCCTTTGCAAACTTTGTTGCCGTCTACACCGATCGCCAGCAAACCACCTGTGATGAAACAACTCAGTAATGGAAAAATCATCATTTCCAATCAATATCACTGGGACATTCCTGATACAGTCTTTATTCCCTTTACACCTCCCATATTATTATTGCCTCCACTGAGTTTCCTGACCTTTACTGCAATGGACCCAAAGACGGGGAGTATTTTATCACAGACCAGTTATGAAAGTCCTTCTTATACAAATACAAATGTGACGGGGGAATTTGTTCCGGAAGTAAAAAATATCAGTGAGCTTCCCACGGGTAATTTATCTGTGATGGTCGATGTGTATTACCCCATCGATACGGCCTTGTTTTATTATCACAAAGTTTTTGCTAAAAGGGCAGTCAATTTCATTATTAATGACGATGGTTATTTGCAGAATTTTATTTCTTATTATCCGTTGAATGGCTCCTGTACCCTGGAAAGCGTGTGGCAGGAAAAAAATGGCGAACAGATCTTGTTGGTAAAAGATCAAAACAATCAACTTATATTATTTGCAATCGATGCTGCGGGACAGATCGAATGGACAAAAGGATATACCAATCCGCTACCCACAAGCAACTCGCAGGGTTTTGTGATTGAAAAGCAAAGCGGTAAAGGGTATTTTATTTTTCAAAGCGATCCGGGTGAATCCAATTTTCATTTGCTCATCACCAATGCAATTGGAAATGACTCCTGTTCGCAAATGATCCCTCAAAAATTGACCGCTGAAACTACAATCTGGCCATGGCCCTTTAATAAAGTAAAATTCCAATCGCCACATCCGGACGCTGATTTCCGCTATTCACCATTCCAAATAGCAAAAAAATCTCATTCTGTCGTTCAGAATATTACCTGTCACTACCAGTTTGAATGTTGTAAGGATGTTATCGATAGCGTGCATTTCCATGGCATTTCCATTTGCGAAAATGAAACTTATAAGTTACCGGATAGCACAGTGATACGAGAAACGGGTACTTATTATGTTCCATTAAAAACAGAAATGGGATGCGATAGCATAGTATTGTATAATGTGAAAGTTTTAAAATCACCATCGCATTTGGCGATATCTCCTGATACTTGTTTAAGCAGCATCGCTTCGGTAAGATTAACGGCGACGGGAGGATATGATAATTATCTATGGAATAATTTAACGAATACCACTGATTCATTTTTCTTTGTCACTTTCCCCGGCACATATACAGTAGCGGTCAATAATATTTGCGGCGCCAAAACAGACACCGTTCATGTTTTTGACCAATGCGATTTTCCCATTTATTTTCCTACCGCCTTTACACCGAACGGGGATCTTCTCAATGATGAATTGCGAGTGCCCTTACAGAATAGAAATAAGCTTGTGCGGCTGAGGATATATAATCGCTGGGGCGAAATTGTTTTCTCCACGAACATACCGGGCAAAGGCTGGGACGGAAAAGTGAAAGGAGTTCCGCAACCCGCCGGTATTTTTATTTATTATCTCGAAATGCAGGGCTTATCCGGTCACAAACTTGACCAAAAAGGAACAGTACTTTTGAGTCGTTAGATCATTAATATTTTCAGGTCAATATGGCTACAGTTCTGATCACGGGAGGAACAGGAATGATCGGTTCGGCACTTACACGCGAGCTGCTGAACAGACACTATGATATCATCATACTCACTCGTTCGCCGGAAAAATATTCGAACACGTCAAGATTGAGCTATGCAAGATGGGATGTAGACAAACAAACCATTGATGGGGATGCCATCACAAAGGCAGACTATATTGTTCATCTTGCCGGGGCAGGAATAGCAGATAAACGCTGGACATCGAAAAGAAAAAAAAAGATCGCAGAAAGCAGGACAAATAGCAGTGCACTTATTGTAAAAGCTTTAAAAGAGAATGTAAACAAGGTTAAAGCTGTGATATCAGCTTCTGCAATTGGCTGGTATGGAATCCCATCCTTTGCACAGGGAAAGGGAACAGAAAATAATCCTTTTGACGAAAATGATCCTGCTGCGGAGGGTTTCCTGGCAACAACGTGCAAAGAATGGGAGGCAAGTATCGATCCCGTTGTTTCCCTCGGAAAAAGATTGGTAAAACTCCGCACGGGCATTGTATTGAGTAAAGAAGGCGGAGCTTTAAAAGAGTTTAAAAAACCTTTGCGATTCGGGATTGCACCTATTTTAGGAAATGGTAAACAGATCATGAGCTGGATACATATCGACGACCTGGTTCGCTTGTATGTCTATGCTATAGAGACTGAAAGAGTGAATGGTATTTATAATGCGGTCGCTCCACATCCTGTTACAAACAAAAAATTAATTATTCATTTAGCGAGGACCATAAGAGGGAAATTTTATATTCCCATTTATGTTCCTTCCTTCCTGTTAAAAATGGTATTTGGCGAGTTGAGCATTGAAGTGTTGAAAAGCGCAGCTGTTAGCTGTAAAAAAATAAGAGGAGAAGGATACCATTTCCTGTATCCTTCTCTTACTGCCGCTCTGCATCACGTAAATTGAACGCAGTTCTCAGAATGCTTTCTTGTCTGCCGGGATAGGTGGTGTTTCCTTTTGGACATAAAGTTTACTGTCTACTTTTTTTGGATCGCCCTGGTATACCCACGTGATATTGGTAATGTATTTCTTAAAAGCGTTGTTTGCATCCTGGAGAGTTACCTTGTTGATCTCATCCTTGATCTCAATGGCTCTTTTCCAGTTGTTATGTACCACTTCATTGGTTGCTAGTGCTGCTGCCTGCTCTTCGTTTGTTTCCTGCCTGTAGTAAAGACCAGTGAGATACCCTGTCTTTTCATTTTTTAATTCCTCTTCCGTAAAGCCATCTTTTTTTACTTCGTCGATAAGATTTCTTGCAACTGCAATATATTTATCAGGCTGTGTTGTAGTCACAAAAAAGTTAGCATACGGTGTTCTACCCTGGCTGAACCATGAACCGGGTGCGTAAGACAATCCATTTTTACTTCTTACTTCAATAAAATGGCGGGTAGAAAAGATCCTCATCGCTAACACAAATGCATTATAGTCGGGTGTGCCTGGCAGGGGAGCGCCGGTGATCCCCTGGATATAGTTTGTCGCGTTTTCTCTTTCCTTTGGATTAAATGAGTTCGCGGAAGGCCTATAACTCTCTTCCTTTAATTTGAATGGTGATCCCGCAGGAACCCTGGATAGGAACTCCTTTATTTTATTTTCAATTGTCGTTTTATCAATATCACCTACTACAACGATTACCATTTTTGACCTTGTAAAAATTGATTGCCAGTATTTTTTAGTTTCCCCGGCGGTCAATTTAGTAACTATCTCAACCGTTCCCTGTGGCTCCTTTGCATAATCCTTTCCGGCAAAGGCTGTTTGTCTTGCCATTTTGTTCACTGCATTGTCAGGATTCGATTCGGCAGCCCTGATATTGTTGATCGCATCCTGTTTGATCCGGTCAAATTCCTTTGCATCAAAACGAGGGGATATCATTGCATCAGTGTATAGCGGCCACGCCATCTCAAAATCACCCTTGATGCAGTTTAAGCTGAAGGTGGCAAAATCCATCCGCGTGCCGCCATAAACCTGGGCACTTATTTTATCCAGTTTGTTTTTAAAACTGTTTTTGTCGTCTTTCATTGTACCGCATTCGGTCAGCCCTGTCATGGCAAGATTTTCAATGCCGGCTTTATCGGCAGGATAATTCTGAACGCCGCCTTTTATGATTGTTTGAACCACGACAATTTCATTACCGCTCGGTTGAACGATCACTTTTACATTGTCTATGTTCATGTCATATGCCTTTGCCGTTTGGGCATCTAGAGAAAACGGAATGGTAAATGCGATAAGAACTAATGTATACTGAATAAGTTTTTTCATATCAAAATGATTTAGCTGTTGTGAAATATTCGGATGGTTTGTACTGTTTATTCATCGCATCGTTGATGATCATTCCAGCTACGAAAGGCTTGTCCACCACATATTTTTTTACATACCGCTGAATGTCGGCCTTTGTTATCTTTTGCATATTATCGTTGTAATCTGTGGAATAATCCAGCGAGGTGCTGCACCACCAGTATGTCGCGTTGTGCGGAAGCTCCGAAGGTTTTTCTTCATTCCTGATCTTGTTCCGGCGAAGGTTATCCTTTGCTGTTTGTAACTGGTCATCGGTAATATAATCGTCATCGCCCCACATCTTAACTTGTTTCATCACTTCTTCATAGCATTCCTTTAGTTTTGAGGGGTTGGGCACGATGATCGTTTGTACCGGCCCAACATATTTGCAGGTTTGATAATTCACGCCTGCATAAGTGGCCAGTCCTTTATCAACAAGCGCCTGCTGCCATTTTGAAGAATTGAGACTCAGAACAGCAGAAAAAACATCAGCAGCAACGGTCCCTGCTGAATCATGCCTGTAATCCGGTCCCATCCATTGCATCATCATGTATGGAGTTTGTGCGATCGACGAAACCTTTACATTGTAATCGGCTTTTTCCAGTGGTTTGAATTCAGGTATCGGGTATTTTTCAAAAGGATCAAAGCCACTGCTTTTCCAGTCACCATATATTTTTTTAGCCAACTGGAATGCCTGTTCATGATCTACATCACCACCGATGACAAGGATTGAATTATTGGGAAAATAATATTTGTCCTTGATGATCATCATTTTTTCAGGAGTGGCGGTATTAATGATGTCGTGATCACCGATCGCATTTTTGCGGGTGAATAAGTCGCCCCAGCACCTTTTGTTCACATCGATCCAAAGTTGAAAAAAGGGATCGCTTTCACCCCGCTGGAATTCACCATCTACAACGGGTCTTTCTTTTTGCATATCTTCTTCCCTGTAAATTGGAAAGCGAATCGCAGCGTTCATGAATTTCAGCCCCGCATCAAGACTGTCTTTGTCGAAAGTAAAAAAATAATTTACCCGTTCATCACCCGTTGTTCCATTCCAGATCGCACCAAGCTCTTTTGTTCTTTTGATAAATTTTTGCTGGTCGGGGTAATCTTTGTTTGCTTTGAAGAACATGTGCTCAAACAAATGTGAAAGACCGCTGTATTCCGGTCCCTCTGTATAAGCTCCATTTTTTACAGCGATCTCAATAGTTGCCAACGGTACCCTATGATTTTCTATGACCAATACCTCGAGACCGTTGTCTAATTTTTCCCAATAATAATTTTGCGGAAGTCTGGGCTGTGCAGCTGTAACCAGGCCACTGCTAATAAAAAGCAGAGAAAGCCATTTCTTAATCATAAAAGAAAGTTTTTTGGTTTTTGAAAGATTTATAAAAGGTACAAATTTCCATTAACCTGAAGTTGCCGGTCGTGTAAATTCACCAGGTGGCATCTCTGCCTGGTTCCAATGATAGATGTTCGTAAAGTCACCAACCAGGGACAAACCATTTTTAAACTCAAGCTTGTTAAGTTTTAAATGATCAACGTCCTCCTGCCTCACTTTACGATACATCGGGTGCATTGTGCCACCGGTTATTCCTGCTGGCCTGGCAGGATCATATTGAAATTGCGGATCAACTAATGTACCCCGCGGATACATGATTCCCGGAACACCCTCGCCCCGAATGTCCAAATGTTTCGGGTGATCAAGTCCTAATGTGTGGCCGTATTCATGCGCAGCAGTGGTGGATCCTTTATATAAATTTTCTATTTTGAAGTACCCGCTATTACAACCCAGGCCATCAACAAAAGAGATATTGCCAGAAGCAAATTCCTCGATGCGGAAATAGTTATTCCTGGGATCAAGGTTTTGATAAACTTCCAGGGGCTGAATTGTTGGTTGATGCGAAGCTGTTATAATAAAGACAATTCTGCGCAAAGAACCGTCAAATTTGATAATACCTTCCGGTTCATTCCACATCGTTTCTATCTCTTCGCGCATCTGTTCGGTAATTGCGGAAGTAGATGCATTGCCATAAGTAATAATGTGTGAGCGGACGATGAACTGATCATTTAAAATTTCTACACTTCCCATACATAAAAAATCATAAAGTTGATAACGAAATTAGCCGATACATACTATTTTCGTAAGAATAAGCGTTCAGGCTGATAAGAAATTTCAAAAGAAATCTTAAAATCTTATTCCCGCTTAAAACAAAGCCAACTGATTTGAGTTGTATACCGATAACAGAGAACGAAATCTCTGTTCCTAACCAATTGCTTAAATAACTTAACATCAAAGCAATTCTTTACTAAAAAAAGTCAACTATGAAACTAGTGTGGTCCTTGCTTGCAGCGAGTTCTTTGCTAATTATTTCCTGTAGCAAGAAAGACAATTCACCCGGGAAAACTCCGACGTCAACGACAACAGAAGAGGATCTTTTAAAAGACTCCGTTTATTTGTATACGAAAGAAGTTTATTTATGGCAGGATTTGATCCCTTCGTATGATCAATTCAACCCACGCCAATACACAGGATCGACGGAACTTGAATCGGCGCAGGGAGTGATGAATGCCATTCGTAAACTTCAACCGCTCGACCGTTTCAGTTTCGTAACCACGGAAGAAGAATCTAATAGTTTGCAAACCGGCCAGGACGAAGATTTTGGATTTTTTATAAAAGCCGCTTCGATTGACCAGGCCGACCCGATCGATTCGGTCTTTTGGTTTGTAACGTATGCGTATGATCAATCCAGTGCCGGCCAGGCGGGCGTACAGCGTGGCTGGTATATCACCAAAATAAATGGTACAACCCTGGCTTACGATCAATCAAGTGTTGATGTATTGAACAATGTTTTTTTTGGAAGCTCTGCAAGTGCCACATTTGAATTCAAAAAACCAGATGGAACTACTGTCTCAGCGAACTTGAGCAAAACAAGTTTTACTGCTAACTCAGTGTTGTATAAAAATGTTCTTGACGCCGGTGGTAAAAAAGTAGGGTATATGGTGTTTAACCAGTTTTTTGGTCAGCCATCGAGAAACGAAGTGGCTCAAGCCTTTACTTATTTTCAAGGCCAGGGAATTGATGAACTGGTCGTTGACCTGCGTTACAACCCTGGCGGTTCAGTTGAAACGGAAGATACGTTATCAGATCTCATAGCACCAACTGCGGCAAACAATCAGACCATGTATCAATATATTTTCAATAGCACATTGCAGGATAATCAACATCAATTAATACGAAATAAGCTTGGATACGGGAACATCTTTACCACTGCCGACAACACGGTGAAATTTGAAAAAGCGGGTGGCCTCAATTTGCCAAGAGTATTTTTCATCGTAACTGGCAACACAGCATCGGCCAGCGAATTACTGATCAATAATCTGAAACCTTATATGGATGTCAAATTGATCGGTGATACAACATATGGCAAACCGGTTGGCTTTTTCCCGATCCCTATTTTTAATTATGACATTTATCCTATTTCATTTAAGACAGTGAACAGTGCAGGGAACGCAGACTACTATACAGGTTTTGCACCCGACAAACTTGTATCGGATGGAGTAAATAAAAACTGGGGTGATGTGAATGAACCGAGTCTTGCGGCCGCATTGCGTTACATTTCAACCGGAAGTTTCGACAGGTTTGGAATTCAGTCGCAGGCTCTTCAATTGAGAGCTATGGGAGAAACAAAGGCTTTGAATAGATCGATCAATGAACACAAATTTTCCGGGATGTTCATTGAAAGAAAATAGATCAGTGGAGACTTTTTTAGAACTGTTATGTTGCCGCGAAGACACCAAGACGTGAAGGAAATAAAACTTGGAGGTGAAAGCTTTGTGCCTTTGATTCCTTGTCCCCTATGATTTCTTTGTTAAGATGTGGAGGGAAAAAATCCGGTTGCCGGAATGAATATCATTCAAAACCGAAGCGTTTTAAAAACTCATCTTTTCTTCTTGCCGCGACTTCAATTACGGAGCCATCGTCAAGTTCAACAACGCCGCCTCTTCCGCGGTTGTATTTTTTTATGTAATTAAGGTTAATAAGATTGGAGCTGTGGACCCTGAAAAAAAGATCTTCTGGTAATAGCGCCTCGTAGTCTTTTAAAGGCCTGGAAACAAGTACTTGCCTGGAATTATTGATGTAGATCTTCGTATAAGCTCCCTGTGCTTCACACCTTACAATATTCGATATCAGTATAAAATCAAAACCATCAACTGTTGGAACGGCGATCTTTTTCAAACCAGACTCCGGCCTTTTAAAATTGTCCAATAGCACCTGCAGTTGTTGATTGATAGAATTTTTCTGGATCCTGACCTCTGCATTTTGCACCGCAGTTTTTAATTCTTCAATATTGACGGGCTTTAAAAGGAAATCCAGTGCTGAATATTTTAGCGCTTGCAACATATACTTATCAAAGGCTGTGACAAAGATCACTTCAAAATCGATTGGCATCAGTTCATTCAGGAGATCAAACCCGTTGCCGTACGGCATTTCGATGTCGAGAAAAACCAATTCCGGTTTTTTTTCGAGGATAAGTTTTTTTCCCGACCTGCTGTTGTCCGCTTCCCCGGCTAAATGGACCCGCGGGCAGAATTCATTCAGCATGCCTTTCAGCACTTTTAGATTCTTGGGTTCGTCATCAATAAGTACCGCCTTTATCACTGTGAGGTGTTTGATTTGTTATTGCCGTAAATAGATGTCAACTCTCGTCCCTGTCGCCTCATTGTTGTTATTGTAAAGATCATTCACCAATATTCCGATCTTTTTGTCGTTATAACTGTTCAATATATCGATCCTGTCGCTATTGATGCTCATTCCCTTCGACTGGTACTGGATGTGATATTTGCTTTTGTATTGCTGCGCCGCTTCTCTTCCAATACCATTGTCTGTAATACTTACTAAAATGTCAGCCTCCTTTCTTTGAACACAAATACTGATCATTCCTTTATTTTCGTGTTTGTACTTGATACCGTGTCGTATGGAATTTTCAACATACGGTTGCAGCAGCAGCGGGGGAAGAAAGATCTCATGAAGATTCAAACCTTTATCAGTATTTACAGAATAATCAAACTGGTTTTCAAGGCGCGTCTTCTCCACTTTCAGGTAAGTAGTTATATAGTCCATCTCATCGGCCAGGGTTATAAATGTGTTCGCTGACAGGTCCAGTGTCATCCGGATCAATCTCGAAAAATCAGTGATAAAATTATTGGCGCCCGTTATGTCTCTTTCCGCAACATATTGTTGAATTGAGTTCAGGCTATTAAAGATGAAGTGCGGATTCATTTGCGAGCGAAGCGCCTTCTGTTCCAGTTCAGCAATGCGCTGGTTCAGCATCGCCTGCTCCTTTGCCTTCTTTCTTACGGTCCCGATCCTGTATCTGAAAAAGAGCCATATTGTATCGGCGATCAATAGCAGGACCACCAACCTGAACCAGGTTTTTTCCCTGAGCAATTTCTGAATAACAAACGAAACTTCTTTTACGCTGCTTTCAACACCGTATTTATTCACTGCTTTCAATTGAAGAGTATATTTTCCGGAAGACAGCGAAGGAAAATTCAATTGTTCATCGGTAGTTGTTCTCCATTCAGGTTGCAATCCCAACAACCGATACTGGTATTGCATTTCACCTGCAGATTTAAATGAGATACCCGAAAACTCAAACCGGATATCGTTGTTCTTATGTGGCAAAGAAAAATCGGTTGAGTCGTAGGCCCAGTATTTATTAGAAATGTAGATTCCCGTCAATTGAAGATCGCAGGAAGAATGCTGTGATATTTTGTCCGCTTCGAAATAGGTCAAACCCATTGGTGTGCCTACAAATACCTTGTCTCCATTGACGGCAACAGCGTTGATCATGTTAGAAGGCAATCCATCTGACATTGAAAAGCGGGTGATTTTGTACCCTGTTTCAGAAATTTGGATACGGTTCAGGCCCTTGTCAGTACCCACCCAAGCTGTATTGCTTTCAAGATACAGCGACGTGCAATTATCACCCGTGAGTCCATTGGCCTCTGTAAAATGATACAATAGTTTATGGCCACCATAAGCAGCAACCCCATTGCCCTTTGTTGTGATCCATAAAACGCCTTTGTCAGAAATCATGAGGTTTACGATCCTGGAGGCAAGTACGGGAAAGGCATGCCCGATGCTGTCGATCTTTCTATCATAGGACAAGTGATTCAAGCCATTGAGTGTTCCAACATAGAAACCGGAATCTTTCTCAACGGCGCAGGTTGACCTGTTTTCATCTAACAATGTATCCTTGCCCGACCATTTACATAACCAGGTACTGCTGTGAGAAGCGTAAAGAATACCGCTTTTCCCGACACTGACGGATTTCAGGGAAAGGCTAAGCTTTGCACCTTTCTTAATCGGATTTTGATAATACACAGAATTTACCAACATGATCTTGCCATTCAGCGGAAATATGGCAATTATCTTACCCCGCCGATGAGAGTTATCAGGTTGTGACCTCAATTGAAGGCTGCCCGTATTTAAACTCCATACCTTGTTATTCCAACCAGCAGCATACAAAGTATTTGCTACGATACAAAGAGCAGTTATTTCTCTGCTTTTGTTATTCTCTGAAAACAAAAAATTTCTGAATTCCAGGGAGGGTACCATGAGAACGCCCGACCCTGCCGTTGTTAGCCAGAGATTATTTTCTTTATCCTGGAAGGCCGACGTAAAATTGAAATCTTTAAAGATCAGGTCTGAAAAAATCTTTGTCTGCGGGTCAAAAAATCTTACCCCAGTCGTTGTATTAATGACGATTTTTCTTTCACTAATATAACTGATACTTACACTGTTTATTGGAATCTCAGTTGAAAAGACCTTGTTGTTATTTTTATAGAACGACAATATTGGTACTAGTAAACGGCCATGATCGGAGACAACGAGATAGTCGGGGCCAACCATTGACGTTTGAATGTATGACCAGGAAGTTGTGCCGTTTAGCCGGATAATTTCATGATCCCGGTAAATGAGGTAAGACGGTTTTTCGGGTTCTTTATATTCCCCAACAAGTATTTCGACTTGTCCATTTCTGTTGGTCCCAAGACAAGGGACGTTAATAGGATACTGGTCTGCCGAGGTAACAGTTTTGATGGCATGGTTTTTAAAAATCTCATGCCAGGCATGCATTTCAGCAATGAAAATATTGCCTGAGCTATCCTCAGCCATGTCGTGAGCATACATGAGGAGATGTAGCTTTGAGAGCAGACTGTCATTGTCTTTGTTGTAAATTTTTCCCTTGTAGTAATAGCATATTGATGGTTTGAATGGCATGATCCATAACCTTCCTTTTGAATCCAGAAACAGTTTTAAGACTTCATTATCGGGTAAGCCATCTTTTGTTGTGAATGTTTTAAAATTTTTGCCGTCAAATCTGCTTAGTCCGTTTTCTGTAGCAAACCACATAAACCCTTCTTTATCCTGGATGGCGTCATACACAACCGAGCCTGCAAGGCCATCACGGGTATCATAGTCAATATAACTAAACTCCTGGGGAAAGGCTTTTACTTGGCCGATAAATAGAAAAACAAAAAGAAGAGGCGTTTTTATATTGTGACGACTGTTGTCCATTGGCACAAATTGCAGGGTATTGTAAAATACACAGAAAAGATTGAGATTTTCAGACGAGTCAGAAAGATAATAGACATTTGCCCGATCTGCATAAGCGATATTTGAATCATGGATCGACCTTACGCTTTGTTGATCTAGCTAACGGGCGAAGTAGCAAATAATCCAACCTGCTTATTTGGGTATCCGGGTTGCCGAAACCAGGATATTCGACCCAAATTGATTATAATATTCAGTGTAACGAATAGCCCCGTCATCGTAATTGATGTTTTCCCAGGTTATGGTAATCTGTCCAGTTGGATTGTTCCATACCCAAATCAACTGTGTATTTGATGCGTCGGTAAAATTCCAGGTAAACGAAGTGTTGCCTCCTGCATTGTCATGATAAACGCCGGTATTGTTCGCGTTGAAGGTCATATATTCGTTATCAAAACTCTGCGTGTTGGTAGAGCCACCACGAAGATAGTAGACATAAGTATCGTTGACAAGCCCGCGCATTTCCAGAGGTTTCCAGGAGTTTGCCGTTAAAATGGCTGCCGTGAGAGTAGTGTCCTGTTCCCTCAAAGTGTCCACTCTTATCACCGTATCCACTTTTATTGTAGTAACTGTATCAATGATTGTTTCAGTCTTTGTACACGAAATGACACCGACCTGGGAAATTAAGAGAAAAGCCAAAGCTACAGCCGGAGACGTCAGTAGCAATCGTTTCAGCATAAGCGAGGAGTTTAATATTCAAATAGGAGTTAGGAGCTACGGCACTGTTGATCTAAGCCAAACACTCCTTGAAACATGAAAAGGATAAGGTTTAATGAGGATGGTGGTTCTTGGGCATAAAACTAATTAAATCAAAATGCCATGCAAGTGGTAATTAGCAGGCGTGTTATTTTTTCTAATGAACGTGCTAAAGGGGAATATAATCGTGCGGGGAAAATCAATTCCTGACAGGCTTGCCACCCTTTAATACAGACTGTATCCTTTCCAGGGTTTTTCTTTCACCACAAAGTGATAAGAATGCTTCTCTTTCCAGGTCAAGTAGGTATTGCTCGCTTACAAGGGCCGGTTCACTCAAGTCGCCACCGCACATGACATAGGCCAATTTTTTAGCCACTACCACATCATGATCGGTGGCATAGTTTGCCCTCCACATGCCATTAATGCCCGCATATAATGCACCGAGCGCCGAGCGGCCAAGTACCCGGATGTCATTTCTCTGAACCGGTGTTGTATAACCACTGTCAGCCATTTCGATCACCGATCTTTTTGCTTCGCCGATCCGTCGGCTTTGGTTTAACACCACTTCATCATGTCCCTTTCTGAAAATACCAAGGTCAAACCCCTCGGGCGCAGACGTCGCAACTTTGGCAGTTGCAATGGTAAGAAAACGATTTTTCAGAGTGATCGTTTCAGGCTCGTCTTCGTGCATTTCATCCGACGCCCTTAAAATGAATTCCTTTGTGCCGCCACCACCCGGTATCACGCCGATACCTAATTCAACCAAACCAATGTAAGTTTCAGCGGCAGGACAACATTTGTCGGCATGTAAACTCAATTCACAACCGCCGCCAAGAGTTAATCCATGAGGAGCGACAACTACTGGTATCGATGAATATCTTGCCCTCATCATCGTGGTCTGGAACATCCGTATCGCCATATCCAATTCATCATATTCCTGGTCCACCGCCAGCATAAAGATCATTCCTACGTTGGCCCCTGCAGAAAAATTGGGACCTTCATTGGCGATCACTAATCCTTTATAATCTTTTTCTGCTTTTTCAATGGCAGTTTGTATTCCCGCCACCACATCTCCGCCAATGCTGTTCATTTTGGTCGACCATTGCAGACCAAGAACATCATCACCCAGGTCGAATAAATTACAACTTGTATTTTTCCATACCAGTTTATCCTGGTAATTGCTCATTATAATAAAAGAATCGGAGCCGGGGATCGGTTTGTATGTTTTCGAAGTAGGATCATAAAATAATTTTTTCCCACTCTCAATTTTGTAAAAGGATTTGTTTCCCGCAGCAAGCATTTCATCGACCCATGGCGCCACTTTATAGCCTGCCTCCTTCATCGCCTTCACCGTCTTGTCGGCGCCCAGCACATCCCAGCTTTCAAAAGCCCCGATCTCCCAGCCAAATCCGGCCATCATTGCATCATCGATCCTGTAAAGCTCGTCACTGATCTCCGGTATGCGATGCGAAACATAGGAGAACAAACCATAATGAAAATGCCTGTAAAATTCTCCGGCTTTGTCCTGCGCAGCCATAAGCATTTTCAATCGTTGTTTCAGATCATCCACAGCCTTTGCTGCGTCTACACCCGCAAATTTTGATTTGACCCTTGGCTGGTATTCGAATGTTTTCAGGTTGAGTACCTGTATCTCTTTATCAGACTTTCTTTCTTCGGGGCTTCCCTGTGTTACCGGAATTTTTATCTTCTTAAAAAAACCCTGGCCGGTTTTTTCTCCCAGCCAATTATTGGTAACCATTTTTTCCAGCCATCCCGGAATTAAAAAAGTTTCCCTTGCTTCGTCATCAGGGCAATTTTCATAAACACCTTTCGACACCTTGACCAGCGTATCGATTCCTACAACGTCAGCAGTACGGAATGTGGCTGATTTGGGTCGCCCTATAAGGGGCCCGGTCAATGCATCTACTTCATCTATCGTCAAATTCAATTGATCAACCAACTTAAACAGTGACATGATCCCGTATACGCCGATACGATTGGCGATAAATGCCGGCGTGTCTTTACACAACACAGTTGTTTTTCCTAAGTACAGGTCACCATAATGCACCAGGAAATCAACAACCGAAGGACCGGTATCTGGTGTCGGAATTATTTCAAGAAGACGCAGGTAACGGGGAGGATTAAAAAAATGTGTTCCGCAAAAATTCTTTTTGAAATCATCGCTTCTTCCCTCACTCAACATGTGAATGGGAATACCGGAAGTATTCGAAGTGATCAGGGTTCCCGGCTTGCGAAATTGTTCTACTTTTTCATACACGGACTTCTTGACATCAAGTCGCTCAACAACTACTTCGATGATCCAGTCAACCGCGGAAATGTCTTTCATGTTGTCATCAACTTTCCAGCACAGTGGGATCCGAAGCTTGGAATTCACGTGACTTGAAGTCGCGGCCGCACTGACCCTATAGTGAGTCGTATTAATTTAAATCATACCAACATGGTCAAATAAAACGAAAGGCTCAGTCGAAAGACTGGGCCTTTCGTTTTAATCTGATCGGCACGTAAGAGGTTCCAACTTTCACCATAATGAAATAAGATCACTACCGGGCGTATTTTTTGAGTTATCGAGATTTTCAGGAGCTAAGGAAGCTAAAATGGAGAAAAAAATCACTGGATATACCACCGTTGATATATCCCAATGGCATCGTAAAGAACATTTTGAGGCATTTCAGTCAGTTGCTCAATGTACCTATAACCAGACCGTTCAGCTGGATATTACGGCCTTTTTAAAGACCGTAAAGAAAAATAAGCACAAGTTTTATCCGGCCTTTATTCACATTCTTGCCCGCCTGATGAATGCTCATCCGGAATTTCGTATGGCAATGAAAGACGGTGAGCTGGTGATATGGGATAGTGTTCACCCTTGTTACACCGTTTTCCATGAGCAAACTGAAACGTTTTCATCGCTCTGGAGTGAATACCACGACGATTTCCGGCAGTTTCTACACATATATTCGCAAGATGTGGCGTGTTACGGTGAAAACCTGGCCTATTTCCCTAAAGGGTTTATTGAGAATATGTTTTTCGTCTCAGCCAATCCCTGGGTGAGTTTCACCAGTTTTGATTTAAACGTGGCCAATATGGACAACTTCTTCGCCCCCGTTTTCACCATGGGCAAATATTATACGCAAGGCGACAAGGTGCTGATGCCGCTGGCGATTCAGGTTCATCATGCCGTTTGTGATGGCTTCCATGTCGGCAGAATGCTTAATGAATTACAACAGTACTGCGATGAGTGGCAGGGCGGGGCGTAACCTAGGTGACAGAAGTTAAAAGCCTCCGGTCGGAGGCTTTTGACTTTCTGCTAGATCGGCCGCATCGAATATAACTTCGTATAATGTATGCTATACGAAGTTATTAGCGATGAGCTCGGACTTCCATTGTTCATTCCACGGACAAAAACAGAGAAAGGAAACGACAGAGGCCAAAAAGCTCGCTTTCAGCACCTGTCGTTTCCTTTCTTTTCAGAGGGTATTTTAAATAAAAACATTAAGTTATGACGAAGAAGAACGGAAACGCCTTAAACCGGAAAATTTTCATAAATAGCGAAAACCCGCGAGGTCGCCGCCCCGTAACCTGTCGGATCACCGGAAAGGACCCGTAAAGTGATAATGATTATCATCTACATATCACAACGTGCGTGGAGGCCATCAAACCACGTCAAATAATCAATTATGACGCAGGTATCGTATTAATTGATCTGCATCAACTTAACGTAAAAGCAACTTCAGACAATACAAATCAGCGACACTGAATACGGGGCAACCTCATGTCCGAGCTCGCGAGCTCGTCGACAGCGACACACTTGCATCGGATGCAGCCCGGTTAACGTGCCGGCACGGCCTGGGTAACCAGGTATTTTGTCCACATAACCGTGCGCAAAATGTTGTGGATAAGCAGGACACAGCAGCAATCCACAGCAGGCATACAACCGCACACCGAGGTTACTCCGTTCTACAGGTTACGACGAATGTCAATACTTGCCCTTGACAGGCATTGATGGAATCGTAGTCTCACGCTGATAGTCTGATCGACAATACAAGTGGGACCGTGGTCCCAGACCGATAATCAGACCGACAACACGAGTGGGACCGTGGTCCCAGACTAATAATCAGACCGACGATACGAGTGGGACCGTGGTCCCAGACTAATAATCAGACCGACGATACGAGTGGGACCGTGGTCCCAGACTAATAATCAGACCGACGATACGAGTGGGACCGTGGTCCCAGACTAATAATCAGACCGACGATACGAGTGGGACCGTGGTCCCAGACTAATAATCAGACCGACGATACGAGTGGGACCGTGGTCCCAGACTAATAATCAGACCGACGATACGAGTGGGACCGTGGTCCCAGTCTGATTATCAGACCGACGATAC
>JADMIO012866561.1_pt1 | contig 121862 bp, 103 predicted proteins | sample 8958161 | NCBI WGS metagenome assembly JADMIO01 (sample SAMN16585339, study PRJNA669376) | soil metagenome | isolation source: Crop rotation soil | place: USA: Cullars Rotation, Alabama | collected 2011 | reverse complement strand
ATCAGACCGACGATACGAGTGGGACCGTGGTCCCAGACTAATAATCAGACCGACGATACGAGTGGGACCGTGGTCCCAGTCTGATTATCAGACCGACGATACAAGTGGAACAGTTATGCCCGGGAATTCCTGCAGGATCGATCCGCTCGAGAAGCTTTCTAGTGGTACCAACCCAGGCAGGTAGCACAGTGCGCGCCCACTGCCTTACGGATAGCACGACGCATCTTCGCCGCAGCGTTGTTCCCACGGGCGATAGCAGCACGCCGCTTCGCATGGCTCTTCACACTGCGCTGTGCCTGATAGGTGGCGTGGTGCTGAGCACAGCGCCCACCATGAGTAGCCCAGTCCCTACAGTCGAGACACCGGGTACGCATAGGGCACCCCCCCCCCCCTTCCGGGGACACCCCCCTATCCGTCGACACCCCCCTACCTACTCACGTGAGTAGGCTGGGCGCGGCAGCGCTAGAAGCGACCGCCCGTCATGAAGTGGGCAGTGAGCCAACCCATGAAGGCCAGTAGCGCAAAGCGTCGAGCACGCACCCAACCCGAAGGCTTGCCTGTACTGCCGCTTTGCGTGGCGAACCATGACCAGACGTGTTCGCTCAGCGTGTCGCCCGGCTTCTTATTGAAGAGCGCTCGACCCTCAATGACGCCGAACGCGGCAAGCCATGCGAGCCAAGCGATTGTGTATCCGCTCATTGAGCCCCCCGACGGATTCGAACCGCCGACCCCCTGATTACGAAACAGGCGCTCTAACCGAACTGAGCTAGGGAGGCAACGCCGGTCGCTCAACCCTGGGAGAGATCAGGGGAGTGACCGGCCTGAGTGGGTAGCGCTCGACGCCGTTCCTTAGCGGTGCTTGATGCGTGGCGCGTAAACCCCTCTACCTATATGAAGGTTGTCGGCAACCTGATTCGGGGTCACAGCGAAGGGCGCCCGGGTGACGCTGTGATGAAGTGGCGTGAAGTCTGGATTACCCAATGAGAAGTCATTAGGAATGTGTGTTTCGAGTCATTCCGTCACAGCATCACTTCCCCCAGGTCAACGGCTCGCCCCGCTGTGCTGTGGTGACGGAGTCACTGTTACTTAGGCTAACTAACTAAACCGAGACAAGAGAAATGGGCCGACCGGGGGACCGGCCGACCCTTCCCGCTGCCCCAGGAAGCCCGCTGTGCGCCCGTCTCAGCGCCTAACAGGCTTCCCGGGTGTCTCGCTACGCCGCTACGTCTTCCGTGCCGTCCTGGGCGTCGTCTTCGTCGTCGTCGGTCGGCGGCTTCGCCCACGTGATCGAAGCGCGCTTCTCGATGGGCGTTCCCTGCCCCCTGCCCGTAGTCGACTTCGTGACAACGATCTTGTCTACGAAGAGCCCGACGAACACGCGCTTGTCGTCTACTGACGCGCGCCCCCACCACGACTTAGGGCCGGTCGGGTCAGCGTCGGCGTCTTCGGGGAACCATTGGTCAAGGGGAAGCTTCGGGGCTTCGGCGGCTTCAAGTTCGGCAAGCCGCTCTTCCGCCCCTTGCTGCCGGAGCGTCAGCGCTGCCTGTTGCTTCCGGAAGTGCTTCCTGCCAACGGGTCCGTCGTACGCGCCTGCCGCGCGGTCTTCGTACAGCTCTTCAAGGGCGTTCAGGGCGTCGGCGCGCTCCGCAACAAGGTTCGCCCGTTCGCCGCTCTTCTCAGGCGCCTCAGTGAGCTTGCCGAAGCGTCGGGCGGCTTCCCACAGAAGCGCCAACGTCTCTTCGTCGCCTTCGGCGTGCCTGATCTTGTTGAAGATGCGTTCCGCAACGAACTTGTCGAGTGCCGCCATGCTGACGTTGCACGTGCCTTCGTGCTGCCCAGGTGCGGACGGGTCGACCACCTTCCGGCGACGGCAGCGGTAAGAGTCCTTGATCGATTCTTCCCCGCGCTTCGAAGTCATGACGGCGCCACACTCGCAGTACAGCTTGTCCATGGCGGACAGAATGGCTTGCCCCCGGGAAAGCCCCTTGCCGCGCCCCCTGCCGTCCAACCACGCCTGAAGCTCATACCACTCAGCGGGCTCGATGATCGGTCCGCAATCAAGCTCGACCGGCCGGAGCGTGATCGGGTCGCGCTGAATGCGGTAACCCTCAATCTTCGTGGTCGGCGTGCCGTCCGGCTTCTTCTTGTAGATCACCTCAGCGGCGAAGCCCGCAATACGCGGGTCCCGAAGGATTCGCATAACGGTTGCCGGGTCCCAGGCGCTTGAAGCGGTCTTCTTCCCAATCGTCTCGCCCCGGGTCGGCACGGCGTCAGCGTCCATGCGCTTACAAAGCCCCGTGATGCTGCCCGGGTGAATGGCGGCTTGACTGCCCGGCTTGAAGGGAAGGTGTTTGTGCGTCTTGATCTCACGCCACCACCACCGGATTACGTCGGGCTCGAACTCGAAGGGTCCGGTAAGGGGAGTGGTCGAGTGCGCAAGCTTGTTGATGACGACATTGACCATTCGGCCGTTGCGCGTGATCTCCTTCGTCTCCGAAACAAGCTCGAAGCCGTAAGGCGCCTTCCCGCCGACGTACCCGCCCAATTCGCGCTGAAGGTTCTTCGTGTCGAGAATCTTCGCCGACTTCAGCGAAGATTCTTTGTGCGACGCGTCGAGCCGCATAATCAGGTGAATCAGGTCCATGACGTTTCCCTGCCGGAAGACGCCTTCCTGAGTGGAAACAATCGTCACGCCCAGGGCGAGCAATTCCGAGACAATCGGAATCGCGTCCATGACCTTCAGGCGCGAGAAGCGCGACACGTCATAGACAATGATCATGTTGAGCCGCCCGGCGCGGCATTCGTTCAGGATGCGTTCGAACTCCGGGCGCTCCGCCGTCCCGAACGCCGACGTGCCCGGCGCTTCGCTGAAATGCCCGACGAACCTGAACCGGCCCCCGTCGCGCTCGACTTCGCGCTGAAGGTCGGCCGCCTTGTCTTCGTTGGCGCTACGCTGTGTCGCTGGGCTTGCTGCGCTCGAATTCTCGCGCTCGCGCGACTGACGGTCGTAAGCACCCGCGTACGTGTCCACCCCGGTCACAACCCCTTGTGTCATGTCGGCGACCCTACGCCCCCAACTGAGAGAACTCAAAGGTTACCCCAGTTGGGGCACTACTCCCGAAAACCGCTTCTGACCTGGGAAAACGTGAAGCCCCGGGGCATCCGCTGAGGGTTGCCGCCGGGGCTTCGGTGTGTCCGTCAGTACGGGCCATAGAGGGGCGTCGTGTAACCCACCCAGGGCGATTGCTCCGGCACGGGGAAGCCGCGCCACGCCTTCGGGACGTCGCGGTGAGTTCAGGCTTTTTCATATCTCATTGCCCCCGGACGAGCGTCTGCTCCGCCATTCGCCGTCCGCCGTGCCAATCGGATCAGCCGTCCAAATGCGGGATTTTCGTTAGTCGGAGGCCAAACGGCATTGAGCGTCAGCATATCATCAGCGAGCTGAAGAAAGACAATCCCCGATCCGCTCCACGTGTTGCCCCAGCAATCAGCGCGACCTTGCCCCTCCAACGTCATCTCGTTCTCCGCTCATGAGCTCAGCCACTGGCGAGCGGCATCGCATTCTTCGCATCCCGCCTCTGGCGGATGCAGGAAGATCAACGGATCTCGGCCCAGTTGACCCAGGGCTGTCGCCACAATGTCGCGGGAGCGGATCAACCGAGCAAAGGCATGACCGACTGGACCTTCCTTCTGAAGGCTCTTCTCCTTGAGCCACCTGTCCGCCAAGGCAAAGCGCTCACAGCAGTGGTCATTCTCGAGATAATCGACGCGTACCAACTTGCCATCCTGAAGAATGGTGCAGTGTCTCGGCACCCCATAGGGAACCTTTGCCATCAACTCGGCAAGATGCAGCGTCGTGTTGGCATCGTGTCCCACGCCGAGGAGAAGTACCTGCCCATCGAGTTCATGGACACGGGCGACCGGGCTTGCAGGCGAGTGAGGTGGCAGGGGCAATGGATCAGAGATGATCTGCTCTGCCTGTGGCCCCGCTGCCGCAAAGGCAAATGGATGGGCGCTGCGCTTTACATTTGGCAGGCGCCAGAATGTGTCAGAGACAACTCCAAGGTCCGGTGTAACGGGCGACGTGGCAGGATCGAACGGCTCGTCGTCCAGACCTGACCACGAGGGCATGACGAGCGTCCCTCCCGGACCCAGCGCAGCACGCAGGGCCTCGATCAGTCCAAGTGGCCCATCTTCGAGGGGCCGGACGCTACGGAAGGAGCTGTGGACCAGCAGCACACCGCCGGGGGTAACCCCAAGGTTGAGAAGCTGACCGATGAGCTCGGCTTTTCGCCATTCGTATTGCACGACATTGCACTCCACCGCTGATGACATCAGTCGATCATAGCACGATCAACGGCACTGTTGCAAATAGTCGGTGGTGATAAACTTATCATCCCCTTTTGCTGATGGAGCTGCACATGAACCCATTCAAAGGCCGGCATTTTCAGCGTGACATCATTCTGTGGGCCGTACGCTGGTACTGCAAATACGGCATCAGTTACCGTGAGCTGCAGGTCGACGGATCTTTTCCGCTGCATAACCCTGCTTCGGGGTCATTATAGCGATTTTTTCGGTATATCCATCCTTTTTCGCACGATATACAGGATTTTGCCAAAGGGTTCGTGTAGACTTTCCTTGGTGTATCCAACGGCGTCAGCCGGGCAGGATAGGTGAAGTAGGCCCACCCGCGAGCGGGTGTTCCTTCTTCACTGTCCCTTATTCGCACCTGGCGGTGCTCAACGGGAATCCTGCTCTGCGAGGCTGGCCGGCTACCGCCGGCGTAACAGATGAGGGCAAGCGGATGGCTGATGAAACCAAGCCAACCAGGAAGGGCAGCCCACCTATCAAGGTGTACTGCCTTCCAGACGAACGAAGAGCGATTGAGGAAAAGGCGGCGGCGGCCGAGAGAGAATATTCAGGCCAGTTATGCTTTCTGGCCTGTAACAAAGGACATTAAGTAAAGACAGATAAACGTAGACTAAAACGTGGTCGCATCAGGGTGCTGGCTTTTCAAGTTCCTTAAGAATGGCCTCAATTTTCTCTATACACTCAGTTGGAACACGAGACCTGTCCAGGTTAAGCACCATTTTATCGCCCTTATACAATACTGTCGCTCCAGGAGCAAACTGATGTCGTGAGCTTAAACTAGTTCTTGATGCAGATGACGTTTTAAGCACAGAAGTTAAAAGAGTGATAACTTCTTCAGCTTCAAATATCACCCCAGCTTTTTTCTGCTCATGAAGGTTAGATGCCTGCTGCTTAAGTAATTCCTCTTTATCTGTAAAGGCTTTTTGAAGTGCATCACCTGACCGGGCAGATAGTTCACCGGGGTGAGAAAAAAGAGCAACAACTGATTTAGGCAATTTGGCGGTGTTGATACAGCGGGTAATAATCTTACGTGAAATATTTTCCGCATCAGCCAGCGCAGAAATATTTCCAGCAAATTCATTCTGCAATCGGCTTGCATAACGCTGACCACGTTCATAAGCACTTGTTGGGCGATAATCGTTACCCAATCTGGATAATGCAGCCATCTGCTCATCATCCAGCTCGCCAACCAGAACACGATAATCACTTTCGGTAAGTGCAGCAGCTTTACGACGGCGACTCCCATCGGCAATTTCTATGACACCAGATACTCTTCGACCGAACGCCGGTGTCTGTTGACCAGTCAGTAGAAAAGAAGGGATGAGATCATCCAGTGCGTCCTCAGTAAGCAGCTCCTGGTCACGTTCATTACCTGACCATACCCGAGAGGTCTTCTCAACACTATCACCCCGGAGCACTTCAAGAGTAAACTTCACATCCCGACCACATACAGGCAAAGTAATGGCATTACCGCGAGCCATTACTCCTACGCGCGCAATTAACGAATCCACCATCGGGGCAGCTGGTGTCGATAACGAAGTATCTTCAACCGGTTGAGTATTGAGCGTATGTTTTGGAATAACAGGCGCACGCTTCATTATCTAATCTCCCAGCGTGGTTTAATCAGACGATCGAAAATTTCATTGCAGACAGGTTCCCAAATAGAAAGAGCATTTCTCCAGGCACCAGTTGAAGAGCGTTGATCAATGGCCTGTTCAAAAACAGTTCTCATCCGGATCTGACCTTTACCAACTTCATCCGTTTCACGTACAACATTTTTTAGAACCATGCTTCCCCAGGCATCCCGAATTTGCTCCTCCATCCACGGGGACTGAGAGCCATTACTATTGCTGTATTTGGTAAGCAAAATACGTACATCAGGCTCGAACCCTTTAAGATCAACGTTCTTGAGCAGATCACGAAGCATATCGAAAAACTGCAGTGCGGAGGTGTAGTCAAACAACTCAGCAGGCGTGGGAACAATCAGCACATCAGCAGCACATACGACATTAATCGTGCCGATACCCAGGTTAGGCGCGCTGTCAATAACTATGACATCATAGTCATGAGCAACAGTTTCAATGGCCAGTCGGAGCATCAGGTGTGGATCGGTGGGCAGTTTACCTTCATCAAATTTGCCCATTAACTCAGTTTCAATACGGTGCAGAGCCAGACAGGAAGGAATAATGTCAAGCCCCGGCCAGCAAGTGGGCTTTATTGCATAAGTGACATCGTCCTTTTCCCCAAGATAGAAAGGCAGGAGAGTGTCTTCTGCATGAATATGAAGATCTGGTACCCATCCGTGATACATTGAGGCTGTTCCCTGGGGGTCGTTACCTTCCACGAGCAAAACACGTAGCCCCTTCAGAGCCAGATCCTGAGCAAGATGAACAGAAACTGAGGTTTTGTAAACGCCTCCTTTATGGGCAGCAACCCCGATCACCGGTGGAAATACGTCTTCAGCACGTCGCAATCGCGTACCAAACACATCACGCATATGATTAATTTGTTCAATTGTATAACCAACACGTTGCTCAACCCGTCCTCGAATTTCCATATCCGGGTGCGGTAGTCGCCCTGCTTTCTCGGCATCTCTGATAGCCTGAGAAGAAACCCCAACTAAATCCGCTGCTTCACCTATTCTCCAGCGCCGGGTTATTTTCCTCGCTTCCGGGCTGTCATCATTAAACTGTGCAATGGCGATAGCCTTCGTCATTTCATGACCAGCGTTTATGCACTGGTTAAGTGTTTCCATGAGTTTCATTCTGAACATCCTTTAATCATTGCTTTGCGTTTTTTTATTAAATCTTGCAATTTACTGCAAAGCAACAACAAAATCGCAAAGTCATCAAAAAACCGCAAAGTTGTTTAAAATAAGAGCAACACTACAAAAGGAGATAAGAAGAGCACATACCTCAGTCACTTATTATCACTAGCGCTCGCCGCAGCCGTGTAACCGAGCATAGCGAGCGAACTGGCGAGGAAGCAAAGAAGAACTGTTCTGTCAGATAGCTCTTACGCTCAGCGCAAGAAGAAATATCCACCGTGGGAAAAACTCCAGGTAGAGGTACACACGCGGATAGCCAATTCAGAGTAATAAACTGTGATAATCAACCCTCATCAATGATGACGAACTAACCCCCGATATCAAGTCACATGACGAAGGGAAAGAGAAGGAAATCAACTGTGACAAACTGCCCTCAAATTTGGCTTCCTTAAAAATTACAGTTCAAAAAGTATGAGAAAATCCATGCAGGCTGAAGGAAACAGCAAAACTGTGACAAATTACCCTCAGTAGGTCAGAACAAATGTGACGAACCACCCTCAAATCTGTGACAGATAACCCTCAGACTATCCTGTCGTCATGGAAGTGATATCGCGGAAGGAAAATACGATATGAGTCGTCTGGCGGCCTTTCTTTTTCTCAATGTATGAGAGGCGCATTGGAGTTCTGCTGTTGATCTCATTAACACAGACCTGCAGGAAGCGGCGGCGGAAGTCAGGCATACGCTGGTAACTTTGAGGCAGCTGGTAACGCTCTATGATCCAGTCGATTTTCAGAGAGACGATGCCTGAGCCATCCGGCTTACGATACTGACACAGGGATTCGTATAAACGCATGGCATACGGATTGGTGATTTCTTTTGTTTCACTAAGCCGAAACTGCGTAAACCGGTTCTGTAACCCGATAAAGAAGGGAATGAGATATGGGTTGATATGTACACTGTAAAGCCCTCTGGATGGACTGTGCGCACGTTTGATAAACCAAGGAAAAGATTCATAGCCTTTTTCATCGCCGGCATCCTCTTCAGGGCGATAAAAAACCACTTCCTTCCCCGCGAAACTCTTCAATGCCTGCCGTATATCCTTACTGGCTTCCGCAGAGGTCAATCCGAATATTTCAGCATATTTAGCAACATGGATCTCGCAGATACCGTCATGTTCCTGTAGGGTGCCATCAGATTTTCTGATCTGGTCAACGAACAGATACAGCATACGTTTTTGATCCCGGGAGAGACTATATGCCGCCTCAGTGAGGTCGTTTGACTGGACGATTCGCGGGCTATTTTTACGTTTCTTGTGATTGATAACCGCTGTTTCCGCCATGACAGATCCATGTGAAGTGTGACAAGTTTTTAGATTGTCACACTAAATAAAAAAGAGTCAATAAGCAGGGATAACTTTGTGAAAAAACAGCTTCTTCTGAGGGCAATTTGTCACAGGGTTAAGGGCAATTTGTCACAGACAGGACTGTCATTTGAGGGTGATTTGTCACACTGAAAGGGCAATTTGTCACAACACCTTCTCTAGAACCAGCATGGATAAAGGCCTACAAGGCGCTCTAAAAAAGAAGATCTAAAAACTATAAAAAAAATAATTATAAAAATATCCCCGTGGATAAGTGGATAACCCCAAGGGAAGTTTTTTCAGGCATCGTGTGTAAGCAGAATATATAAGTGCTGTTCCCTGGTGCTTCCTCGCTCACTCGACCGGGAGGGTTCGAGAAGGGGGGGCACCCCCCTTCGGCGTGCGCGGTCACGCGCACAGGGCGCAGCCCTGGTTAAAAACAAGGTTTATAAATATTGGTTTAAAAGCAGGTTAAAAGACAGGTTAGCGGTGGCCGAAAAACGGGCGGAAACCCTTGCAAATGCTGGATTTTCTGCCTGTGGACAGCCCCTCAAATGTCAATAGGTGCGCCCCTCATCTGTCAGCACTCTGCCCCTCAAGTGTCAAGGATCGCGCCCCTCATCTGTCAGTAGTCGCGCCCCTCAAGTGTCAATACCGCAGGGCACTTATCCCCAGGCTTGTCCACATCATCTGTGGGAAACTCGCGTAAAATCAGGCGTTTTCGCCGATTTGCGAGGCTGGCCAGCTCCACGTCGCCGGCCGAAATCGAGCCTGCCCCTCATCTGTCAACGCCGCGCCGGGTGAGTCGGCCCCTCAAGTGTCAACGTCCGCCCCTCATCTGTCAGTGAGGGCCAAGTTTTCCGCGAGGTATCCACAACGCCGGCGGCCGGCCGCGGTGTCTCGCACACGGCTTCGACGGCGTTTCTGGCGCGTTTGCAGGGCCATAGACGGCCGCCAGCCCAGCGGCGAGGGCAACCAGCCGAGGGCTTCGCCCTGTCGCTCGACTGCGGCGAGCACTACTGGCTGTAAAAGGACAGACCACATCATGGTTCTGTGTTCATTAGGTTGTTCTGTCCATTGCTGACATAATCCGCTCCACTTCAACGTAACACCGCACGAAGATTTCTATTGTTCCTGAAGGCATATTCAAATCGTTTTCGTTACCGCTTGCAGGCATCATGACAGAACACTACTTCCTATAAACGCTACACAGGCTCCTGAGATTAATAATGCGGATCTCTACGATAATGGGAGATTTTCCCGACTGTTTCGTTCGCTTCTCAGTGGATAACAGCCAGCTTCTCTGTTTAACAGACAAAAACAGCATATCCACTCAGTTCCACATTTCCATATAAAGGCCAAGGCATTTATTCTCAGGATAATTGTTTCAGCATCGCAACCGCATCAGACTCCGGCATCGCAAACTGCACCCGGTGCCGGGCAGCCACATCCAGCGCAAAAACCTTCGTGTAGACTTCCGTTGAACTGATGGACTTATGTCCCATCAGGCTTTGCAGAACTTTCAGCGGTATACCGGCATACAGCATGTGCATCGCATAGGAATGGCGGAACGTATGTGGTGTGACCGGAACAGAGAACGTCACACCGTCAGCAGCAGCGGCGGCAACCGCCTCCCCAATCCAGGTCCTGACCGTTCTGTCCGTCACTTCCCAGATCCGCGCTTTCTCTGTCCTTCCTGTGCGACGGTTACGCCGCTCCATGAGCTTATCGGGTCCACTCGCGAACGCAGAAAGGCCCACCCGAAGGTGAGCCAGTGTGATTACATTTGCGGCCTAACTGTGGCCAGTCCAGTTACGCTGGAGTCACTAGTATTTAGGTGACACTATAGAAGCGGCCGCGACAACTTGTCCACGTGGAATTCTAAGCTTAGGATCCCAATGTGCTGGAAAGTCGGGCTTGCTTGCCTCTTGCCTGGTCAAAGACGATCGCGCTGCCTTGCTGATCACGTTCGTTTTAATAATCCTGCCGATCGCCATTGCGCCCATGTTTCATTACGCCGGCTTCAGCGCTTTTTGGGCCTTGAACGCCGCGCGCGACAAAATTTATTTAACACTGGCCCCCAATGACTTTTGGCTCCCGATGGCCGAACAATTTGCGCTGCCGTTTCTTTATCTGCTGCTCGCCTCATGGAGAGCGCGCGCAACCTGGCGCGAAAAACCGCCCACCGCTTCGGGCGAGAATCGCCGCGCGATCTGGCGCGAGTGGGTCGCCGGCTCGGTCGAGCAACGCATGACCTGGCGCGGCGCCATGCTTGACGAAAATCCCGCGCTCTGGCTCACCTGCCGCCGCCGCGAACGCACCGCGTTGCTCTGGGCCGTTCTTGGCATTGGCGCCGTCGTGTTAGCATGGATTTGGTTCGATCAAAGACGCATCGAACCCGAAATGGGCATGGTCGCATCCATTTGTTTCCACTGGATTCTCAAGATCACCTTTGCTTTCGCGGCTTGCCGCGCCCTCGCCGAAGAATCAAAAAATGGCGCGTTCGAACTTCTGTTCACGACGTCCCTGACGCCCACCGCACTCTGGAAAGGCCACCTATGGGGTTTGGCCCGCAGTTTCGGTGTCGCCACCGCCATCATTCTTGTCACCGATGCGCTTTGGGTTACGTTCGGGCGAATCGAGTCGAGGTTCGAGGCGAATTTTCGAGTCTTTCTATGGGTGCGCATCGTCGTCCTCGTCGCGGACCTCGCCGCCATCGCCGTTTACGGCCAATGGCTCGGGTTCAAATTACAGCGCAGCGGGCGAGCGGCCGTGCGGACGCTTCTCCTCGTCGTCGTCCTCCCCAACGTTGTATGGATTCTTTTTCTGATGGGACGGAATCCTTATGGCATCGTCGTTTTCCTCTGGCTGCTGCTGGATGCGATCCTGATCGGAATTGGATTTCAGAAACTCAAAGCCTTGCGCGAGAGAGCTGCCGAACGATTCGTGGCCAGTTCCGCCCGGGAATAATATGCGCGGGCGGCGCCCAACCGTTCACGCCCGTCCAGGACCCGCCCAGCGGAAAGCCTTGCAGGGCTATGTATCCAAAATAGGCAAATGCATTCGCTTCCAGGTAGCGCGCATCGATCCCCAATTCATCCAAGGTTCCGACGTGAATTCCAGCGATCCGGCGCCGCAAGCTGGCCAACAGAAAGAGATTTCGCGCCCCGCCCCCGCAGAAATAAATTGCCTCCAAAGGCAGCCCTCTTTTCAGAATAAATGTTTCGTAAGCGCGCGCAATCGATTCGACAGTGATGGCCGTGGCCGTTGCCACTAAATCGCCAGCGCGCGCAGTGGTCACTTCAAGAAGTTTTGAAAACGGAAAATAATCACGACCGGTCGATTTGGGCGGGGCATTCGAGAAAAATGAATCCCTCAGAATTTTTTCCACACCCTGTAAATCGGGCTCGTGAGCGCGCGCGATTTTTCCGTCACGGTCAAAATGGGCATCGCCTGCCGCCGCATCGATCCACAAATTTGCGGGGCCTGTATCGAAGGCCAGCGCGAGGTTTTTTGGGCCGAGATAGGTCAGATTGCTGATTCCGCCCAAATTATGAATGGCGATGCCGATGCGTTTTCCGGCAATTAATTTATGGAATCGCGGCGCCAGCGGTGCGCCTTCTCCGCCCGCCGCCATATCGCCGTCGCGGAAATTGGAAACGACCGTAAGCCCTGTTTTCTGCGCGATTCGCGATGCATCCCCAAGCTGAATCGTAAATCCCATTGCCCGCGCCGCCGGAAAATGGGCGACCGTTTGCCCATGACAGGCGATTGCATCCGGCTTCTCGGGCGCCGTTTTGATAAATCGCGCCAGGACCTCGCCCATCCACCTCCCTAAATCGCGATGCAGTTCGCCCCATTCCTTTAAGGAGAGTTTCGCGCCCGGCAGTTGCGCGGCCAGGACACGTTCGCGCAACATTTTCGGATAGGCAGCCGACCTGCTCCAAAGCGATTTGAATTTTTGCCCTTTAAATTGCAGACAGCCCGCGTCCAATCCATCGCAGGACGTACCGGTCATCACACCCAAAATCTTCATGGCACAATTACGCGCAACGCTTTGGGCAGAACCGAAATGCGGGCCGGCAAATGGCCCACCAATTCCCCGTCCACCTGGAACGGCGTCACGGCCGCGCTGCTTAATTCCAGTTCCGACGCCTGCAAATAATTCTGGCAACCAGGCCGAAAATATTTCCCCAAGACGAAATTCGTTAGACACCCGGCCAGCGAGGACCACTGAAATTCGGGAAACACCGTCACATCCAAAATTCCATCCGTTAGATCGGCCTGGTGCAGGAATGGATATTTGCCCGCGTAGAATCGGCCATTTCCGATCAACGCAAAGTCTCCCTCCACACTTTCGTTCCCGGCGCGCACCTGCACCTTCGCTTCCGGCGGTTCCAATGCTCCGAGGCCCGCCCACACATAAGCAAAGCGTCCGATCCGCTTCTTCAGAGTCCAACTCACGGCCTCAATTGCCCGCGCGTCCCAGCCCGCCCCAGCCATCTGCAAAAAACGCCGCGTCTCCATTTTTTCGCCGACTCGGAATGACGCTTCAGGCACATCGATGCGGCGTTCCTTCCCCGCCGTGACCAACTCCCAAGCTTGGGCCAACCCAAACGGAATCGCCAATTCGAGCGCAAACACATTTACTGTCCCCAGCGGAATAACGGCAAATCGAGCCCGCTCGAATCCCTTTTCCGCGTCGCCGATTCCATTTAAAACTTCATTCAGCGTCCCATCCCCGCCTGCGGCCACAACGGTTTCAAATCCCTCCTCAACGGCCGCTTTTGCGAGTTCCCGCGCGGCGCCGGCATGTGTCGTCGCTTTGAATTCGGCCTGCGCCCCAAGGGTATCCAATTGCCTTCGGAAATTGCGCGCCTTGTCGCCCTTGGCGGTCGGATTAAAGATGACGCAGGTCCGCATGCGGTCTGGTTCGCGAAAATACGTGCCGTCCCCCCGGAGTCAACGGCAATTGGCGAAGCGCGCCAGGGGAAGCCAGGCTGGAGCCTGGCGATCCAAGGCGAATGCCCTTCCGCAAAAGCTGTTCTGGCTGTAAGGTATGGGCGTGAACCAATCGATGGGCGAGCGGTCAAATTAGGGAGATTCTATGGCTGGGGTAATCGAAACGGGCGGCAGCGACGGCGAAAAACTCAAAATTTACTTCCTGCCCAACCTCATGACCGCGGGCAATCTCTTTTGTGGATTTCTCGCGTTGACTCGCATCGTGGAAGCCGACATCGCGGCTGCCAATTTCAGCACGGTCATCCGCCAGTCACTTTTTTTTATCCTGCTGGCGTGCATCTTCGACCTGCTCGATGGCCGCCTGGCGCGCATGGGGGGAGCGGAAAGCCCGTTTGGCCGCGAGTTCGATTCGCTGGCCGACGTCGTTTCCTTTGGGGTGGCCCCGGCGTTCCTGGTGCACCGCATCGTTTTTAAGGATGTCTTTCTGGTTCACCCGGAAATCGGTTGGTTCCTCGCGTCGATCTACGTAATCTGCGGCGCCCTCCGCCTGGCCCGGTTCAATTGCCTGGCGACGATGAACATCAAATCCAGCGGCAGCGATTTCCTTGGCTTTCCGATTCCCGCCGCCGCCGGGATGGTTGCGTCGGTCACGCTTTTCATGCTTTGGTGGGATGACCGCGGTTTCGCCAAAGGCAACTGGCGGTATGCGCTGCCCGTTCTGATGTTTTTTCTTTCGATGATGATGGTCAGCGAGGTGAAATATCCGTCGTTCAAAAAACTCGATTTCCGCCAAACGAAGCCTTTCACCAAGCTCGTGGTCGGCGCCATGTTTTTCGGATTGCTGATCATTCTTTGGAAGCGGGTGCTCCCCATCGCGCTGCCGCTTTTCTTCACGCTTTACCTGATTTATGGCTTTGTCCGCCCGCGCATTTCCCGTAAGGTCCGCGCCGAAATCGAAGATGACGATGACGAAGAAGAGGCAGAACAGGCCTGACGAACCCAGCCATGGGTGACCTCCGCGATCTAATGGTGTCGGGTTTGGCCGGGTTGATCAGCGGATTCCTCGTTTGCATTCCCGTCGGGCCCATCAACGTCGCCATTATCAATGAGGGCGCCCGCCGCGGCCTGCTTTGGAGCGTGATGATTGGTCTCGGCGCGATGGTAATGGATACCATTTATTGCGGGGTCGCCTTCACTGGATTCTCGACCTTTTTCACCGGCGAATACATTCGCGCGGGCATGGAACTGCTCAGCCTGTTGCTCATGCTGTTCCTGGGCCTCAAATACCTTCTGGCCCGCGACATCCCCGAACACACCCTCACCGTCGATGCGGTCGAACATAAATTTCATCCCCACACCGCTTTCTGGATCGGTTTCGTGCGCGTGCTGGGCAACCCGGCTGTGCTCCTTTTCTGGTTCACGTTGTCCGCCACATTTCTGGCCCACGAATGGATCACCGAGAGCATTCCCAGCAAAGTTTTTTGCGCCACCGGCAATTTCCTGGGCGGCATGACCTGGTTTTTCCTCCTCAGCTTCCTCGTCTCGCGAGGCCACAGAAAATTCTCGACCCGCACGCTCCTCAACATGTCCCGCGGCTCGGGCCTCTCCCTCCTGATCGCGGCTGTCTTCATTGCCATGCGGCTCGTTCACCTCCTGGTTGCCCATCATCACAACGTTCGTCACTAAATCGGCGCTTTCCAAAACAAGCGTTTCTGTCTAAGCTGATAAGACCGCTCAGAGTCCCGGTCGTGTGCCGGGCGGGGCGGCCGCCGGTATGGAACGTTTAGTTTTAAGCTGGGTCAACAAGCCGTTCGCCTTTGAATTAATGCCGGGCCTGAATCGCCTCGGGCGCAATCCCACGAACGACTTCCGCGTCGCGGACGCCTCCATCTCCAGTTTTCATTGCGAAGTGATGCTCAATCCGGACAATACCGTTCATGTCCGCGATCTCGCTTCCACCAACGGCACGTTCATCGACGGCATCCAGGCTCTCGACGGTCCTCTCCAACCCGGCCAAACTCTGCGCCTCGGCTCAGTCGAATTCCGCCTCGAACAAGTCACTGTCGCCGAACCCGCGCTGGCGAGCGAACCGGTCATGGCCGGGGGCTCCGGCGAGCATACCGAAATGTGGACCCGCGATGATCAGGCCCACCAATCCTTTCTTAGCAAGCTGACGAAGACGTTGCGCATCCCGCTCAAGTTTTAGCCCGAAACGAGCCTTGATTTTTCAGGGCTGGTTTGCGAAACGGTGCGCATGAGATTCCCGTTCCTTGCCCTCGGCGCCTCCATTTGTCTTTCTGTCTTCGCTGCCGAGGCCCCAGTCCGCCGTCCGCAACCCGCGCCGGTTCTCTCGCCGCAAATCGCTCCCGATCACAAGGTAACTTTCCGCATTCGCGCGCCCAAAGCCACTGAAGTCACGCTTCAGGGCCAGTGGAAAGATGGCCGCGCGCCCATGACGAAAGAAACCAACGACATCTGGACCGCCACCGTCGGGCCCATCGATGCCGGCGTCTGGGAATACAGCTTCAACGTCGATGGCCTTTCGATGATCGATCCCGGCAATCCGTGGATCAAACCAATGCGCGAACCGCGCACCAGCATTCTTCATGTCGCTGGCGAACCGCCGAAAATCTGGGATTTCCAAGACGTGCCGCACGGCGTGGTTCACGCGCACACCTATCGGTCCAAATCACTCGGGCGCCTTCGCGAACTCGCCGTTTACACGCCGCCCGGTTACGACAAGAACTCCAAAAAATACCCCCTTCTCGTCCTCCAACACGGCTCCGGCGACAACCAGGCCACCTGGGTTGTGCATGGCAAAGCGCATTGGATCATTGATAATCTCATCGCCGAGAAAAAAGCCGAACCCATGGTCGTTGTCATGCTGGACGGCCACGCCAGCCTTCCCGGCCAGGGCTTCGGCAGCAACACGGAACTCTTCGAGAAAGACCTTCTCAACGACGTGATGCCGTTTGTCGAAGAAAACTATCGCCTCAAGAAAGGCGCCGAAAACCGCGGCATCGTTGGTTTGAGCATGGGCGGCGGCCAATCCCTCACCATCGGCCTCAACCACCTCGACAAATTCGCCTGGGTCGGAGGCTTCAGCTCCGCCACTCCCAACAAAGAAACCATCCAGGCCACCCTCGCCGATCCTCTTGCCAACAAAAAACTCAAACTCCTCTGGATCGGATGCGGGAAAGACGATTTCCTCCTCAAACGCAACGAGGAATTCATTGCCCTCCTTGACGAGAGCCACATCAAACACGACTGGAACCTCACTCCGGGCAACCATTCCTGGCCGATCTGGCGCGACTACCTCGCGGCCTTCGTTCCGAAGCTATTCCGGGCTTCTCCTTGATACCTACGACTTTTCTCGATAGTTTTTCGACATGATACTGACCCTGCCGACGAGCCTCGAAGATGGCCACTCCCCGCAATGGGCAGCCCTTCATCTCGCTATCGGCCTTTACGTTGCCAGGGAAGCCACCTTGGGACAGGCCGCCGAAGTGGCCGGGTTGAGCCAGTCCGCCTTCCAACGGGGGCTTGGCGAACGCAAGATTCCCATCAACTACACGATGGAGAATCTGGCCGCTGACATTCAAACCGCGACGTGAAACGAGCTTTATTCTTTGCCTGGCTCGGTGGCTTCGCGATTGGCTGCTCATCATTCGAAAGCAACGAGGTAGTGCCCCGGGAGTTATATCCAGTTGGAACACCAGAATGTCCTCTTCATCGCCAAACGCTTGAAAAAACGACCTTTTTCGTCCTCCGTGGGGGAACTAACGGCCCTGTTTGTGAGAATATAGAGTACCTCGTTTGCAAAAAATGCCGAAAGGCCATACTGAAAAATGCCATCTTGGAAAGCAAGGCTCCTCCTCGCCGTGGTAAAGAGTCTAAGCCGATTACCGCCCTGCCTGGCAGTGTAAATTAAGAGAAAGCCCGAAACCCGAGGCGCAGCGCCACAACTGCGGGAGTTCGGGAAAAGATTTCCAGCAGGCCTGACGCAACTGGAAGAATGGAAAAAATAAATCGAAGGACTTAACTTGACGGGGGGATTTTAAAGACAACAATAAAATTCCGACTTATGGACCCCTGTAAAACGACGGTCGCAACAAACGCAGGAGGTTTCTGCTAAGGGGCAGAGAGACACACGGGAGCCCCAGGGCAAAAGGATTACAGATCAAAATCGTATTGGCGGAGGACCATCACCTGGTCCGAAAGGGGCTGCGGTGCCTCTTGGCCCATGAAGGAACTTTCAACCTGGTCGGCGAAGCTGGCGATGGTCTCGAAGCGTTGCAAATGACCGAGCAGCTCAAGCCCGATGTGTTGCTGCTCGATCTGGCCATGCCGCGGATGCATGGGCTGGAAGTGATCCGGCGCGTGCGGAACGGCACTTCAACGCAGGTGGTCGTCTGTTCGATGTACTCCGATGAACCTTATGTTGCCGAAGCCCTGCGCGCCGGGGCGTCCGGGTATGTGTTGAAGGATGGAACTTCGGAAGAATTGATTAGCGCCATCAACGCTGTTTCGCGGGGCGAACATTTTCTTGCGCCGCGCATCAAGAAATCAGCCCTGGCCGCCGCGCTCGGCGCCGCCAATAAGCCGGACGATCCTTACTACGATTTGACGGAACGCGAGCGCGTCGTATTGCAGCACGCCGCCGAAGGATTTTCCAACGCGGAGATCGGCCAAAAACTTTTCATCAGCTCCCGAACGGTCGAGAGCCACCGCGCGAACTTGATGAAAAAATTGAATCTGACCTGCCAAACGGACTTGGTCCGTTTCGCGATTCGTCGGAAGATTATTACGGCTTGACCGCTTAATAACGGTCGCGCGAACCGCCTTCGCGACCCCCTCGATAGCCGCCGCCCCCGCCGCCGCCGTAGCCGCCACCCTGGCGCGGCGGGCGTTCTTCGCGGGGACGCGCAATATTCACGGTCAGGGCGCGACCGCCCAGTTCCTTTCCGTTGAACATCTCGACGGCTTTGTTCGCTTCCTCGGTGGAACCGAATTCCACGAAGGCGAAGCCGCGCGATTTTCCCGTGAATTTGTCCATCATCAAATTGACGGACGAGACGTTGCCGGCTGCAGCGAAATAATCCTGCAGATCGTTTTCCATGGTTTGATAGGATAGATTTCCAACAAACAGGCGGGTTTGACTCATAGGGATGGTGGGGTTGGGTGGCGAGCGGTCGTCAGTGGGGAATTCTGCACGCGCAGGAATTGCGGAATGTTGAAGATTTCGGACACTCTGTCATGTGGACACCGGCACTGCTTTTTTTCGTGCGCCGTTTGACAAATTAACAAATTGTGCCTACCTGCGTCAACGGGGAAGTGGCGGTTCGTTGGGAAGCCCCAATCGTTACGAGTGAGATAAAGGCTTGCAATTTCTGGTGAATTTTTTTCGAGCGGTCTTGTCTTAAAAACAAGACCATGGCTGCGATTCACAAACGAGAAACTCGACTCAAGCTTCAATTCTTCACCAACACCGATCAATCGATTCACGCCGGCTTGGTGGCCGTGGAAGCGATGGCCCGCCGGTTCGGCCTTTGGAAAAAAGTTCGTCAATTCTCCTGTCTGGATCCGCGCAAGGACAAGAAGCGCGGTTATGGCCCGGAGGTCATTATCGGCCAGTTAATTTACGCCCTGTGCACGGGCGGCGGTTGCCTCTCGGACAGCGAGGCGCTTAACGACGATCCGCTGGCTCTGGAGTTGTTCGGGGTGGGCAAGTTCGCCGATCAATCCCAAGTGGGCGAGTGGCTGCGCGAACAATCCCAGGAAAGCCTCGCCGCCTTGCGCAAGTTGCTGCATGAGTTTGTCAATTGGGTTTGGAGCCAGGCGGATTCGCGCCGCTTGTTGCACGCCGGCCAGCGCGAAGTTTTCTTCGACGACACGCAGTTGGAAGTTTCGGGCAAACATTTCGAAGGAGCGGCCGTCAACTACAACGGCGATCTAGCTCTGTCCTGGCAGACGCTGTGGGTCGGGCCGCTTTTGGCCGACAGCCATGTGGGCCGTCCCAACGACATGAGCGACCAACTCCTGCCGATGCTTGAGCGCAACCGCTCGCTCTGGGCGGGCCAGCCCGCTCACTTCTATGCCGACAGCGGCAGCAGCGCGGGCGTGTATCTCAACGCCATTGCCGCCGAAGGCTGGCATTACACCGTCAGCTACAACAAATGGACGGGCCCCTTGGAACGCACCGCGCAAGCCTTGCCGGCCAGCGCCTGGACACAAAACGGCGAGGCTCATCACTCCTTCGTGCGCCATCAACCCGAAGGTTGCAAGGAGGCGCGGCTCTTCGCAGTGAGCCGCCAGCGCGACGGGTTATTCGACCGCTATGGCTTTATTGCCTGCGATGAAGGCCAGAAAGAGGCGTGCGCGGTTGGCGAACGGCACCACTTAAAAGGAGAGAAAGAACAACTCTTCAGCGAAGTGCTGAATGGTTTGGACCTGCATCGCCCGCCTTGCTCCTCGCTCCAAGCCAATCAGATTTACTATCTGATCGCGGCCCTGGCTTATAACTTGATGGTCGCCATCAAGCTGTTGGACCTGAGCGACGACTGCCAGGGCTGGCGTGTTAAAACGTTGATGAAGAAAATGGTGATGCTGCCGGGCCGCTTGAGCCAGCGCTCGCGGCAGTGGATCGCTCGAGTGATGGTTCCTGGGGCGTGGCTCTGCTGGTGGCAAAGATGGGCGCAGCGCGTCTGGCCGGAGTATGGCGCCGGACGCCCGTGTGTCAGCGCAGTCCCAGTTTAGAAAACCACAACGCCAGCATCCGAAAAACCACCCGCAATAAAAGGCAGCGCTTTGCATTGAAGCAGCAGAACGCAGCTTCCTGGAGCCAAAACACGCTGCGCCCGACGGCGCACCCGCTCCAAATTTTCAATTCGCGAATCGATCACACCCATTCAACGCCCTTTGCTCAAACGCGTTCGTCAACTCCAATCACATCGTAATGATCAGGGTGGGAAGTGGTAAGAGCTCGGTGCATCGTGACCCCCCTTTGGTTTCGATCAAGGTGTTGAGCCGAAGGCGAAAGGATGAGCTGCCCCGCCTCCTCCGGAGGAGGCGGAGCAGCCGCGCGAAAAAATTTTCGCCATCCTCGGCCGGTGCACAGCTCTTACTTTGAATTGTATCGCATGCGCGCCGATCGCCATTGGCTGCATCAAAAGATAGTCGCCTTCGCCCGTCAAAACGGGATCAAGGCGGCCGCGCGAGAGTTTGGCGCCGTCCGCAACACCATCCGCAAATGGCTGCGCCGTTACCGGCCAGGCAAACCTTCTTCTCTAGTGGAAATTCCCCGCGCCCCCAAATCCTGCCCGCACAAAACACCCGCCGGCCTGGAGGGGCAAATCGTCAAGCTGCGCAAACAAACCGGCTTCGGAGCGGAGCGGCTCGTGCAGGAATTTGACCTGAAGATTAGTCACAACGCTGTCGCCCGCATCATTCGCTCCCATGGGCTCATCCGTCCGCGCAAGAAAAAACCCGCCACCAAGCAGCTGCGCTCGGTTAAACGAGAGTGGAAGCTCTTTGGCCAGCTCACCCCCGACACCAAATATCTCCAGGATATTGCCAACTATTGGCCGCAAATGATGCGCCACCGCCTGCCGCGCTTCCAATACACCGCGCGCGAGGTCGTCTCCGGCGCGTGCTTCGCGGCCTATGCCGATGAGCTTTCCAAAAGCTATGCCGTCTTCATGGCCGAACCGCTCTCGGCCCCCCTGGCCTGGCATGGCGTCGATCTGGCCGGCCTAGTCTGGACGTGGAAACCGTCCACCGCCTGGTCGAAGATGAATTCCTGGACCGGGAGAGGTTCAGAACTCCAGTGGAGTTTTTTGCCAAAGCCCATACTTACTGGAGCTACTTCAACCTTCTGCGCAAAAACCGCGGCAAGGAATAGCAAAGCTCTTTGGATATCCTTTTAAAGCAAGCCCCGGCCTTGGCCGGAGCCCTCTGGCACTGGCAACCCTTGAACCTGTCGCTCCGTCATCACGCCTACTTGCCAAAAGGCTACATAGAGGGTGACGATGTACCCAGATATCCCTGATTCATGCCGAAGTCCCGGCCGCGCCCAGAATCGACGCGATGGCCGCTTCGACTCCGAGATAATCACTTGCGCCGTCGGCAGGTGATTTGTAGATTGCCGGGCCTTCGAGCACCGGTAGCTCAATTGGATAGAGCATCTGACTACGGATCAGAAGGTTCAAGGTTCAACTCCTTGCCGGTGCACCACTTTCTCCATCCGCCCTTTCGGCGTCGGAATTTGGGCTGGAAAGGATTCTTAATACCCTTCATGCTTGTTTCTTCGCTATTGGGAATTTTGGTGCATGTAGAAGCCGCCGGGGAATTCGCTGTCATTCACCGGAACGTCGTCGTCGATTTATGAATGCGAGAGACTTGATCGTTCGATTTCAGCAGTCCGCGCGCTCCGCGCTGATTTTTCATTTCGCCATCTTCATGTTTTTGATCGCCCTGCCGGCTGCCAGCCGCGGGGCCGATGCTGAGCCGGAGGTCGGCACTGCGTTCGAACTCAAAAAACTTCGATTCATCGGCAACGCAACCTTTACCGCTGAGCAACTTCGCGCCGGCCTGGAATCGCATCCATCCTACCTTCTTGCGGCGCATCCCAGGGAACCCCGCAAACGTCTGCTTGCCGTCCTGGAAAACTCCATTCGCCGTGGGTACCTCCAAATGGGATTTCCCGACGCAACCGTTGCCGTGCTGGAAGACGCCACGGCGCACGTTCCGATTGTCACGATTGTGGAAGGCCCGCGCTTCACCCAGGGCGACTTGCGTTTCGAAAATGTCCCGCCGCTGTTCGCGGAAAGGCTCAATCAAAAATTAAACTCCGCTGCGGCTTCCCACTCGTTTCAAAAACCTGCTGTGGGGCTCTCCAACAAATGGACGCGTTTGATCGTCCCGCCTTCTCCGTACTCCTGGTGGGAAAAAGGCAAGCCGTTCTCTTTTGTGCCCTCGAGCGACACCACCAACGACCTGTCCGCCGCAATCTGGGATTTAGGCTTTGTGAACGCCAAATTCGCCACCCGCGAAGTCCGCACCAACTCCAACCGCATCGACAGGGTCATTTCCCTGGACGGCCCCGCGCCCTCGCCCATTGCCGATTTGGAAATTGAAGGGATCAAGGCGAATTCCAAAAAAGAAATCGTTGAGTTCCTGGGCCTCACCTTTCCGCTCTCCTGGGCCGCGTTGGACCTGGAAGCCCTGGAGAAAAAGCTTTGGCGCAGCGGACGTTTTCATGATTTCGATTTGTCCGTCGTCCGCTCGGAATCCAATTCAACGCCGCGCCTGGTCTTGCATTGCGAAGAGTCCCCTCTGCTGCCGCCGCTGGCCCAGCCATTTAACCGCGAACAGCAAGCCATCCTCAATTTCGGACGCTGGCTGGAGGAGATGAGCAGCAATCACATCGATCTCGTTGCCGAGGTGACCTTGACCGCGCCGATGTTCAAATCTTTGACCGTGGATGTGATCTTAGCCGGGACCGGCGCCAGTTATGCCATTCGCGGGCTGGATGGAGTCGGCACGCCGTTAAGGCTTCTGTTAACGAGCAATATGATCGCCAGCGCGTTTTCGGAAAATCGCCAAAAAATATTTACGCCTCTCTCCGCGCAACGGCTTTGGGCCGCGGTGGGGCTCTTCCCCTCCGGTCACCCAGAACAGCAGCGCTATATCGCCATTGAGGCCGGATTTCATTCCGGCCATGAGTCCGAGCCACTCTTCTCGACGCGGTTCGTCTTTTTTCCCGCGACATTGATTGAAACATTTTTATCGACGGAGTGGACGCGCGCCTGGTCTGGCGAAATCTTGACTTGCACGACGACCAATGGGTTCTGGTCCCTGCGCGTCAACGCGGAAACCGGGGAATTGTTGGAGATGAAATTTGATGACCCCGCGACCGGGCGCGGCGCGGTTCGAGCGGCCCGAGGAAGCTTTCAGCAGGCCGCAAAACAATTTCAAGGCGTGCCCGTCGCCTTCTCCGAGCGACCGGTCTCAAACCTGGCCGCGCTGGCGGCCCTTTGGGTGGAAGACTTGAGCGCGCGCCAAACGATTTTCACGAATCCGCCGCCCGCCCTCCTGAAACAGATCGCCCGCGTGGCTGGCAATTTGGTCGAGGCCGGCGCCTTCATCACCATCGACCGCGCGGTTCGCTCGACAGCGGATTGGGGCCGCAAGGAGCAATTCTCCATCCCGTTGGATTCCGCTCCGGACCCTAAATCAATGCTGGATCAAATCGTCACCTGGGGCCTGGCGATGTTCAGCAAGCTCGTCCGCGACGCCTTCCCGGCTGACTCCTGGCCGGTTGTTCTCACTCGCGAAACGGTTTTCCTCAAAGCGGGTCAAACCAAATACGCGCGCGCGGAACTCGAGCGCCTCTACCAATCAACCGAGCCGGGGCCAATTGGCTGCGGCCTCATTGCGGCTTTCCTGACGCAACTTCGATTGCAGGGCGGCGACGATTTCGCCGCTCTCGGACTCCGTCGGCTTAGCTTTGAGGCGTTTCAAAAAGATTGGGATTTCCTGCGAAGCTCGCCTCTATTCGATCCGATGTTAAAAGACTTCAACCAGGCTCTCGCCAAAATCAGCGAGCCGGAGCGGGCCGTGGTGAAGGGCATCCTCTCTCCGCGATTGGAAGCGCTGCTGCTGAACTCGGGAACCAATTCGGTCGAGCAGCTAAAAGAAATCTGGGAGTTTACCGCGCGCGCGGGGCTGGAAAAAGCGCTGCAATGGCAAATCGGCGCTGCTGAACGGGCCTTGTCTCCTGAGTTGGTTTTGGGCCGCGCCGCCGACGCGCTTCAGCACAGTAGGTTCCCGGACGCAGTGAAATGGCTACGGCTCGCGGAAGGACGTGGCCATCCGCACGCTGCATTTCTATTGGGAAGTTGTTACGAAGCCGGCAAAGGCGTGGAACGTGATTCCGCCGCCGCGGTTCGCTACTATGAGAGCGCCGCCAACGCAGGACACCCGGACGCGCAATATAAACTCGGGTTCCTCCTCAGCGACGCGTTTTTTGCGACGCCCGATTATCCGCGCGCCTTCCTTTGGCTCACCCTCGCCGAACGCCGCGGCAACAAAGCGGCGGCCGCCACCAAGATGGGCGTCCAGCGCCGCCTGCTCCCAGAGCAAATTGCCGCCCTCAACGCCGAGGCCCTGGACCTGGAGAAAAAAATAAACAAAGCAGCCGCTCCAGCGGCAGCTCCTGAAACTTCAAAACGATAGCCTGAGCTGACGCGAGCCCGAGCCATCCCTTCAAAGGATGCTCGCGTCCCCAGCCGCCCACTTGCCCTAAATGCACATTGGGCGCATCCTTAAGGCGCGTGCATCCGGAAGCGTTCAAGGTCTTTGGCTTTTCCATTTATTGGTACGGCATTTTCGCCGCCACCGGTTTTTTAGCAGGTTTCTGGACCGCCGGCCGCCGCGCCGCGCGCGAGAATCTCTCGAAGGAATCCATCATGAATCTCGCGCCCTGGATCATCTTCGGCGCGATCATCGGCGCCCGGCTGCTTTACGTGATCACCTTCTGGCGCGAAGAGTTCTCGGGCAAACCGCTTTACCACATCGTCACCATTGGCCGCAGCGGCCTCGTTTTCTACGGCGGCCTAATCGGCTCCTGCCTCGGCACCATTATTTACTGTTGGAAAAATCAATTGCCGCTCTGGAAAGTCGGAGACGTGATGGCCCCCAGCGTTGCGCTCGGCCATGCCTTTGGACGAATCGGATGCCTCATGACCGGTTGCTGCTATGGGCGCGCCTGCTCGCTGCCGTGGGCCATTCATTATCCACTCTCGCACCCCACGCATGGCATCGCCGTTCATCCGGCGCCCATTTATGAATCCGCGCTCAATTTTGCGTTCTTCGGCTTGCTGATGCTTCTCTATCCTCGCAAGAAATTCGATGGCCAAATCTTTTGCCTTTACCTGATCGGCTACGCGATTCTCCGCGGAATCACCGAAAGCTTTCGCGGCGATTACGACACGTTTTATCTTGGCGGACACGCCACTCCCGGCCAGACCACTGGCCTCGTCATTTTTGCGATCGGCGCGGCCCTATGGTTCTGGCGCGCGAATCGTCCGCGCCCAAAAAACACCCCCGCTCCCGTCCCGCCCCCCGCCCATGGATAACCGCGCCGACTCGATCCACGTCGAGCAATCCCTGCCCTTCGAGCGCCTCGACGTCTTCCTCAAGGAACAACTTCCGCAAGTCTCTCGCGGCGTGCTCCAGAGCATGATCGAAGATGGCGACATCCTCGTGGACGGCAAGAAAGTGAAGCCGACCTATTCCCCGCGAGCCGGCGACAACATCCAGATTCATTGGCCCGAACCGATCGCCCCCCTCGCCGAGCCTGAGGAAATCCCGCTCGATATCCTTTACGAAGATGACCAAATCATCGCCCTCAACAAACCCGCCGGTCTTGTCGTCCATCCCGCCGCCGGCCATCACGGCGGCACTTTGGTCAACGGGCTTCTCTTTCATTGCCAAGGCCAGCTCAGCGGCATCGCGGGCGTCGCGCGGCCCGGCATCGTTCATCGTCTCGACATGGACACCAGCGGCTGCATCGTCGTTGCCAAGACCAACGAAGCGCACCTTAACCTCGCCGCCCAATTCGAAGAACGCCGCGCCACCAAAATTTATCGCGGCATCGTTTGCGGCGAACTTCCGAACGAACACGGCGAAATCCAGGTCGGCATCGCGCGCCATCCCACCCATCGCAAACGCATGGCCGCCAGCGAAGGTTCCAGCGCCCGCGAAGCCTGGACCACCTACAAAATCATCGAGCGCCTTCACGCCGCGACGCACGTCGAATGCCGCCTCCACACCGGGCGCACCCACCAGATTCGCGTCCACTTCCAATACCTCGGCCATCCCCTCGTCGGCGATTCCGTTTACGGCGCCAAACAAAACGCCCGCCTGAAAAACCTCACTCGCTACGCGGCTGCGCGCCAAATGCTCCACGCTTGGAAACTCGGCCTTACCCACCCCACTACCCAAAAGCCACTCAATTTCGAAGCGCCATTCCCCGACGATTTTCAACAAGCTCTCATTGCTCTGACGGCGACCTAGGTGGTTTGGTCGCATTACAACCATCCGGCTTCGTTCTCTCTGTTTCCTCCTGTTCTCACTTCCCGCTTTTTCGCGGAATAATCGCCGGGCTCATCGCCGGCAACACCGCGCCCAAAAAAGTCATGATTGCGCCCACGAGAAAAATCTTCGCCGGGCCAAGATTCATTTTGGTGAATAGAAAGTACAAACCAGAAGCCGCGAAAATTCCGATGAACGACGTGAGATTCGCCGCCGCCAGGACACCGCCCTTGTTCGCCGGATCAGGACGCCGTTGCAACAGCGCCGCGACCGGAACGATAAAAAAGCCGCCGAAAAATCCAAGCGCGACCAGGCCCGCCGCAAATGTGCCGAAGGTTAATCCGTGAATCGCAAGCAAGCCTGAAGCGACCGTCATCCCCACCGCCCCAAGTTGAATGAATCGACCTTGAATCTTATCGCCCGACAAATAACCCGCCGCCGCGCTGCCGAAGCCAATTCCCAACGCCAGGGCCGCGTTCAGGTAGCTGTTCCTGGTATCATTCAAGTGCAACAAATTTTTGCCGTAAATCAGCAAATTCATTTGCACGATCGTCGCGAACGAAAAGAAGTAAATATTCCCGATCACCGCCAGCGCCAGCGGCCGGTCCTTGCGGATCAATCCCATTTGCGTGATCAAGTCGCCGAGCGGATTGGGATTGAACCTCTTCGTCGGATTGGCCGCCCGCACCTTGGTAATGCCGAAACTCGTGGTCAATCCAAACACGGCCAGCGCAATCAATACGAGCCCCGAGAAATGTTGCCGGCCTTGAAAGGAATCCGACAAAACTCCGCCCAGCATCGTTCCAAAAATGATCGCCAGGAACGTGCCCAACTCCAAAATGCCGTTCCCCCACGACAGCTTTTTGTCGGGCAGAACTTCGGGCAGCAAACCATACTTCGACGGACCAAAGATCGCGCTATGCACCCCCATTAAAAACACGCTCGCAAGCTGCATCGGCAGGCTTTTCAGCGTCAGCGCCACCAGGGCGAACGACATGATTCCAATCTCAAAAATCTTTACGCGAATCGTGATCGTTCGCTTGCTGAACTTGTCAGCGAAAAAACCTCCCAGCATGGAAAACAAAATAAAGGGAAGCGCGAATAGCGCGTTCACCGCGGGCACGAACGAGTCCGAAACGCCCGCGCCGAGAATCATGAAAATGACAAGCTGCTTCAGCGCATTGTCGCTGAAGGCTCCTTGGAATTGCGTGACGATCAGGCTCCAAAAACCTTTTTGCCAGCCCGCCTCGCGCGCGCCCGCCGCCGGAGCCGCATCCGCCGGCGCAATATTTGTTGTGGTCATAGATGGGCGTTTTGAATTTAACGTTTAGTTACCGGCTGGCACAGACGGCTCAACGCGAGATGCGTGGGACCATAAACCAGCAACGGCAGCCCGGTAAAGAGCAGCGTGAGCCACGCCCATTGCGGCATGAATGTCTGCGGCGCCGCGTCGCTGAAACCCCACACGTAATCGACATTCACCGGAGTGTTCGGGTTCGCCAGCTTCGCGCCCGCCGGCGGCAGGAAGAAATAACTCGAAGCCATCAACGCCCACGCCAACAACGTCCAAAGCGCCAGCGCGCGCTTGTCATATCCGACCCGTTTCACGACGAAAAACAACAGGAACGGCAGCCATCCATGAAACAACGACAGCCCCCGCAGATACAGCGGCTTGTGCGCGTCGAACATATAATCGGTCATGCCCAGCAACTTCACGCCGAGAAAGTGCGCGCCAAAATCAACGCACCACACTCCTTGCACGATCAAAATTCCCACCGCCGCCATGCTCGCGAAAATCGGTTTCTCGGTCCAAACCGCCGCCAGCGTCAGAAACAAAGCCACGTCGCAGAAGTAGAGAAAATTGGTCGGCCCATACTGCATCCAATAAATGGGAACCAAAACCGCCATAAACGCCGTAAACACCCATTTCAGCCAAAGAGGCAATTGCCCCTGGGATCGCCAGGCTCCAGCCTGGCTCCCCGCGCGCAACGGAACAAACGCCACCCCCGAATTACCCTTCACCCCCTCCGCCACCGTCATCAATTCAGTTTTCATAGTGACTGAATCAATACCGCGCCCGACGCCTCAGGTGTTAATCGATAAACTCAACGCCACCATCGAAAAAAGAAATGGCGGCCCCAATGCCGCCACCTTCGTTGCCTTCGTTTGCTTCTGTGAATTCGTTATCGTCGCAACAACCGCTTTACTTCCCACGCCGGATACACGAACTGAAGTTCCTCCCGCGAAAATTCCATCGGCCCGTAATTCGGATTCTCGCTGCTCAAGCGAACCCTCTGCCCTTCCGGTCCCGTGCGATGAAACCATTTAAAAAAAACGCGGCCATCCGTCAGCTTCGCGAGCACCGCATCGCCATTGCGCGGCTCCAGGTTCGGCGCGAAGACCACTCGATCACCCGCATAGAAACGATGTTCCATACTGTCGCCCTCGATAAAAACCGCGAACGCATTCGGATCCCGGCTGTTCGTTTCAACCAGCTCATCGATCTGATTGGCAAGGTCCTGATAATCCGTCGCGGCTCCCGCCGAAGCCCAACTGACAATCGGCACCCGCCGAACACTCGTGGGCTGCGGCGAAATGGATAAACCGGGAAATGTCCGTGAAATCGAAAGTGGATTTCTATTTTCCGTCTCTTTTTCTGCTTTGTAAATGAACTCGTCGATAAACCGTTGCAGTCTGGGAGAGGGAATTTTCTTACCCTTTTCGATCAATACAAGATAGGTCCGATGAATTCCGAGCAAATTCGCCAGCTCAAATTGGGTTAATCGCAATGCCTTACGCATCTTCCGCAACGGCCCTGGATCGTAAGATTTTGCCTCGGCCTGCCCTTGTTCCTGAGAGTTGTCCGTTTCCTCTGCCATAAATTGTGCACTTCCAGTTGTGGAAGCAACTCAAATTGCACGAGAAAATGCTCAAAGCAAGCAAAATAGACGCGCTTCGCTTCCATTCATCCGCGTTTTTTGATCGACCGCGCCGATGGCCAAGTCAGTTTCCACGAACTCCAGGCTCGCCCGCGCTACGCGTCTTTTTAAGCAGCAGCCGGCGCTCGTTCCGCTGTCCTTTCCGGCAGCAGCGACACAACGTCCCGTCCCAGCCATTGCAACGCCGCGGAGATTCGATCCTCCGCAGTCATCGACGAATCCACTAATATCTCTCGAATCCTCGGCAGCGCCTTCAATCCCGCCCGCGCATTCTCGCACTCCAGCTTTCGCCAGCTCAGCTTCGCTTGCTCCTCCGCGATTGCCATCTGCCTTTCCCGCATCATCAGCTCATGTTCCCGCGCCTTTTCCTCACTCAAGGTTTTAATCATCGCCCCCAGCTCCTCCCGATTCTCGCAGCCTACCGCCAGCGCGCACATCTTCTGCCTCGCCGCTTCCAGGGCGGCCTCCCGCGCCCGCGAATCCTTTGCCCTTCGCGCCAGCGCTTGCACTGCCTCGTCTGCTTCCTCCGCTTCCTCCACCGCCTTCTCCGTCCGCAACCGGCGCAAAAACCGCTTCAACGCCGCCACGGATACCCCCGCCGTCACCCCAAACTTGCTTTCAATATGATCCGCCAAATCCGGCAATTTCATCGCCTCCGCCATGTCCAGGATAATCTCCTTTTCCTCATCGGTTAAATTGGCAAACGGACTGTCGCTTCGTACTTTCATATGTTCTTTTGGTTAATTGTTCGCCCGCATTCTCCCCGAGTGGGTAGGACATTTGTGGTCCTACCCTGAAAATTTTCGGGATTGTATACATGACAAACCCATTTTCGCATTGGCGGCTGGTAGGAAAATGATTCAACTGACTGACGTGCCTTTTAAAACGTCATGGAATGGGATTCTGAAATGTTCTCCGGCAGCGGGATGCTTCGTATGGGCCTTCGCATAATTTTCGCAACCGATCCAAACCGATAGGCGCAATCCTCAAAGGCTTCGAGGGAGTTATGGACGATGTCATTTCCGCGCCCAAGCTTGCTCGTCCACTTGCCATTATGGAGTTGTTTGGAAACATGAGAGAAAAGGTCTAGCTGGCCCCTGTAGAGGGCAATTTTATCAAATCCCGGCTCGTGGTGCTTGTCGCTCAGCGCGCATTCCACGTATCCAATCGTCGCGAAAGCGCGGGCGTAATTATCGATGTAGTAACCCTCTGGAACATCTGGCCAATAGATTCCCGGCCCCTTCAGGAAAGGCTCCCACCAAAGGTTCATTTCCCAATCTGCCGCCCACGCGACGCAGTTGTAGCGGGGGTTCTTATCGCTGGTTTTGGCGTATCCAGAAACTAAAAGTTTCGGATACTTCGCCTCGTCCCTTGGCGAAAGCCGTTCAGGCATACCCGCGGTCAGAGCCCCAATTGATCCATGCCTCGACCGCGTCGTCAAAAGAGGCGCACTGACTTGCGGGGTCCTCTGCGCTAACAGCCTTCAAAGCTTCAAACCACCAATCTGGGTCGGTCCGCAATTCCTCCAATAGCCAAGGAATCGCGACATGGCCAAGGCCGACGATTCTCAGATAAGACGCATGAGAAAAGCGCAGGGCCAATATCGAAAAATCCTCCGTTTCGATCTGCCACTTTCTGGCGTGATTATCGAATTCAGACTTAAGCCTATCGCTCGCGCTCCTGCTATACACACCAAGGCAATACCACGCCATTCCCCTCTTTTCGGCAGCTTGAGGCATCCAATCGCAAACGTCGGTTTTCTCAAATGCCGCGCTTACAGTCCATTTTTCAAGTCCACGTTCGCGTCCCCTTCTGGGCTTCACTTGGCCCCACCTTCGCTCGCTTATCGATTCAATCCTCATCGCGTTACACCTTAAGATAGGTCAAATCGGATTTCTTTAAAACGCCTTCCAGCATTGTTGTTTTGGATTCGGCCCTTTCGACAATCTTTTTCAGCTTCTCGATATCGTCGGTGTCAAGGGCGACATAAAACTCTTTGTGCTCTCCATTTTCGTAAAATCCAATCTGAAGCGTATGAACAATTAACGCGGATTCAGCCGCGTGAAGGTCTTCGGAAAAGACCGGACGAATGTCCGATAAAATCCTGGCGTGGCAAAAAATCCTTTGATGCTCAGTGAGGACATCTGTTGCTTTTGCGGTTATTCCAACTGAATCGATTTCGATTAATTGCTTTATTCGCTCCGCCAAAAGCGACTCCCGGCCATCGAATCCCTCCGCCTTTTCCTCCGCAACTGTCTCAGATATTTCTTTAGCGAGTTCCCCCGGCGTCAGCGACTCGCGGCTTTGAATTCCGCAGAGCGGCCCAAGAAGTGATAAAATATCAATTATGTCACTGCGATCAAATCCCTGAATTGGGCCAATGTTATCGGCCATTTTGCGGAAATTAATCGCCGCGTCAGAAGACTTAACAGCCTCCAAAAACCTGCCAAACGCATCATTATCGAGCGATACGAGTTTTCGAAATTTCCCGAATTCCCCTTTTGGTATAGCGAGTGACATCGTTAGGTTTGTTTGTCTTTTGGCTTCGTTTCAAGCAGTGCGCGCAATGCGTCCTTTAACTTAAGTGGAGATAAAGTCAACCGATTCCGATTGACCTTCGGTTTCTTTTTTTTCTGTTTTGGCACGTCCACGTCTCTTTCGTGGTGGGCCTTGTTTGAGGACCCGCTTTAAAATTCCTGCATGCTCAAGAGCGCGCCTAACGCGCCCCAATCAGACGACCTCACGATAGGTCAGGCGTTTTCCGCTGACCATATCAATCGCCGCTTCCAGGCGCTCGCCATCCGTAAGCCCGCGCGTATTCCAACGGAAGGCAAATTCGTTGCAATATCGGCGCAAGTCTTCCTTGCTGACATGGTGGAACGAACCGTAAACGCCGCGCTTAATCAGGCTGAAAAACGATTCAACGGTGTTGCTGTGCGAAACGAGGCCGTCATTCTTAACGCGGCATATTCGCCGCGCGAGTGAGCAACCATTTCGTGCTGGATCCATTTATAGAAAAGACCGTGATACATGCCGAAGCTGTCGGTGCAAACCGTCGCTGATTTGCAAATATTGGCGTCAACAAATTGCGCGAGACTGCGGTTTGGCAAGTATACAATCCCGAAAAAAATTTAAAAAAGTTCGCCTGCAAACGACGCAAAGAAAAAGACGCTTGGCGGACTCTTCCGGGACGCTTCTGGAACGCTTGCGAGTCTGTTAAGAAACGCTTGTCGTACGCTTGTGGTTCTCTTCCGGTGCGCTTGCGGGACGCTTATTCAAGCCTTATCCGACCTATTCCGAATAACACCCGCCTATAACCTATTCGAGTACAACATGTTGCAAAATACTCCAACGTCAACTCAAACTCTTCCCATCGATTTTTGACTTTGCGGCTTAATATCGCTCCTGTAGGAATTCCGCATGCCAACTGATCCCGCAGATTCATATTGGGTGTGGGGCATCGATAATGCCGCTTACGGGCCCATCGAGTTGCCGACCTTGCATCAATGGATTTTAAACGGCCTGGTCATTGCCGAAAGTTATGTGTTCGCGGGTGAAAGCGGCCAATGGCTCAAGGCCAAAGAATTGCCGATCCTCGCGCCCATTCTGGCGCGCGCCTCCAAACAGTCCACCAACCCCGCGCCGGCCACCGGGGTTTCCGCATCGGTAAATACGCTCGGACGGATGCGCCTATTCGCCGATTTGAATCCATCGGAACTCGCCGACATTTCCGCGTACTGCACGCAGATTGATTACGCTCCCTTCAAAGCCGTCGTGACCAAAGGCGAGCCAGGCAACGCCATGTTTTTGGTGCTGGACGGAGAGCTGCGCGCGTTTGATCCGGGTGAAGAAAAAGAAGTCGATTTCACGATGCTCGGCGTCGGAGAATTTTTTGGCGAAATTTCATTGCTCGACCACGGCGCCCGATCCGCGTCGGTGCATACGACGATGCCTTCCATGCTGCTCCGGATGACCGGCGAGCAATTTAACGCTCTTCGCCGCGACAAACCGTTGATCGCCGAAAAGTTTCTATATTCACTAGCCCGCGCCACCTCCATCCGCATGCGCCGCGTCAGCAAGCAATACACCGATTCCATGGGCCTCTGGACTGGCCAATAAAGACGTAGGCCAAAACAAAAACCGCGCGACTTTGCCGGAGGGCAGGGTAAGGTAAAAGGAATGCATCCCATATTCCGAGCGCGCCCGATTTGGCTCATGCTGCGGTCCCTCGCCAGCGCTACAATTTTCATTTGCGGGGCATTCAATATAAAAGGCGCTCCGCCGCCGGAACCTCGCTGGTCCGTTGTGTTCCCGAATATTGATCGTGTGCAACCGCTCGCGATCCAGGGCGATCGATTGATTTGTTGGACCTCAATTGAATCAAGGTTCGAGTTGATGTCGGTGGGTTTGGATGGACAGATAAAGTGGCGCCGGCCCGACATCTTTGTTTACCCGACTCTCGCCATGGACAAGACGGGCAATATTTATTTCCAAAATTCAAGTGAGTTGGTCGCTTTAGATAAGGACAACCAGGTTTTGTGGAAATATGAACTCTGGCGGGGTGGGTCTCGATTTCCACCGGTTATGACCAGCGGCGATTCACAGCTTTTTTCGTTGTCTCACTTGCGGACTTATGGGCCGCAAGTCGAGAACCGGCTTTATCTGGTGAAGCTTTCCAACGCCGGCGAACCGAGTCTTTACAATGAAATTTCTTATCTCGCCGGGGATCAAAATACATACCTTTGGCATGGAGCGCTCGCGGCCACAAAGTCTGGCCGATTATACTGCGCCGCGAATTCTGTGCTGAAGGCATTCGATGAAACTGGCCGGTTGCTGTGGGAATATGGACTGTACCCTGTGCAGCCGTGCGCGCCGGCGGTTGATGCCGCTGGCGTGATTTATGTGCAAACCCGCGATTCGTTGATCGCGGTCGATGCGAACGGCAAGACACGCTGGCGCACGGTCGTTGATCCTCCCGTTTTACAATCGATTTGGGATTGTCCTGCGAGTATCGCCGGCGATCGAATTTATGCGTCGTGGCCATCGCTCCTCTGCTGCCTGACACGATCGGGAGCGATTGTTTGGAAGAAGAATTACTACATGCAAAGTCAACCGCGAATCGCGAGCGACGGCTCACTTTATCTTTGTTGCGTCGATCAAGGCCTCACTTGTTTGATTTGCACGGATGGCAACGGCAATGAAAAATGGCGAACTTTTTCTGTGAATGGCCCGATGATCCTGGGGGAGGACGGAACGGTTTATGTCGGCGTGGCGAACACTCTTCATGCGTTGAAAGGCGCGGCCCCAGGGCCGCATCCCTGGCCAATGGAAGGAGCGTCCGCAACGCGCCACAACGTGGCGATGGGTTCCGGTTTTATTGAAACTTCGGTGGTTGGGGGCCGATTTGCGGCCACGGCTTCCGCCGAAGGGGTGGACGTCGCGACGCTGGAAACAAGTACAGATTTCCACACCTGGACCCCGGCTACAGACCTGGACCTGACTTATAACCGCAGAGTCAAAGACCAGGAAGTGGAGATCGTTCCGAAAAAATTCTTTCGCCTCAAAGAAGCGAAGTGAACCGCCTCGCCAGGCAGGAGCTTGGCGAGGCCTGATGTGAATCAAGGATTGGCAGGGCGCGTCACGCGGAAGAATTTGGCTCCCCCAGTCGTCGGAATCGCCTCGGTCAGCGCGCTTGTGCCCGCGTCCGTCCAGTTCGGCGCGTTGAGGTCCGTCTTGAACTGAAGCGTCCCTTCGCCGGTCCAGGTCACGTGGATGTTGTTCCCCTCCTGGGTGATGGTTAATTTCGGATCGTTGGACGGCCCGGGATAGATCTCAATGAAGTTGATCTTGTGATTCTGCGCGGCCGGCCCGGCGGTCACGGTCAGCCGACCATCGGCCACCGTGGCGCTCACGGTGAATTCTTCCCACCAATCGCCAGTGATTGGCTTAATCGTGGAACTCAAAACTCCTTCGACATCATATTGGAAAGTGCTGTCCGTGGCCGTCGGATCGCCAGTGGCCAAATGCATAACGTAGGATCCGTTGGGGATTTCAATCTCCCAGGTAGCCCTCCCCGCTTTTTGGAAATGTTCAAAGGTGTCGAAACGCAAGTCTTCGGAGTTCGCATTCCGCCTCCACCGGCCATAAGCCGTAATGTCCTGATCCCATCCATAATTGAAGCCGTTGTGTTCGCCAAAAAATTCACCGACGTCCTGTTGATAGCCTGCCGGTGTGGCCGCCAGATTGTTCATGGGATCTCCGTTTACGGCGTTGGCAAAGTTGACGCCAACGATCATCGTCGTCGCGGAGGGATAAGTAACTTGCGCCGCGTCGGAGAATTCGGAGATTCCCGACGGATTGACGGAGCGCGCACGATACCAGTAGGTCCCGTCCAGGCTCACCGCAGTATCCACATAGCGGTTGCCGGTAGTAAGCGTCGTCAAGGGCGTAAAGGTTGTGCCATCCGTGGATTTTTCGATTTGAAACTGCGGCACAACCGGATCCGTGCTGCGAATCTTGACACGGATGCCACCGAGACCTGTGGCAATCGTTGAATAGAGAGACGCGCTGGTAATCGGCTTCGATGGCGGGGTCAACCCCGGCGTTTCCGCCGAGAAAGCGGTGTCAAAGCCGTTGTTGAGACGCCCAACGACTTCATAAAAATAGCGCGTGCCCGGCAGGGCTGTCGCATCCAAGTAGGTCGTGCCGGTGACGTCGCTGGCCAGCGCGGTATAAGCGCCTCCAGCCACAGGGGCGCGCACGACGGTGTACGTGACCACATCAGGGAACGCAGTCCAGTTTACGGTGATGCCATCGAGCGCGCCGACCGTCGTGACCCCGGTCACGGGCGGGCTCGGGCGGGCGGGCAGTTCCGTTGAATTCGCGCTGCCGCCGAACGTGTTGGCCGCGCTCACCACGTAATAGTAAATCGTCCCATTGGCCAAGCCGGTGTCCAAATACGTCGGAGCGACGACCGTGCCGATTTTCGTGTAAGGACCGCCCGCGACCGTCCCTCGCTTCACATCATAACTGGTCGCCCCGCCGGAGGCCGTCCAATCGAGGCGAATCTCGGTATCGCGGTTGATCGCTTTGAGATTCAGCGGCGCTTCGGGCGATCCGGGCACTTTGACGGTGATGCTGCCGGTGCTGCCGACTCCGAAACTGTTGGGAAATCTTTCGACAAGTTCTTCAATCGTATGCAGTCCTTCCGTAAGCATTTCGCCTTCAATCTCAACCTCTTTAAAAGTGCAAGCCTGGTGTAATCGGAAAAGACCGCCATTAATCAACGTGAGTTTGCCAGGAGAAACGATGTCATACATTACTTCCAGGTGCGCCGGGCCGTTGGCCGGGGTTACCGAAGCGTCCATCGCGATGTCAGCATTTGGATCAATCGTGATATTCCCGCTCCCCAGTGAGTTAGCGCCCGCGCCGCGCAGCCAGCCCGCTTTCACCAGCCAGTCGCCTGTAAAAGTATTTTCAATTCCAGAAATGGTCTGCGCGACCGCCGTGCTTGCCTGATAGATGACCATTGACCCCGAGCCGGAAAGTTTGCCGGCGATGTTAAAACCGCGCGTTGTTTGAACCCCCCCGGCGCCTCCATCGGCCGGCACGATGTATGATGTCGTTCTGACTTCGATGCTGCCGGTGATGGTAAATACCGCATTGTCACCCGCGTTTAATATGCCTCCGTTCAGAATCAAACCTGGCTGGCCATTCACGCCGGGAAAATTCAAAATGGCTCCCGCTGTCTTGGCGCGAAGCTCAGTGTTCGCGTTCATCGTCAAAGAATCGCCAGGGAACGTATGAGTTCCAGCCACCGCTTGATTTCGGATTCGCGTGTTGTTGCGGTTAAATCCGAAAACCGTCCCGTTATCAAGCATCTCGTAGGTATTGCCCGCAGTCGGCACGACCCCGCCGGGCTGCCAAATCGGTTGATTCCAATAGGCTCCGCCCGCCTGGGTAATCGCCATAGTGAAGTTATCCGCTTGCAAAGGGCTGGCCGCTGCCATCAGGAGCAGGGCGCAGGCAGAGAGGTATTTACTGGGCGTTCTGGGTTGCATAGTGAGGTTTGTCTCTGAACCGGCTCGGTTTTTCACGCACGCAGGCGCGCCTGCACTACGGAAAACTGGCGGCATCATTGTATGGGTTTGAACATTGACTACTAAAAAAGGGCGATTTTGTCAAGGTTGGCGCTAATTTTTGTGACTATCGCTGGACGCGAGCGGGTCGCTATTTTGCCGAGATGAGCGCCTGGTTCATGGAGGCGGGCAGCGCGTGGGCCACGGGCGGTTTGAAGCCTGCGCGAGCCAGCATGCCCGCATATTCTTCGAAGGTGTAGGCGTCTCCTTCCGGCGTCATCGCGAGCATCACCAGGCTGAAGCCGGCCGCTGACGGCGGTGTAACGCGATCCGGGTTTGGGACAAACTCCACGATCGCCACTCGCCCCCCGGGACGAAGCGCGGCATGGACACGTTTTAAAAACTCGCCACACTGCGTCGCGCTGAAGTGATGCAGGAAATTCGGGATCAAAATCACGTCATAGTCCCGGCCCAAATCGACTTCAAACGCGCTGCCGGTAATCGTGCTAAAGCGACCGCCCACGCCGGCTTTGGCGGCATTCTCGCGAGCGACCTCCAGGACAGCGGCCCAGTCGAGCGCGACCACGCTGGCTTGCGGATAGCATTTTGCAAAAGCAATACCCCACACCCCGTGGCCCGCTGCCACGTCGAGAATTTTGGCCGGAGCGTTGGGATTCAAAGCGAGTATTTCGGCCAACGCATGCGCGGCCGGAACCATCATGCCGCCCATGGCGCGCGCAAACGAAAGCCAGATCGGATGATTGGCTTCGGTGGTCCCTTTTTCGGAGGCAGCGGTTCCACCGCGCCGGACGGATTCGGTGAGCGCTTCAAAAGAACTGGTGATGCCTTCCGACAATAAAAACTCCGTCGCGCCTCCCAAATACGCCGGCGAATTTCGATTCAGGAAAATCGCGCTGTCTTGCGTGGCCGAATATTTGTCGCCGGATTTATTGAGGAAGCCTTGCACCGTCAGGTTGTCGCACAAGATGCGAATGCCCCGTTCGGCGGCCCGGCAACTTTTGGCCAGCGCCTGTGCCGTCGCGGGCCCTTCAACCAGGAAAGTAAAAACGTTCAGGTCGAGAGCGGCTTTCAACGCGGCCGCTTTTTGATAGCCGGTGATGGTGTCAAAAAATAATTCCGGCGAAGGTGGCGATTCAATATTCATTTCCAAGATTGAGTCCGACTCATTAATTGGCTTCACCGCGGACCTGTCAACGGTTCGCTTTCCGTTTCGTGATCAACTTGCGGCGGGGACAAAGAACAGTATTCTCAAGCAAGCTGATTTGAAATGAGCCGCTATTTAATCGTCATCGAAAAGACTTCGACTGGATACTCGGCGTATTCTCCTGATTTACCAGGATGTGTTGCGACTGCGGAATCGCGCGAGGCGGTCCAGCGCGAGATGCACGAGGCGATCGCATTCCATATCGAGGGATTGCGCCTTGCCCATGAGCTGGTGCCGGAGCCCAAATCCGCAGCCGGTTATTGCGAAATCGCGGCGTAGCGTGCGGGCTGAGGACTGCTCCCTCGCTGGAACACCCCCTTGACGGCGGGCGCGGGTTTTGGGGGAATGGCGCGATGCCAAGGCCGTTGCGCGTGTTGATGATCGAGGACTCGGACTTCGATGCGGAATTGCTTTTGGCGCTGCTCAGTCGCGGCGGATATGACGTCACACACGCGCGCGTGGAAACCGGGACGGATCTTCGCAAGGCGCTTGAAAGTGATTGGGACATCGTCATCGCGGATTATAATTTGCCGCAGTTCGACGCGCTGACCGCTTTGGACATCGTCAAGGCTTCGGGAAAAGATATTCCATTTGTTATCGTGTCGGGCGGGATCGGGGAAAGCACCGCGGTGGCCGCGATGAAAGCAGGCGCGCACGATTATTTGATGAAGGGAAGTTTGGCGCGGCTGGTGCCTGTGGTTGAGCGGGAATTGCGCGAGGCGGAAAACCGCCGATCCAAACGCAGCACCGAAGAGGCGCTGCGGGAAAGCGAACTGCGCTATCGGCTGCTGTGGGAAACGGCCACGGATGCGGTTCTTTTGCTCACGCCGGAAGCGGTCGTGGAATTTGCGAATCCGGCGGTAAAAAACATTTTTGGATATGACCCGCAGGAATTGATCGGCAAAAGCGTGGATGTTTTGCAGCCCTTTTTCGAGGCGCTCGATCCGGAGATTAATTGGAAGCGATTCATCCGGCTCGCCCACGGCGGCTCCGCGCCGGGAACCATCGAGGCGACGGGAAAGCACAAGGACGGCCAGGAAATCTGCGTGGAAATCGTTTTCAGCGCGCTGGAGTTGTCGGGCCGCCGTTTGTTCGTCTGTTTCATTCGCGACATCACTGAGCGCAAGAAAACCGAGCGCGAATTGACCGCCAACCAGGAGCAATTTCGCGTTGCGCACGAAATTCAACAGCACCTATTTCCGAAAGCTCCGCCAGACATTGATTCCTTCGATATTGCGGGCGCGAGTTATCCGGCCGACGCCACCGGCGGGGATTATTTCGATTATTTGCCGATGCTCAATCATTGCACCGGCATCGTGGTGGGCGATGTGACCGGGCATGGGATTGGCCCCGCGCTCTTGATGGCGGAGACGCGGGCCTATTTGAGGATCCTCGCGCGCAATCGCGAAGATGCCGGCGAAATTTTGCATCGCACCAACCTGGTTCTCGCCGAGGATGTGGGCGCTGAGCGCTACGTCACATTGCTCCTGCTGAAGTTGAATCCGACGACGAAAACCGTTTCCTATGCGAACGCGGGCCACATTCCTCCCGGTTATATTCTCGGCAAAAACGGCGAAACCAAACACATCCTCAAACGAACCGGCCCGCCCTTGGGACTTCGGCCGGACGCAACGTTTTCCGCGTCAGAGGAAATCCAGTTGGAACCTGGCGATTTGATGTTGTTGCTGACGGATGGATTTGAAGAGGCGCTTTCGCCGGAGGAGGAATTTTTTGGAATGAAGCGCGTGCTCGATCATATCAAGGAACACCAGCACGAATCAGCCGAGCAAATTGTGCGCACCCTCTATCATACCTTTCGGCAATTCACGGAGGGCGCGCCGCAACTGGACGACCTCACGATGGTGGTGGTGAAGCTTAATTCCGCGCCGCATTAAGGCGTGTTAACGCAGTTGCCTTCTTTCTTTTTCCTATCAAACACCCGAAACACTTTGAGCTTCCGACCACCGCCCTTCGCCACTAGGCTCCGCTTATGGATCGGGTGAACTTGGACACGCATCAAAAAGCCCTGCAGATCAATCTGGACCCGTCGAAATACGGCGTCTTCGCCGAAATTGGCGCCGGGCAAGAGGTCGCCCGCTGGTTTTTCCGCGTCGGCGGCGCCGCCGGCACCATCGCCAAATCGATCTCCGCTTATGACATGATCATCAGCGATGCGATCTACGGCCCGACGGAACGCTACGTCAGCCGTTATCGCCTCGGCATGATGCTCGATCACGAATACCAGCTTCTCCTCGAGCGCCTCGCCGAAAAACGCGGCTCAACGACGCGCTTCTTTGTTTTTGCTGACACCGTGGCCGCGCGCAGTTTTCAGAAGAAAGATGAATCCCACGGTTGGATGGGCATCCGCTTTCAAACCGAGCCCAACGCCGAGCCCAGCCAGATCATCATTCACGTCCGCATGCTCGATCGCGAAAACCTCCAGCAACAGGAAGCCCTCGGCATCATGGGCGTCAACCTCGTTCACGGCGCCCTTTATCTCTTCGACAATCCCCAACTCCTCCTCGCTTCACTCATCGACAACCTCACCGGCGAACGCGTCGAGGTGGACATGATCAAGATGAGCGGCCCCGCTTTCAAGAACGTGGACAACCGCGTCATGAGCCTCCAACTCGTCGAGCGCGGCCTCGCCAGCTCCGCGATGTTCACCGCCGACGGCGAAGTCGTCCAGGCCGCCGAGCTTCTCTACAAAAAAGCCATCCTCGTCGAGCGCGGCAGCTTCCGCCCCGTCACCAACGTCACCCTCGACATGCTCCAGTGCGCCCAGGCCCAATTCATCCAGGAACCCAACGTCCAGGGCGAAGACGTCATCGTCCTCTTCGAAATGACGATGAAAAACCTCACCACCGAAAGCGGCATCGACCACCAGGATTTTCTCCATCGCGTCGATCTCCTGGGAACGCTCGGAAAAACCGTGCTCATCTCCAACTACGGCGAATACTATCGCCTTGCCCAATACCTTTTTCGCTACACCAAAAAAATGGTTGGCATCGTCATGGGCGTCCCGAGCCTGCGCGAAATCTTCGACGAAAAATATTACGCCGACCTCGAAGGCGGCATTCTTGAATCGTTCGGACGCCTCTTCAAAAACGCGCTCAAACTTTACGTCTATCCCCTCAAAGACAGCGCCACCGGAGCCATCGTCACCTCCAACAATCTCCGCGTCGCGCCGCACCTTCGCCATCTCTACTCCTACCTGGTGGAAAATCATTACATCCAGGCCATCGAAGATTACGACCAGGCTTGCCTCCCCATTTTCTCTCGCGACGTCCTGGCGCGAGTAAAAAAAGCCGACCCCACCTGGGAAAAAATGGTCCCCCCCGGCGTCGCCGCCATCATCAAAGAACGAAAACTCCTCGGTTATGCCGGCTAAAATTCTTTTTGCGCCTTGGCGTTTTTGCGCCTTTGCGTTGTTCTTTTTTTTAATCTGCAACGCCCTCGCGCAAACCCCGCGTTACGACAAACGTCCCGCCGAAGACCCCAACGGCATCGCCAAATACTATATGGGCCGCCAGATCGCCCACGTCATGGGCCATCAAGCCGCCGACTGGCTCGAACGCCCCTCGCGCGAAGCCGAAGAACATACCGACGAAATGATCAACGCGCTGAACCTCAAGCCCGGCGAAAACGTCGCGGACATCGGCGCCGGGACCGGCTACATCACCTGGCGCATGGCCAAAAAAATCGCCCCGGCCGGCAAAGTGTACGCCGTCGAAATCCAGCAAGAGATGCTCGATCTCCTCGGCGCCAACATGAAAACCCGCGCCATCACCAACGTCATCCCCATTCTCGGCACAGTCTCCGATCCCAAGCTTCCCACTAACTCCCTCGACCTCATCATCATGGTCGATGTCTATCACGAGTTCGATTTCCCCTATGAAATGACCGATAACATGGTCAAATCCCTCAAGCCGGGCGGACGCCTTGTCTTCATCGAATTCCGCAAAGAAGACCCAAGAGTCCCCATCAAAGAGGTCCACAAAATGTCCGAAGCCCAAGTCAAAAGAGAAATGTCCATCCATCCCCTCCAGCATTCCCAAACCCTCACCAACCTACCCTGGCAACACATCATCATCTTCAAGAAAACCAACAATCCGCAATCGAAATGATCTTCTCTCTCGAACACCTCGGCCTCGCCGCCCGCAACACCACCGCGCTTCGCGACTGGTATATCAACACCCTTAACGCCGAACTCCTTTTTTCGAACACCGAAAACCCGCCCGCCTTTCTCCTCCGCCTTCCGGGCGGCGCCGTCATCGAAGTATATCCCGCGCACGATCAACTCGACGCCACCTCCAACAATCGCCTCGCCGGGTGGCGGCACATCGCCTTGCGCGTCGATTCCATCGAAACCGCCCGCACTCAACTCGAATCCCGCGGCGTCCACTTCCCCGATGACCCCAAGCCCGCCGGCGGTGGCGGCCGTGTTCTTTTTTTTAAAGACGAAGAAGGCAACCTCCTCCACCTCGTTGAACGCCCGCCCGGCGTGCGCTATTGATTAGGAAGTGACGACCCAACACAAAAAAGGTAGGGCCCGCAGTCCCTTGCTGGCCGCGAGCGCAATCATCTCGCCCTCCCACCCGTCCACGCCGCCCGTACCCACGACTTGAAAAAATACCAGGCCATCATCTTCGACATGGACGGCGTCATCATCGACAGCGAGCCGCTCCATGAACGCGCCTACCTCGAAATCTTCGCTGACCTCGGCTACGCCCAAACCCACGGCGTCAACTTCGACGACTGGGTCGGCCGCACTGACCGCGCCCTCATCGAAGATTTCATCGCGCGCCACAAACCTCCCTTCACCCTCGAATACCTCAGCGACCGGAAGAAAAACCATTTTCTCACCATCCTGCGGGAGCGCGAACCGATCTTCGAAGAACTTCCCGAACTCGTCGCCCGCCTGGCCGCCCGCTACCCGCTCGCCGTCGCCTCCGGCTCTCTCCACCCCGTCATCGACGCCGTCCTGGCTCTCAAAAACCTGCGTCAACATTTTAAAGTCTGCGTCAGCTCGTCCGACGTCGCCCACGGCAAACCCGCGCCCGACATCTTCCTCCACACCGCCAAACTGCTCGGCGTCCCTCCTCACGCCTGCTGCGTCATCGAAGATTCCAGCGCTGGCGTCACTGCCGCCCTCGCCGCGGGCATGGATGTGATCGCCATCACCAATTCGCTTCCGCGCGAGAAAATCAGCAATGCCACCTGGGTTGTGGATAGCTACGAGGAAATCGACCAACTTCTCATCCGCCCATCGTGATCGCCAAAAAAACAGACGCCCCGGGATCGCCAGGCTCCAGCCTGGCGCGTTCCAGCCAAAAAAACCGGACCCTTCCCGCCCTCCCACGCATATCCTCAATCCCCCTTCCTCAATCTCCAATCGTCAATCATCAATCATCAATCATCAATTGACCCTTACTTCCCCATCTTTCCTCCGCTCCCGCTGGCCCTGGGCCATCGCCGCCGGCGCCATGTTCGCACTAGCCCAGCCCAAATTCGAACTGGCCGGCTTCGCCTGGATCGCCCCCGCCATCCTCCTCCTCTCCACCTTTGGCGCCGCTGCCAAACAAACGTTCCGCATCGCTTATCTCGCCGGCTTCATCCAGCAACTCGTCACCCTCTACTGGCTGCTCTTCATTCCACTGCGAATCCCCGCCATCATCGGCTGGATCGCCTTGAGCGCCTACCTGGCGGTATTCCCCGCACTCTGGTGTCTGCTCGCCTGGAAACTTTTTCCGCTTCCCCTGCGCGGCCAACTCTTTGATCCCACTCCGACAGATCACTTCACCGAGACAAGTTCACTCCAACGTTTGACCTGGGCCCTCCTTTGCGCCTGCGGTTGGGTGGCCATGGAAATGACGGTGGCGCGATTCCTCACCGGCTTTCCGTGGAATTTTCTCGGCATCAGCCAATTCCGCATGCTCCCGCTGATTCAGATCAGCTCGATCACCGGCGTCTATGGCGTCTCCTTCGTCATGGCCTGGTTCGCCTGCTCGGTCTTCAGCGCCGGAATGATCCTCACCCGTCACATCAAATCCCGCGCTTGGCTCCTGGAAATCGCCCCGCCTCTCGTCGCCATCTTCGCGCTCCTGCTGTTTGGTTTTTCGCAAATTCAATCGGCTCCCAAATCAACCCGCACCGTCCGGGTCGCCCTGGTTCAACCAAGCATTCCCCAAACCCTCATCTGGGATCCCAACGAAAACACCAACCGCTTCAACGAACTCGTCCGCCTTTCCGAAATGGCGCTCAAATCGAAGCCGCAAATCCTGATCTGGCCGGAAGCGGCCGTCCCCAACATGCTCCGGCACGATCCCGAAACCGCCCAGGCCGTCCGCAATCTCGTCACCAATCACCACGTCTGGGCGATCGTCGGCTCCGATGACGCCGTCGCGCGCGATGAAAGCCTCCCGCTGGAAAATCGCCAATACGACTATTACAACAGCGCCTTCGCCGTCAGCCCCGAAGGCGCCCTCGCCGGAACCTACCGCAAACGCCGCCTTGTCATTTTCGGCGAATGGGTTCCCTTCAGCAAATATCTTCCCTTCCTCAAATATCTCACCCCCGCGGCCGAAGGCAGTTTCAGCCCCGGCGATAAACCTTCCCCCTTCAAAATGCCCGATCTCGGCCTCACCACCTCAGTCCTGATTTGCTTCGAAGACACCTTCCCTCACATCGCTCGCGAGTATGTTACCGACGATCTTGATTTCCTCCTCAACATCACCAACAACGGCTGGTTTGGCGAAAGCGCCGCACAATGGCAGCACGCCGCCGCCGCCATTTTTCGGGCCGTGGAAAATCGCATTCCCCTCGTCCGCTGCGCGAACAACGGCCTGACCTGCTGGGTCGATTCGACCGGCCGCTTGCACGAAGTTTATCTTGGCGATTCAAAAGATATTTACGGCCCCGGTTTCAAAACCGCCGCCATCCCACTTCTTCCTCAGGACACAAAACGGGCCCTCACCTTCTACACCAAACACGGTGACATTTTCGGCTGGCTTTGTGTTGGCTTTGCCCTTGCGGGTTTCTCCTTTCGCTCGCGGAGAAACTGCCAGCGGACAAGCAGCAATCCCCCCTAAAAATTTACCGGGTTCTGAACCGATGGCATCGGTCGGGGAGGCAGTTCATGTTGCTTGTATGGCACAACAGTCACAACCCCGTTTCGAAAAAGGCGTCGGACAACCCAAAGGCATTGGTGAATATTTTGTCGCGGATCAATGTATTGATTGCGATTTGTGCCGCCAAATGGCCCCGACCGTCTTTCAACGAAAATTCACCGGCACGGGCGGCATCTCCGTCGTCCATCGCCAGCCCGACAGCCATTTTGAGCATCAAAAAGCCGCCGAAGCAATGGAATCCTGTCCCGTGGGCGCGATCCAATTCTCGCCCGCTCTCGTCGGCGCGTAATTTCAAATTGCCAAGTCATCTCATTGCGACATCCTTTCGCCATGAGATTTTGGCTGGTGACGGCAATTTTTGTTTTCCTGTCCGCCCCCGCAAGCGATGCGGGTGTTTTGGCGCGCTTCCAAATGAACAATGACCTGGGGACAATGGATGTCGAACTCTTCGAAACAGATCGCCCGACCACCGTCAGCAATTTCATTGCATATGTAAAATCAGGCGCCTGGCACGACACGCTCATGAATCGTTGGCTTCCCAACTACATTGTCCAGGGCGGTTCACGCCACCTTTCCCATGCCGCCGACTTGATGACGCCTATTTCAACGGCGCACACCCCGGTGACAAAATTTCCTTCGATCCCTTTCGAAGCGAACATCGGCCCTAAAATGAGCAATCTCGCCGGCACGATTGCCATGGCGCGAGCGGGAACCGATTTGAACTCCGCATCCACCGATTGGTTCTTCAATATCAAAGACAATCTCAATTTGGATACCCAGGATGGCGGCTACACCGTTTTTGGAAAAATCGTCCGCGGAACTGCGACGTTAAATCGTTTTATTCAAGGCGGGTCGCAGTCGAAGGTTTATCTCCTCCAGGATGGAAGCACGCCCGTTTATTCAACCGATGGCGTGAACGGATTCTGGATCAATACCGACATCACTTTGTTAACCGTCGAAATCGCGCGCGCCTCCCGCGGCGTTTCCATTTCATGGATCAGCGTCGAGGGCCGTCCGAACATTGTCGAGTATGCCAATGTGATTCCGCCGGTTTGGCATCCGCTGCAAACGGTCACCGGCACCGGCGCGAAAATGTCCGCGATTGATGGAAATTCGATCGATGCCGCGCGCCAATATCGAGTCCGCATCGACTACTCCAACTAGACAGCATGGGCGGCGCGTTCAGCGATTTTGTCCCGAAAGTTGCCGGGCTGCTCGATTTCCTCCTGAACATCGTCGGCCTGCTCCTTTGGTTCAACTGGCGCGCCTCCGGCCTGAAACTCGCCGCCCCGGCCGTCGTTTCCCTCGCCGCGGCGCTGCAACACACCGAAGCCATCGAACCGCGGCGCTGGTTTTCCTTCGGCAGCCTTGTCACGCTGCTGCTCATTCGTCCGCTGATCTATTGCCAAATCGGTTCGAAAATAAATTGGATCGCCACCCTCGACCTCACCGCCATCGCGCTCCCCTTCCGCAGCGATCTTCTCTCGCGCATGTTCCTATTTTCCACTTTTAGTTTTTTCGTTGCCCTGGGAATCGTTTACGCCGCTTTGCTGCTCCTTTCCGTCATCAACGAACAATCCCGAACCACCGACTATTTTTCACGCCTCGTCGTCCTGCAACTGGGCTGGATCGGAAAATGGTTCTGGCCGATTCGCCTCATTTTAGGCCCGCTCGCCGCTGCCCTGTTGTGGATCGTCATGTCGCGTCTCTTCGTAAAACTCGGTTTGATCCCGCCGCCAAAGAACGCCGCGCACTCCTGGCAAATCGCCGCCGCCCTGGCCTTATGCGTGATCGTCTCCTGGAAATACGTCCTCACTCTCTTCCTGGGTCTGCACCTCGTGAACTCCTATGTTTACCTCGGCAACTCCTCTTTCTGGCAATTTGTCACCCTTACCGGCCAGCGTCTCACTCTTCCGTTGCGCTGGGCTCCATTGCGAGCCGGCAAAGTCGATCTCGCGCCCGTCATCCTGATTACAACGATCTTAATCGGCTCCCACTTCGCCAGCATCGGCCTCGCGCATCTTTACCGGCGCTTGCCGCTATGAAGCCGTATCTGAAGGCGCATCCCGACGGAACTTTGCTCGCCGTGAAAGTAATTCCGCGCGCCTCGCGAAACGAAGTCGGCAATGCGATCGGCTCCGAACTCAAAATAAAGGTCACCGCCCCGCCAGTCGATTCCGCCGCCAATCGCGCCGTCATCGAATTCCTTGCGGAAACGACCGGGTGCGCCAAATCCGCGATGTCGTTGCTTCGCGGCGAAACCGCACGGCACAAAATCCTCCTCGTGCGCGGACTGACTCCCGAAGAACTCGAACGTCGGTTGGGCAAATAGCCCACCCCGTTGAATTCTTCTTCGCGGTGAGGTAGTTTCCAGTCCGGGAGGTTTATGACGGTGCAAATGCTGTTTGGACCAGGGGTTGAGCCCAAGGATTTGACATTTCTGCATGTGTGCATGCGCACTCTCGTCATTTTTTTTGCCGCCCTCATCATGATTCGCGTCGCGGACAAACGCGCCCTCGCCCAAAAAACCGGCTTTGATGCCCTGGTCGCTTTTCTTTTGGCCTCGACGCTTTCTCGCGCGATCAACGGCTCCGCGCAATTGCCGCAAACCATCGCGGTCGGGTTTTTGATCGTTTTCCTGCATCGGGCTCTGGCCAAGGCCGCGTTCCATTCGGAACTGCTGTGCGAACTGATCAAAGGCAAATCCGAGCAGATCATTTGCGACGGAAAATTAAATCGCGAAGCAATGGAAGCGAATGATTTGACCGAAGGCGATCTCAAAGAGGATATGCGCCTGCAAGCGGAGCTTGACGATTTTAGCGAGGTGCGCGAGGCGCGCATCGAACGCAATGGAGAGATCAGCATTATTCCCAACAAGCCGGACTGAGGAGAAATTATGGAAGACGAAACGACGAAAAACCTGAAACAGAACCTCAACGATCGCGTGCGCCGCACGAAGCAATCGTTCGACGAAATCCGCGCCGAAACTTCAGCCAAGGCGCGACGCGCCGTGCGCGTCACCAATAACTACGCGCACGATCATCCCTGGCGCATGGTCATCACCGCCGCGGCTCTCGCGCTGACAGTCGGTTTAATCATGCGCAAAAGCCCGCGCAAAATCATCGTGCGCAAGGAGAGCGACGTGCCGGTGGTCAAGGTCCGCAAAATCAATGCAGGCTCCAACTCGCGCTGGGACGCCGTGCATGCTTTCCTGCCCATCGCGCTCTTTGCGGCCAAGACCGCAATGGCCTCGCGCGCCAAAAACCAGATTCCGCCCGAGCCCGTTGCCGAAATCTAAGTGACGCGGGCGCGGCATTTTGCGATACAGCGGACGAATGAATCCGCCCGTCCGCCATTTGCCCTACACGGTCGATCTCTCGAAGCGCGGCGATTATTACGAACTATTCTGGAAATTATGCGCGCTCGAATTGCTGCAGAAGCACATCGATCCACGCGGCAAAACATTGCTGGACTATGGATCGGGGCGCGGCGAGACGTTGCGCATTTTTGGGGCTGCCGGCATGAAAGTCACCGGCGTCGATCCGGATCCGGAATGCGTCCGCATCGGGGCCGAGTTCGGCGCGACCCGCTTGCTCGACGAGAACTCGCTCGGCTCTGAAAGATACGATGTTGTCGCCTGCTTCCATGTTTTGGAGCACGTCGAAAACCCGAAACAGACGCTCCTGAATATCGCCGGACTGTCCAAGGAATTCTTATTGCTGGCCGTTCCAAACCTGCGCGTCCTCGGCGGCCTAACCACGCGTGAATTCAAGTTGGATTTTTTCAACGCGGGTCATTTGCAAAGTTGGGATCATCTGCATTTCCTGAATTTGGCAGTGCGCCACTGCGGCTTGGAATTAGTCGGTTGGGGTTCCGACGCGACGTATCTCCCGTTCCTCAGTCATTTATCCTACAGACTGCTCGGCAACCGCGCGACGATCGCCCTGGAAACGGGCCTCTTTCGAAAACTATTTCCGTATCATTCGCTATCGATCATCGGCCTCTTCCGCAAAAAAACGAATGCCGCTTAATCTTCGGAAAACAAATATTCCAAATCCGACTTCGTAAGGCTGCGGGCGAAACCTTCTTCGCCCAGCACATCGACAATCGTTTGCGCCTTGCGCTGTTGCAGATCCCAAATCTTCTCTTCCACTGTGCCCGGCGTGATGAGGCGATACGCGTTCACCGTGCGTGTTTGCCCAATGCGATGCGACCGATCGATCGCCTGTGCTTCGACCGCTGGGTTCCACCACGGATCATAAAGCACAACATAGCTGGCCGTCGTGAGGTTCAGTCCCGTCCCCGCCGCGCGCAAACTGAGAAGGAATACCGCCGCGTTGGGATCGTTTTGGAAACCATTCACGACTTCCTGCCGATCCTTGGTTTCACCAGTCAAAATGTGCGTCGGCATCTGCCGCGTTTTGCATTCGGTTTCGATTAAGCGCAGCATCTGCACGAATTGGCTGAAGACCAAAACCTTTTGTCCCTGCGCCATCAACGGCTCCAGCAATTCGAACAGCGTCTCCGTTTTACCCGAAGCCGTGTCGTTGCCGACCAATTGCGGATGGCAGCAAATCTGGCGCAACCGCGTCAGCGCAGCCAGCACGTGAATCTTCGATTTGCCCAGACCATGCTGCGAAACCGACTGCATGATCTGCTCGCGACTGCGGCGCAATTCAGCCAGATATAGTTTGCGTTGGTCGTCGCTGAGCACGCAATCGCGACGTTCCTCAATGCGATCCGGCAAATCCTTCGCGACTTGTTTCTTCAACCGCCGCAACATCAGCGGACGCAACTTCGCCGAAAGCCGTCTGCGCGCGATGCGCTGCGCATTGCTGTCGTCGCCCTTCGGTTCGTAATTCTGCGTGAAATCCGCCTGCGATCCCAAATAACCCGGCTGCACGAAATCCACGATGCTCCACAAATCGAGCATGCGATTTTCCAGCGGCGTGCCCGTCAGCGCGAGCCGCTGCGAGCCGCGCAATTGCTTCACCGACTGCGTCACCTGCGCGGCCGGATTCTTGATGAACTGCGCCTCGTCCAAAATGATCGCCTGAAAATCGAACTTCTGGAGCGCCGCCAGGTCGCGCCGCAACAACGCGTAATTCGTCACGATCAAATCGTGCTCGGGAATTTGTTTGCGAAGATTATGTCGCGCCGCCCCGCTCTCCAGCACCAGCACGCGCAAATGCGGCACGAACCGGTTTGCCTCACGCCGCCAGTTGTGCAAAACCGACGCGGGACAAATCACCAAGGCCGGGCGCGGCCGCCCGGCGTTTTGCGCCAGCAACCACGCCAGCCACGAAAGGGTCTGCAGCGTTTTCCCAAGCCCCATGTCGTCCGCCAAAATTCCGCCCAATTTGATCTGCGACAGATGACACAGGAAATCGAAGCCATCCTTCTGATATGGCCGCAGCTCCGCCTTGATCGTGTCCGGCAATTCCGTGGTCTCCACGCCCTTGAATTCCTTGACGCGTTCGCGCAACGCCTTCGCGAAAGGCTGCTCCGAAAATTTATTCAGCGCCGCTTCGTCCAAATGCGTCGCGTGCAGCAAATCCACTTTCTGAGCGAGGGGGCTCAATCCATCCAAGCCAAGATCCGCGAATGTCTCATGTGCGCTCTGCACGGCCGCTTCATCCAGCTCCATCCAGCCGCTATCCGGCAGCTTCACGAAACGACCCGTCGCGTTTTGCAGCCGCTCCAAATCCGCAGGCGTCAATTTCATCCCCTCAATTTCCCAGTTCGTCGAAACCGCGAACCAATCGATGCCGCTGCCCTGGACGATCAAGCGCGGCTTCAATTGCCGCGGCGCCAGGAAGAGTCGATGAAATGCCGGGTTCCCCAAATATTCCGCCTGCTCCGGGCGATCTGGCCACGCCTGCGCCAGCGTGCTCAAGAAAGTTTCGTTCGCGTCGCCGATCCACAGCGCCGGCTCGGGCGTGAACCAATCCAGGCGCCGCAACCACTCCACAGCCGGTTCCAGGCGCAGATCATCCAAAATCTCCGGCTTCCCATTCGGCGCCTTGCGATCGCTGGTCATCTGCCATTCGTGCCCGCTCCATTGCCACGTGCTTTTGTCCACGTCGCTCGTCGCCAGCAACCGCAGCCGCACCGTGTCGTCATTCAACTCGAAAACGAATTGCGGCACCGCGGTGTGCGCCTTGCAAAGCTGCTCCCAACGCTGCGATTCGCGCCCATGACTGCGGCTCAAATGCGTCAGCAAGCGATGACTAAGCTTGCGCACCGGCAAATACGGTTTGGGAATCCACGCCGCCAGCAAATCCTGCGGCGGACTGTTCCGCAGCAAATACGCCGTGTTATCGAGCAGCGCCAATTGCGGCAGCCCCGCGAAAAATTTTGCGTCCGTCAGCGGCCGCGTCTTGCCATCCGGCGTCTGCAATTGCTGCGTGAACGCCAGCTCCTCCGACTCATTCGCCAAATGCGGCGCGAACGAAAGCATCTCGCCGCGAAACTGCAAATGTCCCGCCCCCACCATTTCCAGCCGCGATCCGTGTCCCCACCGCGCCAGCCATTGCAGCAAATCGATTCCCGTCAGCATCACCGATTCCCCGCTCGGCGCGCCGTCCGCATACACGCGGCCGAGCCACTCGATGAATTCCCAATCGTTCGGCGGAAAAAGCTCGTGCTCATGCGCGGCGCGCGTCGTCAAATCGATCACTTCCGCCGGCGTTTTCAACTTCTCTCCCGCGCGCGGCCGGAATAAATGAAACTGCACCTGCAACGCATGCAACGTCGGCTGATTTTCCAGCGGCGCCGCCTGGCACGTCACGCGCATGCACGCCCGCGGCGCGTCCAAATGCGCCTGCCCGCGCGGCAAAAGCCACTCCTCCAACTGCTGCACGAATTTCTGCTCCTGCTCCGCCTGCTCGATTTCCGCGAATCGTTCCAAATTTGCATGCGGCATCAGCTCCGTCGGAATCGGCCGATTATTGCGCAGGAAAAGCAGCGCCGTTTCCTCGAGCCGCTCCTTCCCTTTCACCGCCATCAAGCGCGGCCACCACGTCTGCCCCGGGAAATCCTTTCGCGCCAGCGCCAGCTTCTCGAAATAATCCTCCAGCAACAGCCAGGACCGCTGCGAATCCATGCAATGCGCAAACAAGTTCAGCAGCTCGTTGCGCTCCGCGATCGATTGCTTGGTGTCCGAAAGTTCGCGCCGCAAATCCGCGAACGCCCCGTACGCCTTGTTCAAGACGTTGTGGTGCGAGTCGTATTTGGCCGGGGCGGCCGCGCGGGCGTGTCCGTTGCTATTGCGTGCTGGTCGTGCCATTCGTAATTCGCGTGATCAGTTTTTAGACGCGTCCGATCCACTTTCGATCCTCCCACACCGCTTTGAGCGAGGTAAGATTCCGTGAATCGCAAACGTTGCGGGCCGCCGCAAGCAGGCGTCCCTTCTTGATATTTTGCCAGGCATCGCTGGCGCTGATGGCGACAAACTGCAGCACGCTCGGATCGCGATAACAATCGATCATGCAGCGGGTGCATCCGTCGCGGATCAACTTGCTCTGGTCAAATTCATAGATGTTGCACATCGGCGTTTCCCAAAAATGGCAACGATACAAATTCAAATTCCAATCGAGATAAAAATATTTGTGCCCGCCTAAACACCCAAATTTCTCCGGCTGCTTCTTCAAATGCCGCTGCATCTCGGACAAACTCTCCGTCGGATTCACCACCGGGAACCCGCTGCTCTTTTTCATCTCCTTGATCTTCTCGAAAACCTGGATCAACTCGTCCGTCTTGTAATTCACCAAACTCGAATCGCTGAAACTCAAATAACTCGAAGCCAAACTCGTCAGCGGATAACTGAACGTGCAGCTCTTGAAACCGAGCTCCTCCAAAAACGCCGGCAACTTCTCATAATCATCGATCAGCTTGCTCGCCGTCACGCTCGCGGTCGTCTGAATCCCCAACTCCTTGAAAACCGCGTTTGCCTCCTTAATTTTTCGGCAAACATCGTTCAACCCGCGATTCTTCTCATGCTTGGCGACGTCATGCGCGTCGATCGACATGATCACGCTGCTCAAGCCCGCCTCCGCCAAATCCTGCATGTTCTGTTTCGTCCACAACGACCCATTCGTGCAAACCATCGGATTGATCCCCCGCTCCGCCGCATACCGCACCATCGCGCGCAAATCCTTATGCACCAGCGGCTCGCCCCCCACGAAAAGCAAATACCCAATATGATTCCTCACCGCGATATCGATGACATCCTTCGCCTCCTTCAGCGTGACGCTGCGGCGCATCTTCGGATCAAACCGATCCACCGCGAACCCGCAAAAATCGCACTTCGCGTTGCAGATATTGGTGATCGCGAATTGAAGATACCCAGGACCGCCATGATCCAAAACTTCCCCAAACAATTTCCACGCGCTTTTCCTCGGCTTGACGACCGGCCCCCCCTGAGCGGCAGCGCGTTCGGCCGCCGCATTCGGGGCGGCGCTCAAAGCGATCTTCTGCAAGTCAGGCGCGGTCCGGGCTTGGACTGATACCATTCGAGCATCATGTCAGAAAAAAATTCCGCGTGGCAATCTTTCTTTGCGCAATTCTGGTTCACCCACAGAAATCCCACCGCCCGACCGGGAGGGCGAGCGTCCGCGCGAGCCCCAGCGCAAATTGCGCGCTCCATTACAATCACGATCCGCGTACCCAAGCGGCAACAACGCGGTTGCAATCTCAGCCCACGGATTCAGCAATTGACACCACTTTACCGTCGCACAACTGTTTCCCTCCATGAGAATGAGAACCGTTCCGTTCCTCTTGCTTTTCGTTATTTCCCTCGCTGCCTGCAAATCGGTCCATACGGTCCAGGCGCCGGCCTCGGCTCCGCACGTAAGCGGCGCGCGCATGTTGGGAATGACCCTCGTCGATCCCACCGCTGAACTGTTGACGAAGCATCAGCTTTCAAAGCAGCATCCGGGACCGATCATCATCGCTGTGGACAGCCCCGCGTTCTTTCCTTCCAACCAGGCGCCCCATGCCGGTTGCTCCATCTGGATCGTCGAAGCCGTTGCCTATGGAATGATCCCCACCGACGAAGCGCGTCAAAAAGGCCACCCGTCGCGCTTCCCGCGCACCGTGCAGGAGATGGCGGCGGCGCTGGTCGATTGCAGCCTTTCCCCGGCGGGATCGGAGAAAATTTGGACCGAATCGCGCGAGCGCCAAAGGCAGGAGGCCAACGCAGCCACGGACGTGACTGAAAAAGCGAGACTCACACAATTGGCCAATCAGCCCATGCCCGCGAACGAACGCGGCAAATATATGTGCCGGATCGTTTACAACTATCCCGCTGGAAAGGGAACCATGACCACCTACGTCCACTTTTCGGAAAGCGACATGAAAAGCATCCGCGCGCTCGCCAAAAAATGATCCTGATCCCCTCAAAAATCGGCCCCCTGTTTGAAAACTAGCGGCCAAGGAACAGCGAAGGGGGCGCCGTTAAACCACTCACCACCGTTAAATCAAAGGCAGATCGTTTTGCCACAAAGGCAACGATATCGTTGGCTGACGAGGACGCTCGCCCTTTTGGGATTTAATGGCGTTCGCGATAAGAGCCCGCGTGTTCGCGGGGGCGGTCTGCGAAGGCGAGAATTGTGCCATCGGGGGCTATTTCGACCCAGCCGTGGCCCTGGGCGTGTTTGCGCGGATTGTGCGAGACGTCGACATGCCAGCGGCTTTCCCAGAAGGCGACGCGATCAACGCGGACGTTGCGCCAGCCGTGGCGGTACGCTTCGGTGCGCGCAATTTCGGCGGCTTCATTTTCGGTGAGGCGGGGCACGACCGGCCCGCGGGGGAATTGCGGCACAACGACGACTCCGGGGGCGGGAGCGGGAACGATGACCCGGGGCGGCTCGGGATTCTCGTAGCGCGCGTGGTGATGAGAAGCGCAACCGGCCACGCCGAGCGCCAAAAGCAATGCCAGCAAGTTCCTTTTCATAGTGAAACATAAGTCGCGCGGCGCAGGCGGCGAGCGCTCACGGGCCTGATTTGAGCTTCGGGCGAGCGCTGAAAGCGGGAATTATTCAATTGAAGCGCCGCGCGCAATTGGTTTTGGTAGGCGGATGTTGCAGAAGGTTCAGAAAGCGCGCGCCGGGAGAGCAGGGGGGCACTATGCGATCGTGGCGGCGCGTTATAATTCGCGATACACCGACGCGCTGGTGCGCTTCGCGAAGGGGGAATTGAAGGAGGCCGCGAGCGTTCGGGTCATTCGCGTGCCGGGATCGTTTGAAATTCCGGTGGTGGCAGGAAAATTGGCGCGATCCGGCGCGGTGGATGCGGTGATTTGTTTTGGGGCCGTTTTGCGCGGGGCCACCACGCATGCGGATCATATCGTGATCGGCGTGACGAGTGCGCTGGCAAAATTGCAGCTCGATTCAGGCATCCCAATTATTCATGGGGTGTTGATGTTTGAAAACGAGGAACAGGCTGTGGAACGCTGTTTGCGGCGGGAAACCAATCGGGGCATCGAGGCGGCGCGGACGGCGCGGGAAATGGTGGCTGTTTGCCGGAAGTTGGATAAGATAGCGAGTATATGACCCTTGGCCCGCGCCGAATCGACCACGCATTCACCCTGATCGAATTGTTGGTGGTGATTGCGATCATCGCAATTTTGGCGGGAATGCTGTTGCCAGCATTGAGCCGCGCGAAGGCGAAAGGATTGCAGGCCAAATGCACCAGCAATGAAAAGCAAATCGGCATTGCCTTGCATATGTACACGGAAGATTCGCTGGATATGTATCCGATTCATTCCGGCTGGGCGAATGTCGGGGGCAAAACAGGCACGAACGATGACGGCAACTCGTGGGATTACGGCGGCAAAACCAGTGAAACAAATCGTCCGTTGTATCAATACACTGGCCGCGTTACGGAGGTTTTTCGATGCCCGGCCGATCACGGCGACTCGTTGAACACACAGGTCAAAACGTGCTGGGATGGCTGGGGCAATAGTTATTTGATCGAGTGGAAAGCGGATGCGTTTCGGATCGCCAAGGTGACAGCGGACTCGAATGTTCCGATGAGTGATCCCACCGGCTGGGGCAAACCGGCAAAGGTCAGCGATTTCGCCAAAAGCCCGGTCAACAAGGTTTTATTGGGCGACTGGCCGTGGCACGCGAATCGATCCACGCTCGACCGGCAAACCTTTTGGCACAATTACAAAGGCAAACGTTACGAGAATATGCTTTTCGCCGACGGGCACGTGGAATTCGTGCATTTTCCGAAGGAGATGGACGGTTGGGGCGGCGACCAGCCCGATCCGAAGAACAAATGGTGGTGAGTTTAAAACGATGAAACGCAGACAATTTTTTCGCGGGGCGGCGCTGGCGGCAATGGCGGCGACGGGGCTGCCGGAATGGTTTTTGGAGAATGCGCGCGCGGCGGAAACACCGGCGGACAAAGACAGGGACATCGCGATTGCGCTGATCGGTTGCGGCGGGATGGGCAGTTGGGATTTGAAGGAGGCGTCCAAACTCGGGCGCGTGGTGGCGGTTTGCGACGTGGATGAAACGCACGCGGCGCAAGCGGCCAAGGACCATCCGGGCGCGAAGATTTACAGCGACTTTCGAAGATTGCTGGATCAAAAAGAGATTCACGCGGTGTTGAATTGCACGCCGGATCACTGGCATACATTGATCAATCTGTACGCGTGTAAATCGGGCAAAGATATTTTCAGCCAGAAACCGCTCACGCTGACGATCGACGAAGGGAAGCGAGTGGTGGAGGCGGTGAAGAAGGCGAACGTCGTTTTTCAAACGGGCAGCCAGCAGCGCAGCGATGCGAAGTTTCGGCTGGCGTGTGAATTGGTGCGCAATGGCCGCCTCGGCAAGTTGAAGGAAGTAATTGTCAATTTGCCATCCGGCCCGCGGGAAGGACCCTTTGCGGCGTCGCCTGTGCCGGCGGGGTTGAACTGGGATCTTTGGCAGGGACAGACGCCGGCCGTTCCCTACCTGCAGCAGAAATGCCATGGGACGTTTCGATATTGGTGGGAATATTCAGGCGGGACGATGACGGACTGGGGCGCGCATCATAACGACATTGCTCTTTGGGGAATGGGCATGGATCGCAGCGGTCCGGTCAGTGTCGAAGCGAAGCCGCGCGTGCAAATGATTCCGGGCGGCTACACCGCGTTCAGCGAGTACGAAGTTCATTTTACTTATGCCAATGGCGTGAAACAAACCACGCAGAGCACGAACCTGAACGGGCCCGACGGGAGCGAAAAGGGCAAGGCGGGATCGGGGCAATTTCCGCATGGCGTGCAGTTCATCGGCTCCGACGGCTGGATTTTTGTGACGCGCGGCAATATCGAAGCGAGTCATCCGGAACTACTGAGCAAACCGCTGGATTCGAGCGCGGTAAAACTTTACGCCAGCAGCGATCATAAAAAGAATTGGTTTGATTGCATTCGTTCGCGCAAGGAAACGATTTGCCCGGCGGAAATCGGCCATCGTTCGGTGTCGGCTTGTCATCTTGGAGTGATCGCCGCGCGCACCGGCCGGAAGTTGCAATGGGATCCGGCCAAGGAGGATTTCGTCGGCGATACCGAGGCGAGCCGAATGCTGGTGCGTGAAATGCGCAAGCCCTACGATTACAGCATGGTGGCGTAAGCGTTCGCGAATTCGCCACCATTAATTTGAATTCCGGAGCGGATCGTGTAGAATACGGCGTCTGTCGCCCACTATGGAAGATGCCCTAGTCTCCGGGCTCGATTCGTTGAGCCCTCCAGACAGCCACTATGTCAATGCGGCATGCGGTTGGCTTGAGCTGGAAAATATTACAGAAGCTTTCCTGGAACTGGATCGTATTACGCCTCCAGCCCAGGCGCACCCTGACGTCCTGACGTTGCGTTGGGAGCTTCTAGCCCACATGAAGCGATGGTCCGACGCTTTGGAAGTCTCGCACGCGCTCGTGCAGATCGCGCCCGATCGCGCGGATTCATGGATCAAGCAATCCTACGCGTTGCATGAGTTGCAACGCACGCAGGAAGCATGGGACTCGCTCATTTCGATTTCGGAGCATTTTCCGAAGATTAGCACCATCCCATATAATCTGGCGTGTTACGCGTGCCGCCTGGAGCAGATGCAAGCGGCGCTGGGCTGGTTGCGCCGCGCCATGAAAATCGGCGGCAAGGAATCGATTCGCAAGATGGCCTTGCAGGATGCGGATTTGAAGCCGCTTTGGTTGCAGATCAAGAAGATTTCCACGCGCGGGGCGTGAAGGAAATCGGTTTGGAGTTCAACCTTTAGGTTGCGGGACGTTCGACTGGCCGGACGCCTGAAAAGTTTTCAACGCCTGTGTCATTTCAATGTTTCGCAGGCTGAAGCCTGGACTCCGAACTTACGCTCCGATTTTTACGCCGGCGCGGTCGGTCATGGGGTTGGGGGCGTGGAGTTGGCGTTCGAGAGCGGCGCGCAAATCGTCAATGCGCACGGGCTTGGCGATGTAGTCATCCATGCCCGCGGCGAGGCATTTTTCGCGGTCGCCCTGCATGGCGTCGGCAGTCATGGCGATGATCGGCAAACGATGGTCGGGCGGGCGCAAGGCCTCGCCCTCGCGGATTCTGCGCGTCGCTTCCCAGCCATCCATCTCGGGCATCTGGCAATCCATCAGCACGATCGAATAGGGGATGCGGGCGAGCGCTTCGAGCGCTTCGAGGCCGTTGCCAACGAGGTCCGCGGTGTAACCGAGCTTGCGCAATTGTTGCAACGCGACCTTTTGATTCACGACGTTGTCTTCGACGACGAGGATGCGCACTCCGGTGTGATCCAGCGGCGGCGGAACAAAGACCGGAGCGTGTTTTGGTTTCGGCTTCGGCGGATTGACCGAAAGAACGTTCACCAGGCAATCGAACAAATCGGATTGGCGAACCGGCTTGATCAACGAAGCGGCCACGCCGGTTTCCAGCATTTCCTGCGGCGTCAATTTTTGGCCAAGGGAGGTGAGCACAACCAGTCGTGTCGAAGCGAGATCGGCGTCGGCTTTGATTGCTTTGGCGAGGGTCAAGCCATCCATGAAGGGCATCTGGAAATCGAGGATCGCGAAATCATAGGGATCGCCGAGAGCGGCTTCGCGCCGCAGAATTTCGAGCGCCTCGGGCCCCGAGGCGACGCAGCCATTGCGCATGCCCCAGGAAATGATTTGGTGATGAACGATTTTGCGATTGGTGGCGTTGTCATCGACCACGAGCAGGCGCAGGCCAGTTAAATCGCGTTCGGCGTCGAGCGAAGATTTGGCAGCGCCGACTTGTTTTTCCAGGCGCGCGGTAAACCAGAAGGTCGAACCTTTGCCCGGTTCGCTGCTGACACCGATTTCGCCGCCCATCATTTTCACGAGTTGGCGCGCGATGGCCAGGCCGAGACCGGTGCCACCGTAGCGACGCGTGGTGGAACTGTCGGCCTGGGTGAAGGCTTCGAATAATTTGGCCTGGGCCTCGGGGGCGATGCCGATGCCGGTGTCATTGACTTCGATGCGCAGGAGCGCGCTGCTTTCGGTTTCTTCGATCGAGGTGACGTTGACAACCACTTCACCCTCGTTGGTGAACTTGATGGCGTTGCCGACAAGATTCAACAACACCTGGCGGAAGCGTCCGGGATCGCCGCGCAGGCGCGTGGCGACGCCATGATGCACGAGGGAGGCGAGCTCGATTTTCTTTTGGCGGCCGCGTTCGGCCATGAATTCGACGGTGTCTTCGACCACGTCACGCACATCGAGATCGACTGTTTCGAAAATCAGTTTGCCGGCTTCGACCTTCGAGAAATCGAGAATGTCGTTGATGATGGTCAGCAATGATTCGGCGCTGTTGCGGACGGTTTCGGCAAAGTCATACTGCTCTTCGCTGAGTTCCGTTTCGATGAGCAGATTGCTCATGCCGATGATGCCGTTCATGGGCGTGCGGATTTCGTGGCTCATCGTGGCCAGGAATTCGCTCTTGGCGCGATTGGCCTGCTCAGCGCCTTCCTTGGCGTGCAGCAATTCCATCTCGATTTGTTTGAGATGCGAAACGTCGCGCAGGGCGCCGATCATGCGCCGGGCCGCGCCGTCTTCGCGAACCATGAAGGCGTCGTTCCAGACGTAGGCGAAGGAGCCGTCCGCTTTCATCAAACGATATTCCACGCGCCAGGAGGTTTCGGTTCCTTTGACGAAGGCGCGAAATTGTTCTTCGACGCGGGCGCGATCCTCGGCATGAATGTGTCCAAGCCAGGCGGCTTCAGCGGAGCCTGCTTCGCCGGCGGGATATCCGAAGGCTTTTTCGAAATTCTCGCTGCACCAGATTCGATCCCAGATTGGATCCCAATCGTAGATGGCGTCGTTGGTGGCGCGCGCGGCCAAATGGAAGCGTTCTTCGCTGCGGCGCAACTGTTGATTGGCCTCGATGCGATCGAATGCACCGGCCAATTGATCGGCCAGGGATTGCAGCAACGGCAGCGACTCCGTTGGGTACGCGCCTTCCTGAATGCGCAGGGCGATAAAGCCAGTCACGGCGTTTCCATCGCGCAAGGGCGCGGCCAAAATCGCAGCCCCGGAAAGTAGTCGTGCGCCGCTCGCTAAATCTTCCAGGCGGACCAGTTCATTTATACGGGAAGAGTCACCGCCAAGTTTCAGCACTGCAGACACGGCGCCGTCCGCGGTTCCGCGCACGCCGATGATCAACTCATGCCAGCCGAGCAATTCGCGAGCAGCTTCCGCAGTCGCGGAAGAGGCATCGCGCAATGTTTCCGACGCGCTTAGCCGGACCACCAGCGCGCTCAGAGAGGCCTCGCGGTCCAATTGCTTACGGAGTTGGGTGGTCTGGGCCACGACGCGGTTGCGCAGCGTGTTCGCCCAAAGCGTGGCGCCCCCGGCGACCAGCAGCAAGGCCAGGGCGATCCACAATGAATGCCGAAGAGTCCACCATGGGGCTTGTTGGAGAACGTGAATGTCGGCGGCGTCGCGAAGTAAAAGTTGGAAGCCGCTCGGGGTGGCGCGGTCGTCGGTTTCTACATGGCAGACGCCGGTGACGCGCACCAGACTGCCAGCGCGCGCGTGAAGGGGCGCATGTCCGCCGGCCTTGGGCAAAAGGGCGCGGAAAATCATGTTGCTCGACTGGAGAACCAAACGTTGTCCCCCGGGGGCGGCGGTCACGTCGAGAAGCGTGGCGTCAATGGAAACCAGCTTGAAATTGAAAATTTGGTCCGTCGCGTCCGCGCTGGCGGCTTTGGCTGGATCCATGGGGAGCGCGTCCACTGGCGAAACCGCCTTGCCGACCGGGCGATAGATCGCATCTTCGATGGTGGGAGTAAATTGGCCGAGCGAAGGAAAACCAACGATCTCCACTTCGTCTCCGGCGCGGATGGGGTCTCCCAGAGTGGTTCGCGCGATCACGCCGCTGGTGGCGTCCTGCACGTAGATTGCTTCACCGGGCAAATTGAGGGTGACGACGCCTTTGATGTGGACGCGATGCCCGACTTCGATGTCGGGAGAAAATCGGCCGAGTTCCTGGATCGGTGTGATGGCGAGTTGAAATGGATTCGCGGCGCCCTTGCCGAGCGTCTGCATTCCTTCGGGATGAAAATAGATACGGATGCCGCGGAGCTGGCCGCGTTGGTTGAAGATCGTTCCGCAGGCCCCGCGCACCGACACCAGGCAATCGATCAATTCCTCGGGCGGATTGTTTTCGAAGGCGGGGCAAATGGCGAGGAATCGGCCATTGCTGGTGGAGAGATCGAAGTCATAGTGGTCGTGTTGCCAGGTGATCTTGCGCACGATCCCGGTCAATTGGACAAATTGGCTGTCTTCCTGGCCTTCCATTAAATGTTCGAGCGAGGCGATTTTAGGGCGGGGCAATTCGCCTTTGCGTTTCACTCGAATGACTGGATCGTCCACGATCGGAGCGAAATCCCCAGGGCCCGTCACGCCGGTGACTTCCACCAGATCGCCGAAGCCGGGCTCGTCCGGATCGCGCGCTTCGGGCATTTTCACGCCGATAAAAATTCCACCCGTGGCGTCTTGAATAAAACAATGCCAGCGCGGTCCCCAATAAGTGACCACGCCGCTGAGGCGCACCGGCAATTTCAAGAGAGCCTGCTCGCGGCTGAGATTGCGAACCTCCGCGACGGTGCGAAACGGCCGGCTGGTGTCGATTGGCTGCGTTTCCACCTCGGCGGTGAGAGGAGTTTCGGTATGGCTGGCCCGCTTCAACAAAGCATAGACGGCTTGGTTCAGCTTACGGTGTTCGGTCTTGTCCCACTTCCCCGTTGCTTCCACGCGATCGCCAACAAAGACCGACGCGCCCGCGTGGGTCAGTTCGACAAAGATTTCGCCACGATCCGTCCGCAAACGGAGGCTTTGGCCGGGCTTAACCTCGACCACTTCCCCTTGCACGCGAGGCGTATCGGATGGCGGCGCGGTTGGGCCAACGGAAGATGCCGCCCAGGCGAAATTCGCCAAAAGCAGCGTCGCTAAACAAACGGTGACTCGTATTTTCCCGCAAGCCGCCAAACTCCCCGTTAGAGCGCGGTTTTTCACAAATTCGTCATGGTTCACAGCCTGCCTCTTTTGCGTATGCAAACAGGCGTCACTCCTCCTATCGGCAGATCGCGGAAAAAGAAAAGGTGCGCGCCTGGTTATTTTCTCGGCGCGCAGGGGACTGCGCGCCCTACCGCGGACCAGAACTTTCGAGGTGGTAGGGCGCGCAATCCTTTGCGCGCCGCCGCAAGGCCACGATCACGAAAATAAAAAGGCCAGTCTCCCACAGACTGGCCTTACCAACTGGTTTTTTACCGAAAATTACGCTTCGCGCCACTGGATGGCGTGCTGCACCAGTTCCGTCGCGTTCTTCAAGTTGAGCTTCTCCTTGATGTGCGCGCGATGGGATTCAATCGTCTTGATGCTCAAGTGCAGTTCTTCGGCAATCTGCCGAGTGCCGTGGCCCTGGCCGATCAGGCCGAAGACTTCCAGTTCGCGATCGCTCAAATCTTCGATGGGCGAGCCGGTGCGCGCGGTGCGTCCGCCGACGAGCTGATGCATCATCTTTTTCTCCATGCGTTCGCTGAGATAAATTTCCCCCGCAAGCACCTGACGGATGGCGGTCAACACCTTCTCGGTGGCTTCCTGCTTCATGATGTAACCACCCGCGCCGGCGCGCAGGGCGCGAACCGCGTAGAGGGCTTCGTCATGCATCGAGAGCACGAGGACCAGCATTTTTGGGAAGCGCACTTTAATGTTCTTCAGCAATTCGATGCCGTTGCTTCCCTTGAGTGAAATGTCCGCGACCACGAGGTCGGGCTTCAGTTTCTCGATGGCATCGAGCGCGCGGTGCACGTCTTCGGCGGTGCCGGCGACGTTCAGGTCTTTTTCCTGGTTGATCATTTCCGCGAGGCCCTGGCGGACGATCGGATGATCGTCAACGAGGAGGATGCGGCTTTTTCCCTTTTTCTGGGAGGCGGATTGAGCGGAGGCTACCATATTATCCTTTTTTGAGCTGGTTTCGATCAGTGTATTCACATTCTTCCTAAATTCGTTGTTAACCTAAAATCGCGCGGACCCGCCGCACCATGCGCCAGCCCTTCCAGATGAGGACAGGGATACGTAAAAGGCGCTTTTTGGGCAATTTCAAAGCCACGAGTCCAACGCCCGCCCATAGCCAGGGCGACCGCAATGTGCTGGCCGCGCGGCTGCAGGCCGCGGCGGGCTTGTCGAAGCCGCGCCAGGCCTCCGCCAACAAGGCGCGCTGGGCGGCAGCCTCGGCTACGAGGATGTCCCGGCGCGTCTGGATGGCAATGAGTGAGGCGGTCATTTGGGCGTGAGTTGAGCTTCGTCTTTGGCCAATTCTTCGGTCGTGATCTGAAACAGTTTGGGCCGCGAATGCAATTTGCCGCGGAAAGCTATCACGGCCCAGGCGCCCACAGCCAGATAGAGCCCGGCGAATCCGCCGAGCACTGCGACGGGATGCGATTCCCAAAAAAGCGCCACGACGAAAAGTGTCAGCATGACCAGGCCCATGCAGACGCAGAACAATCCAGCCACCGCCAGCAACAGCAGGTTCTGCATCCATTCGCGCTGCTCTTCCAATTCGGTGGAAATGATTTCCAGGCGGGTGCGGATGAGTTTCGCCGTGGTTGCAACGGTCGTGCGAATCGAATCCATCACGCCCAAGGTGGGACGGCCATCCAGAGCGGCTCGAGGGACGGTGCGGTTGGCGGCGGCGATGGGCATGAGTCAATTAGCGGCGGCGAATGAGAAGACCCGCGACCAAACCGACCGCGGCGGCAATGCCGATGGCTTGCCAGGGTTTGTCCTTCACGAATTTGTCAGCGCTTTCGGCGGCTTCGCGGGTGCATTGCAGCGCCTGCTTTTGCAATTCAACCAATTGCTCCTTGCCTTGCTCGAAGGCATCCTGCACGCGATCGCGAGCTGATTCGAATTGATCGACCGTGGCGTCGAAACCGTCTTCGGTGTTTTGGCGAATATCTTCTGCGTTCATGGCTTTAAGCGTCTGTTCTGAATCTCTCTGATTCGAATTCGAGCCGGGCCGCCGGATGCCCCCCAGCATGCCAGCCGCCCGCTCGATTTACTTTCTCATCCCTCTATGAGATTCGATTGTCCCGAAAATTATTGGATTCGGCTGTTTTTAAATGTTTGGGCCCGAGTGGTTTTTCGCTGTTTTCCCGGACCCACCTGACCGCCGCAATCACTATGGACGACAGGTTATTCCTGACCCCTATCGGGGTCCATCGGTGCTTTGCCTGTTTTTGGGAGAGCATAGGGGCCTCAAGAAAACTTAGGGGAAAACCGGATGCCTATCAGGGGTGTATCTCCAAGAGAGGGCTCAACCCCCAATTGTCTCGGAATTTTGAGGTTAAAAGGCATCAGGGACATTGGGGGGCCACGCGAAAAACCCCCAGTTTATCCATTTTCATTGGCCACACTTTTTCGGAAAGCTTCAGTAAAAATGCCCATAGGGCCGAACGGATAGTTGGAAGCCTGTTTGGCTCTGTCGGTGGGGTTTACAGTTTTGGGCTCCTTGGGCTATTGATGTTTTCATTATCTTCCTTGGCCGGTGAGACTTACAAGCTTCGGTGCGCTTAATGCTGGCAGTAAAAACGGTCGCTGAACGGGTCGTTGGGAAAAAATGCTCTAAAAATTATGAAAAAAACGCGTCGATGGGCTTTGAGTTTCGTTTTGTTTTCCCTGGCGATAATCCCGGCAAAGGCTTTGGCTCCGGTTGATATGGAGCTGATCTGCCAGCAGGATGTGACGATTTGCGCGGATCAACCTCATCAACAGACTTTTACCGTTACAGCCACTGGCCGGCCGCCGGATAGCAGTGGAAATTTCGTCTTTATTTGGACGAATCCGCTGGGCGTCAAAACTACCAAAAACGTGGCCGTCACTCCCGCGGGGACCGCCTGGACGGCCGTTGGATCGCTGACGGATTCGACGCCGGGCTCATACAGTGTGGAGGTTCGGAATGGCGCGTTTGGCGTCAACGTTCCTCCTCCAAACCGGACATCCGCCTCCTGCTCGTTTCAATATACCATCATGCCGTCGCCGACGTTGAACTTGAATTCATCTCAAAATTTTTGTTCTGCCGAGATGCCCGCGACGGTGACGCTGGGAACGGTGACTCCTGCGGATGCGTCGGTGACCTGGATGGCGACGGCTGGTTCGACCACGATCAGCGGCAACGGTACAACCGCAATCACGGTTCCGGCGCCGACCACACTCGGTTTAACGCATTATACGGTGACCGCGACGATCGTCACGGGCGCTAAAGTGTGTTCCGTTACTGGGACCGCTGATGTGACGGTCAATCCGACGCCGACTTTGAACCTGACGGCACAGGTGTATTGCCAGGGCTCGGTTCCGGCGAATGTGATCATCGGGAACGTTAGCGCTGGCGCGAGCTGGACCGTCATGGTGGGTTCCAGCGTGATCGCCTCCGGTTCTTCGACCGATGTCGTCGTTCCTGGACCGAAGGCGATTGGCACAACCCACTTCACGGTGATCGCGACTTTGGGCGGATGCTCGATCCAGAAGGAAATTGATGTGACCGTGACTGCGTGCACGCCTCAATTGAAACTGGTGAAGTCGGCGGATAAGAGCTTCGTGCTGCCGGGAGGAGTGGTGGTTTATACCTATGTGGTCACGAACATCGGCGAAGTCGTCCTCGATAGCGTCACGGTCGTCGATGACAACGGAACACCGGGCGATCCGTCCGATGACGTAGCGGTTGGATATATCAGCAGCCTGGCGCCGGGAGCGTCGCAGACATTCACGATGTCCACCACGCTGCCGCAGGAAATGTGCATGGTTATCAATGGACAGAACCTGGCGGTGGGCACGCTTTACATCACGGACCTGGGCGATTCGATCCAGGTCAAGTATGTGCAGAAGACGGTGAACGATAATCGTTACGGCACGGGCGCCACCGTGGCGGCGGGCTGGAATCGCTCTCACTCGTTCAATGATCTTTTGGGCAGCGACAAAGCGGAGTTTCGCTTCACGGATGGAAATGGAAATGTCGTGCTGGATTTCTTCGTGGATTACATAACTTCCTCGAGCGCGTTCCCGTCGGGCTACGGTTCGCTGGGAGTATCCGGCGGGGATGGCTCGTGGGTGTCCGGGACTCGCGCGTATCTTTTGGGGGCGACGACTTCGCTGAGCGACACCTTGAACACAGCCACATTTAAGACTGGCTACACGGTCAATTCGCCGCCGGAAACGGCGCCGGCCTCTGGAATTTCCGTTCCGGCGGGATGGGACTACGACAACAGTTACACCGTCGTCGTCAGCAAAGCGGCCTTCGGAACGAGCGGGTTTGGCGGAGTCAGCATTCCCGCGATACATGATTCACCGCCTAAGGTGGGCGCGAATCTGGTGACGCCCTCGCCGTGCGATTCGTGCATCGTCAATGTGGCGGTCGCCACCGGCAGTTACGGAACGGAAACGGTGACCGCTTCCGATACGGCGCAAGTGTGCATTGGCACGCCGCCGCCGCCAAAATTGAACATCGTGAAAACGGCGGACCGGCCCACCATTCCCGTGGACGGAGGTGACGTGACCTACACTTATGTGGTGCAAAATATCGGCGGCCAAACCATCACTGACATAACGGTGGTGGACGACAACGGGACGCCGGATGATTCATCCGATGATGTGGTGGTTGGAACGATCGCGAGTTTGGATCCGCTTCAGTCTGTGACGCTGACCAAGACATTTTTCGTGGCTCCTTTGACGGCGCCGGTTTCGATGTGCATGAACATTAACGGCGTCAGCACAACGGTGGGACGTTTGTATATCACGGACCTGGGCGATCGCGTGCAGGTGAAGTACGTCCAGGTGGGTGTCAATGATAACCGCTACGGGACCGGAGCGACGGCGGCGACCGGATGGTCCAGGGCGCAGTCCTTCAACAATCTGCTGGGCAGCGATAAAGCGGAGTTTCGATTCAGCGACGCGAATGGCGCGGTCGTTCTCGATTTCTTTGTGGATTACATCAGTTCGTCGAGCTCATTCCCTTCTGGATATGGGTCCCTGGGTATAACCGGTGGCGACGGCTCATGGGTGAGCGGCAACAAGGCGTATTTGCTTTCTGCCACCACGTCCTTGAGCGACAGTTTGAACACTGCGGCGTTCAAGAGCGGATTCAATGTGAATTCGCCTCCGGAAACGGCTCCGCTCTCGGGCGTTTCTGTTCCGCCGGGTTGGGATTATGACAATTCCTACACGGTGGTGGTGAGCAAAGCGGCTTTCGGCGCGGCCGGTTTTGGCGGGGTGTCCATTCCTGCCGTCCACGATTCTCCTCCGAAGATCGGTTCATCCAATTTGGTCACACCTTCGCCTTGCGATCTATGCGTGGTGAATGTCGTCGTGGCGAGTGGCAGAGCTGGAACGATCACGGTAACGGCGCAGGATACCGCGCAGGTTTGTGTCGAATCGGACGTGCCGCATTGTCCGTCCACCAGCAGTTCGATTGGATCGGGCTTTAACGCAACCTCGATCAGCGCGGCCAATTATCTTTGGTTCACTGCGAATTTTTCGGCGAAGGGCATCCCGGCAACGGGCGCGACGCTGACGTTCAAGAATTCGCAAATCACGATCAACTCCTCGAAGGGAGTCTTCACTTACGCGACACCGGACGGCAAAATTACCTTCAGCCCGAGCGCTACTTGCGCATCGACCACCTTCGATGGAACGCAATGGGTGACGACCGTGCCGCTGGCCGGCAGCGACGAAATTTTGCTGTCCGCGCTTGGCATCAAGGCGCCCGCGGATGTGAAGTCGGCGAAGGTCACATGGACGGCGGACTTTAGTTCGGATGTCGCGGGGCTGACGATGAGTTGGAAGTGGAGCGCCGCTGTTTACACGACGGATATGACGGCGCCGAATTATAATTCGCTCGGCGTGAAACCAACGCACGCCTCGGCGTGCGGTTACGCGAACTCCGACCACGCCGGCACGCCCGAAGTCGTGAAGAAATCGGTCGTGGGCGGGGCGCGCGGGGGCGGCGGTTCGAACTTCACCGGTTCCTGGAGCAGCACCGCCAAGCCTGTGCTCTGCCAATAAACGGCGCGGACGCGCGATTCGCGGTGTCCCAATCGCGAAACACTTGATCCCGGAACCGCCACGGTGCGGTCCGGGATTTTGTGTATTTAGGCGGAAATTTTTGCTGGCATGCTGATTGCATGGAGCAAAATGAATGAACGACCTGCGATTTGCGTTTCGGCAGCTGGCCCGAAAACCTGGGTTTACGATCATGGTCGTTTTGACGCTGGGGCTGGGCATCGGCGCGACGACGGCGATTTTTAGTGTGGTCAATGCGGCGCTGCTTCGTCCGCTGCCGTTTAAGAATCCGGGGCAGTTGGTTCGCCTCTACACGGAATTCCCGAAATTCGCGAATGGGGGATTGCGCCGTTTTGCGTTTTCGCCGCCGGAGCTTTTCGATTTTCGGCGCGACACGAAATCGTGGGAAACGGTGGATGGCTATTTCACCTCGGGCGTGAATTTATCCAGTGAAGCCGAACCGGTGCGCGCCACCGCCTGTTTGATGACGGGCACATTATTGGAGACGCTCGGTGTCGCGCCACAAGCGGGACGATTGTTGATGACTTCCGACGACGCGCCCGGCGCCGCGCGAGCCGCGGTCATTTCCGATTCTTTATGGCGGCGGGTCTTCGCGGCAAGCGCCTCAATTGTCGGACGCGAAATCATGATCGAAGGTGAGAAAGTCACTGTCGTCGGAATTATGCCAAAGGATTTTCGTTTTCCGCTCGAGAACCCTTCGCCGACAGATATATGGACGGCCGCCCGGCTCGATCCAGCGAGCACAGGCCGTGGCGAACATTATATCAATGTAATTGGCCGGCTGAAGCCAGGCGTGACGCTTCCCCAAGGTCAGGCGGAAATCTTCGCCATGATAAAGCGGGCGCGCGAAATTTCGGAGCCGAACAGCCACAATTTTGACGAGGAATTTCATCCAATCGTCAGTTATGGCCTGCACGATGAAATTGTGCGCACGGTTCGGCCCGCTTTGCAGATGCTGTTCGGCGCCGTTTGTTTCGTGCTGTTGATCGCATGCGTCAACGTCGGGAATCTTTTGCTCGCGCGGGCCGAACATCGCCAGCGCGAAATCGCCATTCGCAGCGCGATTGGCGCCGGCTTTTGGCGTCTCGTTCGCCAGTTCATTACGGAAGGAATTGCCCTCTCGCTACTGGGCGCGGCGCTGGGAATTTTTCTTTCCTACCACGGTTTGGAATTTGCGAAGTCCGCCGCGGACGGCAATTTGCCGCGCGCTTCGGAAATCGGCATCGACGGGAATGTTTGCCTGTTCACGGTGTTGCTCAGCATTTTGACGGGAACTATGTTTGGCCTCACGCCCATCGCGCATGTTTTGCGCGGCCGCGAATATCTCGCGCTGAAATCATCCGCGGCATCCAGCACCGGGACGTCGAGCGCGCATCGCTTTCAACAGGGGTTGGTCGTCACGGAGATGGCGCTGGCATTGATGTTACTCGTCGGCGCCGGTTTGATGCTGCGCGCGTTCTGGATGCTGCAACGCGTCGATGTCGGCTTCGATTCGCACAATGTGATCACCGCGCAGGTTTCGCTGCCGCGCAATCTTTCCAACGAAGACGCCGTGAAGTTGTGGGTGCGCCTGGACGAGCGGTTGCAGGCGCTGCCGGGCGTGGACAACGTCGGTCTGTCAACGGCGCTGCCGCCGATTTACGATCCCAATTTTAGCGACACTGAAATCGAAGGCTATGAGTATAAGGCGGGCGCCCGTCCGCAAAACGTGGATTATTTCCAAGTGGTTTCGCCCGGATTTTTCAGCGCCTTACGAATGCGACTGATCGATGGCCGTTTCTTTGAGGATCGTGATGGGCCCGAAACGCCCGACGTGTGCGTAGTGAACCAAACGATGGCGCGCGCCTTTTGGGGAAATAAAAATGCCATCGGCAGGCGCATCCGCCCGGGCAATGACGGGCCCTGGTGCACCATCGTGGGAATTATTGAAGACGCCAAAAATGCGGGCCTGGACCGTCCGCCCGGCACGGAAGTTTATCTGCCCTTCAATCAGCGGCAGGCTTTTCCCTGGCGGACGCGCGCGATTGTGGCCAGGTCACACGGCGATCTAAACGCTCTCGCCCTAACCATCCGCAAAGAAGTCGCGGCCATCGCTCCGGGTGTCCCAGTGACTCGCGTGCGCACGATGGACGAGGTGGTCGCCGAATCGCGCTCCCGGCCGCGCTTTCTCACGCAACTGCTCGCGGTTTTTTCGATCACAGCGCTGATCCTCGCGAGCGTCGGCATCTACGGCGTGATTTCCTATTCCGTGGCGCAGCGCACGCGGGAATTCGGCGTGCGCATGGCCCTGGGCGCCCGCGCGAGCGATGTTTTGCGGCTCGTTCTAAACCGTGGAATCTCGCTGACGTTGCTTGGGTTGTTAATCGGTCTTGCCGGCTCGATGGCGCTGACGCGTTTCCTCTCCACACTGCTCTTCGGAGTGACCGCGACCGATCCGCTGACGTTCGCAATCGTTCCGATGGTCCTCACCGCTGTCGCATTGTTCGCCAGCTACTTCCCAGCCCGTCGCGCAACCCGCGTTGATCCGTTGCAAGCTCTGCGCTACGAATAGGCGCGGGTGAAGAAAACGCCGCCGACCATTTATCTAATCGCAGGCTGCAACGGCGCGGGCAAAACCACATTCGCGATGGAGTTTTTGCCGAAGGAGGTCAAGTGTTTGCGCTTCCTGAATGCTGACGAAATCGCGCGCGGCTTGTCGCCTCTGGATCCGGCGAGTTCCGCCGTCAAGGCCGGACGCATCCTTTTGACTGAGTTCAAAGAATGCGTTCGAAAACAGGAAACATTTGCCATCGAAAGCACGCTGAGCGGTAAAACGTACGTGCGCCTGTTCGAAGAGGCGCGAAGAAGAGGTTTCGAAATTGAATTGCACTTTCTATGGTTAGACAGTCCCGAACAGGCAATCGAGCGCGTTCGAAAGCGTGTGCGCATGGGCGGGCACTTTGTTCCTGAAGGAGATGTTCGCCGCCGCTTTAGCCGAGGTATTCGCAATTTCATTTCCGAGTATTTAAACTTGGCCGCCCGATGGACGGTTTGGGATGGGCGGGTTTTGCCCGCGAAACCACTGGCATCCTCGCGAGAACATGATACATCTGAGGTAGCGCTCATTTTGAAGAATGAATACGAAGGTAAAAAAGGCTCCACAAACTAGCGAGGAGGACTTCGTCGTCCGCGCCCAGCGCGCGTTTCGCCGGGCTGCGGTGAAAGTTCGGACAGAATATCGGCGGCATGGAATAAAGCCGGCCGTTTGGAAAGCCGAGTAGGCTCGGCTCTACGGCTTCTCGGTCATCACTCGATAGAATCGAACCTGTCCGCTTTCCAGCGGAACGGTGTCCCGCAGCGTGATGGTTTGGTAGGCGCCGGGGACGTTCAGAATTTCCTGGAGAGGGCCCGCGTGCGTGCCGCCGGTGGAGGTGTAGGCGCTGGCCGGCGACCAGTTTGAGAGGTCGGTCGAGAAATCGATGCGTTGTTTTAATGCGGCCGCCGCGGTTTGGCGTTTGAAAGTGATGGTGGCGAATTTTGTGTTCGCAACGGTGTCCGAAGCGACGACCGGAACGTTGTTCGCTTTCCAATAGCGCAGCAGATCGCGCAGCGCTTCGGGCGGATTGGTCGCGGCGGGACGGCCGGCTTGATCGGCGCGATTCACGCCGTGGCAATTGGCGCAGGTTCGGATTTCTCCAGGCTGGAACGTGATCCAGTAGCGCTCGCGCACGACCGCTTCACCGGTGGGCGAAGTGGTTTGCCAGGTCATGGCGCGGCGCGCCGGCACGAGCGCAGCCATCGAACCATCGAGCGCGATTTTCACACTGCTTGACGGGGCGGACGGCGTTGTGATCGGAGCGTTATCCGTCAAAGGATCGTGCAATTTTTGAGCGAGGACGCGGCGGCCGGCGCGCGGTGTGCCGTTATTCAATCCGATTCCGCGCACCTGATCGGCCTGAAAAAGCTGCAGGTATTGGATGTCATAGACTTTACCGGAAGCGCCAAGCGTTTGCACGCCGCCGGGCACGCGCAAATTGAACGGTTGTTGCTGATCGCCCGCGTCGCGGCCAGTGACATCGCGGCTCACAATGAGCGCGAGATCGCGTTGGCGAAGATAATTTCGGAAGTTCTCGATATCGACGCCTTCCTCGCGAAAAATCTGCGCTTCGGGATTTTGCATATGCGCGACTGTCGGTGTCGGGCGCGGACGCGCGCGCACTTCCACCGGATCAAGCTCCCACATCTCGCCCGTATAAGTGACCGCTTCGTCAGGGGACCACCAGGAAAGGTTTGCTGTGATCCCGGGTGTAAGCGGAACGTCCGCTTCGTAATAACCGTTCACTTTTTTGAGAAGCTTGAGCCGGAAATCGTAACGCGATTTTGGCGAACCGCTGGCGCCAATATTTTTATCAGCGCGCGTTTCCGGCGTGTGGACCGCCACGAGCCGCCCATCGGAGAGGGGCAGCGGATTGCGATAAAGCCCGGTGTGCGTGGCGGGCGGCGGCGCTGTCTCGCTGCTCGCGCTGGAGGTGGCGCGAGGAGTGATATAACGCACTTGCATCAAATCGGGATTGATCGACGGCGCGCCCTCGATCGCCAATATCTGCCCCGCCGAATGCGTCGCGAATTCCGGCGCATCAATTCCGTAAAAAACTCCCGCTTCCGTCGGCGCCTCGCGCGGCTGCAGAAAATTGTTGAGTGTGTTGATGTTTGGTTTGTTCCCGAAGTAGTAAAGCTCGACGATGTTCGGATCGTCATTGAAGGCGGCGCTGCGATAGCTTCCGCCCAATTCGTGCCGTCCGACGTGGTTCAAAGTTTCCTCCTCGGTGCCATCCTGATTAAGTTGCCACGGGAAAAATTGGTTGAAGGTGTGCCGGTTGCTTGTGCCGACATCTTGCCGCGCCTCCGGAAAAACTTCCGTGCGGTCGTTCGCCATGATCGATGCCGAAGCCGTTTCGTCGCTGTAATTGAAGGTGCCGTACGTCGCGGCCACCTCCGGCGAGTCTGCTTGCTGATCGCGTTGCAAATGGTCCCAGCGGCTGAAGATGACCCGCCCAAAAGAATCGATGCTCGGCGAGAAAGCGCCCGACGGCGAATGGTTCATCATGAACAGGTCGCCCGTCGCCGGATTCAATGACCACAAGCCAGTCACGACGGCTGCTTCCTCGTATTCGTCCAATTGCGGATAAAGATGCCGCTGACCGTCGCGCGGACGATCGCTCGCGAAAATAATTCGGTCGTCTGAAGCGTAAATCGGCGCGACGTTGTTATAATTGGCGGGCTGATTCGCGACTTTCGTGATGACCGGCGTCTGCCCCGCGCCGAAATTCGCGATCTCGAAAATCTGCCAATAATAGGCCGCCACCTGGTAACGCGCGGACGGAGCGCCGATGACCATGCTGAAAACGGCTTTGTTGCCATCCCAATGCACGCAAGGTTCGCGCACCGCGATGCCGTTGCCATTTTGCGAACCATCCTTGCCGTAGCCTGCCGCGACCGTGAGGTTGCGCAAGGTCCCATCCTCGTAACGAATCCAAAGCGCACCGCCGCGCGGGGCGCTATCCATGTTGCCGCGATGATTCCCAAACAGCGCGCCGATCGTCGTGAAATCCGATGGCTGCGGTGTCTGCGTGACAAATAAAATCGGATGCGGCAGAACCGGTTCTGCCGCTCCGACTTTGAGCAACCCAGCGACCGCGAGCAAAAACCCAAGCATTTTCATAAGCAAAAGACAACTTGCCGACGGTTGTCTTAGCAGCTTGGCCGCCAACCTCAAAATTGCGAAAAACAGGCCGAAAGCGCGGATTATCGCCCGGGAAAATGTGACCTTCGCTTGTGCAACTCTGTCACGATTCAGGCCACTATTCTTCCGCGGCGCTGAGTTTCGCGAGGACGCTAAAATCTTCGAGCGTGGTGGTGTCGCCTTTGATTTCGCCGCCGGTGGCGATTTGCTTGAGGAGGCGGCGCATGATTTTTCCGGAGCGAGTTTTGGGCAAAGCTTCGGCGAAGCGAATGTCGTCAGGCTTGGCGACCGGACCAATTTCCTTGGCCACTTGCTGACGCAATTCGTCCCGCAACGCAGGGCCCGCTTTGATTCCCGTTTTGACGGTAACGAAGGCGACGAGCGCCTGGCCTTTCAAGTCGTCCGGACGGCCCACAACGGCGGCCTCAGCGACCGATGGATGGCTGACCAGGGCGCTCTCGACTTCGGCGGTGCCGATGCGATGCCCGGCGACGTTGAGGACGTCGTCGATGCGGCCCACGATCCAAAAATAGCCGTCTTTATCCTGGCGGCAGCCGTCGCCGGTGAAATAGCTGCCTTTGACCTCGGACCAATAAACTTGTTTGTAGCGTTCGTTATCGCCCCAGAGTCCGCGCAACATGCTTGGCCACGGTTTGCGGATGACGAGTTTTCCGCCCGAACCTTTCGGAACAGGATTGCCCTGGTCATCGACGACTTCAGGAACAATTCCGAAAAAGGGCAGGGTGGCGGTGCCGGGTTTGGTGGGCGTGGCGCCGGGGAGCGGGGTGATCATGATGCCGCCGGTTTCGGTTTGCCACCAGGTGTCGACGATGGGGCAGCGCTTGCCGCCGATCACTTCGCGATACCAAATCCAGGCCTCCGGATTGATCGGCTCACCCACGGTGCCCAGCAGCCGCAGCGAGGAAAGATCGTGTTTCTTCGGCCACTCGACTCCCCATTTCATGAAGGCGCGGATGGCCGTCGGCGCCGTGTAAAGAATCGTCACGCCATACTTGGCAATGATGCGCCAAAAGCGATCCGGCTCTGGAAAATTCGGCGCGCCTTCATACATGAAACTGGTCGCGCCATTGGCGAGCGGACCATAAACGACATAGCTGTGGCCGGTCACCCAGCCCACGTCCGCGGTGCACCAATAGACATCGTTGTCGTGCAGGTCGAAGACGTATTTGGTCGTGAGTTTCGCGCCCAGCAAATAACCGGCCGTCGTGTGCAGAATGCCCTTCGGCTTGCCGGTGGAACCGCTCGTGTAAAGAATGAAAAGCGGCGCTTCGCTGTCCATTTTTTCGGCGGGGCAATTCGCATCGACATATTCGAGTTCGCGATGCCACCAGACGTCCCGCCCTTCCTCGATATGAATGGGATTTTCGGCGCGGCGAAAAACGATGACTTTTTCAATGGTCTTCGCCAAAAGCTCGCCGTCGGCATTTTTGATCGCGAGGGCGTCATCGACATTTTTCTTGAGCGGAACGATGGCGCCGCGGCGAAACCCGCCATCGGACGTAATCACCATTTTGGCCTGGCAATCATTGATGCGATCCGCCACCGACTGCGCGCTGAAGCCGCCGAACACCACCGAGTGAATGGCGCCGATCCGCGCGCACGCGAGCATGGCCACCGCGGCTTCAGGAATCATTGGCAGATAAATAATGACGCGATCGCCTTTTTGAATGCCGTTGCGTTTGAGGACATTCGCGAACAAGCAAACTTCGCGATGAAGCTGACGGTAGGTGATGGTGCGCTCCTCGCCAGGTTTGCCGGGAGTGGCTGGTTCGCCTTCCCAAATAATGGCCGCCTTGTTCGCGGTCGCCGTGGCGAGATGTTTGTCCAGGCAATTGGCGCTGACGTTGAGCTGACCGCCGACAAACCACTTCGCGAACGGCTCGTTCCATTGCAGTGTTTTCTTGAAAGGGCGCGACCAGACCAATTCCTGCTGCGCGACTTTGCCCCAGAATTTTTCCGGGTCCTTGATCGAGGCGGCGTAAATCTTTTTGTATTGCGCGAGCGATTTGATGTGCGCGCGCCTGGAAAATTCTTTGCCCGGCTTGAAAACGCGCTTCTCGGTGGACATCGACGTGATGTTCGTGCCCGGGCTCGCCGGCGCGGCTTGTTTCTTCTTGCTCATAACGGAAAAATTCGCGGCCATCTTAGGTCGGGGTGGGCTTGAGTCAATCCGTTGTGGCGGAGCGAAATCGCGCCGCCTTAATTTTGCCTTAATGGAGTTTCTGAGACGCTGCCCGCATGAAACCAAGCCTCCTGTCGGTCAGCAAGGGCGCCGCCGCTTTGGTTTTTCTCATCGGAATGACTTCGCGGGGCGCGGACACAACCATTCACTCAACGCTCGCCATTCAAAACGCGGCGAGCGGTTCGTCGATCAAGGTCACGGATTCAGGAAATCATGCCTGGTCCATTCAAACCTCCAGCGACTTTGCGACCTGGAAGGAAGTCGAAAAAATCAAGGTGTATAACGGCTATTACGAGTGCGCGCAGAAAGCGCTTTTGCCGGGGAATGTTTTTTATCGCGCTTTGTTCGATGCCAATGGCGTCGAGAGCACGACTGTCAATGCGTTGCGTTTGCCGGCCATCGCCTACAATTATGCGAACCCGCTTCTGCCGCCCAACTTTTTGGTTCCGCCCATTGTCAATCAGGACAACACACCGCTAAACAATCCCGTCACCGACGCCGGCGCGACGCTGGGGCGCGCGCTCTTTTACGACAAACGCCTTTCCGTCAATCAAACCATCGCCTGCGCTTCCTGCCATCAACAGAACCGTGGCTTTTCGGATGGACGAAAGTTCAGTGTCGGTTTCGAGGGCGGCTTGACGGGGCGAAACTCGATGGGCCTCAGCAATGCGCGCTGGTATCAACGAGTGCGATTTTTTTGGGACGAACGCGCCGCCACGTTGGAAGACCAAGTCTTGCAACCCATCCAAAACGCCGTCGAAATGGGCATGACCCTTCCGGCCTTGCGCGCGCGCCTCGCCGCCGAACCGTTTTACAACGATCTCTTTCAAAAAGCGTTTGGCTCGACCGAAGTGACCGATCAGCGCATCTCCCGCAGCCTCGCGCAATTCGTTCGCTCGATCATTTCCACGAAATCCAAATTCGACGACGGCATTCCGCTGCGCTTTTCGAATTTCACCGCGGAGGAAAATCTGGGCCGCCAGATTTTCAACGGCCAGGTCGGCCGGGCCACCTGCGTCGCGTGCCACGGCACGGACAACTTTGTGCCCGGGCCGAACATCAATAATAACGGGCTCGAAAATCCCTATCTCGATAAAGGCGTCGGCGGCATCACTGGCCTGGCCCGCGACGAAGGACTCTTCAAAGTTCCTTCCCTTAGAAACATCGAACTGACGGCGCCCTACATGCACGACGGCCGTTTCGCGACCCTCGAAGAAGTGGTGGAGTTTTACAATTCTGGCGTCGTGAATCATCCAAATCTCTCGCCGCCCCTGCGTGTGCCGCCGCCACCCGGAGCCCCGCCTGGACCGCCCTTGCGCTTGAATCTTACCGCCGGGGAAAAAGCCGCGCTGGTGGCCTTTCTGAAAACGTTGACCGATCACACGGTCGAGACGGACACGAAATATTCGGATCCGTTTAATTATGGGAATTAAGCGCGCGCGCTAAAATACGCCTCTTGCTCAAGCGGCGAGGGGCGTGGGAATTTCGCCGTTGCGCAGGAGCGCGAAGGATTCGAGGGCCTGGGCGGCCTGGAGATCGGAAGTGACGCCATGCAAGGCGACGCGCATCGGTTCGTTGTGTCCCGGAACGTAAAGTTGGGCGTAATACACGCCAGCTTGCGTGCAGACACTGCAGGCCACCGGCTCTGCGTCTGCCTGCAAACTCACTTCATGTATAATATTGCTCATCGCAAAAGGATATTGGGACAGCCGAACTATCCTTGATTAGCCGCGGTTTGACAACATTTCTTTTGTCGCTCGACCGCGGGCTCACTTAGGTAATCACTTCAGCAGACGAAAAGTTGCGGAAAATATTTAAATTTTCGCGCGTGCGTCACGATCCAGTTTGTTTAACGTCGTTTTATGCGTTGTTGGTGGATTTTCTCAATTACGATTCCTTTGCTCGTCGGCATGGCCCGCGCGGAATTGCCGGAGGCGCAGGACGCCGCCGCCAAGTTTGAGGTTCCGGCCGGTTTTAAAGTGGAGGCCGTGGCCGCGGAGCCTTTGCTAAAAAATCCGGTGGCCATTTCGATGGACGAGAGGGGACGGATGTTCGTGGCCGAGACGCGGCGGCTGGATAATGCGGTCGTCGATATCACCAAGAATACGAACTGGCTGCGCTCGGATTTAAAGTTAAGAACGGTGACGCAGCGAGAGACTTTTTTGACGAACGCCTTTGGGACCAATGCTTATATTTTAACGAAAAACTCGGAGGCGCTCAGAATGTTGGTCCCGGGGCCGGGTGGAATTTTTTCGACTTCGCGCGTGGTGTGGGGTGGATTTCAATCTGTCGGAGCGGGCCTGATGGCAGGCGTGCTGGCGCGCCCAAACAGGATTTACGTCACGTGCATTCCGTATCTTTTGCGTCTGGATGATCTGGATTTGCCCACGGAGGCGCATCACGTCTTGAGCACGGGCTACGGCGTGCATATTGGCGTCACCGGGCATGATTTACATGGGCTCGCGCTGGGCATGGACGGGAAGATTTATTTTTCGATGGGCGATCGCGGGTTGATGGTGCGATTGCCGGGCGCGACGTTGAATTATCCGGATACCGGCGCCGTGTTGCGATGCAACCAGGACGGGTCCCAGTTGGAAGTTTTTGCGACGGGGCTTCGGAATCCGCAGGAGTTGACCTTCGATGAATTTGGCAACCTGTGGACCGCTGACAACGACACCGCTGGCGAGGACAAATGCCGCCTGATCCATGTGGTGGAGGGCGCCGATTACGGCTGGCGCACTTCTTATCAGCACATGAAGGGCTACGGACCCTGGGTCCAGGAGAAAGTTTGGGAAGGCGGGCTGGACGGCGTATTGCCCAACGCCGGCGAGCCCGCGCAGGGCCCGGCCGGGTTTGCGTTTTATCCGGGAACGGGGCTGCCCGCCGCGATGAACGGCCGCTTTTTGTTGTGCGATTTTCCGGGCGGAATCCAAAGCTTTGCGGTCGAGCCGAAAGGCGCCTCGTACGTGATTAAGGACAAAAAACGCTTTTTGTGGAATGCCTGGCCCACCGATATCGAATTCGGCACGGACGGCTCTCTCTATTTTAGCGATTGGGTCAGCGGATGGACTTTGCCGAACATCGGGCGCATTTATCGCGTGACGCATCCGGACGTGTTGGCCGACCCGAAAACCGAATCGACCGCGAAGATTTTGCAAGGGACATTTGAAGACAAGGATGCCGCCACATTGCTCGGATATTTGGAACATCACGATTTGCGCGTGCGGCAGAATGCGCATTTGGCCTTGGCCAAGAAAAAGGATGCCGCGGCGGCCCTGCGCGCCTTGGCCACCGATGCGACGAAATCGCGGGCGGCGCGGGTGCACGCGATTTGGGCTTTGCGCTTGCAGGGTCCGATCGAGCCGGCCGTTGTGGATCAATTGATCGCCGATCCCGAGGCCGAAATTCGCGCGCAGGCGGTGGGCAGCGCGGCCATGACCAATGTCATCAAGCTGCTCAAGGACGAAAACGCCCGCGTCCGGTTTTATGCCGCCAGCGCGATGCAGAAGAAGGCTTTGTACGATCCGAACAATTCGGCCAACTCGGAAGCGATCCTGGATTTTCTCGAAAAAAATGGCGATGCCGATCCTTATCTCACCCATGCGGGCGTGCGCGTCCTGATCTATTCGCAGCCGGCGTTGTTAAAGGCGCGCAAGCATTCGTCGCCCGCGGTGCGGCGCGCGGCGCTCCTGGCTTTGCGGGCGCTGGGATCGATCAGCACGGCGTCTTTTTTGGAAGAACCCGCGCTGGCTTACGAGGCGGCGCGCGCGATCAATGATGTGCCCATCCCAACCGCGTATGCGAAGCTGGCCCAGAAGCTGACCACGAATTGCCCGCCGCAAATGTTGTCGCGCGCCATCAATGTGAATCTGCGATTGGGAGGATCGGAATCGGCGCGACGGCTGGCGAATTTCGCGGCGGCGGCGAGCGCGCCGGTCAACGCGCGCGTGAATGCCCTCGAGTGTCTCGCCGATTGGGAGGAGCCCGATGAGTTGGACCGCGTGGTTGGTCTGTGGCGGCCAGTGCCGGCGGATATTTCCAAGCGGCCCGAGGCGCTGGCGGTGGCGGCGCTGCAACCGAAGTGGAACGGACTCTGGCAGGACAAAAATTCCGAAATCGTGAAGGCGGCGTTAAAATGCGTGACCGAACTCGATCCGCCCGGCCAGGCCACCAATGTGCTGGCCGTATTTCAGGATGCGAGCCGTCCGGCCGACGTGCGGGCGGTTGCGCTGGAAGTTTTAGGAGGATTGGGCGACACGAATTTCGCCCCCGCAATTGAGATGGCTTTGAAGAACGACACGTTGCGAGTGGGCGCGCTACGATTGGTCCAAACGAATTCGCCGCCGGAAGTTCTGGCACGGGTGATTGATCTGGCTTCCCAGAAAAGCGATGTGCGCGCCGCCCAGGCGGCGTATGGGGTGATTGGAAAAATTGCGCCCGCGAACGCCGCCGACACTTTGAAAAAGGATGTGGAGCGACTGGGGCGAAAGGAATTGCCCGGTCAGTTGGCGCTGGATGTTCTGCAGGCCGCGATGAGTTATCCAGCGCTGAAAGAATCAGCCGAAGCGGCCGCCAAGACGGCATTCCAAGATCCCTTCGCCGAGCCGTTGCTGCTCGGCGGCGATGCAACGGAAGGACGGCGCGTTTTTGAGGAGCGTTCCGACGTCGCCTGCACGCGCTGTCATGCCGTGAAAGGAGCGGGCGGCACGGTGGGGCCGGCTCTGGACGGAATCGGCGGGCGCGTCGCTAAGGAATATTTGCTCGAATCGATTTTGTTTCCGAACAAAGCCATCGCGAAGGGATTCGAGAATGTGGTGATCACTTACACCAGCGGCCAAACGATTTCCGGAACGCTGGTCAATGAAGGCGCGCTCGCCTACGAAATTAATTCGCCGGAGGACGGTCCAGTGACGGTGCGCAAAACGGCCGTGCGCTCGATTGCGCGGAGTTTGTCGGCCATGCCCGACGGCTTGGGGCAGATGCTGTCGCCGTTCGAGTTGCGGAACCTGGTTGAATATCTGGCCTCCCTGAAATAGCCAAAATTATTTCATCGAGTGAATGCCGATCAAGTTGCCTTCGGTGTCGTTCACAAGCGCGATGAATCCGTAGTCGCCAATGGAAAACTTCGGCTTGAAAATTTTGCCGCCATTCTTTGCCGCGCGCTCGGCTTCGACCGCGCAATCCGGCGTGTGAAAATAAACGATGGTCCCGCCCATCCGCGATTCAACGCCCGGCATGTGCACCAGCGCGCCGGGACATCCAGGCGCTTCGGGCCGCATCGGAAACGCCCACATCTTCACGACGGGGCTGGGCAGTTGCTGGAGCTTCACGGTGAACACCGCTTCATAAAACGCTTTGGCGCGCTCCATGTCCTGCACATAAATCTCGAACCACCCGACAACGTTTCGTTCATTGCTCATGGCGGCTGTTTAGCGCTTCGGGCCGGCGAGGCCAAGAGGCAAAGCGTTCGTTTTCGAATCCGTCCTTTCGTAGAGAGCAAGGCCTACCCGGGCGATGTGCTCCAAAAGTCCACGATCCGTTACGTGGTGATGAATCAGTAGATCGAAGCGCCAGGGCAGCAGCAGTTCGTTTAAAGCCTCATCGATCCGTCCGAGAAGCGAAATGCTCAGTTGCGAACCGAAAAGCGCCAGATCGATGTCGGAACCCGGTCGGGCGCTACCTTTGGCGCGAGAACCATAAAGCACCGCTTTGTCCACTTCTGGAAACTGCGCGAGGGTGTCGTGAATTTTCTGGATCGTTGCGGGCGTCAGGCCGGTCGTCTTCATGATTCGGAACTTTCCAAAGCCTTGAAGCGCGTTTGAAACTTCTCAAAGGCGGGCAGGTAGCTCGTGAGGATGGCCTGGGCGATTTGGTTCGCGGTTGCTTGGTCGTAAGTGTGAGTGGAACGGTTGCGGCTCTGAATCATCGCCATCCACGTCTCGCCCTCTTCGATCAAACCCGCCGCGAACGCCTGCCGGGTGGCATCGCGTGAACCGAAGAGATTCGTCGCGCCGCGGTCTTGAAGAAAGTCCTTCAGAGTATTCCAGGCCAGTTCGTGTGTGAACTCGAAGGCCTGAATGAGGCCTTGCTGTTCAAGCTCGGTGAGGGGCCGTTCCGCCGCGAGCCTTCCAGCGGCGGATAACCGGGCCAAGGCTTTTCGAAAACTCTGGAAACGCTGCCGCCAGCGGACATCGGGAATTTTCGAGGCGTCGCCCATCGATGTTGGTTTATGCTAAGCGGTCAGCCCTCATGATGCGCTCGGCTTTCCGGCAGGACCAGGACGCCTTCCGTCCCGGTTTTTCCTGGCGGAATCCGCATGTTGTAGAAGGAGCGGTAAACAAAAATGAGCGCGACCACGAGGAAGAACGCCCCTACGCCGTACTTCAGATTGGCATTTTTCATTGTAACCGCGATTTCGACCGCAAGCAGCCCGAATAAAGTGGTGAATTTGATGACCGGGTTCAACGAGACCGACGAAGTGTCCTTGAAGGGATCGCCCACGGTATCGCCGACGACCGTGGCGGCGTGGAGCGGCGTGTTCTTTGCGCGCATGTCCACTTCGACAATTTTCTTGGCGTTGTCCCAAGCCCCGCCCGCATTGGCCATGAAGATGGCTTGGAACAGCCCGAAGAACGCAATGGCCACCAGGTAACCGATGAAAAAGAACGGATCGAAGAATGGCAGCGCGAGTGAGAGGCAAAAGACGACGATGAAAATGTTCACCATGCCTTTTTGCGCGTAGATCGTGCAAATCTTCACCACTTCCTTGCTGTCCTGGATCGATGCGGTGGCCGCGTCCAGCTTGATGTTTTCCTTGATGAAGACGACCGCGCGATAGGCGCCGGTGACGACTGCCTGGGTCGAAGCGCCGGTGAACCAATAAATCACCGACCCACCCATGAGCAATCCAAGGATGACTTCCGGTTGGACTAGGCTCAGGCGCGCGACCACCCCGCTGTAGGCGGGTATTTTTTCAAGAAGCATGATGATGCCGAAGATCATCGTCGTCGCACCGACGACAGCGGTCCCGATCAACACCGGTTTGGCTGTGGCCTTGAACGTATTGCCGGCGCCATCGCCTTTTTCGAGCTGATACTTGGCGTTTTCAAAATCCGGTTCGAAGCCGAACTCGCGCTTCACCTCCGATTTAACGTTGGGGATTTGCTCGATCTGGCTCAATTCGTAAACCGATTGCGCGTTATCGGTCACCGGGCCGAAGCTATCGACGGCAATCGTAACCGGTCCCATCCCGAGAAAGCCGAAGGCGACTAGGCCGAACGCAAAGATCGGGGCGGCAAATGCGTATTCTGGCGGCATCAGCGCCATCAGCGAAGGCTGTTTGGAAAAGGCATAACTCACCAGCATCAAACTCAGAATGACCAGGCCTTTCCAGAACGCGGAGAAGTTTCCGCAGACGAACCCGGAGAGAATATTGAGCGAGGCGCCGCCGTGCGAGGATGCGTTGACGACTTCACGAACGTGGCGAGAGGTGGTGCTGGTGAAGACTTTGGTGAACTCAGGAATCAGCGCGCCCGCGAGCGTGCCGCAACTGATGATCGCGGAGAGAACCCACCACAGGGCGGGGTATTTCGGAAGCCCCCCGAGCAGGGCGTAGCTTGCCGCGAAAGTGACGACGATGGAAAAAATAGACGTGAGCCAGACCAGCGAGGTCAGTGGCGCTTCCAGATCGAAATCCTTGGCGGACCCGAAGCGAGCCTTGCTGAAGACGCCATTGGCGACATAAGAAACGACCGACGTCACGATCATCAGCGCGCGCATCACGAACAGCCAAACGATGAGTTGGGCGCAAATTTCCTGGAGGGCCGCTGAGGCCAGGGCCAGCGCCAGAAAGGTCACCAACGCGACACCCGTCACGCCGTAGGTTTCAAAACCGTCCGCAGTGGGCCCCACGCTGTCCCCCGCGTTATCGCCCGTGCAATCCGCAATGACCCCGGGATTTTTCGGATCGTCTTCGGGAAGCTGGAAAACAATTTTCATCAAGTCCGCGCCGATATCGGCAATCTTCGTAAAAATGCCGCCGCAGATGCGCAGCGCGCTCGCGCCCAGAGATTCGCCGATGGCGAAACCGATGAAACAAGGCCCGACCAGTTCCTTGGGCAGGAAAACCAGGATGCAAATCATGAAGAACAATTCGACGCTCACCAAGAGCAGCCCGACGCTCATGCCCGATTTAAGCGGGATGTTGAGCGTATTCAGAGCGTTGCCGCGCAAAGCCGAAAATGCCGCGCGCGAATTGGCCTGGGTATTGATGCGAATCCCAAACCAGGCGACGCCATAGGAACCAAGAATGCCGAGAATGGACGCGAGCAAAATGATAATGACGTGGCCAATGCTGTTTTCTTGTAGGATGAGAAAATAGTAGCCAATGCACGCCGCGATGACGACCCAGAGAACACTGAGGAATTTGCCCTGCTGAATCATGTAAGTCTTGCACGTTTCCCAAATGATATTGGAAACGCTCCGCATGGAGGAGTGGACTTCGAGGGCGTTGGTTTGAATGTATTGCATCCAGCCGAAAGCCATGCCCAGCAGGCAAATGACGAGGCCGACATAAAGCAGAGAGACGCCGTTGAGCGATGAGCCGAAGACGTTGAACTGGACGGAACTTAAGTTTGGAATTTTAACGTCCGCTTCGCTGGCGTGAGCTCCAATTCCGCAGAAAAGCGCAAGTAGAAACGCAAAAAACCGGCCCGACCACCGCAGTATCGAGGGATTCATGCGCGCGACTGTAGTAATTAGCGGAGCGTTTGTAAATGCGGCGGTTGTTCGTGACCGCACCAAGGCAGACTAGCGGCGGAAAAGGAACTCTTTGGAGTTGGCGAGGCTCCAGGCCAGGTCTTCGAGGGTGGCTCGGCGATTTTTTGATTTGGCGAGGAGGGCGCTGAATTTTTCAAGCTCACGAGGCGAAGGGGCGCGGGTTAGCGCCGCCCAGAAGAGGTCCGTGATGATTTCGCGGTCTGTTTTTTTGGAGGCGAGAAGCTGGTCCAGGCGGTTGTCTTTGCGCGTAAGAAGTTCGGTGACGGCCGGACCGCTGATGAGTTGGAAGGCCTGGCTCATGGTCGGTTCACAGGAGCGTTCGCACTCGGAGGGGAGCAGGCGTGGGGGCTTGCCGAATTCGGCGAGAAACGTGTCGGCCTCGGTTTTCTTTTGATCGCGCTTTTTCTCAGCAAGACCGCCGGGGAGTTGCGTCGCATGGGTGCCCAGGGGGTAGCCGGTAAAATTGATGGGCGCGCCGGCGAGATGGCTTTGGGCGTCGAGAAGTTGTTCGGCCGTCAGGCGGCGGACCATCGTATGGGAGTAATTCAGGTCGTCGGCGCGGTTGGTTTCGTTGGGTTCGGCGCTGAGTTGATACGCGCGGGAGTTGGCGATGAGTCGAATCATGTGGCGAAGGTCGTATTTGCTTTTGATGAATTCGCGCGCGAGTTCCTCAAGCAGTTCCGGGTGCGAAGCTGGATTGGTGGCCCGAAAATCATCGACCGGATCGACCAGCCCCCGGCCCATCATGTGAAACCAGATTCGATTCACTTGCGCGCGTGCGAAAAATGGATTTTTCGCGTCGGTGATCCAGGCCGCGAGTTCGTCCAGTTCGTCGGCTTCGACTGGAATTGAATTGGTTGATCCGAGGAAACGCGGCTGGGCCTGCTGGCCAGTGCGGGCATTTTTGAAATCCGATTTCGAGGCGAGATAGACAACCTGTTCGCCTTTGAATTCGTGTTTGTCGTTCTCGTCGCGGCGGCGGTTCTCCAGGACCTTGTAATCGATCCGCGCAAACACCCCGGCCCAATCGTAGTAATCGTCCTGCGTCCATCGATCGAACGGATGGCTGTGACATTGGGCGCATTGAAGGCGCGCGCCGAGGAAGACCATCGCCGCGGCCTCTGCGCGCGAAACAGGATCGCGATTGGCGCGATAATAATTCGCTGCGGGACTCAAATAGGTGCTGCCGCGCGCAGAAACGAGTTCGCGCGCGAATTGATCGAGTGGCTTTTTGTCGAAAATGCTTTGGCGCACCCAATGATGAAAGACTTCGACCCCTTTGCGGTCCATGAGCCGCTCTTCATTGCGAAGGAGGTCGGACCATTTGAGCGCCCAGAAATCCGCGAATTCGCCGCGTTCAAGAAGTTGATCGATGAGTTTGGAGCGTTTATTTTTACCCTTTGCGGCAGTAAAGGCGCGGGCTTCGTCGGCGCCCGGCAGAATTCCGAGCAGGTCCAAATAGGCGCGGCGCAGGAAAACTTCGTCGCTGCATACCCCCGAAGGATTCATGCGCAACGAACGGAGTTTCGTGAAGACCTCATGGTCGATAAAATTATTTTCCCGTGGCTTCGACCATTTGAAATCCGGGCGGGCCGCGATGAAGGCCAAGCGAACGGGGATTTGTTGATTGAGGAAGCGAGCAAGAACGGTGGCTTCCCCAAATGTGGAGCTTTCGACGAGGCCGTTGGAGGAGATTTTTAGGGAAGGATTGGAGGATTCGTAAGTGGCGATGGAGGTGAGATCGCGTTGCTCGCCATTGCTGAAAATGGCGCGCGCGTGGATTTGAATCGAGTTCGTGGGCTCAATGATAACGTGGGCTGCGGCGGCGGGGGAGCCAGGCTGGAGCCTGGCGATCCCAGCTTCCAGACGTTCGAGGCGAGGCGCTGTGTCGGCGTCGTCACGCGCGCCTTCGGCAATCCAGCGCCGGAGGAGATCATATTCGCGCGAATCTTTTTTGAAACGCTGGCCGCCTTCGTGCGCGAGGGCCGTGGTTGGTTTTTCGAGCAGGAGACTATCCGCGGGATTCAGCGGATTGACGCGGCGGGCCAGTTGGTCGTGCGTGAGGGCGAAATAATCGAGGTCGGGGCTTTCGCCGCGCAGCGAAAGTTTAAAGCCGGCTTTGCCGTTCGCGTTGCCATGGCAGGCGCCGGCGTTGCAGCCGGCTTTGGAAAGCAAAGGCATGATGTCGTTGCGAAATGAAACGTGAGCCTCGGCGGCGCCCGCGAGGGAAATGAGATGCGCAGAAAAAAACGCGAGCAGGGCACGTCGAATCCGCAGGTGGTTCATAAGGTTTAAGTGGTGCCTCACACGGATGAAGGCAAGAAAAGAAGGGGGCCGTTTGCCGAAAACGGCCGGAAAAACTTTCTGAAAAAAGTGAAAAATGAGCTTGGACTCGTGAATGACTGGCAGGTTGACGGTGTCAAACTCGGGAGAAAAAATATGTGGAACGGAGGGAACGGCGGGGCTTTTGGGGTAATTTTCGAGTGGAACAAGGCGGGACAGGCGCCTCGTGGGACGGGAGGAACGAGACTTATGAGACCGTTGGGGCCTATGAGTTGGAATGAGGGCAAAGGGGAGGGGTCTCATCGTTGGATGAGTTGAGCGTGTTTTTGATTGGCTCGTCGTGTACATGGACGTTGCGCCTTATTTTTTGCGGGGAGTTCGAGGCCGTTTTGCGGGCGCGAACTTCACGCAGTTCTGAAGAGGAGCTTGGCGAAGCAGGCGGGAATTGTCAATGCAATATCGAGGCGAAAAATCGACGCGAATTGTGGGAAGTCGCCAGCGTAAGGTTCAGTTCGCCGATTGATCCGCGAGAGGGGGGCTATTTTTGATTGCGACTCGGCACGCCTTTGGCTACCAAAGGGCTATGCGCTTATTCCGGATTTTGCAGTTGGGATGTGTAACAGGAGCGGCTGTGACCCCGGCGATCGCCGATGAAGCTTCCGATAACCAGGCCAAAGCATTGGAAGTTTTGCGCGCCGCGCCCACAGCGGCGGCGCCCGCCAGCCCGGCCACGCCGACGCCGGGAACGAGCGCTGTGTCGCATTCGACGCGCCCTGATGGCAACGCGATTGCGCAGGTCACGGCGGCGCGGGATGAGCGCGAAGCAGTCTTGAGAGCGGAAGCGGCGGCCTTGCGCGCGCGGCGCGATCAGCGGCAGTCCGAACGACGCGCGGCCTGGGAATCGGCGGTGGCGGCCATGCCCAAAGTTTCGAAGCGGGACGCGGACTTCGAAGCGTCCATGGCCCAGCGCGCGGCGGCCATTCGCGAGAAGACGGCGGCGCGACAAAAGCAATTTGATGCCCAAATAGTTGCCGATTCGGCTCAAACCAAGACAGTCGCCATTGCCAAACCGGCCCCGGTGGCCGAAACGAAAACGGTCGTTGAAAGCAAACCAGCCGTCGCGCCCAAAGTGACGGCGCCAAAGGCCGTTGTTAAAGTTGAGACCAAAACGGAGCCGGCGGTCGATGTGGCTCTCCAGCAAAAAGCGCTGGCGGCCCTGCGCGCGGCGCCGGCGCCCGCGGTCGAAGTTGCGGTGACCACTCCGGCCACGAATCGCCCGAAGACCGCTGATGAGATTTCATTGGAATCGCGCGCGCGTGAGCTTTTGAAGGCGAACGCGAATGCGCCTGCCCCGAAGCCCGCGCCCGTTCGGCCCGAGCCGAAGCCAGTGGCGACGGTCGCGCCCAAACCGGCGGCGGTGGTGAAGGAGTCCAAGCCCGCGCCGGCCCCGAGCGACCGTCCGGTGGCCGCAGGCGCGGGAAATACGGATTTGGAAAAAGCGCGCGCGGCCCTGCGGCAACAGGTCGCAGTTACGCCGGCGGCGCCGCCGAGCAACACCCAAGGTGTGGCGGGAATTCGCGAACAGATCGCGGTGACGAAACCCGCGCCAGCGGCAGTAACGCAGACGAGCGCCCAAGCCGACGAGCGGACGAAGCGAGATTTGGAAAAGCGCGCGCAGGAATTGTTGCGGGCGCAGAACGGACCCGCAGCGGTTTCAACACCGAAACCGGCGGCCACTCCCGCAGCCGTAACACCGAAACCGTCGCCGGCCCCGGTAGCGCAAAGCAAGCCCGCGCCAGCGCCCGCGGCCGCATCGGCCGACGCGCAGCAGAAAGCGCTGGAAGCTCTCCGCAAAGCTCAGGCCAGTGCGCCCGCTTCGGCCGCGACAAAACCTGCGGCGGCGCCCGCCGCCACGACCGGCGAAGCGCAACCGAGCGCTGCGGCCATCCAGGATTTGCGGAATGCGTTGACGACCGATGCGCAAAAGCGGCTTGAGGAGCGCGCCAAAGAAATCCTTCGCGAGCGGCAGGGACAAGCCTCCAAGCCGGCCGCGCCGGTGGCGGCAACTCCCGCGCCGGCGGCTCCGAAAGTGACCGCGCCGGTGGTTACGCCCGCGCCGCGAACCGTTGCGCAACCTTCACCCGCGCCCGTTCGGCCCGCGCCAGCGGTTGCCAATCCGGCCACGGAACAGAAAGCCGCCGCCGATTTGCAGGCTCGCGCCCAGGAACTTTTACGCCAGCAGCAGGCGGCTGCCGCTGAGCAAACCGCGAAAACGAAAGCGGATCAGGAGCGCGCCGACAAAGAGGCCCGCCAACGCGCGGAAGACAAAGCGAAAGCCGACAAAGCCTTGGCCGAGGCGCAGGCCAGAGCGGATCGTGAGAAGGCCGCGGCGGCCGAAAGAGCGGCTTCCCAAAAAGCGGCTGCTGAAAAAGCTTCGGCTGAAAAAGCAGCCGCCCAGAAAGCGGCTGCCGAAAAGGCCACTGCGGAAAAAGCGGCGGCGTCCAAGCCCAAACCGGCGCCGGTCGCGGTTACGCCTGCGGTCACGGCTACGGCCGCCCCGGTTGATCCAGCCGCCGAAGCGCGAATGAACGCGGAATTGGCGGCGCGCGCCCAGGAGCTTTTGCGCCAGCAACAGGCGGCGTCCAAGCCGGCTCCGACGCCCGCGCCCGCCCCAGCCGTTTCCAAACCAGCGGCTCCCTCAGTGACTTTCACTCCGACTCCAACACCGGCCCCAGCCGTTGACCCGGCCGCGGAGGAAAAAGCGCGCAAGGAGCTGGAGGCGAGCGCCCAAGCGTTGCTCAGGAGAAATCAGGCTGAAGCGGCGGCGGCGGCGACAACCACTCCGGCGCCTTCCAATACTGCGAAGCCACGCAGCAATACGCCAGCGCCTCGCACTACGACTGCGCCGCCGGCAACGACCGCTCCCGCGCCCGCCGTCGTGGCGGAACCCGGCGCGCCAATGACCAAGCAGCAAAAGCTGGCCGAGTTGAACGCGCTGTATAAGGCGGACAAAATTACGCCCGCGGAATATCACAAGCGCCGCGCCGCCATTGTCGCGGAGCCGTGATTAGTTTTAAAGCGCTGGTCCCCGCGGACGCGAAGCAGGCTGAAGCCTGAACTCCAAACTTGGGCTGTGCTGCTCTTTAAGGAAAAGATTCCCGCTGATTGGCTGCCGAAGGTTCTTGGCAATTTGCCGGCCGTTTTGGTGGATCACGCGCACCTGGAACGCAAAGCGGCCACGACTTCGATCACGCTCGAAAAATACCGCGAACTGTTCGGGCGCGTTGATGAACTCAACGCCATCGCCATCGAGGAGCTTCAGCATTTTCAATTGGTCCTCGCGTTGCTGAAGCGGCGCGGGATTGCCTTCACGCAACCGCGCCCGAGTGAGTGGATCACCGGATTGATGCATGCGATCCGCAATGGCACGCGGCACCAGGTGGTCGATCATCTGATTTGCTGCGCACTCATCGAGGGGCGCAGTTGCGAAAAGTTCCAAATTCTCGCGCAAGCGCTGCCCGAGATCGATCGCGAGCTGGCGGATTTTTACGCGAGCCTCGTCGAGTCCGAGGGGAATCACTACGCCACTTATATTTTAATGGCGCGCGCCATCGATGATGCCGAAACGGATCGACGCCTGGATTTTTATTTGGACCTGGATGCGGAACTGATTCGCCGGCCGAATCCCTGGCCGATTTTGCATTAACCTGGGATCGCCAGGCTCCAGCCTGGCCGGTGTCTTCCCGATTTGAATCCAGCTAAATTCGTACTGACCTTCCGGCGCGGATCATCGATTCTCGCGCGCGATGTGGTCCATCCTGCACCGTGAAATGCGCATCGCTTCCCGGCGTCCCTGGACGTTTCGCGCGCGGGTGATCACATCGGTCATTGCGTTTGTGGCCGGAATCGGTCTGACGCTGATCAGCGCGATTCAATCGACGACCAGCGGCGCGTATCTTTTTTCCACGCTCGTTTTTATTTCGTTTTTCTTCTGCCTGATCCAAGGCGTGCGCCGAGCCGCGGCCAGCATTGCTGATGAAAAACGCGATGGAACACTGGGCCTGCTTTTCCTTACCGATCTGCGCCCCATCGACATTGTCGCGGGCAAATTGTTTTCCGTGGCCATTCCGTTGATCCAGCCCCTCCTCGCTTTCGTCCCGGTGTTGACGATCAGCATTCTGCTGGGCGGGACGACGGGCGGCGAAATTTTTCGATCCGCCCTCGTGCTGGCGGCCATTCTTTTTTACTCCATTTCCGCGGGACTTTTGGTTTCTTCATTCAGTCGGAGAAGCGAAGAAACGGGCCACGCGACACTCCTTCTTTTGTTTGCGAGCCTGGGTTTTCCGAGATGGTTCGCCTATGGGCCTTTGCGACCCCTGCGTTATTTCAGTCCATGGAGCGCTTACGCCAACGTTCCCGATCCCGGTTATCGCGTTAGCGGCGATGAGTTTTGGTGGTCGCTGCTGGTAACCGTTTTATTGTCAGCGTTTTTTTTGGCCGCGGCAGCCTATTTTTTGCCGCGACGATGGCAGGACGAGCCGGTGGTAATTTCCCCTCGGCGGAAGATCGCGTCGCCGCGAGCGCGTCTGGATGCGGCCAGGCGCGCGGCCTTGTTGGACCGCAATCCGGGTGAGTGGCTGGCGGCGCGAAATTCTGCCGGAGGCTTTGAGACGTGGTTTTTTCGAATCGCGATCATCATGTTGACGATTTTAGGCGGCGCCGTCGCGGCTTTTGCCGGCCCCCTCCAAGGGACGGCCGGCAGCGTTGTGCTTGCAATCGCCGCGTTGCTTGTCCTGGTGCGTCTCGCCTCGCAGGCATCGCATCCGCTGGCGGAAGCGCGCCGGTCGGGAGCGATTGAGATGCTTTTGGCGACGCCGCTTGATCCCCGGTGCCTGGTTACCGGCCAGACCGCGGCTTTGCGAACCCAATTTTTTCCGCTCATCGCAGTCATTTTCATTGGTTCAATTTTTTTAGCGTTCTCGAATGGATCGATCCTTTCCACGGCCATTTTTATCGGATCTGTGATTATGGTGGGTTATACCGTGGCGACCTTCGGAATCTGGATGGGCCTGCGGGAGAAAAGTCCAAACGCGGCCTTTTTCAAAACGTTTATCTTTACACTCTTCCCGCTTTTTTTGATCTGCCTGTGGTTTCTGTGGCCGTTTTATTACGTGATCTTGTTGCTGGCCTCGATCACGCGGCTGCGAGGGAGGGCTCTAACCCGGCTGCTGATGCAACAGACTGCATATCATGAAAGGACGCCGACAACTCCAATCGTCCCCGCCCCGCCCGTGATCAACTCGCCGCATTAGCGGCGCGCATCGCTTCCTGAATTTTGGCGGCGAGAATCTGCACGTTAGGATCCTGCACCATGCTTTCGTGGGTCCCAGGAATTACGCTGATCGCGACGCGGCCTGGCGCCACGCTGTTCCAGCCCAGCGACGGATCGGTGCTGCGGAGCGGTTGTTTGCGCGCGCGGAAAAGGTGGATGGTTCCTGTATAGGGACGCGGGCGAAATGTTTCGAGAGCTTTCCAATGGGTCTCCGCATATTTGACGTAATCCTTCGGATATTTCGTCATGTCGATGAGGTCATTCAGCGCGGGCGGCGGCTGGCTGGCTTTGTCGGTGGCGCCGCGCACGAATCTATCGCGAACTTTTTTGGCTTTGCGGCGCACCATCTCAACCTGTTCGCTGGCCGGGTGGGAGACGAAGTCGCGCAAATTCTCGTAAACGTTTTCGATGGAATAGCGCGCGGAACTCGCGGACAAATCCGTTTTGTCGAGGTTGGGCGGGCTGCTTTCGAGGATCGCGAGCAGCGAAACATTCTCACCCGCGGCCTGGAGTTGGCGCGCCATTTCGTAAGCGACCACTCCGCCGAAACAAAATCCGCCCAGTTGATAAGGGCCCTGCGGCTGCACCTCCTTGATCGCGCGAATGTAGTATTCCGCCATCGATTCGATTTTTCCGAAAGGCTCCTGGGGCGAACGAATGCCGTAGGAAGGCTGATCTTCGCCGAGCAATTCAGCGAGCCGGCGATAGTAAAAAAATCCGCCGCCGCCGTCACCGCCCAGCGAGTGAATCCAGAAAATGGGCCGCCGTGTCCCCTTGGGCTGAATATCGACAATCGTGGACCACGCCTGCGGTTTTTCGCCGCCCTGAAAAATTTCGGCGAGCTGGCGAATGGTCGGCGCCTTGAAGAGCGTGGCCAGCGGGAGTTTGCGTTCGAAAACTTTTTCGAACTGCGCGAAAAGTTTTACGGCCAGAAGTGAATGGCCGCCGAGATCGAAGAAATTATCCGCGACACCGATGGGCTGCACGCCAAGGACGCGCTCCCAGATTTTCGCGATTTGTTGTTCGAGCGGATTGGATGGCGCCTCGAAGACGCGGTCATTGGATTTCCACTCCGGCGCGGGCAGCGATTTGCGATCGACCTTGCCGTTGGGCAGGAGCGGCATTTTTTCGAGCGTCACGAACGCCGCCGGGATCATGAAATCCGGCAGCGTTTCCTTGAGAAAAGTTTTGAGGCCCGCGCCATCGACTTTGCGATCCGGCAACGTCTCGACATAACCCACCAGGCGCTTTTCACCGGGCGCATCCTGGCGCGCAAGGGCGGCGGCCTTGCGAACGGCGGGGTGCTTGAGAAGCGCCGCTTCGATTTCGCCAAGCTCGATGCGAAAACCGCGAATCTTCACCTGCGTATCAACGCGGCCCAGGAATTCGAGGGCGCCATCTTCGCGAAAGCGCGCGAGGTCTCCGCTGCGATAAAGCTTGGCGCTCGGATCGGCGCCGAATTTGTCCGGCACGAAACGCTCGGCGGTCAGTTCGGAACGATTGAGATAACCCAACGCCATGCCATCGCCACCAAGCCAGAGTTCGCCCGGAACGCCGATGGGCGCGAGGTTGCCAGCGGTGTCGACAATGTAAGCAGTGCTATTGGCGATCGGCCGGCCGATGGGAATCGTCGTGGCGTTCGCGGGAACGTCCTGAACCCAGTGAACCGTCGCGTAAACCGTCGTCTCGGTCGGCCCGTAGGCATGAATCAGACGGCCCGGCGCGCCCTTTTGCAAAACGGCCGCCACTGATTTCGGATCGGCCGCTTCACCGCCGAAAAAAACGTATTTCAGGCCTTTGAAAATCTCGGGCGCTTCGCCGGCAAGTTGATTGAAGAGCGCGGTCGTCACGAAAACGATGGTCACGCTTTTCTGGCGAAGCTTTTCGCCGAAAGCCGTGGGATTGATCAGTTCATCTTTCGAAAGGCCGACCAGATGGGCTCCATTGATGAGCGCGGTCCAAATTTCCCAGGTCGCGGCGTCGAACGAGATGCTGGAAGTCTGCGTCGAGACGTCGGTCGGCGCGACTTCCATGTAATCCGTGCCGCGCACGAGCCGGACGATTCCGCGATGCGGAATTTTAACACCCTTTGGCGTGCCGGTGCTGCCGGATGTATAGATTAAATTCGCAAGATCGAGAGCGTCCGGCGCCTCTTTGAGATTTTCGATGAACGCGCCAGGCTGGAGCCCGGCGGTCCCAGGCAGGATCACTTCGGCGCTGTGGTTGGCGACGAGATTCGCGAAGTCCGGTTGTGTAATCAAAAAGCGCGCGCCCGAATCGTTGAGCATGAAGGCGAGGCGCTCCGTTGGATAGTCGGGATCCAGCGGCAGATAGCCGCCGCCGGCTTTGAGAATGCCCAGCATCGCCACGACCATTTCGTTGGAACGTTCCATCATTAGTCCGACGACATCGCCGCGTTTCAGACCGCGATTTTGCAAATGGTGCGCGAGCTGGTTGGCGCGCGCGTTCAGTTCCGCATAGGTCAACGTGGAGTTGCCGTACGAAACGGCGTTCGATTTGGGGCGAGTCTCCGCCCAATGTTCCACCAGCCGCGAGATGGACGAATTTCTCGGATACTCGCGCCGCGTATTGTTCCATTCGACGAGCAGGCGCTTCTTCTCGGCGTCACTGAGGAGTTCGTGCCGGGCGATGGGCCGCTCCGGTTGCGCGCAAAGCGACTTCAGCAAATTCTCGAAGTGGCCGAGCAGGCGCTGAACCATCGCGCTGGAAAAAAGATCGCGGTCGTATTCCGCGGTCAGTTTAAGCGCGCCACGTTCCTCCTGCGCCACCAGTGTGAAATCGAATTTGGCCGTGCCATTCTCAACCTCCATCAGTTGCACGCGCAGGCCGGGAAGCAATTGTTCTTCCAGAAAATCGGTGTTGAGCGCGAACATCACCTGCACCAGAGGCGAGCCGGAGGCGCTCCGTTCGGGATGCAGCGTCTCGACCAATTTCTCGAATGGCAAATCCTGGTTCGCATACGCGCCCAGCGTCGTCTCACGAATCTGCGCGAGCAATTCCGTAAACGGCATGTCATCGCGCAGTCGCGCGCGCAATGGCAGCGTGTTCACAAAGAAACCAATCAACTCCTCCGTTTCAGCATTGGTGCGCCCGGCGATCGGCGAGCCGACCAGGATGTCCTCCTGGCGCGTGTAGCGATGCAGCAGAACGTCGAACGCAGCCAGCAACGTCATGAACAACGTCGTATTCTCGCGCCGGCTCAGCGCTTTGGCCGCCTCCAAAGTTTCGACCGCCGTGACGTGATGCGCGATGCCGCCGTGATGCGCGCCGGCAGCGGTTCGCGGCGCGTCCGTCGGCAATTCCAGATTCGGATTGCACCCCTCCAGCTGCTGCCGCCAATAGTCGAGGCGTTTTTCGGATTCGGCGCTCTCAAGTTCTTCGCGCTGCCAGGCGGCGTAGTCGGAATATTGAATCGGCAGCTCGGGCAGCGTCATTTCGCGGCCGGTCATTCGCGCTTCATAAAGCAGGGCCAGTTCCTTGAACAAAACCCGCAGCGACCATTCGTCGGCCGCGATGTGATGCGCCACCAAAACCAAAATGTGCTCGGCAGGAGCTAGTCGCAGCAGCGTCGCGCGAATCATCAAGTCGCGGCTGAGGTCAAACGGCTGATTCGCCGCTTCGCGCAGGCGGCGATTCACTTCCACACCGCGCGAGCCATTCGGAAGTTGCGAAAGGTCGATCGTGGCAAACGGAATGGCGCGCGGCGGATGTATTTTTTGGACGGGCGTTCCCTCGCTGCTGGCGAAAGTGGTTCGCAACGCTTCGTGCCGTCGCACGATTTCATTCAGCGCGCTCGTGAGAGCCTGCTCATTTAGTTCGCCGGTCAGGCGCAGCGCGGTCGGAATGTTGTAAAGCGGGCTGTTGGGATCGAGGCGATCGAGAAACCAAAGCCGTTCCTGGCCCGAGGAAAGCGGGATGGCTTGGGGCTGTCCCGCCTTCTCGCGCAGAAGCTGTTCGAGCAACGCGCGCTTCTTTTCAGGAGAGAGGCGGTTGAGTTCGTCCTGAGTCGTCGTCATCAATGGAGAGGAGGGGTTGCCCGCGCCGCCGCCCTCGCTTGCGCGAGCCATCCAGCCTCCCTGTCCCCGGCAAGTGGGCGAATGCGGTTTGCGGTTTCACAATTGACGGAGCGTATCGACACGCCTTCCCGTTCCCGGCGATTAAACGATTCCGCGGTCGTGGCTTCAATCAGGGTCCCTCATGTTCGGGCGCACGGCTTACCTCTCATTCAAAGTCAGGCCCGCCCCTAATGACGCGCCTGCGCCCGGTCGGTAATTTGCTAGTGGGAGTAATGCAGATGGATAAAACCGACCCTCTCACCAACAGCGCCATGGCTGCCCCTGTCGCCATCATGGGCGTGCCGTTTGACAGCGTCACCACCGCGGAGACGATCGACATCATCGCGCGCATGATCGATTCGGGCGAACCGCATTATCTCGCCACGGCCAACGTCGATTTTTTGGTGCAGGCCGCGCGCGACGTAGAACTGCGACGCATTCTTTTTGACGCGCATTTGGTTCTTTGCGATGGCACTCCGCTCCTGTGGGCCTCGCGTTTGCTGGGCAATCGCTTGCCCGAACGCGTGGCTGGATCCGACGTGGTGCCGCTGCTGCTAAAGGATGCCGCGGACAAAGGTTATCGCGTTTATTTCCTGGGCGCCGAACCGGAAGTTTGCGCGCAAGCCGTCGCAAAACTGCGCGCGCAGCATCCGACCTTGCAGATTGTTGGACACGACTCGCCGCCCTTTCAACCGCTGATGGAGATGGATCACGAGGCCATCATTCGGCGCATCCAGGCGGCGCAACCGGATTTGTTGTTCGTCGGCTTCGGCTGCCCCAAGCAGGAAAAGTGGATCAACATGCATTATAAGACGCTCGGTGTGCCCGTTTGCGTGGGCGTCGGCGGCACCATCGATTTTTTGGCCGGCCATCGCCGCCGGGCGCCCATGTGGATGCGCCGCTCGGGCGTGGAATGGATTTACCGCATGGCCCAGGAGCCGCGGCGATTATTCAAACGCTATTGCAAAGACCTTTGGTATTTCGCCGGCGCCATTGGAAAACAATGGTGGCGTTTCCGTTCGCAACAGCGTCACAGCCCGACTGGTGACGCCACCGCCACGCCGGTCAGTCAGCAGCCAACCTCCAAACTGATTCGCATGCCCGCGCGGCTGGATAGCGAAGCCGTTCAGCATGGATCGAGCCTTTGGAAGCATGTGCTGGAGGGCTGCAATTCCTGTTTCCTGGATTTAAGCGCCATCGAATTCATCGACAGCACGGGGATTGGTCTGCTCATTCGCCTGCAGAAGCGCGCGCGCGCGGAGCAGAAGCGTTTGGTGTTAATGGCCTCCAGCGCGCCGGTGCGGCGGGCGCTTGAATTGATGCGTCTGCACGACTTCTTTAAGCACGCGCCTGATTTGGCGACGGCTGTTGAAATGTGCAGCGGCGATAAAGCCGCGGAGCCGGTTTTGGTCGAGGCCAGCCCCGCGCACGCGATGCCGATCTTATTGTGGCAGGGCGAAGTGACCGCCACGAACGCGGACCAGGTTTGGGAACGAACCCACCTCCACCTGGCGAACGCGTCGGAAAGTCACGGCGCCCTCACCGTCGATTTGGGGCATGTCTCTTTCATCGACAGCACCGGCCTGGCCGTGATGATTCGCGCGCGCAAATTCGCCAAGCAACACGCCTTTCATCTGTCCTTCACCGGGCTGCAACCGCCTGTGCAAAATGTCCTGCGCCTGGCCCGCATGGAAGATTTTCTCCTCCAGGAACGCGCCGCATGAATCAATTTCTTTGTAGGAATCGACGGAAGGAGATTCTGACTTCGGGCATTTTGCGCCCGGAACCATTAGAGCCTCGTTACCTCGGCTGCTACACAGTGTCATGAAGATCGGCATATCAACGTCTGTCATTCAACGCGGCAAAACGGGCATCGCCCATCATCTGTTTCCATTGCTGTCGGAACTCCGCGCGCTCGGTGAAGATCACAACTTCGTTTTGTTCGTGCTCGAAGAAGACGTTCCGCTTTTTGATTTTCTCGAAGGCTCGATGGAAATCGTCAAGGTTCCCGAGCGCTTTCGCCCACCCATCGCGAATATTCGCTGGCACCAGTCCGCCTTGCCGAAGCTGGCCTCGGAACTCGCGCTCGACGCCATCCACATTCCAAGCTACCGTCGCCTTCTGTTTCGCGCGCCCTGTCCGAAAATCGCGACCATTCACGACCTCGCGCCGTTTCATCTGCCGGGAAAATACGACCTCGCGCGAATGTTTTATGGCCGCGTTGTCGTCAAAATGCTCGCTCGCCGACAGGAAGCCATCATCGCCGTCAGCCAGACCACCGCGCGCGACATCACGCGATTCTTCGGCGTCGCGCAAAAACGAATCGACGTCGTTTACAATGGTTTGAACCACGCCCGCTTTCAGCCGCTCGGCGCCGGGGACGAATCCGTCCTGAAGCATTTCAAAATCGACGCGCCCTATTTCCTTTATGTCGCGCGCCTCGAACATCCCGGCAAAAATCATGTCCGTTTGATCGAAGCATTCAACCGCTTCAAGACCGCGACCAAATCGAATCACCTTCTCATCCTGGGCGGGGCGGATTGGCATGGCGCGGAAGCCATTCACGAAGCCGCGCAGCGCTCGCCGTTTGCGGCCGAAATTCGGCGCGTTGGATATATTTCAGACGCACAGCTCCCGGCGCTCTATCGCCAGGCGGCCGCCATGGTTTACCCGTCGCTCTTCGAGGGTTTCGGCATGCCACCCGTGGAAGCGATGGCGTGCAATTGTCCGGTGATTTGTTCGGATCGCGGATCGCTCGCCGAGATTGCGGCGCCCGCGGCGTGCATTATCGATCCGGAAAATCCTGCTGAAATTTCGGCCGCCTTGAATCGCGTCGCGTCCGATTCGACTTACGCGAATTCATTGCGAAAGGCCGGGCTCCAACACGCCGGAAAATTTAGCTGGAAAAACGCCGCTGCCGCGACGCTTGCGATTTACCGACGTTTCGAACGTTCGCCGTCGCCGCGGCGCAACGCTTCGTTGGCTTCCTTAAACCCAGCCTAGAAACTTATACAGGTAATAAACGGCGACACACTCGGCGGCGACGAACGCAACGAACGTCAAAGCCAGCCAGGTCCACCGCATACTTTCATTTAGCCAGTTCACAGTAGAACAGGCATAGCAGCCAGCGTGCCGAGGACACCTTTTGCCGACTCGCCAAGTTGTGGACAAGGCAAAAAACGTCCAATTTGCCCGCAAATTGTCGATTTTGGGTGGATCCGAAAAATGCCAAAACCGGAGCGGATGTCTCAGGGTGGGACAAAACAGCCTAGGCCGCGGGGTTATCGCCCCGGTCAAATTCCGTCACGCGGACGCCCTTTTTGACACGGCAATTCTCGATGCTGACGCGTAGTTTTTCGCGCAATTCCGAGGCTCCTTTTACGGCGGGAAGAACCAGATTCGGGGTGGTGGCGTCGGCTGCTTTGATCTCGATATTCCCCGCGCCGCCAAGCCGCAGTAAGAAGGGCTCCACGAGAGTCGCATCCATGACCCGGTAAAGTTCCAGTTCATCGGTGCGCTTGGTCAGAATGCCGCGGCGCCACCGGACGCGTTCGTTGGTCACTTCAAAAACTTGCGTGCGAATGAGCGCCGCCACGCCAAGCAAATAAAGTATCACCAGGCCGGCGCCGATCGCGATCAACGGTTGTTGCATCATCACGGCGCCGATGATGAATCCAATGATCAGAAGAATCCCCACGAAGAAAGTCCCCGCTTTGAGCAGCAACGATGGCGAACCCCGAAATAAAACCGTTTCCTCGTTCATGATTATCTTTTATCACATTTTTCGGACGATGAAGCCATATTTCTGAAACGCGTCATCGGCCGGCTTCGAATTGAGATAATCCAGAAACGCTTCCGCGGCTTTCGGATGTTTGGCTTCTCGCATGACCGCGACCGGATAGCTGATCGCCGGCCCATCTTCGATGGGAACTTCGCAGGCGATTTTGACTTTCTTCGAAATGCGCGCGTCCGTTTTATAAACGATGCCGGCGTCCACGTTTCCCGATTCGACTGCCGCCAACGCCGCGCGAACATTTTCGGTCGGGACGATTTTCGATTCGACGCTAGACCACAGATTCTTTTTTTCCAAAAAAGCCTTCGCGTAGATCCCAGCCGGAACTGTTTTGGTTTCAGCAAGCGCGATTCGATTCATTTTTCTCAAATCAGCCGGAGTCGAAATGCTCGCGCCCTTTTCCGCGGCGACAACGATCACCAGCGAATTGGAAAGCCGGCTTTTGCGCGTCTTTTTTCGAATCAAATTCTTTTTCTCCAGCGCGTGCATTTTGGATTCGTCAGCGGAAAAGAAAATATCCGCGGGCGCCCCTTCTTCGATCTGCCGGGCCAGCGTGCTCGATGCGCCAAGGTTAAAAATGATTTTGTCGCCCGACTTCTTCTGATACTCCACCGCAATTTCCTTGAGCGCATCCGATAAGCTGGCCGCGGCGAACACCATCACCTCCGACGCGTGCAAATTGCCAATCACCAGCAATAGAATTGCAATCTTGGACAAAAATTGCTTCATTCGCGCCACTCTCTCAAACGTGGTGAAATACACAACAATAACGGCTTTTTTTTGCCTTCTGGGGATCATTTTTCCCTCAAATGGCGCCTCCGCCGGCCTGCTCAATGACTGGTTGCGCCAGGACCGGCCGGCCGCCGCCGCCTGGGATTTGGGCGGCCAATTTCGCGTTCGTTACGAAGTCAAAGAAAACGCCGGACGCGTCTCGAATCTCGATTTTCTTGAAGGCGCCGATAACAGCAACGATTTCTTTTTATTTCGCGTCAAAACGCACGTCGGTTGGGCGCCCGAATCCTGGATGAGTGTATTCGTCGAAGGCCGCGACTCTCACGACGCGAGCGATCGCCGCCTCGTCAAGGAGACTGATACGTTCGATCTGTATCAGGCCTACATTCGCCTCGGCGACCCCAAGATTTTTCCGGTCACCCTCTTGATCGGCCGTCAGGCCCTCGGTTATGGCGACGAACGATATGTCGGCGTCTCCGACTGGAGCAACGTGGGGCGTTCGTTCGATGTCGTGAAAGCGCATTATGAAAATGGCGCCGTGATTCTCGACGCCTTCTCCGGCCGCATCGTGATTCCCTATGATGAACATTTCAACGTCGCCAACGACTACGATTGGTTCAGTGGCGTTTATTCCTCCACGAAAAAGGTCATTCCCTGGCAGCAGACCGATCTTTTTTTCCTCGCCCGCAACGTCAGCGCGCAATCGCCCGCCGCCATCGCGCCCGGCCTGGGCGGACCCGGCGCGCGCGATATTTATACCGTTGGAACGCTTTGGCGGTCGCTGCCTGGAAAATTTGCGGATTGGGAATATTCCATCGAAGCCGCCGCGCAGTTCGGGCGCATCGCCGCGCCTGCTGGCGGCCTCGAACAACGTGCCTTCGCCGTGAATGTCTCGGGCGGCTACGAGTGGAGGGAAGCTCCCGGCGAGCCCCGCATCCTGGCTGGATACGATTTTGGATCCGGCGACAGCAATCCCTCCGACTCGAGAAACGAAACGATGGAATTGGTTTTTGGCACGAACCATCGCCCGTATGGCCTGGCCGATCTGACCGGCATGCGCAACCTGCACATCCCGCACATCGGCGGCTCAATCAAGCCCCTCAAAAATTTGACCCTCTGGACGGAGTGGCTGGGCTTTTGGATGGTCGAGAGCGGCGACTACTTTTTTCCGGAAAGTGGCGGCGGCCGCAGTGGAAATGGCTACGGGCGCCACCCAACCTTCAATTCCTACGTTGGCAATGAACTCGATCTGAACGCGGTTTGGAAGGTGACTTCATGGGGCCATCTCCAGGCGGGTTACGCGCATTTTTTCATCGGTGATTACATTCGCCAATCCGCCGCCACAGGTAGTTTTAAGGCCGGCGACGCTGACTGGGCTTACCTTCAGGTCGCTTTCAATTTTTAATTCAGCCCGTCGTCTTGCGCGGAATCGGCGTCAATCAAAAATCATCGCGCTCGACACATGACCCGCGGCAGGCAGTCTCTGGAATCGTGAAAGTGCCATGGTTCGTGTGGACCGGAGTATTTACGCAATTGTGCGCGGGCGCCGCGTTCGAATTTTTTCAGCCGGTCGAACGGCCGCGGCGCGTGCAGATGATGGCCCATCGTGGCGAAGGGCGAGTCGCGCCGGGAAATTCGCAAGCCGCGTTGTTGATGTGCATCGAAGATAGCATCGAATGGGCCGAGATTGATTTGCGGCTGACCAAAGACGGCCAACATGCCTTGGTCCATGACTCGCGCGTTAATGGAGTTGCCGTCGCGGAGAAAACCTTGGTGGAATTGAAGGAGGTCGATATCGGCTCCGAATTTGCGTTGCGCTTTTCCGGCGAGCGGATTCTTTCGTTCCAGGAGGCGCTCGCGATTGGAAAAGGGAAGTTGAACTTCTATCTCGATTGCAAAGCGGTGAATCCGGAGCAATTGGCCCGCGAGATTTTGGCCGGCGACATGGAACGCCAGGTGGTCGTCTATGACGGGTTGCCGAACCTGCGCCGCTTGGACGCCGCTGGCTCCGGACGCATCGCGTTGATGACAAAATGGCGGCCCGGTTTTGGAATCGCGGACTGGGCGCTCACGAATCATCTGGCGGCGGTTGAAATTGACGCGGATCAAGTGAAGCCGGAAATCGCCAGGGGTTTTCAGGCTGCCGGCATCAAGGTGCAGACCAAAAATTTGGGCGAATGGGATCGCCCCGAATTTTGGGCGCGTTCCTTGGAAGCGCGAGTTGATTGGATGCAGACCGATTTGCCCGAAGAACTGATGGCCTTCGATTTGTGGCGGCGCGTGAAGTCGCGGCCGGTGCGGTTTTCGTTGCATCGCGGCGCGAAGCGTTATGCGCCGGAGAATACGATTCCCGCGTTCGAAAAAGCGATTCGCCTGGGCGCCGATTATGTCGAGTTCGACGTGCGCACCACCAGCGATGGAAAGTTCTATTTGCTGCACGACAGCGCCTTGGAAGGAAAGACGGATGGACACGGGTTGATCGCCGAAACGCCGGCGAGCGTGATCGCGGGCTTGAGCGCCGGCGTGAAGTTTGGGACGGCGTTCGCGAAAGTCGGGCTGCCGACGTTGGAGGACTTTTTGGAGGCTGTGCGCGGGAAAGTGGATTTGTATTTCGATGCGAAGGCGGTTGCTCCGGAGGCCTTGGCGCAGGCAGTGAACCGTCACGGAATGGCGGAACGAACCGTTGTGTATCAGTCAGTCGATTATTTGCTGAAATTGAAAGAGATCGAACCGCGAATTCGAGCTTTACCCCCGCTGGGGGCTTTGAGCGAGTTGGATGCAGTTGCGGCCCGCCTGAAGCCCTATGCGGTGGATGCGGATTGGGAAATTTTGTCGAAGGAGATGATCGCGCGATGTCATCGGTTGGGGATTCAAGTTTTTTCGGATGCCCTGGGCAGGCACGAGCGCGTGGAGGATTATTTGCAGGCGATGGATTGGGGAATCGATCTAATTCAGACCGATCATCCGTTGCGCCTGATGCGGGCGATTGAGTTGCGAGCGAGCGGGCAACATTGAGTTAGGCGAGGTTGCGGGCGCCGAGTTTTTCGAGGGTCCAGGCGTATTCATCGGCGAGTTGATCGACGACGTTGCGGTTTTTTAGAGGGCCGGGAAGGACTTCCCAGGTGTAGGTTTCCATTTCGATGTGGTGGCAAAGGTTTGGGTTTTCGGCGAGGAGGTCGATGACGCCGAGGATTTGGTGGCTGGTGGTGTCGAAGAGTTCGGTCGGGCGGCTGTGCAGCGGGATATGAAAATGGATGCGCCATTCCGGAAGTTGATCGGGCGTGAGGGCGTCGAGGGAAGTGGATTCGGCAAGGGCAAGATCGAGGTCTTTGGCGCGCGTGAGCCGGCCGTCGGGATGGCGCGCGATGACTTGGTGGAAATAGACGGGCTCGACAAAGGCGGCGAGGGCGCGGCGGGCTTCGGGAGTAGGGCGGACTTTTAGGGCGGAGCTGAAATGGAGTTTGCTGATTTTGATGTTGTGCGATTGAAGTTGGCGGATGGATTCGGCGGCGTCTTCGAATTCGATCGCCAAATGGCAGGTGTCATAATTGACGCCAAGGTGACGCGCGAGCCGATCGTCGTTCGGACGATCGGCGCAGAGTTCCTGAAAAAAGGCGACGGTCTCGGCGGTGTTTTCGAGGTAGCAGAGGGGCTCGGGTTCGAGGCCGAGGTGGAGCGTCTTGCCCGACCTTTCGGACACGCGCGCGATGTGTTCGACGGTTTGCCAAAGGTTCGCCCGCATGGCTGCGACCTGGGCGGACGAAGTGATGAATTCTTTGAAAGAGCAGGGGACCGTGCTGACGCTCCCTTCGAGGCCGGGCGGAAGGAGTTCGGCGAGCAGATCGAAGAGGCGAGTGGTGTAGGCCACGCGGTCGGGCGTGGTCCAATCCGGCGCGTAAACCTGTTCCTTGACGCGGCCGCCGTGAAAGGACCCGTAGGGAAAGCCGTTAATGGTGAAGATATAACAATTGTTCCGGTCCAGCCACCATTGGAAAGCGAGAAGCGTCGCAGGATCCGAAAGTTCGCGCGAGGCGTCGTTGCCGAGGCGCAGTCCGATTGCGTAAGAACGATTGGGCGAGACGCGATCGCGCACCGCTAGAGTGTATTTCTCCAGCGTCTCAAACGTTTGGGCCCAGCTCTCGCCGCGATGGATGTTCGTGCAGTAAGCCAGGTGGATGTCATGTTGCAGTCTCATTGATGGCGGATTTGAGAATGCGGATTGTGTTTGGCGAGAGCAAGTTTCAGTGAAGGCACAAAGGGAAGAAAAAACTCAAAGAAGGCGTCAGCGCGGGATGATCGCCTCACGAAAGACCACGCCCCCACGGCCCTTTTCCCGAGGCCTCCATTCGAGCCGAATCGTTGCTCCAGTTCGCCCGAGAAAAAACGCGCCAGCGGGCAGATTCGTCGCCGCTTCGGCGGTCACTCGATAGGGATGTTCCCCCTCCATAAACTCACGCCATTGGCCGGCGTGCAGGATTTCCATTTCGCCGTCGATGATTTCCATCGCGATGGCTTGATGGTAATTCGCTCGCAAAAGTTTCTGTTCACTGCGAAACGAAAAGGCCAGCGGAATCATGGCGATCACGATGATGCTGAGCGCGATCATTAGCTCGACCACGAGCCAGCCTTCGTCTCTTCGCTTTCGAACGCGGATCACCACATCGTTCCTTCCTCGATAATGCTGATGATGATCAGGAAAACCGACGCGCAAACGAGGCCCACCAAGGCGCCGTTGATGATGACGATGCCGGAGGTGATGACGTGCGCGGCGGCTTGCTCCTGCTGAAACGCGCGCGCCTCCAGCGATTCGTGCCAGCCTCGCAAAGCCGCGAAAAATCCCTGGCCGGAACGAAGCGCATTGGCCCAGCGCCACTGAAATTCACTGTTATTTTCAAGGTCCTTAAGCGCCTCCGGCAAGGTGATTCCCTGGCGAATTTTTTCGACAACGCGGTCGGCCCGCCGGCTGAAAACCGCATTGCCGGTCGCGCGCGCCGCCAATTGAACCGCGCGAGTTTCCTCGAGGCCCGCGTCCAGCAAGACCGCCAGCACGCCAGTAAAATCCCTTTGCGCACGCCGCCGCCGCCACGGAATCAGCAGCGTGCATCGATCAAGAATTCCGCCAAACGGAGTGCGCGCCCACATGGCCAATCTTGGTCCGCCCACGTAAAAAATCACCCACATCAAAATAAACGCAAAGAGGACCCACTCAATTTTTGTGACGACTGAATAGTTGTCGAAAAGCATTTCGGGAAGGATCGGCATTGGGATTTCCATATCTTCCAGGATCTGTTTCAGCTTCGGCCATATAAAAATGGAAATCAGCGGGATCGCGACCAGCGTTCCCGGGAGGACCACCAGGAAAAGCAAAATGACATAATTGAGAGCCCCGCGCATTTGCGAGTTGACGCCGGTCAACATCGCGCGCGCCGCCGGCAGCAATTGATCGAAAGCATTTTCGTCCGCGCCAATCTTGACGATTTCCGCGACGGCCCGCGGCAGCAAGCGCGGCGTCAGATGCAGCGCCTGGCCAAGATTCGCGCCTTCCTCGATATGCGCCGCCAGCAAATGAAAATGCGGGGTGACCGATGGATCGCGCGTTTCGGAGATCGACGTAATGGCGTGCTCGGGCGACTGGCCGTTCTGCAGGGCCGTCTCCAGCAAATCCAAAAACAAGCGCGCCCGTTCCCGGCGGCGGCTCGGGGCGCTCAAACAATACATAGCCGTCGTTACAGCGATGCACAGCGGCAGGATCAAAAACACCGCCCAGATGATCAAATGCCGAAAATCACTGGACATATTCAACTCAATTGATCGAGGAGAGTCTTGAGCCCGTTGATGACCGGATACATTTGCGTGACGATGATTCCCGCCACCAGCAGGACCGCCATGGGCATCACCGCGAAGAGCATGACATCGATTTTTTGCGCGGCCCGCGCCTGGTAAATCTCACTCGCGCGCTGAAAACCTCTCGCCAGGTCCTCGCCGCCCTGGGCGACCAGCCAGCGAAAGAGCGGCGGGAACACGCGGCTGTCCGCGGTGAAAGCGTTCCATTTCGAGGCGCCCTGCCGGTGCAGGTCCAGCCAGCGATTCATTTCCTGGCCCGCCGGACTGCGGCCCTCCGCATTTCTTAACAGCCCCAGAGTCCCATCCAAAGTCGTTCCACTCTTCAAAAGCAATGACGCGGCGCCGGCCGTTTGCGCCAGGGATGCTTCGCGAAAGCCGGGGATTTTCCAGCGCGCCCAGTTCCTCGTGCGTGGGGCGGCCATCATGAAAATCAAGAACGCCGCCAGGGCTCCCAGCACAGCGGTTGGCAACCAGACTCCTCCATAAAAAAACAACATGCCCGATTGCGGTATGGAAATGACGTCGTCAAAAAGGCCCAGGATCAGCGAGCGATAGATTACCGAAATCAGAATGGAAACTCCCAACGATGCCAGCAAGACGATCATGGGATAAACCATCAGCCCCTTGAGCCTCGACGTGATTCCGGCCAGCCGGTCGTAATAATCCGCCAGGAGAATCAATACGCCCGGCAAATCGCCGCCGGCCGCCGCGGCCTGCGTCAGCCGAATGTATAAATCCGGCAACTCGCGCCGATTCACCGCCTCTTCCAGGGGTGTTCCCGCCGCCAAATCTTTTTCGAGCGCCTCCAGTTCCGCACGTAATTTGCCCAGGCGCATGGTGGAGGACAGCTCGCGCAAACTTCCCTCCAGTGGAATTCCCGCGCGCAACATGCCGGCGAGCTGCTGATTCAAAAATGCAAATTCGTCCAGTTTCATGGGCTGATTGATTGGACCGCGTCGGGGGCAATCCGTTACGCGCCAACTTGTTGACCCCAAAATGGGGGGTCAAGAGCGACCCTAATATTGCCGATTAACGCCTGGGACCTTGACGGGCCCGATCGATCGCTTTTGCCAATATGAATCGAAAACTTCGGATTTGGTGCTTGGCCGCCGCTCTGTTTGTGGGCGGCGGAAGCGTTTTATTCGGGGCCGAGTCTTCGGATCAAAACGTCTCCATTTCCGATCTGAAATCGATGGAATTGGATGAATTGATGCACCTGGAAGTGCCGACCGTTTTCGGCGCTTCCAAACGTGAGCAAAAAATTTCCGAGGCGCCTTCCTCCGTCACCATTGTCACCAAGGACGACATAAAATTTCAGGGATACCGCACGCTCGCCGACCTGCTCCAGGGCGTGCGCGGCTTTTATGTGACCTCCGATCGAAACTACGGCCACATCGGCGTGCGCGGCGTGAACCGGCCAGGCGATTGGGGCGGGCGCGTTCTGATTTCCATCGATGGGCATCGCCTCAACGAACCGCTTTTCGATTCGGCCTTCAATCAAACCGATTTCATCCTCGACTTGGATTTGATCGAACGCGTCGAGGTCATTCGCGGGCCCGGCTCCGTCCTTTACGGCAACAACGCATTTTTCGCCGTCATCAATGTCGTGACCCGGAAAGGCGCGGACTTCAATGGACCCGAAGTTTCCGGCGCTTACGGCAGCTTTGATGCCTACACCGGCCGCGTTTCCTACGGCAATCACTTCAAAAACGGCGCGGAAGTTCTTTTGTCAGGAACCTATTTCGACAGCTCCGGCAACAAACGACTTTTTTATCCCGAATATTCCGCGGTCAACGGTGGCATTGCCGAACACTCCGACAGAGACAATGCCAAAAGCGCTTTCCTGAACGCTTCGTACCACGATTTTTCGTTGCAGGCCGCGTGGGTGGATCGCAACAAGCATGTCCCCTCCGCGCCGCTCGGCTCGGTCTTTGCCGATGGCCGCTATGAAACCACGGACGAACGCGCCTACGTTGATTTTCGCTTCAATCACGAATTCGAAGGGGACTGGGAATTAAGCGCGCGGACCTTCTACGATTATTATCGGTTCGCCGCCATTTATCCGTTCGATTACATGGACCCGCTGAATCCGGGCGTCACTTTGAACGCCGATTATGGCCGCGCGGACTGGATCGGAACGGAGTGGCAGGCCAGCAAGACATTTTTCGAAAAGCATCGCCTGATCGGCGGAGTCGAATACAAGCACGACATTGCGCTGGCGCAAAAAAACTACGACCTCGAGCCGCCCGCGACTTACGTCGATGTCACCGCCGCCCGCGACGTCATGGGAATTTACGTGCAGGATGAATATTCGATTCTAACCAACCTCATTCTCAACGCGGGCGTCCGTTACGATTGGTATAGCGCCTTCGGCGGCACCGCCAATCCGCGTGGCGCGCTCATTTATTCGCCGCTGGAAGAAACCACTTTCAAGTTTATCTATGGCCAGGCGTATCGCGCGCCGAATGAGTTCGAGACTTCCTATAATGCCACCGGCTACAAACACACCGGGACCCTCGAACCGGAAACCGTCCGCTCGCTGGAGCTGGTTTACGAACAAGCGCTCCCGGCCCATTTTCGATTCACCGCGCTGGGCTTTCATGAAGACATCAAGGATCTGGTCGTGCAACAACTCGATCCGGCCGACGGCTTGATTTTCTGGAACAATCTCGACTCCGTGACCACGCGCGGCCTGGAGTTCGAACTGGAACATCGCGGCTCCCATGGCTTGCGCGCTGCGGTTAGCTACACGTTCGCGGAAACCGAAGACAGCGCCACCGGCAACACCCTCGGCAACGCGCCGAAGCATCTTTTCAAAACCCAGGTCACCGTGCCAGTTTGGCCAGAAAGAATATTCGCCAGCTTCGAGTTGCTCACCACTTCGGATCGCCTCACGGCTCGCGGGGCCAAGGCTGAAGGTTTCGCGGTTCTCAATGCCACGCTCTTCGCGCGTGAACTCGTCAAGGGCCTTGAATTCTCGGCCAGTGTTTACAATCTTTTCGACCGGCAATATGGCGATCCAGTCTCTGACGATTTCGTTCAGGAAGTCGTGCCGCAGGATGGCAGAACCTTTCGCGTCAAATTGACCTACCATTTCTGACCATGCGCCGTTGTCCTGTCCCAGCCTCTATTTTCCTCCGGGCGCGAGCGAGTTTCATCGCTTGTCTGGCGGGGGTCGCGCTTTTTTTGCGAGTCGCGGGCGCGGCCGAGGATCCCGCCGCCAATTTCGAATCGAAGATCAAAGCTGTCCTGTTGGTCAAATTGATCACCTACGTTGACTGGCCGGCGAACGCTTTCAAAGATTCGTCCACGCCTTTTCGCATCGGAATTTTAGGCGACGATCCGTTTGGTCCGCTGCTGGAGGAAGTTCTCTCCGGCGAAGCCCCCCACGGTCGAACCGTGCAAATTCGACGCGCAACCCAGCCCGCTGACCTCGCGAACTGCCAATTAGTTTTTCTTGGAGCCAGTGAAAAAGATCGACTCAGTTCCGATCTTGAAGCTTTCCGTTCCAAACCGGTTTTGATGGTCAGCGAAGTCGATCAGTTTGCGCGCAAGGGGGGGATGGTTGGATTTACCCGCGAAAAAAAGAGCGTCCGTTTGGAAATTAACATCGAGAATTGCAAACAAGCCGGCCTCGGCGTCAGTTCACGATTGGCCAGCGTCGCGCGGGTGGTTGATGCCTCAAGGTAGCCGGAAGTGTGTGCTGCGCCTGCTCTGTCGCGACCTCGATCCAACGTCCGTCCCCGAAGCTTCCCTGGCCAATTCCAAAAAGCGTTTTGTGTTTGTGTCGTTAGATCTCCACACACCAATCACTGAGAAAGGCTCCGGTTGTGGATCCAGCGGCACCAACTTCAAACGCGGTCCGGCCAGGCATGCCAGGCTGTCCGGCGCCACCGCCACGCCCCGGCCCGCTTCGACCGCGGCGATCAAACTGGTGACGCTATCATGTTCCTCCGCAATGCGGGGCGTTTTCTGCCCGGGCCACGGCAACCGTTCAAACCAATGCGAAAACTCCGGATAATCGCGTTGGGAATATCCAATGATTCGTTCGCCCACGATTTCCGCGAGACTGGTTCGCTTCTTTCGCGCCAATGGATGCACCGGGCTGACCGCGATCGAAACCCGATAACGCTGCAACTCGACCGACTTCAAACCGCGTAAATTTTGCGCCGGCTGTTGCACCATCAATCCGAGCGCAATTTTTCTTTCGCGCAAACCGATTAACATTTCCTCCGTCGAGAGATCATGCAAACGCACGCGAATTGCCGGCGCCTCGATCTGAAATTGCCGCAACGCGCGCGGCAAAATATCCACCGCCAGCGATGGCGCAAAACCGACCTGCAGTTCCCCCGTCGAACCAGAACCAATCGCCCTGACCACATTCGTGGCCTGCTCCACGCGATCCAAAACCGCGCGCGCCTCGCCCAAAAATGCGCGCCCCGCCTCCGTCAAACGCAATGACTTCGCGCCGCGCTCGAACAAGGTCACGCCCAACTCGTCTTCCAAATCACGAATCTGCCGGCTCAAGGGCGGCTGCGAAACATGTAGCCGCTCCGCCGCGCGCGTGACATTTTCCTCCTCGGCAACAGCGACAAAATAACGAAGGTGACGCAGTTCCATTTACCTTTGGCTCGGCTTATAAATTTTGACGAATTTGCCGGCGATGCTTTCGGAGGAAACGGCGTCGTGGATTCGGCGAGCGGCTCCGCTCACATCAGGATCTTCAGTCGTCGCAATGATTCCGAAATGCGCAGGATGATCACGATGAAGCCTATAAAAATCCTGCCTGTTTTTGGTCAGAACAATGCGGCTGTGTGAAATGGCGTAAAGCAAAACTTCCGTGTCGGGCCATTCCTGGTTGGCCTTGCCGATATCGAACACCGTAAGCACGTCATGATTCAACGAACGCAAAACCTTCGCAATCGGGTGAGAGAAATCTTCGTCAGCGAAGAATCGCGCCATCAGGTCTCTTGGTTTTCAGTGATAACGCGATCGATCTCCGCACCGTGGCCAGCTACATAATTCCAGGCGTTTGTGAGATCCTCGGCAGCAAGCGTCGGATGCATCTCAAGGAGCTGTGCATCGGTTGCGCCGTTGCGTCGGCCTTCTTCCAAAAGCCAAACCGCGATTCGAGTCTGGCGAATGCGCGCTTCGCCACCACAGACTCCCGGCGTTCGGAAGATTCCTGGGCCCACTTGCACCGGTTCGCGATAAATCCATTCCAGCAGCGCCTGGCGTTCCGGAACCGACAATCGCCCCACTACACTCCGGGCTTCTTCCAAAGCAGTCATAGTCACAGCCTAGCAAATATCATTTCGGCTTCAAGAACCGCTTCCTTTGCACAACCATACCTTCCAGGTATGCTAAGGCAAGCAACATGATATTTCCGTTCGGGGACGCGCCGTCCTACCTTGAACCCATGAAAACGATTCGACGTTCTGAGGAAAGAGGCCATGTGAATCATGGATGGCTGGACACCTATCACACGTTCTCTTTCGGAAATTATTACGACCCCAATCACATGGGTTTTCGCACCTTGCGCGTGATCAACGACGACAAAGTCGCGCCCGGCGAGGGCTTCGGCACGCATCCGCATCGCGACATGGAGATCATCACGTATGTGCTCTCCGGCGCATTGGAGCACAAGGATTCTATGGGCAACGGGCGCATCATCAAGGCGGGCGAGTTTCAATACATGGCTGCCGGCTCCGGTGTGACGCACAGTGAATTCAATCCGTCCGCGAAGGAGCCCGTGCATCTTTTGCAGATTTGGATCATGCCCGAACGCCGCGGCATCAAGCCGCAATACGGCGAACGCTCCGCGGCCTCCGTAAAGGAAGGCGAGGTCGCCTTGATCGCCTCGAAGAGCGGCCGCGACGGCTCAATGAGGATCAACCAGGACGCGAACCTGTTTCTCGCGAGATTGGCGCCCGGCCAAAAAGGCGTCGTCAAACTTGAGTCGGGACGCCACGCCTGGGTCCACGTGGCTGAGGGCGAGATCACCGTCAACGGCGACCAGTTGCGCGCCGGGGACGCAGCGGCTTTGAGCAACGAAGCGGCAATCGAACTCGCAGGCGTTTCCAAGGCGCAGGCGTTGATTTTCGACCTGAATTAAGCGATGAGAAAACTGTTGCGCATCCTCGCATTTTTGGTTGCCCTCGGCGGGCTGGGCTTCTGGCTCGCCGCGGGCGCCAATCGCGGCTGGACAAAAAACCGCGTTGAGAAGAGAACCGTGGACGAAGTCACCGGCATCGAAGGCGTGACCTATGAAAACCGCTTCGTGCCGGGCATTGATTTTTTTGGGGGAACGGCCATCGGCGCGGGCGCGCTGGCCGGCCTTTCATTGGTATTTGGAAGAAAACGATCAACGATATGAAAACACTGATACACACCATCCTCGCGACCGCTGCTTTAACCAACATTGCATTCGCGGCGCCACAGACGTTCGATTTCAAAGACCCCAAAGGCGTCAATAACGCCATCTTTAAAACCGACGCCGTTCTCGAATCCATCAACGGAGCCGCCAATGGCATTTCCGGCACGGTCACGTTTGATCCGCAAAATCCCGGCGCCACCAAGGGAAAAATTGTCGTCGAAACCAAATCGCTCACCGTTCCCAACAAAATGATGAACGGACACTTGCTCAGTCCGATGTGGCTCGACGCCGACAAAAATCCCGAGATTACTTTCGAAGTGAAGGAGCTTAAAAACGTAAAGACCCAAGCCGACACCACCACCGCCGACGCCACCGGAACATTCACTCTGCATGGGGTCAGCAAGGAAATGACCATCCCCGTCAAACTCACTTATCTTCCGGGCAAACTCGGCCAGCGCGTGCCGAACATGAAGGGCGATCTGCTGGTCGTGCGCACCAACTTCGAACTCAAACGCAGCGACTTCAAAATCAATCCCGGCATGACCGACAAAGTCTCCGACGAAATCAACCTAAGCCTCAGCATCGCCGGCATGTCGCGGCAATAAGTTTCGGAATCTATTTCCAGGCCGACTTCAACGGCCAAACCTTCGCCGAAACAAGTCCAACCTTGCCGAGGTCGATCGTTTGTTCGCCGTCCTTGGCGATGAATCCCATCGGCATATAGATCGCGCCGTCGTTGATGAACAGGTCGATCGACGCACGGTCCACCAGCGCGCGAATTTTCAATTGCGAAGCATCCGCCGGCAACTTCGCTTTCTTCCCCAGGCACGAAATCTCGCGCGTGGCCGGATCGTATTTGATCATAGCTCCGTGCAAATTGATCTCGATTGGAGCGGCGCCGCGCAGAGCATACACAACCTCAATTTCCACTTCCCTCGCCTTCAACTCATTCAATTTCGATTCCCGTCCGCGCAACGCCTTCAATTCTTCGACCGGCATTGCCCACAGTCGCAACCCGTCCGCAGTCTCCTTTAACTTCAACTCCACCGGCAGCCCAATCATCTGATTAAACGGCATCCCCGGAAGATTTACCTGTCCCCACGGTACAAGAATTCTGCGTTTGTCTTTTGGCGCCAGGTTATAGGTTTGCGAAGCGTAAAAGCAGTTGCCGCGGTTCAATTCATGCGGCCCCGATTCGCTTGCGAATTTCTTCCCATCGAATTTTCCCACCAGGTAGCGGCCGTTGCCGCCGTAAAAAATCCAGCGCGTTTCTTTTTTGCCTTCCACCGGAATCTCGAAAAATTCCGGACACTCACTCGTGCCCGGGATCGTCACTTTGCAAAGCTGATGCCAACTTTTCAAATCCTTCGACTCGAAAATCGCGAAGTCGCTTTGATCCAGATACAACGCCATCAGCCATTTGCTTTCTGGGGCATACCACAACACTTTCGGATCGCGATTGCTTCCGATCACATGCGGCAGCACAGGATTCCTTTCGTATTTCGTCCACGTCCGCCCCCGGTCATTGCTGTAGGCCATGCACTGGGTGAACGGTTTGCCTTTTGACAACGGACTATCCCCACCCGCCGCGGTGTAAAACGCTACCAACGTCTTCTCGCTTCCCCGTTGAAGGCCCGCTGTATTTTTCTCATCCACCACCGCCGATCCCGAAAACATCGTCCCCATTTCATCCGGATACAGCGCCTCTCCCAATTCCCTCCAATGCACGAGATCACGGCTGACCGCGTGCCCCCAATGCATGTTCCCCCAATTCCATCCGTACGGGTTGTGCTGGAAAAACAAATGATACTCCCCTCGGTAAAACACCAAACCGTTCGGATCGTTATTCCACCCGCGCCGGGCGGTGAAATGAAACTGCGCCCGCAATTTTTCCTGATATAAATTTTCGCCGCCCTTGATCGCGTCGCTCTGCTCGATCGCGCTCAATCCCATCGATCCCTCCTTCAATTTATTCACAGACACCGATATGTTCTGGCCGCGAAAATCCGCCAACTCCACGACCGCCCACCAGTCCGGCTCCGCGTCTGCCAATTCGATATCAAATTGCCGAACCAGCTTCCCCTCCGCCGCCATAGTCACCAAACGCTTTGGCGCGCCATTTTTCACCGGCAAATTCAGATACTTCTTCTCCGCGCGAAATTCTCGCGAATTCTCCGCCCCATGCAGCCCCAGCGCGGCCGCCAACACCGCCGACAAAAACAGTCGTTTCATCCGTGCAGTCAACCACGTTGCTAATCTCCACTTCGAGCTTGAAATTCGAATCAGATTCGGTTATGCCACGTCGCGTCGGTATATTGGGCTAACTAGGTTACTGAAAACGCACAGAGCCGCTCCTCCTGAGCGGCTCTTTTTTATGGGGAGGGCGCCTTCTCTGGCGGCTTCAACTGTAACAAAATGTTCGCCAACACGATGATCAATCCTCCCACAAACAAATGCAACGTGACGCGCTCGTTCGCGTAATTGATCCCAACCAGACTCGAAATATATCCCGGTAAAAACAGCGCAAACAAACTGGCGAACACCGGCTCGATCCCATACAGCAGCCCCGCCTCCGTCGCCGTTACATGTGGTTGCCAGCGATTCATCATCATATAAGCCGTCATCGTGCAAAACAAAACCAGCACGAGAACTAACCCAATTGCCGATGCCGACGAAAAAGCCCGCGCCACATCCCCGCTCTCGCGCATGGTGAACAGCGCGCAGGGCAGCGCCATCACTGCTGTCACCACGAACATCACAAACGAAAAGTGATTCACCTCATTCTTCGCGAAGATCGGCCGCTCCAGCCATAGAATCTGCCCCGTAAAAATCAACGACCCGATCAACGTCTCAATCTCCCCGCGGCCCAAATGCAGATCGCGCGGATTCAACTGCGTCAGGATCGCGATCCCCGTCATCATCAGCGCCGTGCACAAAATCACCCGCATCGACGGCGGATGCCGCTCCCGCACCGCCGCGATCATCGGAATGATGCAACAATACGCCTGCGTCAAAAATGCCGAAGTCGAGGCCGAGGTGTAATTCAATCCATCCATCTGGAAGATCAATCCGATCCCGCCAAAAAATCCCAAGCCACCGCCTTGCCAAAACTCGAGCCGGGTCAATCGCGGTAACGTCCGCGCGCTGACAATTCCGATAATCACCGCAGAAATCGCGAACCGCGCGAACACCACCAGCGAAGTCGTAAACCACGTGGAAGCTTCCGGCAGCAACTGCTGCTGCACAGCGCCAATCGATTTCATGACCGGGAAACTCAAGCCCCAAAATAAAGTTGCCGTCGCCAGCAACTTCACCGCGCGCCCATGCAACGGCGAAACCGCCCGCCGCCGATCCACTTTAACTTCCATTCCGCGCATTATAAACAAACAACGCCCGCAAGTCTCCGCCAGGCTCGTAAATTCGTAGGAATCGACGGAAGGAGATTCTGATTTTTTTGCTAACATGCCGGGAACCACAGGATGAGATCGTAAATGTTTGGAGTTGCTTCAGCCTGCAAGGCATTGAAATGGGAACTGCCTCTCCGAAGCACATGCGGTTCTTTGACTGTGTCGGTTTTGCCGCCTAAAGGTGGAACTCCAAACTTAAACCGTCACCTTTCGCACAGGCTCCCACCCTCTATCTAGTTGACCCCCGCCCTGCTCCCCTTCATTTTCTTGCGCGCGACCAATGCTCAATCCGGACTTGTGACAGACCAGAAACACGCCTTCACACTTTCCATCGATTGGGAAGACTTCGGCCAATTGACCGGCCGCGACCGCTTCGGTGTCGTCACCCCGCCCGTCGGCGACGCCATCGAGCGCCAGACTGACATTATTCTCCAACTCCTCACGGATACCCGCCAGAAAGCTACTTTCTTCATCCTCGGGATGCTCGCCAAATTTCGTGCCGACCTTGTCCAGCGCATCGCCGCCGCCGGCCACGAAATCGCCCTCCACGGCAGCGAACACCTCGACATGCGCAAACTCACCCGTGTTCGGGCCGCAGCCGATCTTCGCGACTCCCAAAAACTCGTCACCGACATCACCGGCCAACCCGTCCACGGCTACCGCGCCCCCTACTTTTCGGTCGATACCTCGAACGTCTATGTATTGGAAATTCTTGCCGATCTGGGCCTCACCTACGATTCAAGCATCTTTCCGATGAAGCTGCCGCGTTACGGCATTGACAATTTTAACCGCGACGACGCCCTCTATCTTCTTCCCGGGGGGCGCCAGCTTGTCGAACTTCCCCTCACCGTCGTCGAAAGCTCCGGCCGCCGCATGCCCGTCGCGGGCGGCGGTTATGTGCGGCTTTTTCCGCGAATCGTTCTCAATCGCCTTTTTCATCGCCTTCACACCAGCGCCCGCAACGTGATGCTCTACATGCATCCCTACGAATTCGATTCGCATCCCATCGATTGCCGCACCAACCACCCGCCGGACCAGCATTACCCGGCCGCCAAAGCTTTTCTCCTCAACCAAAAATGGAATTTGTTTCGCGGCACGATCCATGGAAAAATGCGCGCGTTATTGGAGCGATACGAATTTATCACCTGCCTGCAAAAAGCTGAATATGTCAAAGCCGCAAACAGCCCAAGAGTATTGGAATGTCCGAAGTGAACTCTTCGCCAACTACTACCAGAAGCCCTCGCTCTTCGATAAAATCTTTCGCAAGGGCGTTTATTTTCGCACCGCCGTCGGCCTGAACACGGTCAAGGAATACAACGCCCCCACCATCCTCGATGTCGGCTCGGGCCCTGGCGTCAACAGCGTCACCTGGCTCAAAAACTCCAACGCCAAATCCCTTCTCGGCATCGACTTCGCCGAGAGCATGGTCGAATTCGCCCGCAACCTCACCAAACAGGAAGGCGTCGGCGACCGCGCCACCTTTGTCCAGGGCGACTTCATGAAATACAACTTTAATCAAAAATACGAGGTCGTCATCGCGTGCGGCGTGATGGACTACATCCAGGACGCGGGCGCCTTCCTCAAGCGCATGTCCGAAGTCGCCAGCAAAGCCTTCGTCGCATCGTGGCCCGAAAACGGCCTCCGCATGGCTCTGCGCCGTTACCGCTACACCTGCCCCGTCTATCACTATAGCGAAGCCGACATCCGCCGCCTTCACGAAGCAACCGGCGTCAAAGACTACGAAATTATCAAAGGCCCCGCCGGTTGGGTCTCCGTCGCCCGCTGGACCCGCAATTAAACCGTCATTGGAGAAATTTGGGGAAGGCGCGCCTTTCCAGCACAGTGGGATCCGAAGCTTGGAATTCACGTGACTTGAAGTCGCGGCCGCACTGACCCTATAGTGAGTCGTATTAATTTAAATCATACCAACATGGTCAAATAAAACGAAAGGCTCAGTCGAAAGACTGGGCCTTTCGTTTTAATCTGATCGGCACGTAAGAGGTTCCAACTTTCACCATAATGAAATAAGATCACTACCGGGCGTATTTTTTGAGTTATCGAGATTTTCAGGAGCTAAGGAAGCTAAAATGGAGAAAAAAATCACTGGATATACCACCGTTGATATATCCCAATGGCATCGTAAAGAACATTTTGAGGCATTTCAGTCAGTTGCTCAATGTACCTATAACCAGACCGTTCAGCTGGATATTACGGCCTTTTTAAAGACCGTAAAGAAAAATAAGCACAAGTTTTATCCGGCCTTTATTCACATTCTTGCCCGCCTGATGAATGCTCATCCGGAATTTCGTATGGCAATGAAAGACGGTGAGCTGGTGATATGGGATAGTGTTCACCCTTGTTACACCGTTTTCCATGAGCAAACTGAAACGTTTTCATCGCTCTGGAGTGAATACCACGACGATTTCCGGCAGTTTCTACACATATATTCGCAAGATGTGGCGTGTTACGGTGAAAACCTGGCCTATTTCCCTAAAGGGTTTATTGAGAATATGTTTTTCGTCTCAGCCAATCCCTGGGTGAGTTTCACCAGTTTTGATTTAAACGTGGCCAATATGGACAACTTCTTCGCCCCCGTTTTCACCATGGGCAAATATTATACGCAAGGCGACAAGGTGCTGATGCCGCTGGCGATTCAGGTTCATCATGCCGTTTGTGATGGCTTCCATGTCGGCAGAATGCTTAATGAATTACAACAGTACTGCGATGAGTGGCAGGGCGGGGCGTAACCTAGGTGACAGAAGTTAAAAGCCTCCGGTCGGAGGCTTTTGACTTTCTGCTAGATCGGCCGCATCGAATATAACTTCGTATAATGTATGCTATACGAAGTTATTAGCGATGAGCTCGGACTTCCATTGTTCATTCCACGGACAAAAACAGAGAAAGGAAACGACAGAGGCCAAAAAGCTCGCTTTCAGCACCTGTCGTTTCCTTTCTTTTCAGAGGGTATTTTAAATAAAAACATTAAGTTATGACGAAGAAGAACGGAAACGCCTTAAACCGGAAAATTTTCATAAATAGCGAAAACCCGCGAGGTCGCCGCCCCGTAACCTGTCGGATCACCGGAAAGGACCCGTAAAGTGATAATGATTATCATCTACATATCACAACGTGCGTGGAGGCCATCAAACCACGTCAAATAATCAATTATGACGCAGGTATCGTATTAATTGATCTGCATCAACTTAACGTAAAAGCAACTTCAGACAATACAAATCAGCGACACTGAATACGGGGCAACCTCATGTCCGAGCTCGCGAGCTCGTCGACAGCGACACACTTGCATCGGATGCAGCCCGGTTAACGTGCCGGCACGGCCTGGGTAACCAGGTATTTTGTCCACATAACCGTGCGCAAAATGTTGTGGATAAGCAGGACACAGCAGCAATCCACAGCAGGCATACAACCGCACACCGAGGTTACTCCGTTCTACAGGTTACGACGAATGTCAATACTTGCCCTTGACAGGCATTGATGGAATCGTAGTCTCACGCTGATAGTCTGATCGACAATACAAGTGGGACCGTGGTCCCAGACCGATAATCAGACCGACAACACGAGTGGGACCGTGGTCCCAGACTAATAATCAGACCGACGATACGAGTGGGACCGTGGTCCCAGACTAATAATCAGACCGACGATACGAGTGGGACCGTGGTCCCAGACTAATAATCAGACCGACGATACGAGTGGGACCGTGGTCCCAGACTAATAATCAGACCGACGATACGAGTGGGACCGTGGTCCCAGACTAATAATCAGACCGACGATACGAGTGGGACCGTGGTCCCAG
>JADMIO011260190.1_pt1 | contig 121889 bp, 92 predicted proteins | sample 8958161 | NCBI WGS metagenome assembly JADMIO01 (sample SAMN16585339, study PRJNA669376) | soil metagenome | isolation source: Crop rotation soil | place: USA: Cullars Rotation, Alabama | collected 2011 | reverse complement strand
GCCGCGACTTCAAGTCACGTGAATTCCAAGCTTCGGATCCCACTGTGCTGGAAAGGGGCCCGGTATGAACGCGCACGGCCGACGAAAGTTCTGTCGCCACCCCAGAAAGTATCAAGTGCACCCGAGTCGCCCTTTCGTGACCCGGGACGCACACCCGGACTCACACTTTCTCGATGCGATCCTTCCCGAGCAGGCCCGCGGGCTTCACCAAGAGCACGAGGATCAGGCAGGAAAATACGATCGGATCCTGGAGAACGGCGTAGTTCGTCGTCTTCGTGAGTTCGCCGAGCACGCCGATCAGGATGCCTCCCAGAAGGGCACCCGGGATGTTTCCGATGCCGCCGATGACGGCGGCGACGAAGGCGCGTGTGCCGATGACGGCGCCCATGGTGGGTGAGGTGAGAGACTGATCGAGGCAATACAAAACCGCGCCGAGCGCCGCGAGCGCGGAGCCCGTCATGAACGTGAGGCTGATGACGCGGCTCGTGTTGATGCCCATCAGACGCGCCGCCTCGGTGTTCATGCTGAGGGCGCGCATCGCCTTGCCGAACCAGGTCTTCTGGATGAGGAGGTAGAGCCCAGCCATCGTCCCGAACGACGCGACGAGGATCGGGATCTCGTACCCGCCGGTCTTCACCTCCGCGGGGTACGGCTTCGGGCTCGCTCCGAAGAGGAGTTGCGCGAGGTTCGTGAGCAGCACGCTCATACCGAGGGCGGTCACGAGCGGAGCGATTCGCGTCGCGGCGTCCTTCGCGCCCCTCGATCGATGCCGGAGCGGGGCGTACGCCGAGCGCTCGACGAGCGCGCCGAGCGTCCCCGCGAGGAGCATCGCGCCCATCGTCCCGAGGACGATCGCCGCAACGGGAGAGGTCGGTGCGATGAGCGCGCCGATCAAGTAGAGGCCGAAATACGCGCCCATCATGAAGACTTCGCTGTGCGCGAAGTTGATGAGCTTCAGGATCCCGTAGACCATCGAATAGCCCAGGGAGATGAGCGCGATCATCGCTCCCTGGACGATTCCGGTCTGGAGGGCCTTGAACACCATCATGCGGGGCGAAAGTACGCCCCGCGCGCGAGAATTCCTAGAGCGAGCTTACTTCTTCGGCGCAGCGCTCGCGGCGGGGGCGCCGCTCGCGCTCGCGCTGGCGCTCGTGCTGGGTGCGGCGCTCGCGCTCGGCGCGGCGCTGGCGCTCGGCGTGGACGCCGGGGTCGCCGACACCGTCGGCGTGGGCGGGGGCTCGGGCTTCTTGCCTCCGAGCATCGTCTCTGCGCCGGGACCGACAGCGTCCTTGAAGACGGAGATGCCGCCCTTGATCTGCGCGACGACGATCGGCTTCTCCGCGTTCCGCTTCGCGTTGATCGTGATCTTGCCGGTGGCGCCGTCGAAGTCCTTCGTCTCGGCGATCGCGTCCCGGATCGACTGCGGCGTGTCCGCCTTCGCGCGCTTGATCGCGTCCGCGAGGACGAGCGCCGCGTCGTACCCGCAAGCCGCGAGGCTCACGGGGACCGCGCCCTTGTATTTCGCCTTGTAGGCCTCGGCGAATTTCTTCGCGGGCTCCCAGGGCATGTTCGACGCGTAGTGATCCGTGAAGTACGCGCCCTCGAGAACCTTGTAGAGCTCCTCGTTGCTCCACCCGTCGCAGCCGACGAACATCTCGCCGGAGATGCCCATCTGCTTCGCCTCCTGGGCGATCGGGATCATGTCCGAGTAGTAGATGGGCGCGTAGATGATGTCCGGGTTCGCCTCCTTCACGGCCTGGAGGTACGTCGAGAATTTCGTCTCCGTCTTCGGGAAGCCCTTCTCGATGACGACCTTGCCGCCGAGCTTCTCGAGCGCCTTCTTGAACTCGTCCGCGAGGCCCGACGAGTACACGTCGTCCTGCGTGACGAGGACCGCGACGTTCTTTTTGCCGAGCGTCTTCACGCAAAACTCTGCGCCGACCTGGCCCTGGAAGTCGTCCGTGAAGCAGACGCGGAACGCGTACTCCACCTCGGTGACCTTCGGGTTCGTCGACGAAGGCGTGATCATCGGGATCTTCTTGTTGGTCGCGGTGATCCCGGCCGGGATCGAGAGGCTGGACGCGACCTCGCCGAGCAGCGCGACGACCTTGTCGCGATCGATCAGCTGGAGGACCTTGCTGTTCGCCTTGTCCGGCTTGCCCTCGTCGTCCTCGTAGAGGACCTTGATCTTCTTGCCCTTCGGCGGGGCCTTGTTGATCTCCTCGACGGCGAGGTCGATGCCCTTCTGCGTGTCCTGCCCGAACGCCGCCTCTTCGCCCGACAGGCTGAGGTATGCGCCGACGAGCCACTCCGTGTTGCTGCCGCCGCCGCACGCCTCGAGGCCCAGACCCAGCGCGCTCGCGGCACCGAGCCCGAGCGTCCCTCCAATGAAGTCTCGTCGTCGCATAGGTTCGTCCTCTCCCCTCTTCCGGGCGGGACGTATCACTGTTGCGCGACTCCGTCAGCACTGGTGTCGCGCTCGACGAGCACGCGCAGCGCGATCAGGGCCGCGAGGGTCACCCCTGCCGCCGCGCTCACATACGGCGCGAGCGGCCCCGCGTATTGGTAGGAGAGCCCGGCGACGGTCGGCCCCACCACGCGCGCGAGCGCGCCGCTCGACTGCAGCACACCGAGGACGCGCCCCTGGTTGTGCGCCTCTCCGCAGCGCGACACGTACGCCGACAGGCTCGGGGCGACGAAGGCGCTCCCGAACGAGATGATGGACATGCCCGCGAAGAGCAGCGGCATGTGGGGCGAAGCGACACAGAGCATCGTGAAGCCGACGCCTTCGATCGCGAGGCCCGTCGCGACGAGCGCGCGCGCGGAGAACTTGTTGGAGACGAGCCGCAGCACCCCGCCCTGCATGACGATGAGCACCACGCCCGAGACGCCGAGGACATAGCCCGTCTCGCGATCCGACAGGTGGAACAGATCCGCCGTGAACAGACGGAACGTCTGCTCGAGCCCCGCGAACGACGCAGTGACGACGAGCTGCACCAGCACCGCGCCGCGCACGCCCGGAAGGGCCAGCGCTGCCCGCAACGTCTCGAGGCTCACGACCCGACGGCTGCCCTCCCCGGCCAACCCGCGTTGGTCCTTCGGGAGCGACTCCGGGAGCAGGAGCGCCGCGAAGAGGAAGTTGAGCGCCGAGAGCCCCGCCGCAGCGAATGCCGGGATCACGCCCGGGCGCGCGGAGTCGAGGCCGCTCAGCGCGCCGCCGATGACCGGCCCGAGGACGAAGCCGAGTCCGATCGCCACACCGACGAGCGCCATCCCCCGCGAGCGCTCTTCGCGCGGCGTGACGTCGGCGATGTACGCCTGCGCGACAGCGATGTTCGCGGTCGCGATCCCCGAGAGCACGCGCGCGGCGAAGATCATCCAAAGCGAGCTCGCGACACCGAGGAACATCATCGCGAGCGAGGTCGACGCGATGCTCACCATGAGCACGGGTCGCCGACCGACGCGGTCCGAAAGAGCGCCCCAGAACGGCACGAAGAGGAGCTGCATCAGCGAATAGCTCGCGCCCACGAGCGTCGCGACGAGATCGCTCGCGTGGAGCGCGCGAGCGACGCCCGGAAGGTACGGGACGACCAGGCCGAACCCGAGCAGGTCGAGGAACACCGTGACGAACACGGTGAAGAGCGAGGCGCGCAGGATCGGCTTGCGCTCCGTCATCGACGTGCGCGCGGCGTCGCGTGCAGGAACCGCTCGAGGTTTCCCTTCGGCCCGCGGAGGCGGCTGTCGACCTCCGAGAGGATCTCGAAGCCCGCCTCGCGCACGGCCTCACGGGCTCCGTCGATCGCGCGCTCGCGCACGGCGTCGTCCCGAATGACGCCCTTGCCCTTCGATACCTCGGCCTTGCCCGCTTCGAACTGGGGCTTCACGAGGGCGACGAGATCGCCCTTCACGAGCACCCGCGCGATCGCCGGCATGAGGAGCCCGAGGCCGATGAACGACGCATCCACCACGACGAGGTCGATCGGCGCCTCGAACTGATCCGCCGTCAGGTCCCGTCCGTTCGTGCGATCGCGCACGACGACGCGCGGATCGCTCCGGAGGCGCTCGTCGAGCTGGTTCGCCCCCACGTCCACCGCGAACACCTGCGCCGCGCCGCGCTGGAGCAGGCAGTCGGTGAATCCGCCCGTCGACGCGCCGATGTCGAGCGCGACCACGCCGTCGAGCGCGCGGAGGTGCAGCGCCGTAGGAAGATCCGACAGCGCGCCGTCGAGCTTCTCGCCCCCGCGCGAAACGAAGCGTCGGCGCGGCTCGACGCGGAGCTCCGCCGTCGAGCGCAGCGTCGCTCCAGGCTTGTCGACCCGCGCATCGCCGCTCCAGACCTCGCCCGCGAGGATCAGCGCCTGCGCCTTCTGGCGCGTCGGGGCGAGGCCGCGCTCGACGATCAGCACGTCCGCTCGCTCTCGCTTGTCGGGCGCGCGTGCGGGGCTCATCGGCCCTCCGGGTGGATGATCGCCGCGAGCTCGGCGACACCGTCACCGATGCGCGGGCCGGGCCGCAGCGCCGCGTTCGTCGCCAAGCGGTGGACGCGACGGGCCTTCAGCGCGCGCAGCGACGAGAGGCCTGGCGCGCTCGCGAGCAAGACCTCCGGGGCGTCTTTGTACGCACCCGCCGATCCGTCGATGACGACGTCCGGATCGAGCGCGAGGACCCCCTCCGGACTGAGCTCGGGGTACTCCCCGCCCGTCGTCACGACGTTGTCCGCGCCCGCGATCCCGAGCAGCTCGTTCGGGAACGCGCCTGGACCGGCTCCGATGAGCGGGTGGAAGTCGAAGAGCAACAGCGTCTTCGGCCGCCCCCGATCGGCGACGCGCGCGCGCACCGCGTCGAGCTTCTCGTCGAGCTCGCGCAGCACGGCCGTCGCGCGGGCGCGCGCGTCGAGCCTCTCCGAGAGCGCCGTGATCATGTCGCGGATCTGCGCGACGTCGTACATCGGAGGGAAGAACGTATCGATCCCGCGATCGCGCAGGCCTTGATCGAGATCCCGCCCCCCCGGACGCCGCTCCCCGATCACGAGCGTCGGCTCGAGCGCGAGGATCGCCTCGAGGCTCGCGTCCGTGAATCCGCCGACGGTCGGGAGCTTCTTCGCCTCCTCGGGGTAGTCGCAGAACGTCGTCCTGCCGACCAGTCGATCGCCCGCGCCAATCGCGAACGCCGTCTCGGTCATGCTGGGCGACACGCTCACCACGCGCGTGCCCCCGCCCTCTTTGGCCGCCCGCGCGCTCGACCTGCAGGCGACAGCGCATGCAGCAGCAGCGATCAGGAACCCACGGCGACTCGTCCGAAGCATGGACGAGCTCTCTTACCTCGGATCAGGAGCGGCGCTTGCCCGACCTGCGACGCAGCCGAGCGCCTACCGCGAGGCCGACGACCGCGGCCGCTGCGCCGAACCAGGGGACCGGGTTCGTCGGATCCTTGTCCGACCCGAGCGCGACGACGCTCGCCGCGCACGTCGTCTCGGTGACCTGCTTCTTCTTGGTCGTGTCGGCTGGGGGCTCGGGGATCAACGCGCACGCGGCCTGCGTGTCGTTGATCGGATCGCACTCGTACCCATCCGGGCAGTACGCCGCCTCGGTGCAGAGCTTCGAGCAGACGTCGTTCATGCAGACGCCCGACGCGCACGTGTCGTCACAGGGGCCGCCGATCGGGAGGTTGAACTCCGGATCCGTCGGGTAACCGGTGGCCCACGCGGGCGGCGGATAGCCACCTAGCTCTGCCGCGTGGACGGCGCTGTCCATGATCCATTGGCCCCAGCCGTGGACCGCGCCGTAGACCGGATCCTCGCAGCCTGCGCTGCCGCGCGAGGTCACGCCGACCACGCGATTCTGGAGGTCGAGCGCGGGACCGCCGGAGTCTCCCTCGCAGATCCCCTTGTCCCCTTCCCACTCGGTGTCGCCCTTGATCCAGTAGCCCTTGCACTCGTCCTCGGCGCAGTTGACGAAGAGGTTGTCGCGCCGACGGCGCTGCCCGGCGCCGGTGCCGGAGTCGTTCGTCGCGCCGAAGCCGACCGCGTAGTACTGCTCCCCCTTCCCGAGGATCGAGTCGACGCGCGGGACGAGCGGCACCGCGTCCGCTGGATCGACGTTGTCCTTCAGGATCAGGATCGCCTGGTCGTTCCCGCAGAGGAGCTGGTTGTCGGAGGGGACCGTGAGGACTTCTCGGACGAGGTGATAGTCGTCGGGGTTCTGCGAGTTGAGGTTCGCCCTCGTCGTGACGTAGAAATACTTCGCGCCGTGCGCGGGGCCCGCCGTCGTCTTCGCGCAGTCGACACCTCCTTGCACCTCGTTGAGGATGTTGGAGACGCAGTGGCGCGCGGTGAGCACCATGTTCGGTGTGAGCAGCGATCCGCTGCAGAGCCCGCCGATCGAGTCGTCGTAGATCCCGACCGTCGCCGTGTCCGTCGAGTCCGTGTAGCCGCCGGCGATCGGTTGGCGCGTCTTCGCGACGGGCTCCGCGCTCCGCGGGTCTTGGGGCTCGACGTCGCACGCGACGGAGGCGGCGATGAGCGATGCAAAGGATACAAAAGCAACAGCAGTTCGAACGCGCATCGCCTTGGATTCTACCGGAGTTGCCATCCCTCGGGGCAGCGCAGATCGGTGACGCGGTGCGGCTCGGAGGGGTGGCGGTCGCCACCCGAATCCGCCAATCCGTCACCCCCTCCTTGTGACGATCGAGCCGAATTCTCGCTCGGAACGAAGAGGCGCGTGAATTGCCAACGGGCGACGACATGAACGCTCGGGATCCCGTGTTGTGGGTGGGTATCGCCCTGGTCATGGGCGCACCTCTCGCCGTGTCGCCTGCGATCGCGCTCGGCGGCGTCGCGGTCGTGCTCGTCGCGCTCCGCCTCGTCGCGAAGCTCCGGTGGGCGTCGCTCGGGGTCGTCGTGATCGCGCTCGGCGCGAGCGCTTGGCGAGCTCGCTCCGCGCTCGACGACGCCGCATCGAGCTACGTCGCGATCACCGAGGCGCTCCGCGGGCCGACCCGGTGCATCGGTGAAGCGACCGTCGCGAGCTCGCCGATCGTGCGCGGCGGCAACGCGCGCGCGCGCTTCGCGTGGACCGAGGTGAGCTGTGGCGAGCGCCGGCTCGCGCCGTTCTCGTTCTTCGCCGCGAGCGTCCCGCTCGACCTCGGGCGCGGGGATCGGATCGCGATGATCGCGACGCTCGCCCCCGCCTACCTCTTTCGGAACGAGGGGACCGGGGACGGGATCTCGAGCGTCGCACGCACGCACGCGGTGGCTACCGGCGTCTCGGAGGACGTCGCCGACGTGCGGCGCGGCAGCGGGCCCGCGAGGTGGATCGACGAAGCGCGCGCCGCAGTCCGCCGCGAGATCGACGAGAGCTACCACGACGACGCGCGCCCCCTCGGCCGGGCCTTGGTGCTCGGCGAGACGGATCTCGCGGAGGAGGACGACGAGGCGTTCCGCGCGTCCGGTCTCTCGCACATGCTCGCGGTGTCGGGCACGCACATCGTCGTCGCGATCCTCGGGCTGGTCGCTGCGCTCCGGTTCCTCCTCGTGCGATGGTCGGCGATCGCGGAGCGCACGGACATCGAGCGCTGGGTGTCCCTCGCCGCCGTGCCGCTCGCGTTCGCCTACGCGGACTTCGCCGGGGGAGGCGGGTCGGCGCTGCGCGCTGCAGCGATGACCTCGGGCGTCCTCCTCGCGCGCGCCGTGTCTCGCGCGAGCGAGCCGAGCCGCGCGCTCGCGCTGGCGTTCGCGGCGGCGGGCGCGGTGGACCCGCTCGCGTTCAGCGACGCGTCGTTCGGGCTCTCGACCGCGGCGACGCTCGGGCTCGTGTGCCTCTCGAGGCCGCTCGCGCGACGCCTCGGGGGCCCGAGCGGAGATGGCTGGATCGCGCGTGCGCGCCGATCCGTCGCGACGGCCGCAGCGACGACGCTCGCGCCGACGATCGCATGCGCGCCCGTGCTCGCGAGCCTCTCGCCGCGCGTACCGCTCGCGGGGCTCTTCGCGAACGTCGTCGCTGCGCCGCTCGGCGAGACCATCGCGCTCCCGGTGTGCTTGCTCCACGCGGTCGCAGCGCGCATCCCGGTGGTCGGCGCGGCGCTCGCGCGCGTCGGCGCGGGCGCGCTGCTCGTCGTCCAGAAGATCGCGCACGTGGCCGCAGATGCCGGACTCGCGCTGCCGATCCCCTCCCCCACGACCGCGCAGATCGCCGTGATCCTGACGGGCGCGATGGTGTCCGCGGTCTGCTCGCGCCGGAGGTGGATCCCGCTGCTCGCGACCGCGTCGGCGCTCGTCGCGCTCGAGGTCGCCGTTCGGTGCCCGCGCCACGAGCTGCGCGTGACTGCGCTCGACGTCGGCCAAGGGGACTCGCTGCTCGTGGATCTCCCGGACGGATCGCTCATGGTGATCGACGGGGGTGGCCTCGTCGGGAGCCCAGTGGATACGGGGAAGCGCGTCCTCGCGCCGGCGCTCCGGGCGCGCCGCCGCTCGCGCGTGGACATCGTGGTGCTCTCGCACCCGCACCCGGATCATTTCACCGGCCTCCTCCATGGACTCGACGGCGTGGAGATCGGCGAGATCTGGGACACGGGGGAGGTCGACGCGCGCAAGAGCGCTCCGCTCTGGCGCGCGTTTCTACGAGACCAGGCGATGCGTGGCGTGCGCGTCGTGCGTCCGCCGGATCTCTGCGGTCGTCCGCGGACCTTCGGAGATGCGACGGTCGAAGCGATCTCGCCTTGTCCACTGGGCGACGACGCGAGCACGAACGACAACTCGCTCGTGATCCACATCCGCTTCGGCGCGCGCTCTGCGCTCCTGATGGGGGACGCGGAGAAGGACACCGAGCACCTGCTCGTCGAGCGATGGGGAGACGCGCTTCACGCGGATCTCTTGAAGGCGGGCCACCACGGGAGCCGTACTTCGAGCTCGCCCGAGTTCATCGCGGCAGTCGACCCCGAGGACGTGTTCGTGTCCTGCGGGGTGCGAAACCGCTTCGATCACCCTCACCCGAACACGCTTCGGACGCTCGCTTCGCGCGCGCTCCACCGCACCGATCGAGGCGGCGAGCAGCGATGGAGCACCGACGGCGAGGCGATCGAGATCACCTCGCCGTTCGATGGCGACCGGCTCGACAGGGCTATTGGGGCGGCTCGGTCGTCCCGACCATGACGGTGCCGCCGTTCGCGATCCACTGGAAGTTGTCGACGATCGCCGTCGAATCGAGGTTCTGATCGCCGGTGTCCCAGATCGCGAATCGGATGAGGAACTCGTCCCCCGGGGTGATCGGCGCTTGCGTCTGCAGCCACGTCGTCCCTCCACCGGTCTCGCCCATCGGGACGAAGCTGTTGTCGAAGCCCGTGCCTTGGAGATCCATCGCCGTGGAGGGGCAGCATGGGTTCGGCGCCATCGGGCACGTGCCGCTGCAGTTCTGTGCGTAGTTCATGCAGGTCGCGCAGACGTCGAAGAACGCGATGTTGACGCTCACCGGGTTGTGCTTGCTGTCGAACGAGATGTTCCCGTTCACCGCGCCCATCGGCGGCGGATCGACGTAAGCGATGAACTGATCGTTGAACTTCGTGCAGATCCACTGCGGGTACTCGAAGGTGTTGAACCGGAAGTCGAAGCGATATCCGGTGGCGTTCGAAGGCGCACGGAGGACGACCTGGAGCGCGACGTCGTCGTTGATCGTCGTGCCGCCAGCGCACCCCATGACCGCTTGAGGGAACGCAGGCGGAGGGGAGCCCGCCTTCGACTTCATGTTGCGACCGGTCGCTGCGCCGACCTGGCCAGGCAGTCGCGCGCGGCCAGACGAGATCGCGACCAGCCGATCGCCCGCCCGAGGGGCGACGTTCGTGCCGAAGTTCGCGAGGATGCCGTGCTGCAGCGCCTCTTGGCTCCCGTACGGGTTCCCGTTCGCGCGCACGTACTCCGCCTGCACGAGCCCCCACTCGGTGACCTTCGTCGAGACCTTGCAGATCTCGATCGCCTTCGCCGCGTCCTCCGCGGACCCGTCCAGCGCGAGGCCCGCGTCGCATGGCGGTGCGACGTTGTCGATCATCATGTCGCAGTTCTCGTCCGCGGGCTCCGGGACCATGCCCGTCATCGGATCGGGCTCGGTGATCTTCACCTCGATCGCGTTCGGGTTCACGTTCGGATCGCAGTCGTTGCAGTCGCCGTTCGTGATCGTGTAGCCGTCGCCGTCCTTGTCCTCGTCCGCCCCGGCGTTGCACGTCGTGCCCGACCCGGTCGAGCCCGTCATGAACTGCGCAGCGCTGGAGGACGCGGCGCCGCCGTCGGACGTCGTCCCAGTGGACGACGAGCCGACCATCGTGCCCGTTCCCTTGTTGCTGCTGCCCGTGGAGTCGCCGCCGCCGGTGCCGCTCGTGCCCGCGTCGCACGAAGCGGTCGCAGCCAGCGCAACCACCGAGAGGATCCCCGCACTCGTCCAAGGAAGTCTCTGCTTCATTCGCTCTCCAAGCGCGGACCTAGAGCCGCCCCCTCGAGACTATCCTGCAGCAGCCCACTCCTGGAACTTCCTTTCTTTCGGGTCCCGGATCGCGCAGGTTGTCCACCATGGTGGCGCAGTCGACGGCCGAGATACGCAAGCGGCTCGACAAGGAGGTAGGACGGATCGAGCGGCGGGCGCCGTTCACGGTCGCGCTCGCCTACCCCTCCCCGTACCACACGGGGATGAGCTCCCTCGGGTATCTACAGATGTACAGGCTCATCCAGGAGGAGCCCGGAATCGCCTGCGAGCGCGCGTTCCTCCCGGAGAACGAGGGGGAGGCCGCGCTCAGCTACGAGTCCCTGAGGCCGCTCTCGGACTTTCCGGTGATCGCGATGAGCGTGGCTTACGAGCTCGAGCTCGCTGGCGTGGTTCGCATGCTGGAGGACGCGGGGCTCGAGTCTCTGCGCGAGCGCCGCTCGGAGCGGGATCCCTTCGTCCTCGCGGGTGGTCCGCTCACGTTTTCGAACCCGCTCCCGCTCGCGGCGTTCGCGGACGCGATCGTGATGGGGGAGGCCGAGGAGGTCGGTCTCGAGGCGCTTCGGATCCTCGAAGGCGCGCCGTCGAAGGCCGCGGCGCTCGAGGCGCTCGCGCGCACACCCCACGTGTTCGTGCCCGAGCACCACGGCGCGGACATGCCGGCGATCGCGAAGGCTGGAGGCTCTGCGCTCCCCGCGTGGGCGCCGATCCGCACACGCGAGACCGAGCTCTCGAACATGTTCCTGCTCGAGGCGGAGCGGGGCTGCTCGCGCTCGTGCACCTACTGCGTGATGCGAAGATCGACGAACGGCGGCATGCGCCTCGCCACGAAGGAGCGCATCCTCGAGCTCGTGCCGAGGGACGCGACGAAGGTCGGCCTCGTCGGCGCTGCCGTGAGTGATCACCCGAAGATCGCAGAGATCTTGAACGCCCTCGCGGACTCGGGCCGCACCGTCGGCGTCTCGAGCTTGAGGCCCGATCGACTGAGCGACGAGCTCGTCGGCGCGCTGAAGCGAGCCGGGTACAAGACGCTGACGACCGCCATGGACGGCCCGAGCGAGCGGCTCCGGGCCACGCTCGAGCGGCGCGCGCGTGTGAAGCACCTCGAGCGCGCCGCCGAGCTCGCGCGCGCCCACGGGATGCAGCGCCTCAAGCTGTACCTGATGGTCGGCCTCCCCACCGAGACGGACGAGGACATCGACGAGTGCGCCTCGCTCGTCGCGACGCTCTCGAAGACGATCCCGATCGCCCTCGGGATCGCGCCGTTCTGCGCGAAGCGCAACACGCCGCTCGACGGCGCAGCGTTCGCGGGGATCGCGACGGTGAACGCGCGCCTCGCGCGCCTCCGCTCGGGACTGAAGGGCCGGGGGGACGTGCGCGCCACGAGCGCGCGCTGGGCGTGGGTCGAGTACGTCCTCGCGCAGGGTGGCGTCGAAGAGGGACGCGCGGTCCGCGAGGCGGTCCGCGCCTCCGGGGGCTTCGCCGCCTACAAAGCCGCGTTCGAGGCGGTCGAGCGGAGAGCCCCGAAGCGACGCAGCCTCGCCATCGCCGCGGTCTAGCGCTATGAACCGACCCGTGCCCGAGAAGCCGGCGAAGAAGGACGTGAAGCACCGCGCCGCTGCCCCCGTGCCCGCAGCGACGGGTTCGTCCAACCCCATGCGCAGCGCGCTCGCGCAGCTCGCCTTCATCGCGGTCGCGGCGCTCGCGGTGTACGGGTTCGTGCAGGCGGCTCAGGGTGATCAGCGCCGCTCGGCCTGCACCGCGCTTTGCGCCATGGCGCCCGCGTACGCAGGGCGCAACCGGGTCGCGCCGGACTTCGAACTCCCCGACATGGACGGCAATCTGGTGAAGCTCTCGAGCTTCCGAGGCAAGACCGTCATCCTCAACTTTTGGACGATCACCTGCGGCCCCTGCAAGGACGAGATCCCCTCGCTCGCGGAGCTCCAGACGATCATCGGCAAGCGGAAGGACGTCGTCCTCCTCACCGTCTCCACGGACGACGGCCCGGACGATGTTCGAGATCGCCTCGCCGTGCTCGCCGGATCCGACCACCCGTTCACGATCCTCTTCGATCCGGATCTCAAGGTGACGAAGGACAAGTACGGCACGGAGCTCTTCCCCGAGACGTGGATCATCGATCCGAAGGGCGTCATCCGTGCGCGCTTCGATGGCGAGCGCGACTGGTCCGGAGCGACCGCGTTCAACGTCATCGAGATGGCGAACGGAAAGGGCCCAAGCTGCGTGATGCAGTTCAACGCGGGCAAGCCCTTCGGCCCCTTCGGCTCCCTCTGCGAATCCGACTAGCCCCGGCCACGCACCAAGCTCTTCTCCCGACGCGCGAAGCTCTCCCCTTCGGCAACCACGCATCCGAACTCGCGCGCGAGGGGTGTCAGCGGAGGCAAGGCTAGGGAGGTTCCCGGAAGCGTGGTCTGCCCACGCTGAGGACAACCGACCGACGTCCTTGCCTTCGCTGGCGCCCCTCGCGCGTGAATTCAGTTGGTGTTGAGTTCTACGCGGAGGAGCTTGCGACCGATGAAGAGGTAGTCGCCGTGCGAGAGGTCGCGCTCGGTCTTGATGCGGAGGTAGGTGCCATTGCGGCTCGAGAGATCGGTCAGCGCGAACTTCCCCTCGGCCTCGTCGATGCGGCAGTGCGCGCCCGACATGTAGAGGTCCACCGGGAAGTTGAGATCGCCGCCTTCACGACCGATCAGCAGCGAGCTCGACCGCGCGCACACGGTCATGCCGATCGCGCCGCCCTGGAGGATCTGCGCGAGGCGGAACGGGCTCGGGTGCTTCGGTGACGAGTAGAAGTACGTGCCGTCGGGGTTCTGTCCGTCCGATGCGTGCGGCGTCGTCTCGAGGCGGAAGAGCTGCTCGCCGACGAGGAACGTGTCTCCAGGCGTGAGATCCACGGTGCCGCGGACGCGGATGTAGACGCCGTTGAGCGAGCCCTCGTCGCGGACGACGAGGCGGCCATCTCGGTAGAAGAAGTTCGCGTGCCGGCGGGAGACGAACGGGTCGTCCGGGAACACGAGCTGACCGTCGCGCCCGACGACGTGCTGCTCCGCCTTCAGGTGGAACGAGAGCCCGTCCATGCCTTCCCCGCGGATCAGGATCAGCTTCGCCTTCGCCGGGTTCTGCATGTCGCCGAAGAAGAGCGTCTGCGCGTTGAGGATCTCCGGCGGGACCGCGGCGCCGCATCGACCGCAGAACTTGTGACCGCTCGGGACCGCGCTCGAACAGGAACGGCAAACGAAGCTCTTCGCTTGTTCCATCAACTCCTCCTGAGACATCTTGCTGAAATCGAGCGGCACGGACGCCGCTGCCGGAGCCGCTGGAGCTGCTGCAGCCTTCGGCGAATCGTCGATCGAAGCTTGGTTGCCGGTGCGGCCGCCGGTCTTCACGACCGGGGCTGGTGCTGGCGCCGCCGCCGGTGTTTGCGGGCTGGTGTTGATGCGCGGGACCTTCGCAGCGGTGAGCGGCTTCGGCTCGGGCTTCGCCTCCACCTTCATCCCCGGAGAGCTGTTGCGCATCGCCATCATCGCGAGCGCCGACGGCTTCACTGCCTTGGCGCCGGCAGGTGGCGGGATCGATCCGCGCGCGGCCGGCTTCGGTGCCGAGGACGTCGTCACGGTCGCCGCCGGCGGGTTCGACATGGCGGGCTTCTGGAAGAGCGCGAGGTCGTTCGCGCACGCTGCGCACTGAGCAATTCCCATCGCGTTCCAGTGATCGCACTGGCCACACACGATGCCGAGTTCGGTTTGCTCAGGGGACAAGGAGACGCTCCACACGGCTCGAGACCGAGCCAGGATCACGCGCGCACGACTTCGGCGAAGGAACCGCCGCGGAAAGGTATCTGCGCGAAGGAGGAAGGGTCAAGTTGACGAGCGGAGGCGTGCGGGTGTTCAGCTCGTCAGCGGATGTACGTGAAGCGCGAGTCGATGTCGCTCGTGCCGGCCTTCCCCCAGAGTCGAAACACGATGAGGTCCTGGCAAGAGTCCGCGGGCACCGTCCCGAAGTCACGCGAGTCGTCGTGGAAGCTGCGGTCGTCGCTGAGCAGGAAGAGCTGGCCCGCGCCGACCTTGTGCGAGGATCTCGACTCCATGCCCGTGACGAACGCGCGGTAGTGCCACCCGCCACCCATCTCGACGCGCGAGCAAACCGCGGTGACGTCCGAGCCGGAAGTCGGGTTCGGGACCTTCACCGGGCCGCCGCAACCGTCCGACTTGTTGTACTGCGTGCCGTTCACGGTCAACGAGGGACCCTCGATCTCGATCGTGTCGCCCTCGGTGCCGGCGATCCGACCGACGACCCAACGCTGGGGGTCTTCGGGATCGGGGCATCGCACGAGCTGCCCGAAGCTCCGCTTGCCCACGGTCATCACGAGCACCACGTCTCCCGCTCGCAGCGAGGGCCGCATGGAGCTGTCGAGGACCTGATCCTCCGGGATGGTCCACAGCTTGAACATCGTGAGGCGGAGGATGAGGATGATGACCGCGAGGATCCCGACGACCCAGGCGAGGCCCTTCAAGAACTTCTTCATGGCACCGCGGTCTCCATCCTCGCGACGCACGATCGTACCTGCGCCACCGACGCGAGGCCAATGTTACGAGGACCCAACGCCGCCCTCGAGGGGACGAGCGCCGTTCAGTCCGTGCCTGGTCGCGTGCTGCACGCGCGGAACGGCGGCAGATCGCTCACGCTCGCGCCGTTGCGCGAGATCTCGTGCGCGGCGCTGAAGAGCGACGCCCACTTGTCGAGCCGCGTGAAGTAGGACCGACCGGTCGTCTTCGAGCTGTTGTCCATCACGCTCGCTGACACGACGCCGAACACCTCGCGGCGCGTGTTGTCGTGGCTATCGAACGCAGGGCCCCCCGAGTCACCAGGGCAGATCGAGACGTCTGCGACGACCTGGTTCTTCGTCACGCTGAGGACAGGACCGCCGGTACGGATCTCACGGTGGATGGTCGACGAGTCCGCCGCGCACCGCCCGAAGCCCATCGGATCCACTGCGTCCCCGATCTCGGGTGGCGCGTCCACCCGAGGGGTCCACGTCGGCATGCCGACGAGGCGACGCGAGAGCACGAGGATGGCGATGTCACCCTCGCCTTGCACGTATCCACACTCGGGCGCGAGCACCATGCGCACGGCGACCTCGCCGTACGGGAAGTCGTTGCCACCGAGCTCCACGTGCACGTCCGCGGGTTCGACGTCTTCGAAGACGACGCGGCCCAAGTCGTCCCGCTTCGACACGCAGTGGTGCGCGGTGAGCACGAGGTCGTCCGCGATCAGCGTGCCCGAACACGCCACGGGGCCGACCACACGCACGACAGCGTCGGCGAGCGCGTCGTTCGTGATGTCCAGCGGGAGCTCGATGTCGCGGCGCTCCGAGTCGTTCTGACCGGCGGGCATCGGCGGCGGCTTCGGCCCGTGGCCGCAGGCCGCGAGGCCCATCGCGAGCGCCGTCACTGCGACGCACGTCGCACGGTGACGCAACACAAACGGCTGACGCCGGTTTCTGCTCTCGCGCTGACCGAGTTTCACGCTCGCTGGATCCTCGTCGTCACAGGGTGGCGGCCGGGAAGAAGTAAGGCAGCCCAGCTCCGACCCCGATGGTACGGATTCCTTGGTCGCCATATTCTATTTTTTTGCGGGGACTCCGTCCCCTCGCGCCTTCGCGCTCCCCCCGCACCAAACGGGGGCTCCGTCCCCTTTTGGAATTCCCCGGAAGACGCCTTTCGGCGCGGAAGAGAAGAAGGGCAGCTCAACGGATCGCGACGAGGTGGATCTCGTGGCGGCTCCGACGGTAGGCCGCTTGAGCTTCGTTGGGATTCTCGGCGGCGTCCTCGATGCCGGCTTGGACGAGCTCGGAGAAGTAGGCGCGATCTGCCTGCCCCATCGCCCCGACCCAGGGCGGACACGCGATGCTCGCCATCCCGCACGTCGCGGTCAGGTCATCCGCGTATTCGAGGGCTTTGCTGGCGTGCCCGTTCGAGTAGTACGCGCGACCTCGGAGGAGCGAGAGCTCGGGGCTCTGCACCTCACGGTGGTTTTCGAGGACCGCGACGGCCATCCCCGACTGCTTCGCGTCGAGGTAACCGGTCGCGAGCGACGCGAGGTGGGTGGGTGTGGGATCGAACGCGACCGCTCGCTCGAGGTCCCCGAGCATCTTCGCGTTCGTGTCGAGGAGAGGAATTGCGTCTCCCTTGGTCCCCATCAGGGCAGCGACGCCGACGAGCGAAGCGGCCACGACGTTCACGCCGATGAGGAGATATCGCCGCTTTTTGAGGTTCTTGATCCAGCGTTCGCTCATCGCAGTTCCTCCGCCGGGCACCGGGCCAGGAAGACAAGGACAGGGAGACGTCCAGTTTGTTCCAGACATTCTACTTTGGCCCGACAAGTTTTTCTCCCGGCTCCTCGTGGCATTGAAGGAGCTCGCCCGACGCGAGCGGGGTCGTCCGTCTGGCGCGGAAGGTGCCCTCGGACCAGGTGATGATCAGGTGGTCCTTCCCGACGACCAGCGCGTAGTCGGCGTGCGTCGGTGTCCGGCAGATGCCCGCGACGTGGAGGGTGTGGTCGGTGGGGTCGAGCGGTGAGTCTCCCTTGCCGGGGAAGAGCGTCGTGGCGCGGACGCTCGGGCCGCTGTCCGTGGTGACATCGAGTCGAACGGCGTCTCCAAGCCGCACGAGGAAGAGCGGCGCGTTGCAGATCATGATCGCACCGACGACGCGCTCGCCTTCGTGCAGCTTCACCGCGGTGTCCAGGTCCCCGATGCCATGGACCGGGCCGACGGGACCGATCTCGATGGTCGGATCTTCGAGCTCGAAGACCCGCGCATAGGGCGCGCGGTGCCTCAGCTTCGGCGGCATCCAGAGGAGGCAGGGCGTGCTGTCGACCGGCGGATCGCTCGTCGCGCTCGGCGGCTCGACGGGTGTCGCGCTCGGTCTTGACGAGGTGGACGAAGGCCGCTGCTCGCTGTCGGAGGGGCGAGCGGACGCGGCCGGGGACGAGCACCGGAGGCCGATCGCTGCGACGATGAGCACGCCGATCGCGCGGCTCAAGGCAGGACGCGGGGCTCCCCCGACACATCTACGAAGACGCCCGCGTCGTTCGCGAGGGTCGCCCGGCCTGCTGCGCATTGGAGCTGCGTCGGGACGTCGACGGTCTTGCCCGGCGTGTTCGCGAAGACGAGCGTGGTCGTCGGTGGCTTGTCGAACGGCCAGGCCCAGCGACGCACGCCGACGCTGAACTTGTCCCCGACGCGCGCGATCCAGCTCTTCCCGTCGAAGCAGCTCGCCGGCGGCAGCGCGTCCTTCGAATCGGTCGGACTCGCCTTGGGCGTCTCCGGGAGCGGCTTCGAGGACGTGCACGCGCTGCCCTCGGCGCAGTAGATCATCGTCACGTCCTTCTCGTTGCGCTGGAGCAGCCATCCACCCACGCCCTCGAGGCAAGCCACGCCCCCCAGAAAGATCGCGCCGCCGTCGACCTCGGTGAGCTCGAACGTACCGTCCACCCAGGTGCCGAAGACCGAGCGGCGCGCACCGACGCCATCGAGCGAGAGCAAGAAGTAGCTGCGCGTCGACGTGTGGCATTGCTCCGAGATGCTCACGTTCGACGTGCGCGCGTCGAGCGGGGAGCGGCCTTGCGTAGGGAAGATCGTCGTCGCCTTCACGGTGCCCGTGTCGCGCGTGGTCGCGAGCTCGATGACTCCCTTGGGGCGCTTCACCAGGAAAAGAGGCGTGTTGCAGAAGAACGCGACCGCCTCGATGCTGCTGTCCATCGCGTAGTTGCAGACGCGTTCGCTGCGCTCGGCCTCGAGGTTCACGATCGTGTCGATGCTGTCGAACCAGCGCTCCTCGTCGTCCTTCCCGTCTCCGTTGCGGCGCCGAAGGCCGCGGTCGTTTCGCGCGGGCTTGCCGAACATGAGGCCCGTGGTCTTGTCGAACGCGACGTCTCGCGCGTAGCGATCGAGCGCGGGCTTCGCCGGCGGCATCCACGCGTCGCACTTCGCCGTCGCCGACGGGAGCTCGGGCAACGTGGACGGCTTCGCGCCATCGAGGCTCGCGAGCTTGATCGCCGCCTCCGCGACGGCGGCCACGGGGCTCTTGGTCTTCGCGACGCCGCCCTTGAGATCCGCGTCGAGGCCCGCGTTCAGCACCGGAATGGGGTCGGTCTGCATGACGCTCTTGTGGGTCACGTCGTCGAGGTAGGCGGTGAGCTTCTCGAGGAAGTCCGAGCCAGGGCCGCGCGCGGCGCGGAACGCGTCGTACGCGGCGCGACCGAGGGGCATGCACGTGTCCTCGACGGCCTTCGGCTCGACCACGCCGATGGCGATGTTCGCGCGCACGACGTACCAGCGAGACACGTTCGTCGCGGCGTCCGTCGGCGCGGCGCCGAGGAGACAGCCCTGGAAGTCCGCCCAGGCGTCGCGCGCCTCTTGCTCCTTCGCGCTCGGACCGCCGACCGCCTTGTAGATCGCGTAGCCGCCGCCAGCGGCTCCGCCGAGGAGCGCCACGGCGAGGAATCGGTTGCGCCATTTTGCGAAGCGCTCCTTCGCGTCGCGCTTCCGGATCGCCTCGTCGCGCCTTCGCTGCTCTTCGGGCGAGAGCGTCACCGAGCCGATGTCGATCCCCGGGCGCGGCGGCGGTGCGACGCTCCGCGGTTTGGCTGGGAGTTCGGCGAGGGCTTCGCGGACCTTCTTCAGACGCTCCCGCACGGCCGCGGCGTTCGCCGGGCGATCGTTCGCGTCCGGGGACACCATCGCGTCGATGAGGCTCGAGAGCGCGAGCGGCAGATCCGGACAGACGTCGGAGAGCGAGGGGGGAGACTGCGCTCCGGTGAAGATCATCGCGGCGACCTCGGCGCGCTTCTCGGGGGACACCTCGGTCTCGCCAGCGGCGGCGAGCGTCGGGAGCGAGCCGCTCGCGCACTCGAAGAGCGTGACGCCGAGCGCATAGAGATCGCTCTTCTCGTCCGCGCGGACGCCCTTCGTGACGGTGCGTGGATCGACGTAGCCGAGCGTGCCTGCGATCCCGTGGGTGACGAGCGTCGCCTTCGTGGCGCGCTGCATGTCGGCGAGCGCAGCCCCGAGCGCGCTCGGGTCCTTGCCTTCGAGGTCGGTGAAGAGGCTCTTCGCGTCGAGCTCGGGCGGTCGCTCGGTCGCGCCGTCCCCGGCGCTGATCCCGAAGTCGATCAACGTGTAGACGCCGCCGTGTTCGATGATGTTCGCGGGCTTGAGATCGCGGTGGATGATGCCCGCGGCGTGGATCGTCTCGAGCGCCGAGGCCATCTGCTCGCCGAGGGCGATCACGTCCTTCACCGGCAAGCGCCCCTTCGCGATGCGCGCGTCGACGCTCGTGCCTTCGACGTGCTCCATCACGATCGCGACGAGCCCGAGCTCCTCGTCCGTGACCATCGCATTGAACGTCACGACGTTGTCGTGCTTCACCTTGCACAGGGCTTGGCCCTCGCGCGTGATACGCGCGCGCTGCTCGTCGAGCGGGAACACCTTCAGAGCGACGGTCCGCATCGCGTCGTCCGCTCCGTCGTCTCCGTCGCCGACCTGGCTGAGCTCGTCCGCGACGAAGACCGGGGCGAAGCCGCCCTGGCCGAGCTTTCCTTCGGGGCGCAGCCGATAGCGGCCGATCCGGCGTCGGGCGGGGGGGCGCGCGAAGAGTCGTTCGAGGGCAGCATCGAGCGGCGTCGACATGGCGGTCGGATGCAATCACCGCCCTCGACGCACGTCGACGCCGTCGTGCGCGTCTGGTTACCTGCCGTCATGACGAGGCTCGGAGGCGGCGCGCGGCTCCGCGCGATTCTCGCGCTCGTCGCGGCGCTGTGCGCCTCGTGCGGGCCGCCCGCGCATGCGCCGCAGCCGATCGCGCGCGCGTCGGAGGCCCCGTCCGCCGGAGCGTCCGCGGCCCCCAGCTCCGACCCCGCGCCCACGGCGCTGCAGCCGTTCCTCACCGAGCTGTCGATCTCACCGTCCGAGAGCGGAGTCCCTCATTTGCGCTCGGCGGACGTACGCAACATCGGGGAGGGCTTCGTGCTCGAGGAGGCCCGCCCCGATGGCGGGGCGAGCCTCTGGTTCATGGTCGATGGGCAGCGCATCGGCCCCGACCTCTACGCGGGCAGCGTGCGGCGAGACGACCTGGCGAGTCCGGGGCTCGCGCTGTGGAACGCGGCGGGTCGCGTGCTCAGGCTGGATGCGCACGGATTCGTCGCGATGGACGCCGATCGGACGGAGCTCCTCGCGATTCGCTGGCAAGCGCCTGCGCTCTTCGCGCTCCCGAAGACGTTCGGGGAGATGCCGACGCCGATCGCGCTCGGCCCGGTGCCGGGGGACACGGCGGACTGGTCGCCGAGCACGATCGCGATGCTCGACGCCACGCACGTCCTCTACACGACGAGCATCGTGTATGCGCTGCCCTCGCTCGAGCGCGTCGCGCTCTTCGAAGGGAACCTCGACGGGATCGGGGGCCGCACGGCGCTCGTCCGGTCGGCGAACGCGAGCGGTGATCTCGCGTTCGATGTCGTGGACGCGTTCACCGACGCGCGGACGCTCACGCTCGAGCTGCCTTCGAAGGAGCGCGCGACCCCGACGACCGACATGATGGGCGGCGGACCGGAGTGGGTCGCGGGCGTCTCGATCGACGGGAGATACGTCGGGATCCATGGGTCGAGCGGGCTCTGGATCACGGATCTGAAGGCGAGCCCGCGCGGATGGAAGCACCTGGACGCCACACCGTTCAGCTCGTTTCGCGGTTCCTATGGTCTCGCGTTCGCGCGCGACGATGCCTTCGTGTGCACGATCGCCAGCGGTATCGCGCGCGTCTTCGCGATCACCGGAACGGTCGTCGCCCCTCCGCACACGACGGTCGAGGCGAGCCCCATGGAAAGCTCCGAGGATCCGAGGCCGCGCGCGTGCGAACTGATCTTCCGGCCCGACCTCCCGGGGATGGAGCCGCTCGGATACGTGAACGACAAGTTCTACACGATCATCCAGCCGACGATCTCGGACGCTTCGCTCGGGTGGACGGCCGCGCTCTACCGAGCAAAGCGCTCCACGATCGAGTCACCGGGGGACGTGGAGCTCGTCGTCTTCGATCCGAGCGTCGGCAAACCCATCCATCGCGTGGTCGTCGGGAAGCAGGCGCGCCCGCGAAACAAGGGAGAGGAGCCTGCGGTGCAGTCGATGGTCGTCACGCCGGGGAAGCCGGGCTTCGTGGAGGTGACCATCGACGTCGACGGATCCTCGATGGGCGGGACGGTGGACCTTCGGACGGGGAAGATCGGCGCGCCGCCCGAGGTCGCTCCGAAGTGGACGGCGTATTGTCTGCATCCGGACGGCGCGCTGACGGCCGCGGACACCTGCAGCGTCACTGCAGCGCAGTAACGTCGAACGCGCGGGCCCTCTCGCCGATCACGATCACGAGCTCCGCGATCCCCGCTCCACACACCAGCTTCGGCTCGTACCCCGCGCCGGACTTGCCGCGCGGGGCGACGATGGGAACGGGCTTCGACGCGGGGCCCGCGTAGACGATCTCGTTCTTCACGTAGGCGACCCAATCGCGCTTCGCGTCCGAGCACGCCTGCACCTGCTTCACGTTTTGGATCGCCGGCTTTTCGCGCGCCGGTACGAGCCGACAGTCCTTCGCCTTCGCGTCGCAGAGAGCCCAGCTTCGGCCGGCGTCCGGGCGGAACCACACGGCCTCGTCGTCACAGCCGATCGCGTCCGCGAACGTCCCCTCGATGGAGCGCTGGGTCGCGACGCCTCCGACCCAAGAGACGACGACGAGGCTCCTCTCGTTCACGCGTGCGACGGCCCAGGTCGTCGCCGGCGAGCTCGCCGTCTTGCAACCACCGACCGCTGCGGGCCCAGAGATCCGGGCTGGATCCACCGTCGCGAGCGGCGCGCCCGACGCCGTGAGATCGACGAGCGCCTTCGCCTTCACGTCGACCGTGAGCAGGTGGTCCCACACCTGCGTGGTGTCCGCCTCGCTCGGGGCGTGTTCGGGGCGCGGGAGGGTCGGCATCGAGAGCGGGAACGTGCCCTTCTCGAAGCACCGCGTTCCCTCGCGCGTGAACCGACAATTCCCGAGCCACGCCTCCCCCGCGAGGACGAACGAATCGGAGCGCATCGGGCCCTCCTTCGTGCGGTCGTAGTCGAAGAGCTCGAGATCCAGATCGGCTGGTTTCAAGAGCGGGTCGAGCCGCTTCGGCGCGGTCGCGTCGGCCGCCGGCTTGCCGAAGGAGAGGCCGAAGAGGGACGCGCGCCACACGTCGACGAGCGCGGTGATCTTCGGCTCGATCTCCTCGCTCGTGATGCTCTCACGCCACTTCACGAAGGGCGCGAGCGCGGTCTTGAGCTTCTCCGTCTTCGGGTTCTCGGGGAGATCCTCGTCGACGCGCTTGGCGTACGTGCCGCACCTCGCGAGGTAGTCCTTCGCGGCGGAGGTCTCGGCGAAGAGCGCGGCGATCTCGTGGAAGCGCGCGCGCGCGGTGAGCCCGTCGGGCATCTCTTCGCCGAGCAGGCAGACCTGGAGGCTCGCCCAGTCGTCGTCGAGGCTGCGACGCGCGGACGATTCCATCGCGGTGATCCCGAACCAACCGCCGACGCCAGCGCCGGCGAGCGCGATCGCGCCGAGAACCCCGGCGATCACCCGACGCCGCGTCGAGCGCGCGAGGCGCCTTCGCGTCGCCGCGAGCTCCTTCGCCACGTCTGCTTCGCTCGCGAGCGCGGGTCGGCTCACCGGTGGGGAGACGAGCGTCGGCGCAGGAGCCACAGGCTCCGAGAGAGAAGCCGGATCTTCGAGCGACGCGAGCAGCTGGTCGGCGCTTTCGAACCGCTTCGCCGCGTCCGGCTCGACGAGGCGATCGACGATCCGCGCGAGCCCCGCGGGCGTCTCCGGTGCGACGTCGCGCACGGGCGGAGGCTGCAGATCGCCGACGAGCACGGCCTGAAACGCGGCCGCTCCGTCCTCCGAGGTGTCGGCCGCGGCCTTCGCCGGGAGCTTGCCGGTGAGGCACTCGTAGAGCGTCACCCCGAGCGCATAGAGATCCGCGGCGCGCTCGGCGGACGCACCGGTGCGAAGGCAGACGGGATCGATGTACCCGAGCGTCCCGGCGACCCCCATCGTCGCGAGCGTCGCCTCGCGGGTCTTCCGCGCCGCGCTCGTCAACTGCGCGGCGGACATTCCATCGAGGGCGAAGTCCGCGAGGGCACCCGCGAGCTGCGGGCGATCGATGATCGCGCCTTCGACGCGCTCGCGCGCGGCGATCCCGAAATCGATGAGCACGTGCACGCCCCTCGCGTCGACGATGTTCGCGGGCTTCACGTCCCGGTGGACGAGGTTCCGCGCGTGGATCGCCCTGAGCGCGCGCGCCACGCTCACACCGACGTCGCGCACCTCGCCCGCTGGGAGCGGTCCGCCTTCGATCCGCGCCGCGAGCGATTTGCCCTCGACGTATTCCATCGCGATGCCGATGAGCCCGCGCTCGTCGTCGTTCGCGATGGAGAAGTACTTCACGACGTTCTTGTCCTTCACTTTGCAGAGCGCCATCGCCTCCCGGAGGATGCGCTTGCGCTGCGCGATCGAGCCTTCGCCCTTGCCGGTCGCGAACACCTTCAGCGCGACCTTCCGAAACCACGCGCCGTCATGGTGCTCGTCGGCGAGGAACACGGGCGCGTAGCCACCCTGGCCGAGCTTCTTCGAAGGATCGAACCGGAAGTCGCCCAGCGTCTGGACTCCCGGCGAGCCGCCGAAGAGCTCGTCCACCGCGCTCACGTCTCTTCGGGGAGGGGGACCAGATCGTCCCGATGCACGAGCTCGATCGCCTTCCCGTTCGGCTTCTGTCCCGCGAGCCGCGCGACGTCGGCGGAGCCGTGCTGCACGAGACCGCGGCCGAGCTCGCGCCCGCCGAGATCGACGAGCGAGACGCTGTCCCCTGCGTTGAACGCGCCGCGGGTGCCGACGACGCCGACGGAGAGCACGCTCCGGTTCTTGTCGACGGCGGCGGCGGCGCCCGCGTCGAGAAGGAGGGCTCCGCGGGGGCGAAGCGTGAACGCGATCCAGTGCTTCCGCGCGCTGATTCGGCTCGTCGACGCGGCGAAGAGCGTGCCGACGTCGAGGCCGTCCATCACGCGCTGGACGATGTTCGGCTCGCGCGCCGCGGCGATGACCACGCTCGCGCCGGCGAGGCGCGCGCGGCGCGCGGCCTCGAGCTTGCTGATCATTCCGCCGGTGCCGACGCCGGAGGTGGACTTGCCAGCGAACTTCTTCGCGTCCTTCTCGATGTCCCGGACGAACGGCACGCGCGTCCCCGTGTCGTCGAGGAGTCCCTCGACGTCCGAGAGGAGGAGCAGCGTGTCCGCGTCGCAGAGCGGGACGACCATGGACGCGAGCTGATCGTTGTCGCCGAACTTGATCTCCTCGAAGCTCACCGCGTCGTTCTCGTTGATGATCGGGATCGCGCCGGCCTCGAGGAGCGCGGAGAGCGCGCTCCGCGCGTTGTTCGCGCGCTGGCGATCCGCGAGATCGGCGTGCGTGAGGAGGACCTGCGCCGCGGTGATCCCGAGCGGCTCGAACGCGGCCTCCCAGCGCTGCATCAGCGTGCTCTGGCCCGCGGCGGCGGCGGCCTGCAACCACGCCATGTCGCTCGGGCGAGTCTTCAGCTTGAGACGGGCGATCCCGAGCGCGATCGCGCCGCTCGAGACGAGGACGACGCGACGGTTCGCGCGGCGCTGCGTCGCGATCTCGCCCGCGAGGCGCGCCCACGCATCTCCGGCGAGGCTCTTCGAGCCGACCTTGAGGACGACGCAGCGGCTCTTCGTGAGCCGCGCGCGCGCCGCGGCCTCCTCTCCCTCAGACCTCGCCACGCCCGAGCTCGTCGAACGCTGCGACGAGGCGGCGCTCGAGGTAGGCGGGGAAGCTTGCGCCGGCGAGGATCGCGGTGTCGAGCCAGCGCGTGAGCTCGTCTCGGAGATCCTCTCCTCCGGGGAGGAGCGGCAGCGGCTCCGGCCGCACCGTCGGCGAGAACGCGTGCGTGATCGCGCGGTCGATTCGGTCCCGCACCTCGCGCGCCTCCTCTGCGCTGACGCGCACCGCGCCACGCGGCCGCACGTTCGCGACGTAGTGCTCGAAGAGCAGCCCGAGCGCGAACACCTCCACGCCCGACGCGGCGGTCGACACGAGCGCGAGCGGCCCGAGGCGCTTGAACACGGTGCGCGACAGGACACCGATCCCCTTGCGGATGAGGTCTCGCACCGGCGCGTCCGCGGACGTGCTCGCGAGCGCCTTCCGCGCGTCCGTCGTGAGGCTGAGTCCATGGCGCGCGACGACGTCCTGCACGATCGCGCCGCGGACCTGGGAGATCACGCGATCGGGCAAGAACGGGAGCGGGATCGCCGACGCCGCGAGCGAGAAGCCGGTGAGGAGCGCGAGCCGTCCGCTCGTCGGCCGAGTGGGGCTGTGGATCTCCGTGGAGTCGGTCATGCCCCTTCTTACCCGAGGCTCGAGAGGTCCACCACTGCCGCGCGGGCGGTCACCGCGGCCTTCATGATCACGTCCGTCGTCATGCCGTCGGCGAGCGTGACCGCGAACCGCGTGGGCCCGCCCTCGAGCTTCACGCCGACGCGCTCGAGCTCGGCGGCGAGCGCCTCCGCGTTGGATCGCACCGTGAGGCGGAACCGCGCGCCCTTCAGCGCACTCCCCGCGTGGGCCGTGACGAGCTCGCCGCGCGCGAAGCGGAGCACCGAGGAAGCCCTCTCGACGATCGGTGCGTCGCGCGCGCCCGCCTCCGCCCGCTCGACGCTGACGATCGCGCGACGGCCTTCGATGGCGCGGAGGAGGGCGTCGAGGACGGCGGCGCTCGCCGCGTCGTCGAGGTGCGCGAGCGGCGACTCGATCACGATGACCTCGGGACGCGCGAGGATCGCCTGCGAGAGCAGCAGCGCGCGCCGCTCTGCGACGCCGAGCGTGACGAGCTCGCGACGGGCGGCGGAGGCCCCTCCCAATGCGTCGAGCACGCGCGCGGCTTCCACCTTCGCGGCACGACCGAGACCCGCGAGCCGAGCCGCCGCGACGAGGTACTCGGTCACCGTGAGATCGGCCGGGAGCGGCGGATCGAGCGGCGCGACGCCGACGTTCGCGCGGAACGCGGCGCTCGTGACGTCTCGGCCGGCGACGCTCAGCGATCCGGCCGACACCTCGACGGGCGCGAACGCGCCGAACGATGGATCCAGTCCGCGCGCGAGCTCGATCGATCCAGGGGCGACGTTCGTGAGCAGCGAGACGAGCGGCCCCACGTCCCCCGCGAGCACGACGAGGTCGCCCGCGGCCTCCGCGTCGAACGGACCCAACACGGGCCTCCCGGCGACGCTCAAGCTGCACGCGCGCGCCTCGAGCAGCGGCGCGCTCACGGCGGATCGGGCTCGGAGGAATCCTTGTCGAGGGCGGCTGGCTTGGACGAGAACGACAGCGATTCGAAGCTCTCCGCGCGCGCGAGCGGCTTGTCGTCTCCGTACACGAAGAACGGCGCGAGCGCGCGCGCCGCGTCGATCATCGCGGGCGGGATGAGCGCCGCGGGCGTGGCGCCGTCCTCGATCTTGAAGCCGATCAGCCCGAGCAAGAGGCCGAGCAACGAGTCGTCCTCCTCGGGGAGCTCGAGGATCGGCGCGTCGTCCGGGAGGTCTCCGAGCTTGCGCGCCTCTTCGAGCGCTTCGCGGAAGCCGCCGATCCGATCGACGAGGCCGCGATCCTTCGCCTGCGCGCCCGTCCACACGCGGCCGCGCGCGATCGCGTCGACCTCCTCGGTCGTCATCTTCCGGCCCTCGACGACGCGGCCGACGAAGAGGTCGTAGAACTGCTTCACCTTCTTGCCGAGCTCCTCGCGCTCGTCGTCCGTGAAGGGGCGGAAGAGCGACTCGGCGTCGGCGCGCGGCGCGGATCGGAACGCGTCGCTCCCGACGCCGAGCGTGTGCAAGAGGCCCGAGAGATCGACCTTCCCGTAGAAGATGCCGATCGAACCGGTGATCGTCGTGCGGTTCGCGAAGATCGGGCCGCCGCCGACAGCGACGTAGTAGCCGCCGCTCGCTGCCGCAGACCCCATCGAGATCACGACCGGCTTCACCTTCGCGGTGAGCTGCACCTCGCGCAGGATCACGTCCGCGGCGAGGCTCGATCCCCCGCCGGTCTCGAGGCGGAAGACGACGGCCTTCGTCCCGCTGTCGTTGCGCGCCTGCTGGAACGCCTCCGAGATCGTTCGCGAGCCGGCGAGGCGCATGCCGAGGATCGGGATCGTCTGGCTGTCTCCGTCGACCATGTCGCCATCGAGGTAGATCACCGCGACGTGGCCACGCGGCAGCCACTCCTTCGGCCCGTTCGGGAGCGGGAGCTCGGGCGCGAGGGTCGAACTTTTGCCCATCACCTCGTCCACGAGCGCGCCGACCTCGTCGGGGTAGACGAGCTCGTCCACGAGGCCGGCGGCGCGCGCCTCGGTCGCGATGAACGGCCCCTTCGCGATCGTCCCCTTCAGGGCCTCGATCGACATGCCGCGGCCACCTCCGACGTCGTGCATGAAGACGCCCTCGGACTGGTTCACGAGATCCTGGTGGTCCTCCTTCGCGACGTCGCTCGCGGTCTCGTTCGTGAGCTGTTCCGCGGCGGTCTTGTGCGCGCCGATCCGCACGAAATCGGCTTGTACCTTGAGCTTTTCGAGGGTGCCTCCGAGGTAGAAGTAGCGGGACGAGAGGCCCGAGAAGCGGAGGCCTCCGGCGGGGTTCATCGCGATGCGATCCGCCTGCGAGCACGCGAAGAGCGAGCGCCCGGCCGCGTCCTCGAGGTGGCACATCACCTTCTTGCCGTGGGCGCGGAGCGTGCGGAACGCGTCCCCCAGCTCGTCGGCGTGCGCGAGGGTCGCCGCGGGTTCGGCGGTCATGACGAGGAGCACGCCGTCGACCTCGGGATCGTCGGCCAGGCGCCAGAGCCTGCGGAGCAGATGGAGGTGGCCGCGCGCGCCAGGCGTCGCGTCGACGTTGATCCGCACGACCTTGCTCGGGAGCGGCAAGCCGCCTTCGCGGAACCAGCGGAACCCGAGGCCCGCGTAGAAGCCGGTCGAGTCGTAGCCCACCGCGTCCCCGAACACGGCGCCGGCGCTGAACTGCGCGGGGCCGAAGTTCACGTCGAGGCCGGCGGTCGCCACGTAGGAGCGCGAGTCCTTCTCGATGTCGAAGATCCTCACGTCCCCGCGGAAGCGACCGAGGTGGGGGATATCCACGCCGAGGGTCGCCCGGGGGACGACCTTCTCGGACTGCTCGTAGATGGAGGCCTCGAGGCCGACCTCGAGCGCCTTCTTGCCGACGACCGGGCGGAACGCGAGCCCGACGTCGTAGCTCCGCTCCGAGATCGTCGCGTTGTTGGCGCTCGCTGGGATGTTGAGGTCGCGCCCGACGACGGAGAGCGCGCCCCACGAGAACGGCCTCCACGTCGCCCCGGCGGAGAAGGAGAATTGTTCCGCGGCGCGCCGGCTCTCGGAGATGCTCCACCCGAGCGTCGCGCCGAGCCCGAGCGTCCGTCCGATGCGGCCGCCGACGCCCCATCGGATCCACTGCACCGTCTGATCCCCGAGAAGCGAGGCATTCGTCGGCGGGTTCATGAGATCCAGGCGGAGGCCGGACGCGAAGATCCAGAGCGGGTAGGCCGCCGAGAAGGAGAACCCACGAGGCGAGTAGTTGGACTCGTTCTGCGTGAAGAACCCCATGAACCGGAACTCGGGGGACGGCGTGAACGCCAGGTTCCCGGGGTTCGTGACGATCGAGGACGCCTCGTCGTTCGAGACGATCGATCGGCCCGGATCGGGGATGGGATCGCTGATCTTCGCCGTGGGCTCGGCCCGTGCCTCTCGCGCGACGGGGCTCGCGAGGATCGCGACGACCCCCAGCGCGCACGTCGCGAGCGCTGCGGTTCGCCTCACGTGCCTTGCCCCTGAGGCTTGCCGGTGAGCATCCCGCGCGCCGCCGCGACGGCGCGGATCTCCTCGCGTCGACGGGCGAGCTCGTCGTTGTCCTTCACGGGGAGGAAGCGCGATCGCACGCCGTCCCGGGGGACGCGCGCGAAGCGCGGCTCGAGCGGCGCGGTGATCTCGCCGAGCAGACGCTCGAACTGGATCGCCTTCTTGTCGCCGACCTTCTTCTCGACCTCGACGAACGTGAACTCGAAATCGAGCGCGGCGAGCGCGGCTGCGTCGACGAGGAACGTGTTCGTGTTGAACACCGGCACCGTCGTGGGGTCGAAGCCGATGGGGAGACGGAACTCCTCCGCGATGATCCTCCGGCCGTTCCACACCACGGGGCCGCCTCCGCGATCCGATCCGACCTTGTCGACGACCTCGACGGTGACGGCGTTCTCGTGGGCGAGGTGGAACCCGAGGAGCGCGGGATCGACCGCGGCGCCGAGGTTGTCGAGGTTCGCGATCCACACGGTCTTGCCGCCGCTCGCCACGAACTTCTGCAGGAGCCCGCTCGCGATCAGCGCCTCCGGGAGGTCTCCGTGTCCGGTGGCGTAGACGCTCGGCTCACCGTCCTCGGTGAAGAGCCGGCCCTCGGGCGTGAGCCGCAGGGAGACGCACTGGCGGAACACCGCGACGTGCTCGAGGCCCGCGCGGCCCTTCAGCGAGTCCCGGATCGGTCCGTCCGTCGCGTCGCTCGTCATGAGCCAGAGCGGGACCTTCCCGCCGAGCGCCGCGTGCTCGCCGAGCCGCAGATCCAGGAACGTCTTGCCATCGACCGCCTCGACGAGCGCCTTCACGACGCCGCCCATGCGCGTCGCCATGCCGCCCGCGAGGACGCACAGCGCGACCTCGCCTCGCTCGATCGCGGCGCGGCCGCGCGCGTACATCTCTTCGTAGTTCGCGTCGCCCGGCGCGGGTGCGTCCATCACGTCCCCGGGGCGCGGAGGTTCGACGGAGCCGGTCAGCCGGTTGCGTGCGTCTCGATCTTTCCCGGCGCTCGCGGCCCACTGCGTGAGGCGAGCGCGAGAGAAGCCGTGCGCCTCGAGAGAAGCGACGAGATCAGGCGGGAGCGCGGCGAGATCGTCTGCGAGAGACATGTCGCGGGCAGGCTAACACTACCGAAAGCGTCTGCGCCGCCGCACGATGGCGGCCGCGCCGAGCGCGAGCCCAGCGAGCGCGCCGCCGAGCTGGGTCTCCTCGCTCGCGACGAAGCATCCGCACCCGCGATCGATGTAGACGATCCGACCTCCGCCGCCGCCGGCGCCGCCGTCACCGTGCATGCCGCTCCCGGACGAGGCGGCGTGCGAGGACGTCGCCCCGGTGCTCACCGTCGTGGTCGTCGTGCCTTGGCTGTCGATCGACAGCTGCATGGAGACGTCCGGGCAGCTCGCGGCGGCGACGCTCACGAAATAGGTCTGTCCAGGTTGGAACGGCGGCGAGCTGTTCGCGTCGAGGACGATGTCCGTCGAGTTCTGGTCCTGGACGTCGAACGCGTAGTCGTAGATCGACGCCACGGGCAGGCCGTTCGGATCCGAGTCGTAGCCGACGTGATCGCCCCGTCGGATGTAGACGGTGTAGTGGAGCGTGTCCTCGAAGTCCTGGGCCATCTCGAGGTGGACGTGCATCGCCGCGTCCCCCGGGGTCGTCGCCCGTGAGAACTGGAAGGGGCTCGTGAATACGAAGCCGGAGTCGATCAGCGAGAAGCAATCGGTTTGCAGGTAGTAGGCGAGCAGCTCCATGCCCGCGATCCACGTGCGCTTCGAGTCGTTGTCGCCCATCCCGATGATCGGACCGCAGTCGGCCATCCCGCTGTCGGCGAGGGTCTTCTTCACGCCGTCCGCGTCGGCGCTCGAGAGCTCGCCGGACATGATCATCCCGTTCATCGTGGTGATGATGCCCTGATAGAAATCGCCGAACGTCGCCCCGGGGCCGAGCATGCTCTCGCTGCCCCAGACGAGTTTGTCGGCGCGCGTCTGGCCGAGGAGCACCCGGAGGCTCCACGACACGGCGCCGATGAGCCTACCGTCCTCGTGCGCCTCGCGGCCCACGTCGTCCGGACAGCGCCGCCACGCCTCCGTGAGATCCCGCTGGGCTCCGAACGGCGCGAGCGCCGCCTCGCCGAGGACCGGGCTGTCGTTGTCGCTGCACGCGAAGTAGTCGGCGAGCCCTTCGTCGAGCGCGGAGGAGAGCGGCTGGAGGCCGAACTCGTTCGTGTAGAACGGCCCGAGGTTGAAGTTCACGGTGTTGCCGGCGACGTAGTGCCCGAACTCGTGCTTGAAGACGTCCGAGTCGTAGGCGAAGTCGATGGTCGAGCCCTGGCCGATGCTGATCACGTTCGGCGCGGCGAACTGGCCCATCTGTCCGAACGGAGAGAAGAAGGCGTTGTCGAGCGGCGAGCCGTCCTCCATCGCGTTCGCGACGGCGGTGAGCTTCCACTTCGCCGTCGTCTCGTCCACGCCGAGCGAGGCGAAGAACTCCCGCATGTCCGTGAGGTGGTAATAGAGGTTCACCTGCGCGAACCCGTCCTTCGGGTCCATCGGGTTGTTCGGCGGGTTGTAGAGGAAGTCCGTCCCGCTCGTCGGCGTGAGGGTCTGCTCGAGCTCGTATCCGAACTGAGAGCTGCCCGAGACGTAGTTGGTGACGCGGAGCAGGCCGTTCCAACCGTCGAGCTTCACGGGGTTCACCGCCTCGTTCAGCGTCGACAGCGGGAGGTCGACCGGCATCGGCGTCTCGACCTGGTTGACCGCGTAGACGCGGCCCTTCCCGTCCAGCATCACCGGGACGCGGAGCATCAGCTTGCCCGTGTTCGCGTCGACGACGTAGCGCGTCCCGTCCTCGCGGACGTCCAGCACCCAGACGAGGATCCCGCTGTTGCGGCCGAGCACCGCGAGCTCGGAGCGGAACGGGAGCAACGGATGACCGAGCTTCGCCGCGAGCGCGAGCGACGCGGCGTCGACGTCGAGCGAGGGCGTCGTCGAGACGGTGAGCCCGCGCGCGACGTCCAGCGTGACGTGCCGCGGGTCGCCGTTCTCGAAGCGTACGGCGCCGCCCTTGTCGATCACGCGGAGACCACCCCAGCGCTGCTCCACCAGCACCGTGAGCGTGGGGCCTGCGCCCAGGGTCTCGCGAGGCGCGAGCTCCAACCCCTCGATGCCGAGGGTCGCTGCGTCGTCCGCGAGCATCTTCGCTGCCGCGCTCGAGGGGCTCGATCCGACGATGCCCGGGTGAGCCGGCAGGCTCACCCAGTCCTTCGCGAGCGCGACCGACGGCGCCGCGGCGAGGCGCGCGAGCGCCAAGAGAGAGGCCATTGCGGAAGGGCCCCAGGGCCCCCCAACCGAGACGGAGCGCGGAGCGGCGCGACGAGCCGAAGGCTTGGACATGGGCCGGAGCACTCTACTCGGGGTGCCCCTCACCCGGGTCTTCGATCAGCGTTTTGATCCTGTTTGACGAGCCGGAGCCGGCTCAGAACCGACCCGCGAAGATGGGGTGGGTGACCGCGATGCCGAGCCCTCGACGACGTGCAGCCACGCCGGGTCTTCGAGGGCACTTCCAGCTCGAGGCCGCGCGGGGAATGGACGCGACGTCGTCGCTGCTCTCGAGGCGACAGCGGACCGACCGCTCGCTACGCTCCCGTCGACATGACCCCGACCCTGCGCGATCTCCTCTCCCTCAGCCGCCGCGCGCTCGCCCGCGCGGACGCTCTCCTCGTCGCCGCGCCGGTCTGCGTCCTCGCCGCGACCGGGTGTAGCCCGACGCCCCCGACGAACACGATCACGGACGTGGAGCTCCAGACTGGCGCATCGACCGGCGGCGGAGAGATGGTGGAGGTCCACACCACGAGCGGCGGATCGACCACGCCCCCGGAGAAGCAGAAGGAGTGCAAGGCCGAACCGATGACGATGAGCGGCTGCGGCGGCGGCCGCGCGAAGCTCGTCGGCTCGCTCACCGACTGTCAGCTCAAGGCGGACGAGGATCTCCCCGCGGAGCGCTGCAAGGAGTTCTGCGGGAGCTTCCCGACACGCTCGTGCACCGCGGGCGAGCGCGACGGAGAGGCGTTCGTGTTCTGTCACGCGTCGCACCCGTGCCTCGGCCGCATGCCGTCGCGGCGCCTCCGTGCGAGCCGCCGCGCGGACGTCGACGTCGCGGCGTACCTCCGCCACGCGTCGCGCATGGAGGCCGTGAGCGTCGACGCGTTCGTCGAGCTCGGAGAGACCCTGTCGCGCTTCGGCGCGCCGAAGGCGTTCGCTGCGTCGTGCGCGCGATCCGCGGCCGACGAGGCGCGCCACGCCGCTTCGATGGATGGGCTGCTTCGAACGCGCGGAGCGCGGGTGCGAACGTCGCGAGCGAGGCGAACGCCGCGCGGCTTCGCGACGCTCGAAGCCCTCGCGATCCACAACGAGCGCGAAGGCGTCGTCGGGGAGACCTGGGGCGCGATCCTCGCTGCGTTCCAGAGCGCGCGCGCGACCGATCCCACCGTGAAGCGAACCTTCGCGACGATCGCCCGAGAGGAGATGCGTCACGCAGCGCTCAGCGCGCGGATCAGCGCGTGGTCCGCGAAGAAGCTGGACGCCCCGGGTCGCGCGAGGCTCGCCGCCGAGCGGCGCCGAGCGGTGGAGCGGATCGCCCGTACGTCGACCGGATTCCCCGGGCGGGACGGCGCGAACGAGCTTGGTTGGCCGAGCGAGCAGGAGCGCGCCCAGCTCGTCGCCGAGCTCGCGGTGTTCTTCGGGTAGCCGAGCGAGTCAGCCGTGCCGTCCACTCGGAGTCTTCGCCTCTTCACGCTGATGTCGGCGCTCTCGATGGGGTGCGCGAGCGCCCCCGAAGCCGCGTCGGATCGAGCCGTCGCGCCGCGCGCACGCGGCTCCGCGGCGCTCCCGCCCAAGGCGAAGCGGCACGTGGAGGTGCAGCTCTACGCGACGAGCATGTGCCCCTACGCGGCGAAGCTCGTGACCATGCTCGGCGGCCTCCGCGAGCACTTCGATCTGGATCTGCACGTCGACTACATCGGGACCGTCGACACGAAAGGCGTGCTCGGATCGATGCGCGGGGAGGGAGAGGTCGCCGGGGATCGCGTGCAGCTCTGCGCAGCGAAATCCACGCCCCGATGGCTCGACGTCCTCCTCTGCCAGGACGCGGATCTCCAGCACGTCGACGAGAACTGGGGCTCGTGCGCGCGCAGCCTGGGCCTGGACGAGAAGGTCATCGCGGACGTCATGGCCTGCGCCGGCGGAGACGAAGGGAGCGCGCTCCTCACGAAGTCCTTCGTCGCCTCGCGCAACCGGCGGGCGGACGCGAGCCCGACGATCTACGTCGACGGCGAGAGCTACGAGGGGCCGCGCGGACCGCGCGGGTTCGTGCAGAAGATCTGCAGCAACTGGATGAACCGACCCGAGGCGTGCGAGGCGATCCCGCCGCTCTTCGTCACGATCCTCTCCGACGCGAAGTGCCCGGACTGCAACGCCGACGCGCTGAAGGGCTCGCTCGAGAGCCGCTTCGATGGGCCGACGATCGAGCTGCTCGACGTCGCGAGCCCCGAGGGCGCGAAGCTCTACGCGGAGCTCGGCGTGGTGGACGTGCCCGCGGTGGTCGTCGAGGCGGACGCGCCGCTCGGCGCCGACGCGGACGCGTTCAAGTCCGCGAAGCAGATCGGCACCCACCGCTTCTACTCGACGCACGACTGGAACCCTCGCTGCAACGCGGCCGGTGGATGCGATCTCCCGGAGTGCGCACAGCGGATCTCCTGCCGCACCGAGGAGCCGCAGACGATCGACCTCTACATGATGGGGCTCTGCCCGTTCGCGGCGAAAGGGATCCTCGCGCTCGGGGACCTGTTCGACGAGCTCGGAAAGAAGGGCTCCACGCCGAACCTCCGCGTGCACTTCATCGGCTCGGGGACCGTCGCCACCGGGCTCTCCTCGATGCACGGCCCCGCCGAGGTGGACGAAGATCTCCGCGACGTGTGCGTGATGGATCACTACCCGGAGCCGGCGAAGTTCCTCCCCTACCTTCGGTGCCGAGCGAAGGACCACAAACAGGACTGGAAGACATGCACCGGCGGATCCACCGGGATCGACGCCGCGTTCGTCGAGAAATGCGTCTCGAGCCCCGAAGCGAAGAAGATGCTCGAGGACAGCTTCGCCGCGTCCGCAGCGGGGAAGATCAACGCGAGCCCATCCTGGATCGCGAACGGCAAATACCCGTTCAAGGGCATCAAGATCGACGACATCAAGCTCGCGTACTGCGGGCACAACAGCGTGCAGGGCTGCGCCTCCCCCTGATCTGGTAAAGTGGCGCGCATGACGACCGCCGCACCCACCGCTCAGACCGACACGCGCGCCACGCTGACCTCGCTGCTCCAGGGCCGCGCGTCTCGCAAGGAGATCGCCGCGCACCTCGACGGGCTCGCGCCGTACTCGCGCGTCGAGCAGGTGACCGCGGTCGGAGGCGGGCTCATCGGGAGGCTCTACGAGTCGGTCGCCGGAGCGGAGCCGCTCACGGCCGAGTTCTTCGTCGCGAAGCGCGAGACCGGCACGGTCATCTTCGAAGGCCGCAACTCGCTCCCGATGTTCACGCGCTTCCAGAAGCGCTTCGCGCGCGTCGGCGAGGTGGTGATTGGCTACAACCACCAGACGATGTCGTTCGCCACCGGGCCTGGATACTTCGTCGTTCGCCCGCCGACGGAGGGCGAGGCTCACCCGGACGAGCTGTTCTTCGACTACACGATGGACCCGCCCCGCTCGGGCAAGCCGGTCGATTGGCCCACCTGGAAGAGCAACACCTCCGGCCTCTCCCGCGCGGTCTATGCGCACATGAAGGACTACTGCAGGCGTGTGGCGAACGGTGTCCTCGTCGGGAAGGCGTACAAGCAAGGCGTCGCCCAGGGCGCGTACTTCACGCTCACGCTCCCCTACTGAGCAGGGCGTATTGCAGGCGTGATCAGGGCGCCTCGACCAACAGCTTCTGCACGAACCCGGGGATGTCGCGCGGGGTCGGCATGCCGGCCTGCTTGAGCGCGCGGCTCAAGCTCGGGAGAGACGCATAGCCCATCGCGTCCGCGACCTCGCTCGCCGTCGCCCCGTTGGCGGTGAGGAGCGCAGCGGAGAGGAGGACGCGGCGGCGGCTCCGCGCGTCCTGCCAGGTGGACGCGTTGAAGCCGAAGCGTGCGTTGAAGTCCTGGACCATGCGGTTCATCGTCCGCTCCGAGACGCCGAGGCGCTCGTGCAGATCGACCATCATCGGCCGCTCGCGCATGTCCGAGAGGACGTCGTCGAGCGCACGGGAAAGCTCGACGACGTTCGCCGCGGTCGGCTCGTCACGGAGATCGAGCTTCACTCCGAACCCCGACGCGACGGCGTGGACGGCGTCGAGGACGTCCGCGCCCATGGTCGAGCCGCGCAGCGCTCCGGCGAGCGCCTCCGCGTCGCGAAGGACCGATGCGGGTGCCTCGCACGTCTTGAACCCGTCGGGACGCGGGCCGCTCACCGGCGCTTCCCACTCGACGGCGAGCGCGCGGTACCGCTCCCCCGCGCGGCTCTGCCTCATCAGGATCGCGCCCTTCGCCTCGACGACGCTCGCGCGGCCGACGGTGATCCACTCGGCGTGGCCGAACGCCTCGATCCGTGCGCTGCCCTCGAGCACGACCGTGAGGATCGGCCGACCCACCTTGCCGAGCCGGTCGTACGCGAGCGTGCTCAGCCGGTCCTCGGAGACCACACCGACGTTGCACACCGCGTGCACGCGGAACCGCTCCGAGAACACCGCGTCCGTCTCGAGCCACGCGCCGAGCCGGTCGACGCCCGTCTTGCGGTGAGAGAGGAGCAAGGACCGAACGTACAAGCGGTGATCGCCGTTGCGAAGGCCCTGGGGCGATCGTAGCGTGCCGGCCCGTGCGCCTCGGCGCCCAAGGAGCTTCCATGAGTGAGCGAATCGCGTGCATCGGTCTGGGTTACGTGGGGCTGCCTGTCGCGCTCGGGTTCGCCCGTAAATTCGACGATGTGGTGGGCTTCGACATCCACGTCGAGAAGGTCGAAGAGCTGAAGCGCGGGTACGACCGGAACCACGAGGTGCCCGAGTCCGTCCTCAAGGCCACCAAGCTCAAGATGACCGCGGACGTCGCCGCGCTGAAGGGCGCGACGTTCTTCGTCGTCGCCGTGCCGACGCCGGTCGATCAGAACAACGTCCCGGATCTCACGCCCGTCATCAAGGCGAGCGAGACCGTCGGCAAGGCCCTCACGAAGGGCGCGGTCGTCGTCTACGAGTCCACCGTCTACCCCGGCGTCACCGAGGACATCTGCGGCCCGATCCTCGCGAAGGTGAGCGGCCTCGATCGCAAGGACTTCAAGCTCGGCTACTCGCCCGAGCGCATCAATCCGGGCGATCACGAGCACACGCTCGAGAAGATCGTGAAGGTCGTCTCCGGCGAGGACGGGCCGACGCTCGAGCGCGTCGCCGCGGCGTACGGCTCGATCATCGACGCTGGGATCCACAGGGCGCAGAGCATCAAGGTCGCCGAGGCGGCGAAGGTCATCGAGAACACGCAGCGGGACATCAACATCGCGCTGATGAACGAGCTCGCGCTGATCTTCGATCGGATGAACATCCGCACGGCAGACGTGCTCGCCGCCGCCGGCACGAAGTGGAACTTCCTCAAGTTCCGCCCGGGACTCGTGGGCGGACACTGCATCGGCGTCGACCCCTACTACCTCACGACGAAGGCGCAGGAGCTCGGCTACCAGCCCGAGGTGATCCTCGCCGGTCGCCGCATCAACAACAGCATCTCAGGCTTCCTCGCGCAGCGCCTCGTGAAGCTCCTCATCAACTCGGATCGCCCGGTGAAGGGCGCGAAGGTCGGCGTCTACGGCCTCACGTTCAAGGAGGACTGCAACGACCTCCGGAACAGCAAGGTCCCCGGGATCCTCACCGAGCTGAAGGAGTTCGGCATCGACGCGATCATCCACGATCCGCTCGCGAACAAGGCCGAGGCGAAGCACGAGTACGGCTTCGAGCTCTCGGACCTCGACAAGTTCAAGGACCTCGACGCGGCGGTCTTTGCCGTCTCCCACAAGGAGTACAAGCAGATGGGCGCGAAGAAGCTCCTTTCTGCCGTGCGCGACGGCGGCGTCTTCATCGACGTGAAGAGCGCCTTCGAGCCGAGCGACATGGAGCGCGGGATTCGCTATTACAGTCTCTGATGCAAACGAGGCGCTGGCTCCGTAGTTTTGGGTTGGCGCTCTTCGGCCTCGCGGCGGCCTGCGACACCGATCCGCTCGTGTCGCAGGGCAGCTCGTCGGCGAGCACCGGCACCGGACAGCAATGCGTCGATCCCGGCGCGACGTGCGGGGTGACGTTCGCGTACCCGCTCGGAGACGCGAAATCCGTCGAGCTGCGCGGGGATTTCGCGCCCGACGGCTGGGACGTGGGGCGGCCTCTCGCGATCGACGCGGGCGAGTGGCGCGTCACCGTGGACGTGTCCGACAAGGCGACGGTCCACTACAAGTTCTTCGTCGACGGGGCGAACTACGTCCCCGATCCGAACAACCCGGATCAAGAGGACGACGGGTTCGGTTCGAAGAACTCGGTGAAGCACGTGTCCTGCGGCGTCGCCTGCGGGACCGGAGGCGCGGGAGGCGGCAACCCGGGCGCGTTCGACTGGCGGAGCGCGGTCCTCTACTTCGTGTTCGTCGACCGCTTCGCGAACGGAGACATGTCGAACGACGCGCCGATCGCCGGGATCGAGCAGCCCGCGAACTACCAGGGCGGCGACTACCAGGGCCTCCTCGACAAGATCAACGCCGGCTACTTCGACGATCTCGGCGTGAACGCGCTCTGGCTCACGGTGCCGATGGACAACCCGTCGGTGGCGGGCCCCGGCGCGGACGGGCACGCGTACAGCGCGTACCACGGGTACTGGCCTCAGAACCTCGATCAGGTCGAGGAGCATTTCGGCTCGCTCACGCTGCTCCAGAGCGTGGTCGCGGCGGCGCACGCGAAGGGCATCAAGGTGCTCTTCGACTACGCGATGAACCACGTCCACATCTCGAGCCCGGTCTTCGCGCAGCACCCGGACTGGTTCTGGCCGCTCGACTTCGAGGGGAAGCACTGCGTCTGCGGAGATGGCTGCGGGTGGGACGGGTACGACGGGCGGCGCTGCTGGTTCCGCGACTATCTGCCCGACTGGAACTTCCAGAACCCCGAAGCGCGCGCAGCGTCGATCGACAACGCGATGAGCTGGATCACCAAGACCGGCATCGACGGCTTCCGACTCGACGCGGTGAAGCACATCGAGACCGTGTGGATCTCGGATCTGCGCAAGCGCCTGGACGCGGAGGTCGATCAGTCGAAGGGCCGCTTCTACCTCGTTGGCGAGACGTTCGACCCTGGCAACCGAGACATCATCCGCCAGTACGTCTCGCACGATCTGCTGGACGGGCAGTTCGACTTCCCGCTCCGCGGCGCGATCGTCGACAACATCCTCAGGCGCAACGGATCGATGGCCGACCTCGACGGGTTCCTCGGCTCGAACGACACCTACTACGACGGCATCATGTCGACGTTCCTCGGCAACCACGACATCGCGCGCGTCATCAACACGGCGCTCGATCAGCCCTGGGGCACGTGGGACAACGGCGGGACTTCGAACTGGACGAACACGCCCGGCGCGCCGGCGAACAAGGCGCCGTACGAGCGGCTCGCGCTCGGCTTCGCGTTCATCCTCACGACGAAGGGCGTGCCGCTCATCTACTACGGAGACGAGATCGGCATGCCCGGCTCGGGCGATCCAGACAATCGCCGCATGATGAAGTTCAGCGGCCTCAGCGCGAACGAGAGCTGGCTGAAGGATCAGATCGGCAAGCTCGGGAAGATCCGCGCCGCGCACCCCGCGCTCTGGAAGGGCACGCGCACGAAGGTGAGCGTCACCACGGACACTTACGTCTACCAGATGAGCTCCGGCGCGGACGTCCTCTACGTGGCGATGAACCGGAGCGATCAGACGCAGTCCGTGGACGGGCTCCCGTCGTCGAGCACGGACCTCCTCACGGACGCGAAGATCTCCGGGCCGAGCTACCAGCTGCCCCCGCGGACCGTGGTGATCTTGCAGCCGTAGTCGAGGCGAGCTGACACAGCCTCGCGAACGCTGACAAACCCTTACTTGCTTGGGTCGCGAGGCGGACGCATTCCTCGTAGGCCATGGGTGGTCACGCCGGAGCGGATGCGAAGAAGGTCGTGCGCGCGGCGATGCTCGCGAACGGCGGCATCGCGATCGCGAAGTTCGTCGCTGCCTATTTGTCCGGCAGCACGACGATGCTCGCGGAGGGCGTGCACTCGGTCGCAGACACGGCGAACCAGGGGCTCTTGCTCGTCGGCATCGTCCTCTCGGCGCGCCGCGCGGACGAGAGGTTCCCGATGGGCCGCGCGTCGGAGTCGTACTTCTGGTCGTTCATCGTCGCGCTGCTCCTGTTCTTCCTCGGCGGCGTGTTCGCGATGTACGAGGGCATCCACAAGCTCCAGGCCGGCGGCGAAGAGGCGCATCACGGCGTCCCGTGGGCGCCGATGGCGGTGCTCGTCGTCTCGATCGCGCTCGAGGGTGGGAGCTTCCTCGTGGCCTGGCGCGAGTTCCAGAAGTCCCGCGGGACACAGTCCTATCGGGAGGCGCTCTTCGGCGGGAAGGATCCCGTCATCCCCGTCGTCCTCCTCGAGGACACGGGCGCGATCGTCGGCCTCGTCGTCGCGCTCGCCGCGATCGTGATCGGCTGGCTCACGGGCAGCAGCGTCGCCGACGGCGTGGGTTCGATCGTCATCGGCGCGCTCCTCTGCATCATCGGCATCCTGCTCGCGAAGGACACGCGCAGCCTCCTCATCGGAGAGGGAGTGAGCCGCGCGGTGAAGCTCGAGACGATCGCGATCGCGGAGTCCACGCCGGGCGTCGATCGCGTGCAGCAGTTCCTGAGCCTCCACCTCGGCCCGGACACCGTTCTGCTCGCGCTGAAGGTGAAGTTCGCCGAGGGACAAACGCTCGCGCAGGTCGAGCGCGTGACGGACGCGCTGGAGGCGAACATCCGCGAGAAGCACCCGATGATGAAGCGGATCTTCGTGGAGGCCGACAGCGACTACGACGCTTCGAAGGACGAGAGCGCGCCGCAGGAGGTCGCGCTCGGGACCTAGCGCGAGTAGGCTTCGCGGCATGCGAAGAAGCGGCTCCATCCGCAGGGCGCACGTCGCTCTCGGCCTCGGTCTACTCGGCGCGGTCGTCCTCTTGGGCTGCACGAACAAGCTGTCTGGCGAGCTGGACGTCGCGGGATCGAAGTTCATCCCGGAGTCTTGTCGATCCGGTCAGGCGCTCGGATTCTCCGGCGTCGAGCTCACGGCGAAGGACGGGCGGCGCATCCGCGTCGCGCAGACCGCGTCCGGAGATGGGTTCGCGATCTTCTTCGGCCCGGACGACGTGTCGGGCGTCGAGCTCGGCCGATGCGGACCGTTCCAGATGGAGACCCAGAGCAGCACCATCAACAACATCCGCAACGTGAAGGGCACCGCGAAGCTCGATTGTGGCACCCCCGAGATCAAGGTCAGCGGATCGATCACCTTCGAAAACTGCCACTAGCGAAGCATATGCGCGGGCTCCGTCGTTTCTCGAGGCCCCCCACCCCGGCCCTCCACCCGCAACGGGGGGAGGGAGGAGATGGACGTGCGGCAGTTCGTGAGGAGCTGGCGCTGGAGGGTTCTCGAGGCCGCAGGCGATCGTCTTCGCATCGGGACGCGATACTCCTCGCCGGGATCGTTTCCGCGACGAGCGGATGCAGCCAGCCCGCGCTCCCGACCCAGGCGAGCGCCTCGGCCTCTGCGAGCGCGCAGACGGCCGCGCCCGACACGCGCACGGACTACCTGGTCTTCGTGCAGAGGAGCTTCGAGCCGGCGCTCGCGCCGCTCGTCGCGCTGCGCGAGCGGGAGGGCCACGGCGTCCTCGTCGAGCGGCTCGAGGACGTCTACGCGAGAGCGCAGGCGGGCGAGCCGGCGGCGACCCTCCGCGACGAGATCCAGCGCGTCGTTTCGGAGAGGCCTGGCCTTCGCTTCGTCCTCCTCGCGGGCGATCCGCAGAGCGAAGGCACACCGCTACCGGCGTTCACGCACGCGCTCCAGTCGTGGGCAGCGGAGTTCGCGGGTCACACGTACGTCTCGGACAACGACTACACGACGGCCGCGAAGACGCCGCTCGCGGTCGGCCGCCTCCCCGCGCGAACGACCGCGGAGCTCGAGGCGATGGTCGGAAAAGTCGTCGCCTACGCGGACGCGAAGCCGGGCCCGTGGCAACGCCGGGTCGGCGTGTTCGCTGGGCCCGTGAACCTCGGCGAGTTCGATTCGATGGTGGAGGACTACGCGTCCGACGTGCTGAACCAGAACGTGCCGTACGCCTTCGATCTCCGCGTGATGTTCGCCTCGGCGACGTCCCCGTATGCGTTCGGGTTCGATCATTTCCGAGACGAGATGATCGGCGCGCTCGGCGCCGGCTCGCTCCTCAGCGTCTACGCTGGGCACGCTTCGGAGACACAACTCTCCGGCGTGAGGTGGCGAGGCGCGCGCTACCCGATCGGGGAGTCGGCGGACTTCGCGCGCATCGACGCAAAGAACGCGAACCCGATCCTCGTCGTGCTCACGTGCGAGTCCGGCGCGTTCGACATGCCGCGAGGTCGATCGATCGCGGAGTCCGCGATCCTCGCGCCGCACGGCCCGATCGCCGTGTTCGCGGCGTCTGCGGTGAGCTCTGCGATGGTGAACTTCGGTTGGTCCGAGGCCCTCATCGACGCGTTCCTCGTGAAGCGATCGAAGACCCTCGGAGACGGCATCGCCGACGCGCGGGCTGCGCTCCCCGGAGGCGGATCCGCGCTGGGCTTCCTGTCGACGATGGCGCTGGACGATCTCGACGCGCAGGACGGCCCCGATGCGCGCGCCGAGCACCTCGCGATCTTCAACCTGTTCGGCGATCCAGGCACGATCCCGCGCTACCCGGACGTCGTCCGGCTCGGGGTGGCGTCGACCGCAGCTCCAGGCTCGAAGATCGCCGTGACCCCGCAGGGCGTGACGGGCGAGGGAGAGTACGAAATCACCGTGGAGACGATGCGCAAGGAGCTGAAGCCCGGGACGACGCCCGCGTCGGAGCTCGAGTCGATGCCCATCGGAGACGCGTTCGCCGCGATGTCGAAGGGCAACGCGATCGCGAACGACAAGGTCCTCTCGCGCGTGTCGTGGAAGGGCCTCGTGAAGCCGCTCGAGGTGACGGCGCCCTCGAAGCCGGGGTCCTACTGGATCAAGCTGAGCGGCGCGATCGGCGGCGTCGAGATCACGGGCGCCGAGGCGCTCCGCGTGCAGTGACGCGCGGGACGGATCGAGCGGACGCGCACGCGGCGACGTGGCAGGCGTGGGCGACCGCGCTCGCAGATACGGCGATCGCCCCGTCCGCGACGGTGACCCCGGACGTGTTGAAGCGCGCCGCGACGACCGCGCCCGGGCGGCCGCTCGCGTCGATCGAGGGCGCGCGGACCCAGCGATTGCCCGCTATCGACGTGCACCTCGCGGCCCTCGATCGCGGGGTCGCGGAGGAGACCGACGCGGATCTGGTGGTGCGCGGCGTGATCGCCGAAGGCGGGATGGGGAAGATCTACGTCGCGGAGCAGCGCTCGCTCGCGCGCGAGGTCGCGATCAAGACGGTGCGAGATCGGCTCGACGGTGCGCAGATCGACGCGCTGCTCCGCGAGGGCGCGATCACCGGGCACCTCGATCACCCAGGCGTCACCCCCGTCCACCTCATCGGGACGAGCGACGGTCAGCCTGTCCTCGTGATGAAGCGGATCGCTGGTCTGGTGTGGACCGAGCTCCTCCAGGCCGACGAGGGGACGTGGTCGCGCTTCCCTGCGCTCTCGAAGGATCGCCTCCGCGCGCACATCGGCCTCCTGATGGAGGTCGCCCGGACGATCCACTTCGCGCACACGCGCGGCGTGCTCCACCTCGACATGAAGCCCGACAACGTGATGATCGGAGAGCTCGGCGAGGTCTACGTCGTGGACTGGGGCGTCGCGACGACGTTCGAGGGCACCGGCGCGCGGATGGGCTTCGTGGGGACGCCCGCGTTCGTCGCCCCCGAGATGGTGCACGGCGAAGAGATCGGTCCGCACACGGACGTGTACCTCCTCGGCGCCACGCTCCACCTGATCCTCACGCGCGCGCCGCGACACGTCGGCGCCTCTTTCCTCGACGTGATGCGGGCCGCGGCCGAGAGCTCGGCGTACGCGTACGACGCGGCGGTGCCGATGGAGCTCGCCGAGCTCGCGAACGCCTGCACCGCGCGGGATCCGAGCGCGCGCCCAAGGGACGCGCTCGCGGTGCGAATGGCGCTGTCGAAGCACCTCGAGCACGCCACGTCCCTGGATCTGACGAAGGACGGCGAGGCGAAGCTCGCGGAGCTCGGTGCCCTCATCGACAGCGGCGACCTCGCGTCTCCCGGCGCGGCGCGCCTCGCCACGGAGACGCGATACGCCTTCAAGACGGCGCTCGATCGCTGGGCCGAGAACGCCCAGGCGACCAGCGGCTTGGCGCGCGCCCTCGAGATCGCGGCGCGCCTCGAGATCGCGCGCGAGAACGCCGTCGGGGCCCGCGAGGTCATCGCCGAGATGGAGCACGTGCCCCCGGGGATCGAGGACCGACTCGCCGAGCTCGAGCGCGCGCTCGAGGCGCGCGCGAAGGGCGCTCGTGAGCTCGCGGAGATCCGCGAGGATCAAGATCTCGGAAAGGGGAGCCGCGAGAGGAGGCTCCTCATCCTCTCGATTCTCGTGCTCGGCGCGATCGGCTTCGCCGCCTCCACGCTCTTGATGGGCGACGGGATGATGGCGGTGATCTTCCCGATCGTCCCGATCCTCGTCGCGCTCGTCGTCCTCGGGGCGGTGACGCTGTTCCTGCGGCGCGGCCTCATGGCGAACGCCGCGAGCCGGCGCATCCTCGCGACCCTCTATCTGGTGCTCGTGTTCCTCGGGATCCACCGCGCCACGACGGTGTGGGGGCGCCTGGATCCGATCGCGTCCGAGGTGCGGAGCGAGCTCTTCGTCGTCTCGGCGATCTGCGCCGTGCTCGGCATCTTCGTCTCCAAGGGAGCGTGGATCCTCGCCGCGCTCCCGCTCGTCGGCGCGGCGTGCGTCCTCGCTTGGCCGCAGCGAGCGAGCGAGATCTACGACGTGAGCGCGATCGTCACGCTCGCCGCGATGCTCGTCGTCCTCGGGCGGTCGGCGAAGGCGCCTCGGCCCGGCGCGTGAGCCTCGGCGTCATCGGCGCGCGTAGACGCGAAACACGTCGTTCTCGAAGGTGAGCTCGAACTCGTCCGCTGGCGGGGCGAGCGTGAGGAAGGGCGCCTGGTTCACGAGCACGACGACGTCGAGCCTCTCCGCGTCGAGTGACCATCGCTCCTCGCTGCTTCGTCAGCGCTGATAGGTGAACCGATCCTTCAGGGACAGGATCGGCTTCTCGAGGACGCGCCACGAGATCCAAGCGGCGGCGAAGGACGCACCGATCGCGACGAGATCGAAGGCGACCTGCGCGATTACGCGCGTACCTCGGAAGCTCGGCCAGCTTTGCAGAGGAAACACCTCGTCCCGGAGGAGCAGCGCGATCGGCAGGTGCAGCAGATAGAGCGCGTAGCTGTACTTGCCGAGCGATGTGAGCGCACGGTTTCGGAAGACGCGGTTCACGAGCGGCGACGCAAGTCCGAGGAGAACGACGGCCCCCCAGAGCAGCGCGAGCGCCCCATACCCCACGGTCGGACCGAACCTCCCATCCATGTGGGTCGAGCGCGTGAGCACCAAAACGGCGACGACCGCGGGCACCGAGACGAGCGCGCCAACGCGACCGATCGTCCGCGCGTCCGACCGGCGGTCGAGCGCGGCCGAGGCGATGAAGCCCCCTACGGCCAGGCCATCGAGCCGCGCTGGCGTGAGAACGTAGCTCATCACCCACGGCGCGTCGGCGATGCCCAAGACCGCGCGAAGTCCGACAGACAATACGAACATGCCCACACAAACGAGGGGCAAACGCGCGGGAGCGACCCAGCGGACGACGAACGGCCAAAAGAGATAGAACTGCTCCTCGATCGCCAACGACCAGACGATGTTCAGGGTCTTGTGCGAGAAGCCGTTCATCGCGAAATGGACGTTCGAGGAGTGGAGCCAGAACCAGACTGAGCTCCCGCCGAGCGCGCCGAGATCCATGAAGCGCGGAAGAACGTAGAGGGTGAGCGCGAGCACCGCGTAGTAGAGCGGCAAGATTCGGAGCGCGCGGCGAGCGTAGAACGCCGAGAAGTACCTACCCGCAGTTCGGTTCTCGATCAGGATCTTCGTGATCAGGAACCCCGAGAGCACGAAGAACAGGTCCACCCCACTCCAACCCAGCTTGCTGACCGCGAAGAGCACGGTGTCCGCCTTCCCCTCCTTCTGGATGAAGGTGAAGTGGTGGACCATCACCAGGAGGACGGCGAGACCGCGAACGCCATCGAGCGCAGGAAGGCGTGCGGCATCCGGCGCGTCGACGCGACGATCACTTCCTTCGGTCATACACTCTGAAGAGCTCGTTCTCGAACGCGAGCTCGAACTGGTCCCCGGGCGGCGACAGATCCGCGAAGCGCGCGTCCCGCGTCAGCACCACCACGTCGAGGCGGGGCGGCTCGTCCGCGCGGAACGCGTCTCCTTCGTATAGCTCGCGAAACCTCGCGGTCTCCGAGATCGGCATCTCGTAGCCGAATGCGACGAAGATGGAGCGCGCGTTGATCCTGGTCCTCTGCTCCGGCGTGTAGTCCTCCGGGGGGCCGAAGGCGAACGACGCGTTCGTCTGATACTTCGAGTTGAAGATGAGCGACTGGTAGGAGCCCTCCTCGAGCAACGAGAGGAACGGCTCGGTGGGCATGCCGATGAGCCGCGCGAAGAGGACGAGTCGCCGCTCGAGCTCTGCGTCGGGGCATGTGGAGAGCCATCCGTCCGGTACGAACGACCGGCCTCCGAGGAGGTGCCAACCCGCCTGAACCTGCTGGTCGAGCGTCCCGAGCACGACGGCGCTCGCATAGCGCGGGCGTTCGAGCTCCCGCATGAGCTCCGCGAACGCGGAGCGGTACTTCGCTCCGGCGCTCGCTCGATAGAATGATCGGCCGTGCTCCTCGCGGTGCAGCACCGCGCGGGCGCGCACGGCGAACGCGGTGAGCATCGCCGCAGACAGCGCGACGCCCGCTGCGGCACGCACCCACCGGTGGCTCGCGATCCGGAGTCGATGCACGACCACGGCGGCACCCTCGGCGCCGAGTAGAACGATCGCGAGCATCGCAAAGCGTCGCGCGCGATCGACGAAGTGATACGGGAAGAGGCCCTGCCCGACAGCGAAGTAGAAGAGCGGCATCGCGATCGGCGCGAGCGCCGGAAGCACCGCGAAGAAGATCACGACCCGCTGCCTTCGGACGCGCTCGTCCTCCGGCGCGTTGGGCAGGAGCGACCGTGCGACGAGCCACACCAAGATGGCGACGACGGCGGCGGCGATGGCCCCCGAAATGGGGGCCTGCGACGCCCACTCGATCGCGGTACGGCGGGAGATCGGGTAGGCACCCCAACGACGCGAGACCTCCGGAAGCATGCCGCGCCGCTGGAGCGCGAACGGCCAAGCGGTCGCGGCGATGACCACGACCATCAGGCCGATCCCGCGCAGTGCTTCGGCGCGGCCCTCCCGCCACCCGATCGCCATTCGTCCGAGGACGAGCACGGCCGCAAGCGCGATGATGAACGCCGAGTAGATGTCCGACTGCACGAGAAGGGAAAACACCAGGCCCGCGAAGATCCAAAAGCCGCGGCCCAACCTCGGCGCCCCTTCGCGCGGTTGGAGGTGCAACGAGAGCAGGAGCGTCACGGCGAGCGCGACGTAAATCTCCGTGAGGAAAGGGCGCGGAAAGCGCTCGCCCCACACGAGATCCTGGGGCCAACCGAGTCTGTCCGTGAGCGGCGTAAGCACCACGTAGAGGAACGCGGTGATCCCACCCGCGAGCCCCCGGGCCGCGTTCGGGCCGAGTGCGACCACGCGCGCGAGCGTGGCGTAGGTCGTGTACCCCAGCACCGTCACCACGATGTCCGCGGCGAAGAGCCCCCAGAGCTTTCCGACCGCGAAGAGCCCCGCATGGAGCCACATGCTGCCCAGCGGGAAGCCCTGAAAACCCTGATGGAGCGACTCGTACAGCTGAGACTCACCCAGGTTCCCGCGCCCCATCGACGACACGAGCTCGATGTATTGGATGTCTCCGCCGGGCCGATAGAGCGTAGTGACGACGAGCGGCTCGCCACGAACGAGCATCGACGTGAGCCACACGATGGGCGTGCGAATCACCACGAGCACGAGGAGGACACGGCCGAACGCATCGCGCGGCCATAGCGCCTCCTTCGCGTACGACCACAGCGATCGACTGAGCATGTCGGGAGTCATCGGGTTGCAGACGGCGTCAAGGAGAAAGTCGTGCGACGCGCTCGCCCTCACCTCTCCAGTTGTGCAGCTTCGCGAGGTGACTCGGTCCGTTGGTTTCGGCGCGCCACACGAGCATTCATCTGCTGTACTCGTTCGCCTTGGGGTGAATCAAGTCGCCGAGCGCCGCAACGAACCCGTCCGAGCCCTCATGATCTCCATCGTCATCCCAGTCTTCAACGAACAGGAGACGCTGCCCAAGCTGAGCGAGCGGTTGGTGAGCGCGTCGGCTGCTTGGGGGGACACGTTCGAGGTGATCCTCGTCGACGATGGGAGCTCGGACAAAACGCCCCAGATGCTCCGCGAGCTCTGTCAGCGGGATCCGCGCTTCAAGTCACTCTCGTTCTCCCGCAATTTCGGGCACCAGACGGCGGTCACGGCCGGTCTCAACCAGGTCACTGGGGACGTGGTGGCGGTGATGGACGCGGATCTCCAGGATCCGCCCGAGGTGTTGCCGCGGTTCCTCGAGAAGTGGCGCGAGGGGTACGACGTCGTCTACGCGATCCGGAAGAAGCGCAAGGAGGGTCCGTTCAAGCGCCTCGCCTACTGGGCGTTCTACCGCATCCTCGATTACCTCTCGTCGATCAAGATCCCGCTCGATTCAGGCGATTTCTGCGTCATGGACCGGCGCGTCGTCGACCTGTTGAACGCGTTGCCCGAGCGGAACCGGTTCGTGCGCGGGCTGCGATCATGGCTGGGCTTCCGGCAGATCGGCGTCGAGTACGAGCGGGACGCGCGGTACGCCGGAGAGGTGAAGTACACCCTGCGCAAGCTGCTCCAGCTCGCGTTCGACGGGATCGTCAGCTTCACGTACCGCCCGCTCCAGATGATCGGGGCAGCGGGTCTCGTCATCTCGCTGCTCTCGTTCCTCGGCTTCATCGGCTTCTTCTTCTTGAGCGCCTTCGACGTGAAGATCCTCGGCCACAGCCCGCGCGAAGCCCCGGGGGCGACCACGTTGACGCTCGCGGTGCTCCTGCTCGGCGGCGTGCAGCTCATCTCGCTGGGCGTGATCGGCGAGTACCTCGGTCGGATCTTCGACGAGGTGAAGCAGCGGCCGCAGTACATCGTGAAGGACTCGACGGGCATCGGCACGGTCCGCGTGCCGCGCGCGCCGCGGCGCCGCCGCGCCCCGAAAGAAACGGACGAGACGGGCGAGGAGAAGATCGCCGCCGAGCAGGTCGCCGAGGAGGAGGAAGCGGCGCTCGAGCTCGAGGTCTCGCGGATCAGCCAGCTGCCTTCGGCGGGGCTCACCGCGCTGCCTCCGATGTCCGTGCGAGCCTCCTCGTCGCGTTCGTCGTAAGAGCCGCCGCATGACGACGCTCATCCTGGGCGGCGGGGCGACCGGCCTCGCCGCTGCGTACATCGCGGCGACGGCGGGCCGCTCGGTCACCGTCGTGGAAGGGAGCCCGAAGCTCGGTGGCCTCCTCTCGACCTTCGAGACGGCGGGCGATCGGCTCGAATATTTCTACCACCACTTCTTCACCCACGACCGCGAGATCAACTGGCTGCTCGCGCGCCTCGGGATCGCGAACGAGGTGCTGTTCAAGCCGACCGTGATGGGCGTCTTCCGGGATGGCGCGATCTACGACTTCACGACGCCGCTCGATCTCCTGAAGTTCAAGCCGCTCTCGCTCGTGGACAAGCTGCGGTTCGGCGCGTCGAGCGTGCTGCTCTCGCGCTATCCGGACTGGCGCAAGCACGAGGACGAGAGCGCGCTCGCGTGGTTCGAGAAGTGGGCGGGCGCGGGGGCGACGAGCGCGATCTGGAAGCCGATGCTCGACATCAAGTTCGGCAAGTACGGCGCCGACGTGCCGGTCGCCTGGATGAGCGGCCGGCTGCGGCAGCGCCTCAACTCGCGCGAGAAGGGCCGAGAGAGCCTCGGCTACTTGCTCGGAAGCCTCGAGCGGCTGGTGGAGCGCCTCGAGGAGGAGCTCCGGAAGCTCGGGGTGAAGTTTCTCCTCGGCCGCAAGGCGAAGTCGATCGCGATCGAGGAGAACCGCGCACGATCCCTCGAGCTCGAGGACGGTGAGCGCATCGCGTGCGACGAGCTCCTGGCGACGACGCCTGCGCCGGTGCTCGCGAACCTCCTCCCCGCCGACAAGAGCGCGTACGCGGACGAGCTCCGGCGCATCAAGTACTTCGGGGCGATCTGCGTCGTCCTCACGATGAAGAAGCCGCTCAGCCACGTGTACTGGCTGAACGTCGCCGATCCGGGATTTCCCTTCGGCGGCGTGATCGAGCACACGAACTTCGTGCCCCCGAGCCGCTACGGCGGGAACCACCTCGCGTACCTCTCGCGCTACATCGACCTCGCGGATCCGCTCGCGACCGAGGACACGACGGCGATCGGCGAGCGCTGGATCGGCGAGCTCCCGCGCATCTATCCGCAGTTCCAGCGCGAGGACGTGGTGAAGGTGCAGACGTTCCGCACGCACGGCGCCGCGACGGTCGTGCACAGGAACTACTCGAGCGTGGTCCCCCGCTGTCGCACGCCGATCGAGAAGCTCTACGTCTCGACGATGGCGCACATCTATCCGGACGAGCGCAGCGTGAACAACTGCATCCGCATCGCCGCCAACGCGTGCCGCGTCATGGGCATCCGCCACGACGTGCCCGACGGCGTGAGCCTCTCAGGGCAGGTCGGCTTCGATTGACCTATCCTGCGCGCGAGCCGTCAGGCGCGGCCTGATCCAACCGTCGCAGTGGGGCCTATAAACGCCATGACCACCAAGAAGCTTTGTCAGTTCATCGCCATCGAGAGCGCCGTGAAGAACCGCGTGACCGCGGAGCTCACGGAGGCCCACAAGGAGCTCCAGAAGAACGATCTCTTCAACGGGCACTCGCGCCGCTACGAGCCGCGCAACGAGGACCCGACCTCGCCCGTCGGGGAGCGCCTGCCGGAGGAGAACAAGAAGGTCGTCGCCCGCGCCGAGTCGATCGTGAAGCTCACGATCGATCGCCTCGTCGAGCACTACGATCTCGCCGCGACGCGCGACTACGGGAACTGCGTCGCCAAGGCGGACGTCGAGGTGGACGGGAAGGTCCTCCTGAAGGACGTGCCCGTCACCCACCTCTTGTTCCTCGAGAAGCGAGTCGAGGATCTGCTCACCTTCATCCGCAAGCTGCCGACGCTCGACCCGACCGAGAACTGGGAGGTGAACGCCTCGCAGGATCTCTTCGCGACCGCGCCCGTGCAGTCCGTCCGCACGAAGAAGATCTCCCGCGCGCTCGTCCTCTACGAGGCGACGAAGGAGCACCCCGCGCAGGTGAAGGAGATCACCGAGGACGTCCAGGCTGGGACCTGGTCCACCATCAAGTACTCGTCCGCGATCCCTCTGAAGAAGCGGAACGAGATGCTCCGCCGCGCCGAGGAGCTGCAGAAGGGGATCAAGTTCGCGCGCGAGAAGGCGAACGGGACCGAGGTCGAGGACAAGAAGGTCGGGCGCGCCGTGCTCGACTTCGTGTTCGGCTGACGGTCTAGGCCCCGCGCGATATACAAAGACTTGGGCCCGGGGTTCGCCTCGGGCTCATGAGCACAACCTGAATCTGATCGTCAGCGTCACCGCAAAGCCCAAGAGTGCAGGTTCGAATCCTGCCCCGCCCACTGGAGAGCCCACTCTCCCCGCGGCCTTCCGCGGACCCTCGGGCGGGTAGCCCAACAAGCGCGAAGGATGGAGCCCACAAGCCCTCCGGAGCGCCTGGCAGAGGCAAGCCGAGCAACCCCAATTTCAGACTATCGCTCCAATCTGAAAGACAAACGCGGATCTCCAATCGACCGGTGCGGGACACCGGAGTCGGATGCGGGCTCATCTCCCGCCCCCTCAGCCGAGCCCTCGATCGCGCTTCGCGCGCACGATCGAGGGTTGGGCTGGGGGGTCGTCTAACGGTAGGACACGACTCCTTCAATCTCAGCTCGCACCTTCAACGGACACCGTGGAGATCTCGAACACGCGCTGACCCGCACCCCGGCGTAGGCTACACGCCGGGGTGCTCTTTATTTGGGGGGACTCCGTCCCCTCGCGCCTTCGGCGCTCCCCCCGTGGGGGGCTGCCGCCCCCAGACAGCGCCTTCGGCGCTCCCCCCGCACCAAACGGGGACTTCGTCCCCTTTTGGAATTCCCCTCTGAGACGCCTTCGGCGCGGAAGGAGACGCCTTCGGCGCGAAGCTTGGCGGCTTTCCACGCGGAGACACGCCGACGACGATCGTCGTCGCGACGGGTGTCGTCGTGTGCGGGTGCGGTGGAAGGACTCGGGATTCGGTTGGCCTCTGGGTTGCTCTAGCGGGCGGGATGAACAATCGATTGTCTGAGCTGGCGCTGGTATTGTCTGCTTCGTTTTGTCTGTTTGCTTGTGGGAGCGGGGGCGGGGACAAGAAGGGGGCGGCGAGCGGGTCCAGCAGCGCGGCTGCGGCGGCTCCGAAGGCTCCAGAGTGCACGGACGAGAAGTCTTGTTCGGCGGCTTGCGACGCGAAGACGGCGGGGGCTTGCCTGAGGCTGGGGCACGTGCGGCGGGTGGCGGCGGACAAGAAGGGGGCGATCGCGGCCTACGAGAAAGGGTGCGCGGCGAACGACCAGATGGCTTGCGCATACAAAGGGCACTTCCAGGCGAAGGGGCTGCCGGAGTACGACGCGGGGTACAAAGAGGGGTTCGCGCTCGCGAAGAAGGCATGCGACGCAGAGCCGAAGAGCTGTGGGCTGCTGGCGGCGCTGGACTACGGGCTCGAGGCGTCCAACTTCAAGTCTCAGCGAGAGCTGAACGACAAGGCGTGCAAGGCGGGGGATCAGGGCGGCTGCTACTACATCGGTCGGGAGCTCTACGGCGAGGAGGCGACGAAGGCGGAAGGGAAGAAGCTCCTCGACGGCGCGTGCGCGGCGAACGTGTACGCGGCGTGCACGTGGACGGCTTCCGGCGCGGATCGGATGAAGGGCGAGGCGGTCACCTGCGAGAAGGGCGGGATGGGTTGGCCGAACGAAGCTCAGTTCGCGTGCGATTTCCTCGCCGAGGCGAACGCGACAGGCAAGGACATGCCCGTCGACATGAAGAAGGCGGCGGCGCTCTACCAGAAGGCATGTGACCTGGGGCTCCAGAGCTCGTGCATGAAGGCGATCGCTGCGCAGTGATGGATGGCTCGCTCGAGCGCTGATGTAGCATCGCCGCCAAAGCGAGGTCTCCATGGGGTGGGGTACACGAATCACGTTGGGCTTCGGCGCGGCGTTGTTGATCGCTGCGTGCGGGAACAAGGGCGGCGGAGGATCGAGCTCGTCGAGCGCGCAGGCGAGCACGCCGGGCTGCGCGAGCGACAAGGACTGCAAAGGGGACCGCGTCTGCGAAGGCGGCAAGTGCGTCGACGCGGGCGGCAAGAAGGATCCCGGCGGCCCGTCGAGCGCGAGCGGCCCCACCGCGTCGGATCCGGTCGTCGTGATGGACGGCCTCGCCACGATGATGTGCGCCTGCAAGGACAAGGACTGCGGCGCCAAGGTCGCGAAGGAGATGACCGACTGGCTCGAGCAGCACAAGAACGACAAGGCCGACAAAGAGACGCTCGGGAAGCTCGAGGCCGCGAGCAAGAAGGCCACCGACTGCGAGGCGAAGCTCGGCGCTGCGGCGAGCGCGGATTCGTCAGGGATCCCCGAATGCGACGCGTACCTGAGGAAGCTCGTCGACTGCGGGATGATGAAGCCCGCGGACATCGAGCCGCTCCGCGCCGGCTACAAACGCGCCGTCGAAGCGGGGCCCGCGATCGTCGCCACGACCGCCAAGACGTGCGCCGAGGCGACAGGCAGCCTGCCGTGCATCAACACGTCGATGGGAGGTCCAAGCTGCACGAAGGCGGCCGCGTGCTGCCGCGCGATCACGAACGACCCCGAGGCCGACGCGAAGCTCAACGTACGTATGGGCACGGCGACGAAGGCCGACACGCTCGCCGCGTGCGATCAGCTGGAGAAGGCACCTGGGACAGCCTGCGACGCCTCGCTGTCGTCCACGCGAGACTTGATCAAGCAGCGCCTCACCCCCGCGCAACAGGCGCGAATCTCGTCGGCGTGCGAGTGATGGTTCACCCTTGTGCGAGGCGACTCTCTCGGTAGTCTTCGGGTCCGTCATGCGCCGGCTCGAGGATCAAGACGCCGAGAAGTTCTGGGAGGCGTGGACCAAGGGCGCGACGCTGTTCTTCAAGTACGGGAAGATCGGCAGCGGCGGACACACGAAGCTGAAGAAGCTTGCGACCGAAGAGGCCGCGAACGCCGAGCTCGAGGAGATGCTGCGGGCCAAGCTCGCCGAGGGGTTCGTCGAGATTGGGGAGGATGGCGAACCGATCGAAGCCGCTGACGCTGAGGGCGACGAGGGCGGCGACGACGACGAGGGCGGCGACGACAGCGGCGATGAGGACGACAGCGGCGACGACGAGGGCGGCGACGACGACGACGAGGGCGGCGACGACAGCGGCGACGACGACGAGGGCGGCGACGACGACGGCGGCGACGACGAAGAGGGCGACGACGAGGAGGGCGACGACGACGAGGAGGGCGACGAGGACAGCGACGACGACGCGCCGAAGAAGCCGAAGACTCGGACGACGGCGTATGTCGCGCCGGTCGTGGTCGCCAAGGACGAGGGGCCTCGACCTCTTCGAAGGGCGCGCGTCGATTCGCCGCGGACGCTCGACGTCGAGCATGCAGCAGAGGCGCTTCGGGCTTTGCTGGATGCCCTCGGAGCGCGGAGCCATCGCGTCGGGCTCGCAGCGCGAAGGGCGCGGCGGGCGCTCGAGAGGGTCGCGGGCGTGGATCCGCGCAAGGCGACGCCATTGAAGGAGCCCTTCGACGCGCTGATGGCTTCGGTGGTACGGCCGGAGAAGCGCCTCCCGTTGAAGCACGCGCTCGGGCTGCTCGCGGAGGTCGACGGTGGAGCGCTCGGGCGCGCGCTCGCGACGTGGAGCGCGAACACGCCTGGATCGCTCAAGTCGGCGGTCGCGTTCCTCGCGGCCGAGGTGGAAGCGTTGGGCCCGGATGCTGGCATGTTCGTCGCGATGCTCGCGCGGCCAGACGCGGATCCTGCCCGGCTGAGGCGTGGAGTCGCGCAGATTCGAGACGCGCTCTCGAAGCGCGGCTCCTCGGCGGAGGCGCTCGTCGCGGCGCTGCAGCCGATCGCGAAGGGTACGTACGCGCGGCGCGTGAAGGAGCTCCTCGCATGAGCCAGCCGCAGGCCGCCCTCGAAGATCTCGAGCGCCTCCTCGCGGCCGAAGCGCCGACGTTCGTCGACGCGCTGATCTCGTTCGCCCAAGGCGAAGACGAGGACGACGAGGACGACGACGATCGGGCGCACCGCGCACCGCTTCCGGCGGACGCGATCTCCTTCGACGCGCTGAAGAAGAGCCTGGCGGCTGCACGTGGCGCGCGAAGCCGCGCCGCGCGGCGGACCCGCGCGAAGGAGACCTGGGAGCGCTATTTCGCGCAGAGCCCTGCGTACATCGCGCCCCAGCTCAGGCTCGCGGAGCTCCTCGAGAGGCTCTACGCCGAGGGGGAGTCGCGGCCGTTCGCGCGCGTCGCGCTGCTGGACGTGATCGCGCGCGCACCGCTCGAGCTCGGGGTGTTCGGCGGGCTGAAGCGGGTCTTCAAGAAGGCCGAGGCAGCGCTCGACGTGCAGGTGTACGGCGCGCTCGCGGCGCGCTTCGACGAGGCGGCGAACCGCTGGGCAGACGGCGCGAGCCGGGCGACGCTCATCTACCTTCGTCGGCGCGCGTGGCGCGTGCTCCGCGAGATCGGCCGACACACGCCCGAGCTCTATCCGGCCTTCGCGGTCGAGATCCTCCGCAGCTACGGCGAGGACACGAACTTCCGCGCGCTCTGGATCGCGAACCACGTCTTCGCGCACGGGTCGAAGAACTACACGTCGACCACGTTCTCGATCCACGACGGGGCGACGCAGCTGAAGAACCGGGCGTTCGCGGACGCCTGGAAGCGCAGCCCCGATCCGCTGATGCTCCTGCTCGAGACGTGCCGCGCGGACGATCCTGCGCGCTTCGCGATCGCGTCTCTCAAGAAGGACTTCCCGGACGTCCTTCGAAAGGTCACGCCGGCTTGGCTCGGGCGACTCTCGGCCCGGAAGCTCGGGAGCGCGCACGAGTTCATGGTCGAGTCGCTCGAGGCCTCGCCGGAGCTTCATCAGGGGAAGCTCCGCGGCCTCGGCCTCCACGACGCGGTGCTTCGGCTGCTCGACTCGCCGAGCAAGAAGGCGCGGGCGTACGCGATCGAGTACGCGCGAGGGCACGCCAAAGACATGCCGCTCGAGCGCCTCGTCGCGCTGCTCGGGTCGGACCACGGAGAGGTCTGCAAGTTCGCCGCGAGCCAGCTCACGACGCGACCACCCCGCGAGCTCGGCAAGCGGATCGTCGCGGCCCTCCTCAAGTTCGACGAGACGAAGAAGTGGGCGCAGAAGGCGCTCGGCGAGAGCTTCGAGCGGAGCGAGCTGGACGAAGACTTCTTCGCCGAGCTCCTGCTCGACGACGACTACGCGATGAACGCGTGGGCCCAGGACTACATCGGCAAGAAGATGAAGCCGCGGGAGCTGCCCGTCGCGTTCTGGATCCGGCTGCTCGCGGATCCGCGGATCGACGACTCGAGCTCCGAGGACTTCGTCCTCACGCAGCTGAAGGAGCATCCGGTCGCCTCCGTGCCGGTGACGTGGCTCGCCGAGTCGCTTGCGAAGCGGGAGCTCTTCCGCGCGATGGCCGCGTGGATCCCGAAGTGGGAGCAGCTGCCGGCGGGCTTCGATCTCGAGCGCCTGAAGGGCCTCGTGTTCGATCCGATGCTCCGGAAGAACGTGTTCGCGATCCTCGGCAAGACGAAGCTCGTCTCCCCGAGCGACGTGGGGCTCGGGTGGCTGCTCGCGCTGGCGAAGCGCGCCGATCCCGAGCTCCACGAGTGGGCGCACCGCTACCTCCTGATGAACATGCGGCCCGAGCACTTCGCTGCCCATTCAGCGCGGGGGGCCGCCGGAGCCCCTCCGCTGGGCTCCTCGGAGGCGGCGGGCGCGAAGGAGGCGGGCATCGGGCGGCTCTTCGAGCTCGCGACCGGCGCGAAGGAGGCCGAGGCCGTGCGCGCGTTCGCGCAGACGTACCTGCGCTGCCATCACCCGAAGATCGGCAAGGATCAGCCCGAAACGAAGCAGTACGGCATCAAGCCCGGCGTACCTCGGACAGCGTACACCGAGGCGCGCGTGTGGCCCGCGCTGGGGGACGCACGGCCCGACGTGCGGAGGTTCGGCGTGGACATCACGCGCGCCGAGCTCCGCCGGTGGAACGCGCAGCAGAAGGTCTACGGACTCGGCGAGAGCGCCGCGAAGGAGGTGCGGAACCTCGTGTTCGAAGCGCTCCTCGGCGCCGGTGATCCCGCGGCCGATCCCGACTTCGTGCTCACACCGGAGGAGCTCGATGCGGCGAGCATCTTCTCGATGACCGAGAGCCGGAGGCGCGCGACGCGCGACGTGGCGATGGAGCTCATCCGCGCGCACTACGCACGGATCGGCGGCGCGAACCGCCTCGGTTGGCTCATGCAGAGCGCGGATCGCGAGGTCCGACTCTTCGCGGTGAAGCTGCTCTGGGAGAAGCACCGGCCGAGGACCACGCCCGCCGGCTGGGCGCCGAAGCGCCGCAACGTGGACGGGGCTGCAGGCGTCGCCGGGGAGACGTTCGAAGACGCCGATGGGCTGCGCGCCCTGCTCCGCCGACTCCTGTTCATGTTGCCTGGCGTGCGATCGAGCGAAGCCCGCGAGGCGAAGACCGGGCGACGCCTCTCGTCGTCGGTCGCGAAGGGATACGTCATCGAGGTGGTGACGGAGCTCGGCACTCGGGATCGTGCCTTCGCGGAGGTGGTCGCCCCGGTGCTCGGCGAGTTCACCGCGTCCGCTTCGAAGACCGAGTGGGAGGCGTGCCTCTCCGCGCTGATGCGGCTGCGCGCGGCGCACGGCCCGGACGTCGTGAAAGGCCTCGTCGACGAACCCGCCATCGCAGGAGGAGCGCGCTGATGCCGCCGCCCGTGATCGGCCACTACGAGAAGGTGCGCGCGCTCGCGGCCGGCACGCGGATCCTCGCGGTCGCGGGTGTGGGCCCCGGCGAGACCTCGAGCGTCACGCTGTTCGATCACCTCGCGGGGCAGACGAAGCAGAAGATCGATCTGCCGTGCCATGTGAATGGTCTCGCGATGCGCGGGGACGCGATCGCCGTCGCGGGCGCGGACGGGAAGCTCCGCATCCTCGAGGGCGGAAAGATCGCGCGGGAGATCGCCGCGCACGAGCGCGGGGCGACCGCGGTCGCTTGGGTGGGGGACGCGCTCGTCTCCGTCGGCGGAGATGGCTGGCTGCGCGCGTGGACCCCCGCGCTCGTGAAGAAGGGCGAGTGGCACCCGAGCGGCAGCCCGCTCCGCGCGGTCGCGCTCGACGCGAGCGGCACCCTCGCGGCCACGGCCGGGGACGACGGCGTGGTCCGCACCGTACAGCTTGCTACAGGTGCAACACGAGAGATGACGGGGCACGACGGCCCGGTCCTCGCGCTCGCGTTCACGCTGACGGACGGCCGCCTGGTGTCCGGCGGCGAGGACGGCACGCTCCGGCTGCACTTCCTCGACGGACCGATGGAGTCGGACGTGCGCGGGAAAGACGAGAGCGGACACGCGGGCGGCGTCACGGCGCTCGCGATGGCGCCCGCTGGGCTCGAGCCTCTGCCGGACGACGCGCCGCCGACGACGGCGCCGAAGAAGCGCTCGGTCGCTCCCGTCTCTCGCGGCGACCGGATCTGGTCGACCGGGGCGGACGGCAAGGTCCGGCTCTGGTGGACCGCGGAGCGGCGAAAGCCCCGCACGATCGAGCTCTCGCGGGAGCCGCTCCACGCGCTCACCGTGTCGCCTCCGCGGGACGCGAACTCGCTCGGATCGTTCTTCGCCGGCGGGGACGACCGTTTCGTCGGCTCGATCACGCTGACCCGCACGGCCGAGCCGGGCACCGAGGTGAAGCTGGGTCATGGCTTGGTCACGCTCGAGGAGGCCTTCGCTGCCACCTCGCCCGCGAAGCGCAAGAGCGCGATCGAGACGGCGCAGGCCCTCCCTCTCCCCGAGGCGGCGAAGCTCATCATGCGCCAGCTCTCGATCGACACGGATCCGGAGGTGCGCGCGGTCGCCGCGACGTCGCTCGCGTGGAGCACGCACCCAGACGCGAAGAAGCGCCTCCGCGCGGCGCTCGAAGATCGCGCCCCGCGCGTCCGCTTCGCGGCGCTCGCGTCCCTGCTCGAGCTCGAGAAGGCGCAGCCGCTCCGCCCGCTGCGCGCGGCCCTGTCGTCCAAGGAGCCGGACGTGCGCATGGCCGCGCTCGCCGCGCTGCGGCCGATGATCGCGGAGTCGCCGCTCGTCCTCGGGTGGATCGAGGCGGCGGTCGCGGACGAGAACACGTCCGTGCGGCGCGTCGCCGTCGAAGAGCTCACGCTGCACCACGCGGGAGACGCGGCCGAGCCGCTCCGCGTGGCGTTCGAGCGCGGGCCCGCGGACATCCGAGCGAACGCGATCGTGCGCGCCATCTCGGCGGGCCTCGTCACCGAGGCGTCGATCGCCGCGGGGATCGGGCGGGCGCTCGACGACGACGACGCGGACGTGCGGCGGCTCGCGTTCGTCGCGAGCGCGCTCGCCACGCCCGACCTCGCGAGGTGGATGAAGGCGCACGACGACTCGTTCGACCGCTCGCTCCGAGACGTCGCGCGGCGCGCGCTCGACATCGCCGCGGGCGAGCCGCGGCCGAGTTCGAATGGAGCGATCGCGCAGCACAAAGAGCCCGCGGCGGACGTCATCGCGGCGCGCGCCGCCGAGCTCGTGCCGGGTGGCGCTCCGCCTTCGTCGCTCGACGAAACGGCGCGAGGTCCGCTGCTCTCCGCGCTCGCTTGCAAGACGGCGGACACGACGCTCCGGGGCGCGAGGGTCCTCGCATTGCTCGGGGACGCGCGGGCGCTCGGCGCGCTCCTACCTCTCTCTCGCGAGGGCGCGCCGGCGGTCCGCAGCGAGGCGGCTCGCGCTCTCGCGGCGACGGCGGATCCGCGCGCGAAGCGCCGCATCGAGTGGATGCTCGGTGATCGCGAGGCCGCCGTGCGAGACGCGGCGATGGCGCTCGCCGAGAAGCTCGAGAAGGATCCGCTCGATCTCGCGCGCGCAGCGCTGCGTGCCGTGCCCGAGGACGTGCGGGTCCGCGGGCTCGACGTGCTCGTGAAGCACGGCAAAGGCGCGGCGAACGCCGAAGTCCTCCTCGGGGACGCGCTCGAGGACGAGGCGTCGAAGGTCCGCGCGGAGGCGTTCCGCACGCTGTGGGCGTGGCACGGGGACGATCCGTGGGCCCCGCTCGATCGCGCGCTGCTCGGGAGGTTCCCGGATCTGAGGTTGCGCGCGCTCGCCGAGCTGGAGTCATTGGGTGCCAAGGCCGCCACGAAGGCGGCCGCGCTCGAGCGCCTCGATCGAGCGATAGGCGATCGCGACGCGACCGTCGGCAAGGCCGCGTTCGAGGCGGTCGTGAAGATCCGCGGCAAGGAGGATCGCGCGGCGGTCCTCGCGGCTCTCGCGTCTCCTGCGGCAGCGGTGCGCGCTCACGGCGCGCGCGAGGCGGTACACGTGGCCGCCGAGGGGCACGCGGATCTCCGCAGCTTGTCTGGCGCAGGGGGCCCGGAGCCCCTGCGCAGCGTCTCTGGCGCAGGGGGCCCGGAGCCCCTGCGTAGCGCCCTGTCGAAGGCGCTCGAGGACGAGGACGCGACGGTCCGCTCCGCGGTCGTCGCCTCGATCGACAAGATCTTCAAGACCGACGCTGGACCGCTCCACGTGGCGCTGCAGAGCTCGCACCTCGACCTGCGCGTCCGCGCGGCCGAGCTCCTCGCGGAGCGGCGGGACGAGCGGATCATCGATCCGATGCAGGCGCTGATCCTCGACAAAGAGCTGCACCTCCGCATCGGAGCGGCGAACGCGCTCGCGCTGCGAAGGCGCGCGGCGACTGCGCTCGCGAACCTCGGCTCGTCTCGACTCCTCCGCTGGTTCGCGACGGTCCTCCTCCTCGACGAGGACGGAGGCATCAAAGAGCAAGCCGCGCGCGGCCTGTCGAACGCGAGCCGCCGCGGCGAAGAAGGGTATCTGCTGGACGCGCTCGGCCACGCCGAGCTCGCGGTCCGCTCGTGGGCGGCCGAAGGCCTCGCTCGCCTCGGCGATGCGCGCGCGATGCCCGTCCTCTCGGGGACGCTGCGGCACGAGCACCCGCCGATCCGCGTCGGCGCGATCCTCAGCTTCGCCGCGCTCGGTCCCGAGGGCTACGGTGGGATCCTCCAGGGCCTCGAGGATCCCAACCAGGTCGTACAGGAGATCGTTCTCGCGATCGTTCTCGCGCGAGATTTGCGGGCGTTCCGCCGCGGTGAGCCGCCGGATCTGCTGACGACCGCGCTCTCGTCGGAGCGCGCCGAGGCGCGGTTCGTCGCGGCGCGGGCGCTCGAGCTGCGCATCGATCCCGAGCACTACCTCCGCTACCTCGTGGACGCGCTGCTCCCTCATCGCCCGGAGAAGGCCGCAGATCTCGCGAAGTGGCCGGACGAGGAGAGGCGAACGCGCCTCATGGTGTCGCTCGCGGAGGCGATCGCGGGAGATCGCCCCGAGCAGCGATACGCAGCAGCGCAGGCGCTCCGACTGCGGGCCGATCCGCTCGTCTACTTCCGCGAGGTCGAGCGCGCGACGCGGCTGCGGTCGGTGAACACGCCGTGGATCCCGGAGACGTCCCCGTACGCTCCGGAGCCGCCCCCGCCGGGGCCGGACGATCCGCCGAAGAAGAGCACGGAGGGTTGGCTGCGGAAGCTCTTCGCCGCGAGCCCCGAGGATCGTGCTGGCGCCGCCGAGGCCGCGCCGACGCCTGTCTCCGCGACGGAGCAGACCGCGCTCCGCATGCTCGCGTTCGGCGCGTACGTCGGCCTCTTGCGGCAAGCGCCCGTCGGCGAGGACGAGGCGCAGCGCGTCCGGAGGGACGCGATCGAGCGGATCGTGGAGCTCGCGCAGGCGGGCCACGTCTCGCTCGCGGCGACCGCACCTGCCCTCGCGCGCGCGCTCGACGATCCCCATCACCTGGTACGAAAGGCCGCGTTCGCTGCGCTGCGAAGGCTCTATGCCTCCGACGTGGACGTCGCGCTCGGTCTCGCGCTCGCGTCGACGTCGCCGGACGTGGGTCGCGCTGCCCTCGACGAGCTCTTCTCTCGCGGCGAGAGCGCGAAGGAGCGCGTCGTCCGCGCGCTCGACGCCAACGTCCCGGACGTCCGCAAGTACGCGTTCGAGATCCTCGAGAAGCTCTCGCCGAAGGGCAGCACCGAGCCGCTCGTCGCCGCGCTCGGGAGTCAGCACGCCGACATTCGCATCGGCGTCCTCGAGAAGCTCGCGGGCCTGCGGGATCCGCGCGTCACGAGCGCGCTCCTCCGCGCGCTCTCGAGTGATCACGAGGATCTCCGTCTCCGCGCCGCGGAGCTGCTCGCGGACGCGAAGGACGTGCGCGCCCTCGACGTGCTCGCGCCCGCGCTCCGCTCCGAAGACGAGCGCAGCGCCGAACGCGCCCGCGCGGCTCTTTCCAAGCTCGCGACGGATGGCGCGGTCGCCGCGCTCGGGGAACGGCTCGAAGAGGAGGGCACGCCGGACGCGGAGCGCGAGAAGCTCGTCGCCGCGCTCCGGGAGACGCGATCTCTCGCGGCCCTCGGCCCGCTCGCCGCCCGCTTCGCAGACGAGGTCGCGTCGATCCGCGTCGCGGCCCTGAATGCGGGCCTCGAGCTCCTCGGAGATCGCGAGGACGCCGTGGTCCCGTTCCGGGCGCGTCGCGCGGCAGCGCTCGCCACCGACGCGAGCACGCGCGGCCTCAGGAAGAAGCGTGACGCGCGCGCGACCGAGGCGTTCCTGACGAGCGCGGCGCGGGCGAAGGACTTCGACCTCCGCCTCATCGCGGCGCGCGAGCTCGATGATCTGCCGAGCCCTGGCGATCCGTCCACGGTCGACGCGCTGCTTTCGTCTCTCTTCGGGGATCGGATGCGCGAGGTGCGCGTGCGAGCGGTCGAGTCCTACGCGACGCGCGTCGAGAAGCTCGGCGCAGCGCCCGGTCCGCTCGAGGACGTGCTGAAGCTCGGCGCGCGCGAGACGCTGCTCGCAGCGGCGGTCGGCCTCTCGCACCGAGGCGCGCAGCATCTCCGGCGAATGGGGCCCGGAGCCCATCCGCAAGGCGAAGGCAAGGGCGCGTTCCGGCCGCTCATGCTCTACGTGCGTGCGGGCGAGGATGCCGAGCGTGGCCGCGCGATCCTGGCGCTCGGCAGGCTCGGCGATCCCCGCGCGCTCGCGGAGCTCGAGACGATCGTGCAAGGCGGCACCGAGGACGCTCCCGCCGACGTGCCGATGCAGGCCGCGGCGCTCGAGGCCCTCGGACATCTCCATCAGGCGCTCCCCGATCCCGAGGCGAAGGCGCGCGTGCGTGAGCGCGTCGAAGGATCGCTCGGCGTGAAGGCCCCTGCCCTTGCTGCGGCGGCAGTGCGCGGCGTCGCTGCGCTCGCAGGCACGGATCCCTCCGCGAAGGACGCTCGGGAGCGCTCGCGGAGCCGCCTCGAGGGCGTGCTCCTCACGCGCTCGGCCCACGTGAACGAGAGGCTCGAGGCGGCGATCGCCCTGCGAAAGCTCGGCGAGGTCGCGGCCGAGGCGGCGCTTTCGAAGGTCCTCTCGGACGAGCACGAGTCGGTCGCGTGGGCCGCGCTCGAAGCGCTCGACGCGCTGTTCCCGACCGAGCGGACACGCGTCGAGTTCCACGCGGTCACCTCCGAGCACGGAGACATCGCGAAGCCCGCCGCCGTGTTCCTCGCGAGCTCTGGGGACGCCGGGCTCCTCCTCGAGCGCATGCCGAAGCTCGACGACGATCTGCGCGAGCAGATCCGCCGAGGGCTCGCGCGGCGCGACCACGTCCCGGCGGCGGAGCTCGTGAAGCTCCTCGACGGCGAGAGCACGTCGAGCCGCGCGGACGCCGCGTGGTTGATCGGCGCGCGGAGCGCCGCAGCTCCGCCGGCAGCGGCCGACATCGAGCCCCTCGTCGCGGCGCTCTCGCGGGCGATCGATCGCGGCGCGAAGAAGCTCGCGAACGACACGGCGGCGTCCGAGGACACGCGCGACGAAGAAGGCCGCGCGGTGCTCAACGCGCTCTGGGCGCTCCGACGCCTGGCCCCGAAGGACGCGCGGCTCGCGAAGGCGAGCGCCGCGGTGCTCGGCGGCGACTGGGCCACGCCGGAGGCGCGCGTCGCGGCGACGCTCGGCGCGTCGTCGGCCGCGGAGCTCTCCGGCGCGCTCGCGAGCTCCGACCTTTCTCTGCGCGCGGCTGCGATCGAAGCGCTGCGCGCGTGCGACGCGGACGCGCCTGGATCCTCTCCCCCGGATCCGATCCTCGCCGAGCGAGTCTTCGGCAGGCGCGCAGCACCCACGGCGGAAGCGATCCTCGCCGCGCCGAGCGCGCACGCCTGGCGCGTGCTCGCGGGCGCTTCTCCGCTGGTCGAACCGGCGCTCGTCGATCGGCTCGTGAAGGCGAGCGCAGCCGGTGAAGACGCGGCGCGGATGGACGCGGTCGCGCTCCTCGGTGGAATCGCCAGCACATCCATGGACGAAGCGGTGGTGTCTCGGGCGCGGAGCACGCTCCACCAGATCGCAGGGGACAAACAGGCCGCGAAGGTCGAGCTGCGCAAGGCCGCCTATCGCGCGCTCCGCCACGCAGGGCGCGCCCAGAAGCGCGCGAGCGCACGACGGGCCTTCGTCGAAGCCGCTGCACGTACGAAGGAGGTCTCGTGACGGTCCTCGCCCTCCGCTACTCCGCTCCGAGCGAGGTCACGACCACCGCCGGTACGTCCACGATCCGGCTCTCGCTCGAACCGGGGCGTGGTCCGGTCGGCGTGACCGGCCGCGTGAAAGACGCAGAGCTCCTGCGGGACGCGCTGCTCGCCGCGATCGACGTGCGCGAGAGCGACCTCCGCTACAAGGGCCGGGACCGCGCTGCGTACCTCGCGTGGCTGATGAAGAAGGGGAAGAAGGCGACCGCAGCCGTCTGGGAGGCGCAGAAGGCGTTCCTCGACAGCGCGTACAGCGACGACGTCGCGCGAGCGCGAGGCCTCGATCCATTGTGCACGGTCGATCGGGACGGGCTCTCGTTCGAGGTCTTCTCGCGCGACGAGTCGGCGTACGCGCGCCTTTCGATCGACGCTTCGCGCTTCGACGGATGGGCCGCGAAGCCGGGGACCACGGTCGTGGACTTCTCGCCGAGCGCGGCCGAACAGATCGAGCGCGTTCGGACGTACCAACCGCTCTCGCTCGACGCCTCGACGACGCTCACGGGGACGGCGAGCCCGCGCGAGGTCGATCTGCCGCCCGCCTGGCTCCGCGGCTTTCTCCAAGTGCAGTCCGCGGCTACGTTGCCCCGCGCGTCCCTCGAGATCGCGCCGGTGGATCTCTACAGCGCGCTCTTCGGCCTCCGCCTCCGCAAGACGAAGAAGCCACCACGGAGCCTGCGCTTCGAGCTCGTCCCCGGCGCGCCGCCCCGCCTCGTCCTCGAACCGTGGGACGTCGTGATCGAAGGACACGGCCCTGTGTACGCGGGCAAGAAGGCGCGCGTCGTGAAGACGTACGGACGCCAGCGGCTGCTCACGCTCGGGCGACTGCTCCCCCACACGACGCGTGTGCGCGTGCACCTCCTCGGCCCCGGTCTGCCGACGTTCTGGGTGCTCGATCTCGGGGCGGGCGCGCGCTTCACGCTCGCGATGACGAGCTGGTCCGAGAGCAGCTGGGCGAGCGCGACGAGCTTCGACGCGCTCATGCCGCGCGACGGGGACGACAAGACGATCGACGCCGCAGTCTCTCGCCTCGTGAAGGAAGGCCCGGCGTCGCTCGATGATCTGGCCACCAAGATCGGCGTCGCGCCGAAGGCCGCCCGCGCCGCGCTCCAGCGCGCGAGCCTCCAGGGACGCGTGCTCTTCGACCTCGCGACGGACGCTTATCGCGCCCGGCAGATCCTCGCGGCGCCGGTGGACGAGGCGTCGATCCGCTACGGCTCCGAGCGCGAGGCACGCGCGCACCGCCTCCTCGGGGACGGGCAGAAGGCCGAGGCCGCGATCAAGATCGTGAAGCTCCACGTCATCGCCGGCGAAGGGATCGAGATCTGGGGCGAGATCGCCGAGGCTGCGTCGAAGCGGACGTACACGCCGCGGTTTCTCATCGACGGCGAAGATCAGGTGCAGAGCGCGTGGTGCAACTGCCCGACGTACCAGCGCTCGCAGCTCCGCGAAGGCCCCTGCGAGCACATGCTCGCGCTGCGCGTCCACCACCGCCGGCAAGCCGAGGAGCTCGAGCGCCAGCGCGCGACCCCGGAAGGCCGAAAGCTGATCGTCGCCGAGACCCGCACCCTGCTGAGACGCGATGCGCGCGGCCGCGAGGTCTCGTATCGTGTCTCGCTCGACGGCCGGGTGGTGCATCTCCACTGGGTCGACCAAGCCCCTCGCTTCCAGCGCATGGGCTTCGACACGGGGGAGGACGCGCGACGCGCGTATTTCACGAAGCTCGAGTCGCTCGAGGGCGAGGGCTTCGTCGACGCATCGGATCAGGACACGTGAAGGAAGGAGGCCCGCACCCAAACCATCCGTGACGCAGGCGATTCGAAGTGAGGGAGTGAGCCCGCCAGCCTTGCGCCTCGAGCGCAGGGGCGGTGCCGCGCCGCCCTGGAGAATCTCACCGCAGTCATCGCAAGGTAGCCTGTTCTTGACTCTCTCACGGAGGGGTGCTCGGGGCCCCTAGGTGAGCTGAGACAACCTCTCGAACCGACGTTTCACCTAGGGGCCCCGAGCACCCCTCCGTGGAGAGTCGGTGAGGCTACCGTGCCCCGAGTAGGAAGGTGACGGCTCACCCCCTCTCTTGGACTCGCCTGCTGTCTATCGGTCCTCGCTCGCAAGCTCGCTCGGTTTCGGAGGGCTCCGCCCTCCGAGTCGCTCGCAAGCTCGCTGCCTCCCGTGGTCAGAGGGGGCTTCGCCCCCTCCGACACCTCCCCGCTGGAGACCCTGCCTTTGCCGTCACGTCTCGAACGCTCATCCACCGCCACGCCCGTCGTCGTGCTCGACGCGACCGCGCCGATCGCGCCGAAGGCCGCGCCGTCCGAGGTCGCGGTCGCCGAGCGCGTCGAGCGACAGCGCGTGCTCTCGGAGCGCTGGAAGGCGATCCAGGCCGCGGGCGGGAGAGACGCGTGGGTCGTCGCCGAGCTCCGGGCGAAGGGGCTCCTCGTCACCACGGATCCCAAGACGCTCTCCGACGCCGATCGCGGCGAGTACAAGGAGAAGAAGAAGGTCGAGGCGACCGAGCGGCGCGCGCTCCTCCAGCAGGCCTGGCAAGCGCATCGCGCGGTCCACGTCGTCCACGTGGGTCGCGTGTTCTTTCGCGACAGCGATCGCGAAGCGAACGACAAGCGAGAGGCGCGGCTCGCGCGCGCGCGAGAGAACGGCCTCGACGCGATCGACTCGGTCCACAAGCTCGCCGAGGGCCTCGGGCTCTCGGTGCCCGAGCTCCGCTGGCTCGCGTACCACCGCGAAGCGGCGACCACGTCTCACTACCGCTCGTGGACGATCCCGAAGCGCGACGGATCGCGCCGCACGATCACCGCTCCGAAGCGCAAATTGAAGGCCGCGCAGCGCTGGATCCTCCGGCACATCGTCGACAAGCTGCCCGTCCACCAGGCGGCCCACGGCTTCCTCGCAGGCCGATCGATCGCGACGAACGCCGCGGCGCACGCGGGCGCCGACGTCGTCCTCAAGATCGACGTGAAGGACTTCTTCCCGACGGTGACCTACGCGCGCGTCAAAGGCCTCCTCCGTCAAGGCGGGCTCGTCGAGAGCGTGGCGACGCTCGCTGCGCTGATCGTGACCGAGGCGCCTCGAGACATGGTCACCTTCCGCGGCAAGACGCTGTTCGTCGCGAAGGGCCCGCGCGCGCTGCCGCAGGGCGCGCCGACCTCCCCGGGGATCACGAACGCGATCTGCATCCGCCTCGATCGCCGCATGTCGGGGCTCGCCCGCATGCTCGGCGCCACCTACACCCGCTACGCGGACGACCTCGCGTTCTCCTTCGGGCACGACCCGCCGGACGAGGACTCGGACGAGCCTCGGCCGCGCGCTCCTATCGGCACGCTGCTCCGCGGCGCGCGCGAGATCCTCGAGAGCGAAGGCTTCTTCGTGCACGACAAGAAGACGAGCGTGCGCCGGAGCGGATCGAGCCAACGCGTCACCGGCCTCGTCGTGAACCGCGCCGCGAATGGCGTGCCCGAGGCGCGCGTCCCGAGGGACGTGGTGCGGCGCCTCAAGGCGGCGATCTGGAACCGGGAGAAGGGTCGCGCGTCCGAGAAGCACGCCGAGTCCCTCGAGCAGTTGAAGGGCATGGCCGCGTTCGTCCACATGGCGGATCCGAAGCGCGGCCGCGCGTTCCTCGATCGCCTCGCGGTCCTCGAGAAGCGCGAGAAGGGCTGATCGACCGGTGCCGCGCGATCTCGAGGACGGCGAGACCATCGAGGTCCAGGGCTCTGGCCGAGACCCCTACCAGCTCAAGAACACCGGCGGCGTGTACTCGTGCACGTGCCCCGCGTGGCGCAACCAGTCGCTCACGCCGGATCGACGCACGTGCAAGCACCTCCGCGCGCTCCGCGGAGACGAGGCCGAGCAGGAGAGGCTCGGGAGCGACGATCTGCAAGGGAGGCCCACGGCTCCGCGCAACACGGTCTCGTCTGGGTCGACCGCCGAGGCGGGCGAAGCCGCGCCCGACAAGGCGCCCGCGCTGCTCCTCGCGCACACGTGGGAAACGCACGTCGATCTCACCGGCTGGTGGATGAGCGAGAAGCTCGACGGCGTCCGCGCCTACTGGGACGGGACGCGCTTCATCTCGCGGCTCGGCAACGTGTTCTTCGCGCCGCCCTGGTTCACCGAGGTGCTCCCGAAGACCCCGCTCGACGGCGAGCTCTTCGGCGGGCGGAAGAACTTCCAGCGCACCGTCGGCATCGTGAAGCGCGCGGACGGCGGGCCGCTCTGGAAGGAGCTCCAGTACTGGGTGTTCGACGCGCCGTCGCACGGCGGCACGTTCGAGGAGCGCGTCGAGTGGTTGAAGTCGAACCTCGAGGGTCGCGCGGACCACGTCGTCGTCCTGGCGCAGCAGCGCACGACGGACATGGCGCACGTGCGCGAGGAGCTGCGGCGCGTCGAGTCGCTCGGCGGCGAAGGCCTCATGATGCGTCGCCCTGGCTCGCGCTACGAAGGCACGCGGAGCATGACGCTCCTCAAACTGAAGAGCTTCTTCGACGCCGAGGCGAAGGTCATCGAGCACCTCCCCGGCGCGGGTCGACACAAAGGCCGGCTCGGCGCGCTCTCGTGCGAGCTGCCCGATGGGACGAAGTTCAGCGTCGGCACCGGCTTCAGCGACGCGGAGCGCGAGGACCCGCCGCCCGTCGGCAGCGTGATCACCTTCCGCTACCAGGAGCTCTCGAACGCGGGCGTCCCGCGCTTCCCCTCGTACGTCGGCGTCCGGCCGGACGTGACGTGGAGCCAGGCGAAGAACCAGCCTGCGCCGCCTCGCGCCGCTGCGCCCGCAGCCGCGGCGCTGTCAGCGGCTCCGAAGCCAGCGCCGATCGAGACCGAGTCCCGAGCCGCGACGGGGTATCGCAGGTTCGAGCACCACGACGGAGACACGCACTCCTTCTGGGAGATCCAGGTCGAAGGCTCCGTACACCGCGTGCGCTACGGGACCTTCGATCGGGGCATCAAGCGTTACGAGAGCGACGAAGAGGCGCTCGCCGAAGCCGAGCGCCGCATCGAGCAGAAACTGTCCAAGGGGTTCGAAGAGGTGGAGGACTGACCATGCCGCGTTACGAGTTCATCGAGGGGAGTTCGAGCAAGTTCTGGTTCATCGAGCTCGATGGGACCAGCTTCACCACGACGTACGGAAAGATCGGCACCGACGGTCAGACGAGCGTCAAGGACTGGGACAGCGAGGACAAGGCGAAGAAGGAGTACGACAAGCTCATCGCCGAGAAGACGAAGAAGGGTTACAAACTCGTCGACGGCGGAGGGGGAGCACCCGCCGCAGCGCCGGCGAAGGCCGAAGCGCCGAAGAAGCCGGCCGCCGCTGCGAAGAAGTCCGACCTCTTCGAAGACGAAGGCGACGAGGAGGACGAGGCGCCGAAGAAGAAGCCCGCAGCCAAGCCAGCCGCGAAGGCCGAGCCTGCGAAGGCTGCAGCTCCCGCGCCCGCGGCCTCTGGTGGTGCGGGCGGCAAGCGCCACTTCGAGTTCGTCGAAGGCACGTCGAGCAAGTTCTGGGAGATCGAGATCGAGGGCACGAGCGTCATCACGACGTACGGTCGCATCGGTACGAGCGGTCAGAACTCGGTGAAGGACTTCGACTCCGAGGCGAAGGCCAAGAAGGAGTACGACAAGCTGGTCGCCGAGAAGACGAAGAAGGGCTACGAAGAAAAGTAGCTTGCTGCGTCCGCTCTGGTTGTTCGCGTACGGGTCGCTCGTCTATCGACCCGCCATCCCTTTCGCCGAGCGCGTGCCCGCGATCCTCTCGGGGTACGCGCGTCGGTTTTGGCAGGGTTCGACGGATCACCGCGGCGTCCCGGGTGCGCCAGGGCGCGTGGTCACGCTGATCCCGGCGCCCGAGGAGCGGTGCACCGGCGTCGCCTACCGCGTGGACGAGCAGCACCGCGAGCAGGTGCTCTACGATCTCGATGTGCGTGAGCAAGGCGGCTACGACCGCGTGATCGCCCCGCTCGTCGATCGGAGCGGCCGCACGATCACCGACGAGGCCCTCGTCTACATCGCGACGTCGCAGAATCCGAACTGGCTGGGGGACGCGCCGCTCGATCAGATCGCGGCGCAGATCCGATCGTCGGTGGGGCCGAGCGGTCCGAACGTCGAATACGTCGTCGAGCTCGCGAAGGCGCTCCGCGCGCTCGAGGCCGATGACCCGCACGTCTTCGCGCTCGAGGCGCTCGTCATCCCTTGAGGGGCTTCTTCGCGACGAGGAACGCGATGCGAGGATCGGCGCCCACGTCCTTCTCCTCGACCTCCACGAAGCCGACCGCCTCCAGATCCGCGAGGATCGCGCGGCGCCCGTAGATGTGGACGCGCGGCGCCTTCCCGAGCCAGCGCATGACGGTGATGATCCCGCCGTAGGGGACCCACGAGTCGCCCAGGCACGCGTTCGACGAGACGAGCGTCCCGCCCGGGGTGAGGAGCGCGAAGAGCGCCTCGAGCGCACGGCGCCGATCGTCCACGAGGTGGAGGACCGAGTACGCCCACACCGCGTCCGCCTGTCCCGGGCCGATGGGCGCGCCCGCCTCGAGCGTGCCTCGATGGAAGGTCACGTTGTGCACGCCTTGCTTCGCCTTCTTCTCGTTCGCGATTCGAATCATCTCGGCCGACACATCCATCGCGTGGATGTGGCCCGCGGCGGGCGCGAGCTCGAGCGCGAGCGTCCCCGTCCCGCAGCCGATCTCGAGGACGGTCGCGCCGGGCCGCAGGAGTCCGCGGGTGATGGACTTCTTGCGCTCGAACGCCATCGGATCGTCGACTGGCTTCTTCGCGTAGCGCTCGGCGAGTCGGTCCCAGAACGGTTCGTCCGCGGTGAGTGTCTGCATGGCGGGAGAGTCTAGTTCTGCCGCGCCCACCCGCATGGTGCATGTTCGAGACGGAGCGGAGCGTTCTCGCGCCACCCCGCAGGCCTCACGCGCGCTCGCCTCGGAAGAGGTCCATGCGCGCCGTCACCGCCGCGGTGATGCGATCGCGCGCCGCGCGCAGTCGCGCGTTGTCCCGGAGATCGCCGTGGCTCAAGAGCCAGAAGTCGCCGACGTGCCGCACGTCTGCCTTCGCGAGCCGCGCGAGGCTCGGATCCGGATCGCACGCGTAGGTGGGGAGCATCACCGCCCCGAGCCCCGCGCGCGCTGCTGCGATCATCAGCTCCATCGATTCGAACGTCCCCCAGATGGGAGCCTCCGGGTAGCTCGAGGAGGCGACGAGATCCTCGATGGAGCTCCGGAGGTTCGACCCGAGCCAGCGCAGCTCGGATCCGCCGCGCGCCGGATCCAGCCGCGCGGCGTGCGCCGCGCCGACGTAGCTCGCGACCGTAATCGGCGCGAGGCGCTTGCCGATCAGGTGCTCGGGCGGGGTCGCACGCTTCGCCAGCGCGCGCACCGCGACGTCCGCCTCGCGCTTCGACAGATCGAGGTACTTGCTGTCTGCGTCGAGCTCGAGCTCGAGCCCCGGGTGGAGCTCGCAGAGCGGGACGAGCGCGTCGAGCAGCACGCGCGCGAGGAACGGATCCGTGCACGTCACTCGGATCGGCCCTGCGAGGCGCGCGTCCTTGCCCGCGAGCCCTCGCTCGAGCGCGGCCATCTCTCGCTCGACGCGCTCGGCGCCCTCCACCATCTCGCGCCCCGCGGCGGTGAGCTCGTACCCGTCGCGGTGTCGATCGAAGAGTCGCGCCGAGAGCCTCGCCTCGAGCGCCTCGACGCGCCTCGCGACCGTCGAGTGGCTCACCCCGAGGGACGTCCCCGCGGCGCGAACGGAGCCGGTCCGCGCGAGCGCGAGGAAGTGGCGGACGTCGTCCCAGTCCATGGTCCCTGTGATAGCCGTAGTGTGTGAAGAACCGTGGCCTGATTCTCCTCGGCGTCATCGCGCTCGGAATCGCGCTCTACATCTGCACGAGCCGGAGCAACGCGCGTCCCCCGCTCGTCTCCAGCACCCTCCTTTCGCTCGATCGCGCGGAGGCCATCCGGGTCTCCAAATTCGGAGCGAACGACAAGGTGACAGCGTGCGAGATCGCGCGGGTGCGCGTCGACGGCGAGGAGCTGTGGCGCCGCTCGATCGCCCCGATCGGCAGCGTCGTCGGCGCCGCCGGGACGAATGACCTCATCCTCGTCGCCTCTTCCTCGGCCGACTTCGTCGGGTCGGTCACCGCGTTCTCGCGGTCCGACGGCTCGCGTCGCTGGACGACGGTGCTGGCGCAAGACGAGGTGTGGCTCGACATCCTGTTTCGAGTCGATGGGGAGCGGGTCTACGTGGAGCCCCACAACGCCAATTCGCACACGATCCACGCGCTCTCGCTCGCCGATGGGCAGGAGCTCTGGACGCGGCAGATCTACTCGTACGAGTTGAACGTCCCGATGCTGGGGCCTGGCAGGATCCTTTTCCCCGCGAAGGACGGAGGGGTCGAGGTGGACGGCGCGACGGGGGAGGTCCTGCGGCAACTCCCCTTCGCCCACGCATGCACGCTCTCGAACGGGGCGTTCCTCGCCGCCAGCGCGACCCACGCGTACGTCGTTCGGTTCAGCGGCGAGGATCCGGCGCCGCTCTTCGAGCTGCCGACAGGCGGTTCGATCCAGCGCGGGCTCTGCGGAGAGCGGAACGGGGACTGGATCGTCGGGCTGAACATCGGACGTGGGACTTCGGAGATGCGACGAGTCGACCCGCGGACCGGGGCGACGCTGTGGGTCGTCCCGCTCAATGACGACAAGCCGTGGATCGGAAGCGATGGAGGGCTCCCCCGCGTGGTGCCCGTCGTCAACGCGTTCGGGAACAACTACCTCGCGCTGATCGACCTCGATCGCGGCACGATGACCAAGCAGGACGTCGAAGGCTTCCTCACCGCGATGCATCCAACCCTCGAATACGCGCTTCTCAGCGATGTCCTCTTCCACTCGGGCCGCGCCTACTTCCTGGGCCGCGACGGCTCGATCACCGAGCTCGATCCGGAGACGGGCGCGGTGGTCGACGTGCTCGCGTTCCACGACGTGACCCAGAAGAGGGCGCGAGGAGCCTTCGCGGAGCGACGCGGCAGCACCGTCTGGGTGACGACGCCCTCGCACGACTGGCTCGCCTTCGACCTCCCCTCGAAGCGTCTCATCCACGCGAGCGGCAGCGCGGCGATGCACTCACTCGCCCGATCCGGACGCTGACGACTGCCGCTACGCTCGGTCTGTATGCTGCGAATCGCGATCCCAGCGATGACGCTCCTCGCATGCTCCGCGGCCGCGGTGCCTGCGAGAGCGCCCGCGGTCGCGCCCGAGACGACCGCGCTGACGGTCGCGAACGACGCGAGCTCGCTCTACCGGATCGATCGCGTGATCGCCGTCGTGGATGGATCCGTGGCGCTCGATGCGGATCTCGATGACGGCGAGCGCGCGCGCGTCGACCTCGGCCTCCCCGACGGAGATCACGCGCTCCAGCTCCTCGTGAAGGCGTCTTATCCGAGCGGCTCGATCGGCGAGCGATGCGCGGTCGAGCTCCGCGCGGTGCGCGCGTTCCGCGTGGACGAGCGCGGCGCCGAGGTCGCGGCGCGCATCGAGACGGGGGCGCTCACGCTGGGCTTCGGCGATCGCGTCGATCTGCAGCTGGACCTTCGCGGAGCGACCGAGATCGCCTTCGCCGACATGAAGCCCGCGCCCTCGCCCGAGGAGGCCGCGTGCTCGAAGCTCGGCCCGATCCGAGGTTCTGCGTGCAGCGGAGAGCGCCTCCTCGCCGAAGCCGAGCGCGACCGGGACGTCGTGAAGGCGCTCTGTTACCGCGACAAGACGAGCGTGTTGCGCGCGTACGCGCAGGCGTTCGGCGAGACGGAGGCCGCGCTCGCGGGCCCGGCGCCCGACGCCGTGTCGCCCGCGCGGCGCGCCGACCTCGCCGTGATCACCCGCAACGCGCTCGCGGTCCGCCACGAGATGGAGTCGTGCGTCGCCTCCGATCCCGCGTTCGTGGAGCCGCTGTCACGGACCGTCGTCGGCGAACGCTGCACCGGGACCGAGCCCTTCGAAGCCGACGCGTTCTGATCGACCCGGGCGAGAAGCCTATGTCCATCCCCTCGAGCGCGTACCGACTGGACGCGCAACGAGGGAACCATGCCACCGACCACAGAAGCGAAGCAGCCGCCCAAGAAGCAAGAGATCACCTACACGTGGACCGAGGTCGACGCGAACATCCACGCCACGGTGATCGCGGGAAAGACCTTGCCCAACAGCACTCAGGGCGGGTTCGTCACGCCGTACGGGATCCCCGCCAAATACGTGGAAAGCCCCCCGAAGCCCGGGAACCCGGTCTCCCTGGATCTCGCGTGGAGCTACTTCGGCGAGTGCGGACGCGCGAACCGATTCCACGTCGCGGGCTCGTGGATCCCGAAAGCCGCCAGGCTCTCTAGTGACTGGTCTTGGACCCCCGTCGACCATCCAGGGATCCTGGATGGCAAGCTCGGCGCCTATCACGCCTACGAGTGGATCGAGTGGGAGATCCCGCCGGGCATCGAAACGCTCGCCAAGCTCTGCGCCCACCTGGTCGCAACCGATCCCATCCAGTTCCCGAAGGAGATCTACCTCAACGAGTCGAAGGAGTGGCCGCTCGCTCCAGCGATGATGCTCTTCGACTACTGGGGCAACTCACAGTGGCGCGCCGGCAAGCTCATGGAGACCGGTGTGCAGGCCGACTACAACGCTGGCGGAGGCGCGATCACCCTCGCTCCCGCGCCCGATTCGGAGGGGGTGTTCCGCTGGGTGCTCCGCAAGAAGACCGTCCTCCCGCCCGTCGCTGCGGCCCCGGCGCCACCGCCCGGTGGAAACCTCGGATGGCTCGGGACCAAGGTCCAGATCTCCGAGACCCTCGCCAAGAAAGTGGGGGACTACATCACGAACTTGCGCTTGCGCTGCAGCGAGATCGGCGGGCTCTTCCGCCTGTCGGACGAGATCCTCCGCGAGCGGATGGGGCAGGTGCACATGGGCACGGCGGTGAAGGCGATCGCCGAGGTCTCGAGGGACGACAACCGATACACGCAGGAGCCGCGCGAGATCGCCTCGCTCCTCGACGACGTGCTGCCGAAGGCACGGGACTACTTCATGGCGGCTCCCATCGCGGGACAGAACCGCCTCGTGACGACGGCGAACACGCGCGCGTCGCTCGACGCCGAGACGACGAAGCTCCACGACCTGCTCTTCGGGAGCACTCACCGAGACCTCGTGCGCGAGTGGAACCGCGCGATGTTCGCCATCTACGACAGCTTGGCGAGCCGCGTGACGATCGACGGCAAACCGATGGAGCCACCGTCGCAAGACAAGGAGTGGCTCGCCCTGGACAACACCCTGCAGGAGACGCTCGGGGGCGCCTGCGAGACGTACGGCGAGGCCGCCTACCAGCTCGACGACGAGCCAGCGAAAGGCTGGAAGACCCATGGGCAGCTCGCCGACATGTTCGACGCAGCCCCGGAGAGCCACGCGAAGAGCGCCGACGACATCGACGGAGACAGCCCGCTCGCGGTCACCCTCACGGCGACCGGCAAGCACTACTCGACCGGACGAAAGGCGTCGAAGGTCGGGCTGAAGCTGCTCCAAGCGGTCGCGGCGTGGAGCTTCTTCAAGGAGGCGCGCGACGCGTTCAAGCACGAGACCATGGCCGAAGCGGAGGCGGTCGCCGATCGGCTCTTCAACCGGCTACCCGAGTGGATTCTGGATCCCGAGAGCAAGACCGCGACCGGGTTCCGCGACGCAGCGAAGACGGCGATCAAAGCCAAGGACCCGGTGGCGGCGGCGAAGGTGGCCGACAGCGCTGCGAAGAAGCTCGAGCCGAGCGCGATGAAGGCCATGTTCCGGATCCTCGATCTGGCGAGCGCGATCATTTCGATCGCTTCGCCGAAGGAGGGTAGCGCGCTCGTCGTCGGCCTCTCGTTCGCGGAGGACGGGTCCAAGGTCGTCGAGAAGGGGCTCGGCACCCTCGAGTCCATCCTCGAGCGGCTCGGAAAATTCGAGGGCACGATCAAGAAGCTCGCGACGGCGGGCGCTTGCTTCGGCGTGCTCGGCGCCGCGTTCGGCCTGACGAAGGGCATCGTGAAGCTCGTGGAGACCATCTACAACGGCGGCTCGCTGCGGGCGGTCGCGGCGGCCTCGCTCGAGGTCCTCGGCGGAATGAGCGCTGCGGCAGGTGCGGTCCTCGCGCTCGTCGGAACCGCGACCGGCGGGCTCGCGTTCGGCCTGGAAGCCATCGCGGCGACGTTGGCGCTCGTCGGCGGAGCGCTTGCGCCGAAGGGCGCCACCGCGTCGAAAGGGCCTCAGAAGACGCGGATCGGACCGATCATGACGGAGCTCATCCAGACGCTGCGCATGAAGACCGCGTGGACCCAATTCGAGAAGGACGACGCCGACTCCGCCAAGTCGATGGCGCGCGTCGAGGCGTGCTGCCTGGGCGCGAACGGCGATCTCATGCCGGCGCAGAACACGTGCGCGAACTGGTCGAAGCTGCGCTCGGTCGGCCTCGACGACGATTCGATCCGCGGGGTCCTCCTCATGATCGACAGCGACCGACCGGCGGACGCAGGCCCCGACTGGCAGTGATCTCCCGCCTCAGCGCGAGACGCTGACGCCCTTCGCCTTCAGGATCTGCACGAGGTCGCGGAACGAGATCACGTCCGCGCCCGGGCAGCGCGGAGACGTCTTGCTCGGGTCCGACTCCGACGGGCCCGGGCAGCCGTCGAGCGCGAAGGAGACGCTCTTGAAGAGCGCCTTCAGATACGCCCCGTCGTCCCAACGAGCGAAGTGATGGCCCACGTTCCACGGCGTCCGATCCGCCTGGAACGACTCGACGAGGCTGCGCTCGTAGTCGCTCTCCATGTCCTCGCGGGTCACGTTGAGGAGGCGGTAGTTGTAGTCCATCGGGATGCTCTTCGCGCCCACGTGCGGCATCAGCGCGAACTCGAGGATCACCTTGTTTTGCCCTTCGGGGACGAGGCCGTACGGCGCCCGCGGAGCCGAGGCCTGGCTCGTGTCGTAGAGGAAGCCGTGCTCGATGAGCGCCTCGAACATCGCGTCGTTCGCGGCGAGGAACGGCGCGCGCCAGCCGATGAACTTGTAGATCTTCAGCGCCGGGTGCTTGAAGTTCGGCGCCCCGTTCTTGAAGAACAGCGTCTTGCCGTCGTACTCGACGGGGAACTTGGGCGGCGGCAGGCAGACGTCCGTGTCCTCCTGGAACGTCGGCGCGCCGCACGCGAGCCCTTCGGGGCAGGGCTTCTTCATGTTGCACGGCTGCGTGCAGAAGCTGTCCTTCTCGGTCACCGCGAGGCACTGCCCCGACCCGCAGTCCGCGCCCTTCGTGCAGCGCGCGCCGACCTCACCGGCCTGAGCGCCCTCCTTGCCTTCGAAGACCGGGAACACGAACGAGCCGTCCTCGTTCTTGATCGGCTTGAAGACGGCCGTGACCATCAGATCGTCGAAGTGCTGGAACTCCGCGTTCCACTGCGCTTTCGACCACGACCGCCCGTCATCGTGGCCGACGCCGTGGCTGCCGATCTCGTGGCCCTCGTTGAGCGCCTGCTGCGTGAGCGCGCGCCGCACGAGGATCTCCAGGTCACTGTGGGCCTGTCCGATCTGCGAGTAGCCGGGGTTCTTCGTGTAGTAGCAGGCGTTCACGAAGAACGTGAAATGCGGCTTCTTCCCGGTGCGCGCGGCCTCGCTGCGAGCGAAGTTCATGACCTCCGTCCAGAGGCCGAAGCGCATGCTCCCGTCGAACGCGGGGGAGTAGTGGAGCGGATCGTCCTTGAAGCTCACGCCGAACGAGCGGTCGTCGAGCGTCGTCGGCGGGCCCGCGGGAGCGCCGGGCGGAAGGGAGATCGCCGCGAGCGCACTCCCGGATGGGGCGGGCGTGGGGTCGATCAGCGCGCTCGGCTCCGCGCTCGCGATCGGTGGGCTCGGCACCTCGAGCGCGACGGCGCTCGGCGGGACATCGATCGAAGCGGCGCTCGGTTCGCCCGCGACGTCGCTCGGCTCGAGCGCGGGCGGCTGCCGCCACGGATCCTCGCGATGCCCGCACCCGACCCCGAGCGCGCAGACGATCGCGAGGAGTGCCGCGCGCGGTCTCATCACGCCTTCAGTCGGAGGATTTCACGCCGCTCGGCGCCGAACTCCGAGGCCCCGCACCGGGAGGAGGCAGCTCGATGACGGGCTTCTTCGGGTGGCGTCGATAGAGGAGAAATGTCCGGCCGAGCGTCTGCGCGACGACCGCGCCGAGCGCCGATCCGAGCTGCTCCGCGACGTCGTCGCGGTCCTCGGGGCACTCGGTGAGGAGCCGGATCTTGATGAGCTCGTGCCGCTCGATCGCCGCGCGCGACGCGGTGATCGCGCTGTCGGTGAGGCCGTTCTTGCCGAGCTGGACGACCGCGTCGAGCCCGTGACCGAGCGCGCGGAGGTGCCGCTTCTGCTTGCCCGTGAGGGTCTGTGGAGTCGTTGCCATGATTGTCTACTTCTTCGGACCGACGAGCGAGCGGAGCGTCGCCCGGGCGACCTCTTCGCCCGCGTTGTTCCGCATACTGACCTCGATCAGGTACTCGCGCTTCTCGCTCGTGGAGACGAGCGGGCACTCGCAGATGCCGCGGATCGTGCCGCGCGCCTTCTTCAGGTACTCGATGTTGATCCCCGCGACGATGAACCGCGCGTCGTCCGGCATGGTGTACGCGAGCGCGAGGTTCCCGGTCAGCTCGGCGAGGTTCACGAGCGCGACAGCGTGGATGCACTGGAGGTGGTTGCGCACGCTCGGCTTGTCCGCGAGGCGGACCTCCGCGTACCCACGCCGGACCATCTCGACCTTCGCGCCGATCGTGCTCGTGTAGGCGGCGGCCATGCCGATCGCGCGGCTGAAGACCTGCTTGCCTCCGGGCAGCGGGGACAGGAGGTCCCAGAGCTCGCGGACGACGTTGCGATCGGAAGACGTGATGGTCCTCGGGTTGAAGCGGGACAGCGTACTGGCGAGATCCATGGCGCGGCACCCTACTACAGCCGACCCAAGGAAGGACTTCCAAGGCGCGCGTGTTCCTGGGAGAGTCTCTACCCTTGGCCACCCTCTCCACGCCTCCCTGGATCCCGACGCTGTCCGAGCGTCTCGCCGCGGTGATCCGCGGCAAGCCCGAGGTCATCGAGCTGCTCCTCATCGGCGCGCTGACCGCCGGTCACGTCCTCGTCGAGGACGTGCCGGGCGTCGGCAAGACCACGCTCGCGAAGGCCCTCGCCCGCACGATGGACCTCGCGTTCGCGCGCATCCAGTTCACGCCGGATCTGCTCCCCTCGGACATCCTGGGCACGCACGTGCTCGAGCCGCGCGAAGGGACGATGCGCTTCCAGGAGGGCCCGCTCTTCACGAACGTCGTCCTCGCGGACGAGATCAACCGCGCGTCGCCGCGCACGCAGGCCGCGCTCCTCGAGGCGATGAACGAGGGCCAGGTCACGATCGACGGCAAGACGATGCCGCTCCCCGAGCCCTTCATGGTCCTCGCGACTCAGAACCCGATCGACTTCCAGGGGACGTATCCGCTGCCCGAGGCGCAGCTCGATCGCTTCGTCCTCCGCATCAAGGTCGGCTACCCCGCGCTCGAGGACGAGGTGGGGATGCTCTTCGATCGCAAGACCGTGGACCCGCTCGCGGGCGTGCCGCGCGTCGTCGGCAAGGAGGAGCTCGTCGCCGCGCAGGCGCTCGTGCGGGAGGTCGACGTGAAGCCCGCGGTGGGGAAGTACATCGCCCAGATCGTCGCGAGGACGCGCGCCAAGGACGACGTCGCGCTCGGCGCGAGCCCTCGCGCGTCCCTCTGGTTGTTCCGCGCCGCGCAGGCGCGGGCGCTCCTCAGAGGCCGCTCGTTCGTCACCCCGGACGACGTGCAGGCGCTCGTCGTCCACGTGCTCGCGCATCGCGTGCAGATGAGCGAGCGCGCTCGCTACGGCGGCAAGAGCGCCGCGACCGCAGTGGCGGATCTCGCGATGGAGGTCCCCGTCCCGACATGAGCGCGATCGCCCGTCGATCGCTGAGCCTGCGCCGCGTGAACCTCGCGCGGCTGAACCACATCCTCATCCCGACGAAGAAGCCCGAGCGCGATCGCCTCCGGAAGAGCTTCGTCGGCAAGCTCATCCGCCCCGGCTTCTGGTTCGTCACCGCGCTCTCGCGCGAGGGCCGCGCGTTCACCGTGGCGGCGCTCTTGATCGGCGCCGCGGGCCTCGACGTGACCGACGCGGACGTCTACCTGCTCTTCGCCGGCATGGTCGGGATGCTCATCGCGGCGTTCCTCCTGCGGCCCTTCTATCGGATCCACGCGTGTCAGATCGAGGCGGGCTGCCCGCCGCGCGTGTCCGCGGGAGCGCGCCAGACGTTCACGCTCTCGGTGCACAACGCAGGCGCGAGCGATCTCACGAGCCTCCGCGTCGAGCGGCCGTTCCTCCCGTGGGACGGCAAATGGCAGGGCGCGCCGCTCGGGATCGCGAGGGTCCTCCCCGGGGCGACGGTGCAGGTCCACACGGAGGCCACGTTCGTCGAGCGCGGGGAGCACCACCTCGACCCGTTCGAGCTCGCGGCGCTCGTACCGCTCGGCCTCGTCGTGAGCCGGAGCCTCTCGAGCGGAGCTTGCCGCTTCCTGGTCGTACCGAAGATCGCGAACGTCGTCGCGCTCGAGCTCGCGGCGCCCGGAACCTCCTCGAGCCCGCGCAAGCGCGTCGCCCACCGCACCCAAGGGGACGACGAGATGGCGGGCGTCCGGCCGTATCGCTTCGGCGATCCGCTGAAGCTCCTCCACGTGCGCACGTGGGCGCGCACCGGCGTGCCGCACGTCCGTCAGTTCATCGAGGAGCGCTCGGAGGGCGTCGCCCTCGTCGTCGCGCTCGACGGGACGGACGCGCCGGAGGATCAGATCGAGGCTGCGATCTCCCTCGCCGCGGGCGCCGCCGCGCTGCTGGTGCGTACGAGCGGCATCGAGCACCTCGTGGTGGGGAGCGAGGTCACGCAGATCGCTCCGGCACGCGGACGCGCGGCGCTCGACGTCGTGCTGGATCGACTGGCGAACGTCCGCCCCGTGCCGCCTTCGGTCGACCCCGCGCGCGCGCTCCAGGAGATCGCCCCGACGGTGACGACGACCGTCGTGATCACGGCGGACGCGCTGCCCACGCGCGCGAGCCTCGTCGACGCGATCCGCCGGCTCGGCATCCCCGCGCGTTGGATCGAGGTCGTGCCGGATCCGTCGAAGCGCTCGCCTCCGACTGCGCCACCCGGCGGAGGGCGCAAGACGATCGAGGTGTCGCGCATCACGAAATCCGAGGCGATCGCGTGCTGACGGCGCGGCTCGTCGCGATGGCGATCATCTGCGCGACGATCCCGTTCGTGCTCGCGGCGGGGAACCTCGCGCTCGCGGGCGTCGTCGTCGTCCCGGCGCTGGTCGCGCTCGTCGTCGGGCCGCGCTTCCGCGTCGAGCGCAGCGCAGAGGCGATGCTCGGCTTCGCCGCGCTCGTCGTCGGCGTGCTCGCGCCCCGCGTGTTCCCCTTCGATGGGGATCTCACCGGCGAGTTCCTCTCGGATCGCGCCCGGCTCCTCGCGTGCCCGCTCCTCCTCCTCGTCTCTGCCCGCGCGATGCTCACCGCCCCCACGTGGGGGACGCGGGGGACGCTCGCGCTCGCGCTCGTCGGCATCACGGCGGCAGGGCGCGCGAAGATCGGCCCCGCGTACGCGGGCTGCGTAGTCGCGTTCCTCTTGCTCGCGACGATCGCGCTCGCCGCGAACGACCCGACGCGCGCCCTCCCCGATCGGAGCCGCCTCTCGCATGCGCTCCGCACCGGCGGCGCGCTCGTGGTCGGCGCGTCGGTCGCTGGCGCGGTGGGCATCGGGATCCCGAAGCTCCACACCGCGATCATCGATCGCATCCTCAAGGGATCGCGGGACCGCTCCGGCTTCTCGAACGAGATGACGCTCGGCGCGCTGAACGGGCTCTTGGTCTCCGATCAGGTGGTCATGCGCGTCCGCGCGAGCGGCCTCGCGGCGCCCGACTACCTGCGCGGCGCGGTGTTTTCGAGCTACTACGGCAACACGTGGCACGCGAAGACGGACGAGCTGCGCGAGTACGCGCAGGGCGCCGAGATGCCCGACCCGGGCACGACCAACGTCTCGCTCGAGTTCGTGTCGCGCCCCGAACGCTACTTTCTCCCGCTCGACTCGGCCCACGTCGTCGCGTCGAACGGCAACTACGTCGAGGATCACCTCGGCATCCGCTGGCCGACCACGACCAAGTACGCGAAGCGGATCTGGTACCGACCCGAGCCGAACGATCGGCTCGAGCCTCCGACCACCGAAGATCGCGCCGTTCCTCCGTCGATCCGCGTCGAGCTCGATCGCATCCTCGAGGGCTGGGGCTTCGATCCGACGGAGTCGGCGCGCGAGAAGCTCGAGCGCATCCAGCACGCGCTCGAGAGCCAGTACACCTACTCGCTCGACTACAAGCGCACGGCCGGCGTCGACGCGATCGTCGACTTCTTGAAGACTCACCGCGAAGGCCACTGCGAGTACTTCGCTGGGGCGCTCGCGCTGCTCGCTCGGCGCGCGGGCGTGTATGCGCGCGTCGTCGCGGGGTACCGCGTCTGGGAGCGCTCGCCCATCGACGACTACTTCATCGTCCGGCAGCGGGACGCGCACAGCTGGGTCGAGGCCTGGGTGGACGGCGCTTGGGTCACGTTCGACGCGACGCCGGCGGGGGCCTCGGCGCCGCGCGCGACGGGCTGGTTCGGCGCCGTCTTCGATTGGCTCCGCACGTCTTGGGAGAAGTTCGACGACTTCCTCGCGGCGCGCTCACCGTTCGAGCTGACGCTCGCGCTCGTCGCGCTCGTGGGCCTGCTCGTCTTGATCCGCCTCATGCGGGCGCGGCGCGCGCGCGGCGCGGTGCGCCGCGCGCAGCCGGACGGCACGCTCCCGGCGTTCGAGCTGCTCCAAGGCGCGCTCGCGAAGAGCGGCTACGTGCGCGCCGCCCACGAGACGCTGGAGGCGTTCGCGACGCGGCTCGACGCCTCGGCGCTGCGCGACGCAGCGCCGGCGATCCGGACGTACGCGGCGCATCGATATGGAGGCGTCGAGAGCGCCGAGGCCGTGACCGCGACGCTCGAGGAGAGGGTCAGGGCGTTGGCTTCACGGCCGGCGCCGCGCTCGGCTTTGCCGACGGCATAGAGGAAGGCGCCGACGAAGGTCGCGGATACGCGCTCGCGGAGCTGCTCGAGTACGGGCGCGACGTGTAGCTCGAGCTCGGCTTCGGATACGCGCTCGAGTACGTCGACGACGGGTAGGGCCGAGCGGACTGATACGACGTCGCGGTGACGGTCGGACGCGTCGGCGGGTTCATGAAGTCGTCGAGGAGCGCGTTCTCCTTCGGCGGGTTCATCGGCACGCCCGGCGCCGCCTCGGGCGGCGTGGAGCTCCCGCACGCGACGGCGACGAGACCCACGATCGCAGCGACTACACCGGCGAGGCGGCCACGCGAGAACAGAGACGATGCGCGCTTCATGCGGCCGACGCTACAACCGTGCGCACGCATCGTCCAGGCGCGCCAGCGCGCCCGTTAGTTTGGCAGCAATGAAACCCCCGTGATGTAATCCGCGCGTGCGCTTGCGTGATCTTCTCTCCGTCTTACCGATCGCCCTCGTCGCGATCGGCTGCCAACACCAGGCGACGCCCAAGACGGAGGCGGATCTCGCGGACGACGCTCCGCCCGACAGCGGAGAGCCGCAGCCGAAGGGGAGTCCGCCCCCCGAGGTCGTGCGCCCTGGCGTCCCCACGATCACGTATCCCTCCTTCCAAGTCCTGCCCGACGGTCGCTCGGTCGTCACCGTGACGACGACGGGGACGGACTCGTCGGTGACCGAGCAAAAGGCCGAGGGCCGGCTGGTCTACTTCGTCTCGGGCGTGAACGTCCCTTACAAGGTGAACCGTCTCCCGCTCGAGACCGGAAACTTCGCGACGCAGGTCAACCGCGTGACCGTGTCGAGCGCCCCCGGCGGGGCGACGGTCGTGATCGATCTCCGTGAGCCTTCGACCGCGACGTACACGAGCTCCAAGGTCGAGGGCGGCACGCAGATCTCGATCACGCTCCCGAAGTCCGAGAAGTGGGGCAAGGACGGCCGACGCGGGTCCATCGGTGGTCCCGGCTGGGAGGAGACGGACAGCGACGGTGAGCACCGGCGGCGACGGAAGAACGCCGAGAACAACGACGTCGAGAACGCCGACAAGGCGGAGTCGGAGGATGGCAAGCGCTACAAGCGCGCGATCCGGCAGCCCGTCGCGTGGGTCGATCGCCACATCACGCTCCCGTACATGACGCTCATGCCGGACATCGGGCTCTCCGTGTTCGGCGAAGGCACGAACGATCCGAACGTGCGCCTCTCCTCGGGGATCCACTGGGGGATCACGGATCACATCGAGGTCGAGCTCACGCCGAACACGTTCCGGTTCTCGCCGAACGCGGCCTACGTCGAGCCGAGCCTCGGGGCGACGTTCCTCTTCTTCAAGACGACGGTCGAGATGGCCGGTCGCGTGCGGTTCTTCGCGCCGATCGACTCCGCGAACATGAACGCGGCCTCCGCGCTCCTGGGCCTCTCGGTCCCCGTGTGGTTCCACCTCGGCCACATCGCGCGGCTCGAGACGGGCGCGACGGTGTCGATCAAGGTCAACAAGCCGGTGGTCTCCGGGTTGATCGAGGCCGGCGTCACCCCGGTGGTCGAGGAGCCGGGCATCCCCGCCAAGATCGTCTTCCAGCCTGTCGAGCCGCTGTTCGTCGGCGTGGGCACGGGCCTCACCATCGCGGACTTCTCGAACGCCAAGTCGACGCTCTTCATCCCGCTCGGCGCACAGATCGGCATCACCGCAGCCGGCGAGAAGCACGAGCCGAACGCAGACTTCGGCCTGCGCTTCGACCTCCCGCATTTCATCGCGCCGGGGAACCCGAACGACAAGGTGCTCGAGGACGTGTACCAAGTCGCAGCCTGGCTGCGCTGGTATTACTACCTCTAGTTTAGGACGAGGTGCTGACGCACCTCGCGGGGGGCTCCGCCCCCCTAAGCTCGCTGGCGCTCGCACCCCCTGAGGCGAGGGGCTCCGCCCCTCGCGCACCCCGGGATGCGGCCGAAATTTTCGGCCGCACAGACGGCTTGCGTCACTCACCGCAAGAGGGCGGAGTGCTTCGCTCGCCGCGGAGCGAGATCCCTCAGGCGATAAGGTCTTTGAGTGCCTTGATTGGGGTGGCGCGGACCTTTCGCGAGGCGGGCTTCGCCTTCACCATGGTCTTCTCCTTGGTGAAGGGGTGAATCTTCTCGCCCGCCTCGGTCGCCGGGGTGGTCTTCGCCTTGAGCTTCACGAGCCCCGGGATGACGAGCTCACCGGGACCGTTCGCGCCGAGTTGGTCCTTGATGAGGTTCCCGAGCGCCTCGAGGACGGTGTTGATCTGCTTCTTGTCGAGGTGCGACGCCTCGGCGAGGGCCGCGACAAACTGCGTCTTCGTCATCTTGCTCGAACCTGCCATGGAACCCGTCCTCCACGCTTGAGTGTCCCCGCAGGCCACGCGGCGAGGAAATCCGAGCCATAGCGAGGGGTTCCCCCAATCGCAAGCCCGAAGGGCGCCGGCCTAGAAGTTCTGCTGTGTTTTGGTGAGCCCGCTTGACTCGAGGAAGTAGGACACCCCGAAGAAGAGCATCGTCGCGTCCGGGCCGACGAGGGTCCTCCGGACGCTGCCTTCGACGCTGAACTCGCGCGCCAGGTAGCCGACGCCCCCGGAGATTTGGTGGGAGTTCGCACCTTGATCGTACCTGTAGCCGAGGCGCAGTGGCACGTGGTTCACCAGGAGGTACTCGCCGCCGATCATCGCGCGGGCCCGCGGCCCGTCGTACGAGTTGAAGTCAGCGACGCCGTCCGCCTCGATGGTGAAGTCCTCGTTCGCGACCGCGATGCCGCCGCCCGCCATCGTCGGGAGGTACCCGTTGTCGGGGAACGTGAGGTTCTGGCCGCTGAGCCCGATGTGGACGAGGTCGCCCAGCTTGAGGGTGAAGCCCGCGTCGAAGGTGGGCAGGTTCACGGTCGAGAAGCGCCCGCCGCTCGGATCCTTCAGGCCGCCGCTCACCTTGCTGTCCCCGAACGGGCCGAACCCTTGCTCGGTGAGCTTGAGGTAGCGGCCGCCGACGCCGATGAAGATGCTCTGCGTGATCGGGAAGCTCAGCGCCAACCGGATGTCGACCCAAGACCGATCCAACCCGCTCGGATCCATGAAGCCGCCCGTGACGGACACGCCACCTGCGAGGCGGTTCGTGGTCGAGTCGACGACGACGCCGCCGTACACCTGATGCCCGTTCTCGGGGGTGACGTTGGCCATCGCCTCGATGTGGTAAACCTGCGTGAGCGCGATGTTCGCCGGGTTGAGGAACGGCGCTGTCGTTCCGTTGCCGGCGGCTCGGAGCGCGCCGCCCATCGCCGACTCGCGGGTCGTCTCGACCTCGCCGTAGTTGTACGCGAAGGTCGCGGGGGCCTCGGTCGAGGAGACTTGAGTCTCCTGCGCGAGCGCCATCCCGGGGGTCGCTGCGCCGACGAGGGCGAGCGCGACGAAGAGCGAGCGGGGCGGCGAAACGACCGGCATCGGCGTCCGGTACACGGCCGGCGCGAGCCCGGCCAAGTTCTCCGCTGACGGTCGAGCCCTCGGGCTTCTGGACGTCGGAGCCCGGGTCCGCGCCCCTCCCTCGAGGTATCGCAGACGATTCGCATGACAGCGTGTGTCCAATCGGTAACGGGATTGCGGCTGCATCGCTCCGATGGAGGGCGGTGGGGCAAACCCGCAAAGCGGGCATGCGATCAAGACCCAAAACCCAACACGACAAAACGCGCCGGTATTCTCGCGATTTCGAGCGCTCGCCGCGTTCACGCTGGACGTTGAGTCGAGCTAGGTGGTACCCACTTTCTTGTTCGGTCCTCGGGTGAGAAGAGCGCTCTAGCCGAGCAGTCCATCCTCGATTCAGTGACTCGTCCGGCGTGGGGGGCCGTTGGAAGAGTGGCTGAAGGCGACCGAGGTCCGTCGTGGGCCGAGGCAGTGATCCGTTCGAGAACGGAGGGGACCATGACCTGTGGAAAACCTGGGGTCGAGCCGATGGCGAGACCTCCTTCGTCGTCTCGAAAAAGCGCGATTCACACGAGTTTCATAGGCCTTTCCTTCCTCTGATTCCCACGACCCAACGAGCTTCACCTCTGTGGAAAACCTGAGGTCTCACGCCTCCCCTGATCGAATGAAGGGGAGAGAGAGGTCTCGGTACTTCGGAGTATCGGCTCGTTTTTCCTTTCGTTTCGAGGCGCAGTCTGAAAGAAGGCGACCCCTTCTTTGCGTCTGGTTGATGGGCCTCGCGCCCTTTCCTTGCGGGGGATCCCCGCGCCCCTCCGCTGCTCTGAGCCGATGGTCCGACACGATGCCGAAGAACCGGGGACGATGACGAGCGAGACCGCATTCCGCGCTGCGATCGAGCACACACGCGCGCTCTCTCCGGCGACGTTCGATCAATGGTTCGCCGGGGTCGCGTTCGACGACTTCACGGACGGCGTGCTCACGCTCCGCGCCCAGAACGAGTTCATCCTCGAGTGGGTGCGCGAGAACTTCTTGCCCGCGATCGTCCGCAAGCTCCGCGACATGACGGAGACGAGCGTGCAGGTCCGCTGGGTCGTGGACGCCGATCTCGCCGATCCCATCTCGGTAGGCCGCATCGAGCCCCCGATCCGCACCACGCCCACGCGCCTGAGCTCACCGCCCCCACCGCCCGCACTCGAGTCGGGTGAGCACGAGGCGAGCGGCGATCGAACGTCGCAGCCGCCAGCGAGCGCGCGTCGCCCGCCGGCGAACGTCGGCATCACGCTCGAGGATCTGAACCCGAAGCAGACGTTCGCGAGCTTCGTCGTCGGCCCGTCGAACCAGCTGGCGCACGCCGCCGCGATCGCCGCTGCAGGCGGCGGTGGCCGGCGCTACAACCCGCTCTTCATCTGCGGAGGCACGGGCCTCGGCAAGACGCACCTCATGCACGCGATCGCGCACCGCATGCGGAGCGAGCGCCCCCACGCGCGCATCCTCTACACCTCCGCAGAGCGCTTCACGAACGAGTTCATCGGCGCGATCCAGCACCGCCGGATGGACGAGTTCAAGGCGCGCTACCGCGCGAGCTGCGATCTCCTCCTCGTGGACGACATCCAGTTCCTCGCCGGGCGAGACCAGACGCAGGAAGAGTTCTTCCACACGTTCAACGCGCTCCACGGGCTCGACAAGCAGATCGTCGTCACGAGCGACAAGTACCCGCAGAACCTCGAGCGCATGGAGGAGCGGCTCGTCTCTCGCTTCTCGTGGGGTTTGGTCGCGGACATCCAGGTGCCCGAGCTCGAGACACGGGTCGCGATCGTGCGGAACAAGGCGGCGCTCGAGGGCTTCCCCCTCGCGGACGACGTCGCGCTCTTCCTCGCGCAGATGGTGCGGTCGAACGTCCGCGAGCTCGAGGGCACGCTGATCCGCCTTGCGGCGAAGTCGTCGCTCACCGGTCGCACGGTGGACCTCCCGTTCGCGAAGGCCGAGCTCGCGCTCTCGACGAAGATCAAGCCGCAGCAGATCAGCGTCGAGGACATCCAGCGCGCCGTCTGCCACCACTTCCACCTCCGCTCCACGGATCTGGTTTCGAAGGATCGACACAAGAGCGTCGCCTTCGCGCGGCACGTCGCGATGTACCTCTGCAAGCAGCGCCTGAAGTGCAGCTTCCCGGAGCTCGGCCGCGCCTTCGGCAACCGCGATCACACGACCGTGATGAGCGCCGTCCGGAAGATCGAAGCGCAGCGCGACACCGATCCCGAGGTGAGGGCCCACCTCGAGGCCCTCGAGCGCAAGCTCGCCGACGGCTGAGAGCCAGAAGCGGAAGCGATCCTTCGGAAGCCGGCGCCGAGCGCTGACCGCCGATCGGATCAGCCGCGCATGATCAGAACGACGAGCACCGCCGTCGCCACGAACAGCACCGCGGCGACGGCGCGGACCCAGAAGAGGCCTTTCGGGGGGCCCTTCTCGGTCTTGCCGGCCTCGAGGTGCATCACGGCGAGCATCGTGATGCCGTTGAGCCGCTTCTTCGCGTCTTGGATTTGCGCGGGGCTGAGCCGATAGGGCGAGTCTTCGGTGTGGGCGACGCTCTTGTAGAGGGCGGCGGCTTCGCCGAGCCGGTCGGCCGTCTGGGCGTAGGAGATGAGCTTGCCGTGCAGGGCGTCGTCGTCCCATGCGTCCACGACCTGCTTCCAGAGGGCTTCGAGCGTCGGGTCCACGGGCGTGTAGTTTAGCGCGAAGCCGCGGCTGCTGCGGCCTCCGCGGCGAGCGCGGCGTGCCCGAGGCGCGTGGCGGCGGCTTCTATCGCTCGGAGCGCGTCGCGCGCGGGTGGGCCGTCGAGGAGGCGCGCGGCGAGCAGACGGATCGCGAGGTCGTCGGCGGCCAAGCCGCGCGCATCGCAGCGGCTCGCGAGGGAGGCGAGCTTCTCGCGAGCCTCGGCAGGGTCGGTCTCCGCGCCGAGCCAGATGAGGAGCGCAGAGGACGAGGTCGCGGCCCGGTCGTGTCCGCTCGACTCGGCGGCCTCGAGCGCCGCGACGAGCGCCGCGTGCGCGCGATCGAGGCGTCCAGCGTGGATCGAGCTCTCCGCGAGGGCGAGCTTCGCCTCGGCGCGGAGGCGCGTCGCGCCGGCGGCGTCCGCGAGATCGACGGCGATCATGCTCGTGCGCAGCGCGCGGCCCGGCGCGCCGAGGAGGAGCTCCACGCGCGCGCGGCGGGCCTCGATCGCCGCGCGGATCGAGGGCGATCCGTCCGCGCCGAGGTCCAGCGCCAAGCCGAGCGCCGTCTCCGCCGCGCGCTCGTCCCGGGCGGCGCCGAAGATCTCCGCGGCGTCCGTGAGGACGGCCGGGCTCTCGATCTCGCGGAGCGGGTGCGTCGACGCGAGATCGAACAGCGCCGACGCCGCGTCCCGCCCGCGACCGATCTCTCCGGTGCGGAGCGCGAGCTCCATCTCGGTGGCGAGGACGCGCGCGCGCAGGCGCACGTCCACCGCGAGGTTCGAGGCCTGGTCGAGCGCGACGCGCGCCTCGGGGACGGCGGCGAGCTGAACGGCGAGGCGCGCGGCCTCGAGCCGGACCACGACGCGATCCGCGAGCGCGCCGTCGCGATCGATGCGCTCGAACGTCTCCCGCGCGAGATCGAGCCACCCCTCCGACGCGCCCGCAGGATCCGCGGCCGACGCGAGCATGCCGACGAGCCGAGGGATGTCCCCGAGGAGCGCAGGATCCACGGGCTCTCGGACCGGCGGGAGCAGACGCAACGCCTGCGCGGCGGCGCGCGCGCGATCGGCGGGGCGAGCGTGCCCGTGCGCTGCGTGGAGGAAGGACGTGAGCGCGCCGCGCGCATCCCCCGACTCGACCCGGTGATGGCCGATGCGCTCCGCGCGCTTTGCGCCCGCGGCGGGCGCCGACGGAGACGCCGTGATTGCACGCTCGGCGGCAGCGTGCAGCGCGCGCCTCGCGTCGGGTGGCACGGTGTCGAGGACCACCTGGCGGACGAGCGGACGGAGAGCTCGGCCCCCGGGCGCGAGGAGCGACGGATCCAGGTCGGGCAGTTCGCGCTGCGACTCGCTCGCGGAGACCATCGAGGCGACCTCCTCGCGCGTCGCTTCGTCGCCCGCGATCGCGAGCGCGCGAACCAGCTCGAGCTGCTCCGGGCGAAGCCGATCGAGGCGCCCCTCCACGAGCGCGCGCAGCGTCCGCGGCGGAGCGAGCGCGCCTGCGTGCAGCACGGCGACGCCGTCTCGCACCACGACGACCGCCTGATCCATCCAGTCACGGAGCGTCTCGGTGAGGAAGAGCGGCGTGCGCTCCGCGACGTCGCGGAGGCGCTCCAGCAAGTCGGGCACGAGGACGCGCGCGCCGAGGAGCGACGCGGCGAGCTCCACCGCCTCGTCGTCCGAGAGGGGACCGAGCTGGACCTCCTCGTCGGCGATCGCTCTGAGATCTGCGCCGAGCTCCCGCGCGACGACGACGAAGAGCGCGCGCCTCCCGGCCTCTCGGGCGCGGAGTCGCGCGCGGGAGAGCGGCGCCGCGAACGCTTCGGAGGCCTCGATGACGACCAGATCGAGGGGATCCCATGCGTCGTCGATCGACGCGAGGAACCGTGTTCGCGTCGAGGGATCGCGGAGCAAGACGCGGCGCTCGAGCTCCAGCGCGAGGCGGGTCTTGCCGACCCCGGCTTCGCCGGTGATCGCGACGACCCGAGGCCCACCCTGGCACGCCTCCCACGCTGCACCGAGCCGCGCGAGCTCCGCACGGCGACCGACGAAGCGAGACGTCGAGAGCGGGCGCGGACGTTCTTCGGTGACGAACGCGCGGCCGCCCTCGGACGAGAACGCGAAGGCCTCGCTCGCCGCCCGTACGACCTCGGCCGGCACCACGACGCGCCCCTGCGCGGTCGACGCCAACAGCGCCGCGCGCGCGAAACGCGCGGCCGATCCAGCGTCCTCGACGACGCTTCCGCGCTCGTCCACGAGCACCCGCCCCACGTCCACCGCGAGGCCGATCCGAGGACTCTCGGCCACCAGACCGAGCCCCGCGCGCAGCGCGTCGCGAACGTCCCTGCCCTCCTCGGAGGCGAGGCCGAAGACGGCGCGGAGCTCCGCGCCATCCATCGCGGTGACGACGCCGCCGGCGGCCTCGATCGAGGAGCGCACGAGCGACGCGCTCGTCGCCTCGGCGAGATCGCTCACGACGAGCAGCGCCACTTCGCGCGTCCGCGCGCTCGTCCCCACGTGCGGCTCCGGCGCGGGCTCGCTCGGCGCGAGCGCCGTCTCGACGATCGCGGGGATCGTCGTGAGCGGTGTCTCCCGTTGGAGCCGCGCCACGAGCTTCGCGAGATCTCCCGCGCGGAGCGCCATCGCGCCGCGCGCGTACGCCCACGCGAGGACCCGCTCGTGGAAGCTGCCGGCGGTGGGCCTCGCGTCCTCGGCCGCCGCCAGCGCCTCCGCGGGCTCGAAGGGCGGCCCGCCCTTGGCGAGCTCGCGAAGGATCGCGCCGAGCGCGAACATGTCCCCGGCCTTCGTCGCGTCCCCGCCGCCGAGGCGCTCCGGCGAGCGGAACGGGCGCGCGCGCACCTCGTCCGGCGCGAAGCCCGCGTCCTCGCGCGCGCGGTGCAGACCGAAGTCGGAGATCTTCACCGCGCCGTCCCGCGACACGATCACGTTCGATGGGGAGAGTCCTCCGTGGACGACCGCGCCGCCGCGCCTGCGGTGCGCGTAGTCGAGGCCCTTCGCGATCTCTGCACCGATGAACGCGACGATCGCCTCCGGGAGCGCGACGCCAGCCGATCGCGAGAGCTCGACGAGGCGCGCGAGATCCACCCCGTCCACGAACTCGGTCATCAGGCGATAGCCGGCTTCGTCCTTCGCGACATCCATCAGGAGGACGACGTTCGCGTGCGAGAGCGCGCTCGCGCGCTGCGCCTCTGCGACGAACGCGTCGACGAAGCGCGGGACCGCCGCGAGATCCGCGTGGACGCGCTTCTCGACGACCGTCTTCTCGAAGCCTTCGGCGCCGAAGCTGGTCGCGACGAAGGTCTCCGTGATGGCTCCGCTCCCGAGCCGCTCGCCCCGCGACGCGGTCATGGACTCGCCGGCACTAGCCCTCGCCGGTGCCGTACATCGACTCGGCGATCTTGAACGCCGCGGCCTCGAGCCGCGTGTACGCGTCGCGGAGGGACGTGAGATCGCCGCCGCCTTCGAGGAGCGCTCGCAGGGTGACCGCGTCCTTCTTCACCTCGGCGTGGAGCACGGGGTCGAGGAGATCGGCGTAGCCCTCGAGGGCCTGCTCGGTGGTGTAGACGAGCGTCTCGGCCTGGTTGCGGAGCTGCGCCAGATCGCGGCGCAGCTGATCCGTCTCCTTGAAGCGCTCGCCTTCGCGGAGGAGACGATCGACCTCCTCCTGCGAGAGACCGCTCGTCGGGGTGACGCGGATCTCCTGGACGCGGCCCGTGCCGAGGTCTCGAGCCTCGACGCGCACGATGCCGTTCTCGTCGATCCGGAAGGTGACCTGGATCTTGGGGACGCCGCGCGGCGCCGGCGGGATGCCGGTGAGCTCGAACCGCGCGAGGCTGCGGCAATCCGCGGCCATCTCGCGCTCGCCCTGGATGACGTGGATCGGCACGAAGTTCTGGTTGTCGACGCTCGTCGTGAAGATCTCGCTCCGCTCCGTCGGCACCGTGGTGTTGCGCGTGATGAGCTTCGTCGCGACGCCGCCGCCCGTCTCGACGCCGATCGACAGCGGCGTGACGTCGAGGAGGAGCACCTCGTCCACCTGGCCTGTGAGCGCGGCGCCTTGGAGCGCGGCGCCCACGGCGACCACCTCGTCCGGGTTGACCTCCTTGCTGGCCTCGCGACCGAAGAACGCCTTCACCGCGGCCTGGACCGAGGGCATGCGCGTCATGCCGCCCACGAGGACGACGGTGTTGATGTGCTCGACGCCGAGCTTCGCGTCCGCGAGCGTCGCCTTGCAGGCGTCGATGGTGCGCTCGATGAGCTCCTGGCAGAGCAGCTCGAGCTCGTTGCGCTTCATGTTGCGCTCGAGATGGAGCGGGCCGCCGCTCGGGGACACCGCGATGAACGGCACGTTGATCGCCGTCTCGAGCGAGCTCGAGAGCTCGTGCTTCGCCTTCTCCGCGGCCTCCTTGAGGCGCTGGAGCGCCATGCGATCCTTGCGGAGATCCGTGCCGTATTCGAGCGCGAACTCGTCCGCCAGCATGTCGATGATGCGCTGATCGAAGTCCTCACCGCCGAGGTGCGTGTCGCCGCCGGTGGCCTTCACGCTGAACACGCCGCCCGCGATCTGGAGGATCGAGATATCGAACGTGCCGCCGCCGAGATCGTAGACCGCGATCATCTCTGCATCGCGCTTGTCGAGGCCGTACGCGAGCGCGGCGGCCGTCGGCTCGTTGATGATCCGGCGGACGTCGAGGCCGGCGATGCGCCCTGCGTCCTTCGTGGACTGGCGCTGGGCGTCGTCGAAGTAGGCGGGGACGGTGATCACGGCTTCGGTCACCGGCTCGCCGAGGTAGTTCTCGGCGATCTCCTTCATCTGCTGGAGCACCACGGCGGAGATCTCGGGCGGGGACATCGCGCGGCCGCGGATGTCGACCCACGCGTCTCCGTTCGGGGCCTCGACGATGCGGTAGGGCGCGAGCTCGACCTGTTTGCGCACCTCGCTCGCGGTGTACTTCCGGCCCATGAGCCGCTTGATCGCGTAGACCGTGTGCTCCGGGTTCGTCACCGACTGGCGACGCGCGACCTGCCCGACGAGGCGCTCACCGGTCGCTGGAAAGCCGACGACCGACGGCGTGGTCCGCGCGCCTTCGGCGTTCGGGACGACCTTCACGTCGTGGACGGACGTCGCGGAGACACCCTCGAGGACGGACACGCAAGAGTTCGTCGTTCCGAGGTCGATGCCGATGACTTTTCCCATGTGTGCCCTGGTTCGAGCCAAGCTCGGAGCGCCGGGCTCCGAGCCATGAAATGCAGCTGTGGTGAGACGACGTTGGAGACTAGGCCGAGGGCTCCTCGGGCTTCGCTGCGTCGGCCGGCGGTGCCGCGTCCGCCGGCGCGGCGACCCCCTTCGAGACGGCGACGAGCGCGGCGCGGACGAGGTGCTCGTTCAACATGTATCCGGCCTGGACCTCGGCGGCGATCACCCCGGCGGGGTGCTCGGCGGATTCGATGTGCTGGATCGCCTCGTGCAGCGACGGATCGAAGGGTTGGCCGACCGTCGGGATGCGCTTGATGCCGATCCGCTCGAGGGTGGAGGTGAACTGCCGGCCCACCATCCGCAGACCATCGGCGACCGACTTCACGTCCGGCGCGGTCTCGGCGCTCGCGGTCGCGCGCTCGAGGTTGTCGAACACGGGCAGGAGCTCCTTCAGCGTGGTCTCCTTGCCGCGGCGCTGCGCGTCCTCTTGCTCGCGGCGCGCGCGCTTGCGGTAGTTGTCGAAGTCCGCTGCGGTGCGGAGCAGCTGCTCGCGGAACTTCTGCGCTTCGGCCTTCGCGACCTCGAGGGGATCCGGCGGTGGCGGCGCGTCCGCGGCGGGGGCGGCTTCGGCGGCTTCGGGCGCGGGGGGTGGCTTGCTCGCCGTCCCGTTGGCGGTGGATGCGTCGGTCTCCGTGGGAGATTCCGTCTTCGTGTCAGCCTCGCTCATGGTGTCCGCGAACTATAGCCGCGGCCAGGGTCCAGGGGAACGGCCTGCCCCGCTTGCTCTGCGCCGTGTGGAAGGGTACGAGCGCCAGATGGCAGTACATGAGCCCGGCACCTCGACCGCGACCGAAGCCGTCCACGCCGAGCCGGAGGAGCTCGACCAGGACGCGCTGGTCGCCCTCGGCAAGCGGCGAATGCTCGGCAACTACAAGCAGGCGCCGGTCGTCTTCGTCTCGGGATCCGGCTCCCGGCTGACGGACAAGGCGGGGACGACCTACCTCGACTTCACCGGCGGCGTCGCCGTGAACGTCCTCGGGCACGCGCACCCTCGGCTCGCGAAGGCGATCGCCGATCAGGCGCACCGCGTGATGCACGTCTCCAACTACTTCTACAACGAGGAGAACGTCCTCCTCGCGGACGAGCTCTGCAAGCTCACTGGCCTCGACCGCGCGTTCTTCTGCAACTCCGGCGCGGAGGCGAACGAGGCGCTCTTCAAGCTCGCGCGCAGGCATTTTTCGGCGAACGGAAAGCCCGAGAAGTACCGCTTCATCGCGTTCGAAAAGTCCTTCCACGGCCGCACGATGGCCACGGTCACGCTCACCGGGCAGAAGGCCTACTCGGAGGGCTTCGGCCCGCGGATCGAAGGCATCACCCACGTCCCCTACGGGGATCTCGACGCGGTCGCGAAGGCCATGGGGCCGGACGTCTGCGGCATTTTCGTCGAGCCGGTCCAGGGGGAAGGCGGCGTCCTCCCCGCGCCGCCGGGCTTCCTCGCAGGCCTTCGAAAGCTGTGCGACGAGCACGGCGCGCTGCTCCTCGTGGACGAGATCCAGACGGGGATAGGCCGCACCGGCGCCTTCCTGGGCTCCCAGCTCGACGGGGTCAGGCCGGACGCGATCAGCCTCGCGAAGGGGCTCGCTGGCGGGTTTCCGATCGGCGTCACGCTCGTGAGCGAGGCGCTCGCGAACGCGCTCCCGCCGGGCACGCACGGGTCGACGTTCGGCGGGAACCCGCTCGCGTGTCGCGCCGCGCGCGAGGTGCTCGCGACGCTCCGCGACGACGATCTCGTCCAGGGCGCGGCGCAGAAGGGCGCGCTCCTCGGCGAGTTCCTCGCGGCGCTCGCGAACAAGTACGCTTCGATCTGCGACGGCGAGCGCGGGCGCGGGCTCCTCCGCGGGATCCTGCTGAAGCCGCACGTGGACGCGCGGGCCGCGCTCCAGACGGTGCGGGAGAAGGGCGTCCTCCTCACGATCGCCGGGGCGCAGGTGCTCCGCTTCACGCCCGCGCTCACCGTCACGGTGGACGAGATCGAGGAGTGCGCGCGGAAGGTCGGCGAGGCGCTCGCGATCGTCGCAGCGCGTACGGGGCCTCCGAAGGAGAACAAGGAGTAGCGGGCGCTTGCGGTCGCAAGGCCCCGTCGCGGATCCCATCCCGTGCTCGGGGTGCGGGCGCCTCCTGGATCCGCTCCGGGCAGGCCACGTTGCGATCTTCGACGAGCGGTTCCACTACTTCTGTTCGCGCACGCGCTGCCGCGCCGACTACCTCTCGCCGTGGGAGACCACGACGCCCACGCCGAAGCGCGACGGCGTGAAGGAGCGCGAGCGGCCGTCTCGGCCCTCGTCCCCGGCGCGGACGTCGCGGCCATCGAACGAGAGCCCGATCCCGGCAGAGGGTCGCGCCAAGAAGATCACGAAGCGCGCCGCGGACGTGGTCCGGACGGTGACGAACGCGCTCGCCCCCGTCGTCCCCGAGGACGTGTTGCCAGAGCTGCCTCCGGTCGAGGAGGAGCGCGGATTCGTCGAACCGATCGCGCACCCGGTGCTCACGGATCTCGGTCGTCACGAGATCCCCGAGCCGCGCGAGTTCGGCGCGCTGCTCCTCCTCATCGCCATCATCGCGGGCGCCCTCGCCGTCCTCCTGGCGCTCGCGGGTGGCGGCAGACTGATCTTGATCGCGCGCGCGATGCTCGCGGCGGTCGGCGCCGGGATGTTGGTCGCGCGCGCCCTCACGACGAGCCGCGACGCGGCCGATCCGCACCCGTTCGCGACGCTCGCGGGCGTGGTGCTCTCGACCGCCGCTGCGGGCTGGGCGGTGATGCGCTCCGACTCGGCGACGGGGAGCGAGGGCGCCTCGCTCGCCGGGACCGTCGTCACGGTGTCGGCGATCAGCGCGTGGCTCCTCGAGAGCGCGAGGTCCTACGTCCACGCGGAGCGCGCGTGGGTGGAGGCGGCGCTCGCGATCCCGGGCCGTGTGGAGGAGCCCGAGAAAGGCGTGCGGAGCGAGGTCACGGACGTGCGCCCCGGCGAGAGCGTCGTGGTCGAACCGGAGGAGGACGTCCCCGTCGACCTCACGGTGACGGGCGGCGACGTGGACATCCTCCCCTGGCTCGGCGCCGCGTCGACCTCCCGGAGACGCAGGGGCGACTCGATCGTCGCGGGCGCTCACGTCGTGCGCGGAAGGCTCCGCGGGACGGCGACGTGGACCGGCCTCGATCGCGCCTACGCGCGCGTGCTCCTCGATCCCCGGCGCCGCGTGGACGCGCTCGCCCCGGTCGCGCGATCGGCGCGGGCCCTCTCGGAGCGCTGGGCGCCGGTCGCCGCGATCGGCGCGGCCGGCGTGATCTTCGCGCTGCATCGATCGTGGCTCCAAGCCGGCATGGTGCTAGCGGCGGTGCAAGCCGGCCTCGGCAGCGCAGTGATCGGAGGCCTCTCTGCGATCCACGTCGCCCGCGGGGTGCTCGACGCGCTTCGCCGCGGCATCACGTACAAGAGCGCGGACGCGTGGGACCGCGCCGCGCGCGTCCAGATCGCCGTGTTCTCGGCGCGCGGCACGCTGCTGCTCGGAGAGCCCGAGGTCGCCGAGATCGAACCGTTCGCGCAGAACCTCGAGGCCGACGAGCTCCTCGCGCTCGCGGCCGGCGGCGAGCGCTCCGAGTCTCACCCCGTCGCGCACGCGATCCTCCGCGCGGCGAAGAGCCGAGGGATCCGGCCCGATGGGGTGCGCAACCCGAACGGGTACCCGGGCCTCGGCGTCGTCGCCGTGACGTCGAACGGAGAGGAGCTCGCCGTCGGGAACCGGACGATGATGATGCGTCACCGCATCTCGGTCGCGACCGCCGAGCCGCGCATCGCGGAGCTCGAGGCGCTCGGACGGAGCGTCGTGCTCGTCGCGCTCAGCGGGAGGCTCGCCGGGATCATCGCGCTCCAGGACGGCATTCGCCCGGGCGCGCGCGCCGCGGTCCAGCACCTGCTCGACGCGCAGGTCGAGCCGGTGTTGATGAGCGGCGATTCGCGCGACACGTGCGAGGCGATCAGCCGGTCGCTCGACATCGAGCACATCCGCCCCGAGGTGCTGCCGAGCGAGCGCGCCGAGGAGATCAAGCGGCTCGAGGAGGGCGGGAGCAGCGTCGCGGTGCTGGGCCACGGAGGTATCGACGACGAGGCGCTGCGCGCCGCGGACGTCGCGATCGGCCTCGGCTCCGCAGGCAGCGCGTCCGGCGAGTTCGAAGTCGCGCTGGCGTCCGACGACGTGCGAGACGCCGCGCTCTCGATCGCGCTCGCGCGGCGCGCGCGCGGCGAGGCCCGCCTCGCGTTCGCGCTCGCCGCGTTGCCGGCCGTCATCGGGATCGCCGTCGTCGCGCTCGGCGTGTTGCCCGCGGTGTTCGTCCCCGTCGCGTCGCTCGTCGGCGGCGCGATGGGCGTCTTGCACGGGAAGACGCTCGATCGGATGCGCAACCCGGTCGCGCCTGCGCTTCCGGGCTGAGCGCGACGAAGAGCAGCAAAATCGCGACACGCTCGCCGGGACGTGCTCGGCGAGCGCGGACAACGGACGGCTACCTGAGCGGAGCCCACCGCCACGGAGGCGCTCGTCTGGCAGCTCCTCCGCGGGTCTCGGCTCGGCGCCGCGTTCCGGCGGCAGGCGGTCATCGGTGAGCACATCGCCGACTTCGTGTGTCCGTCGCGGCGGCTCGTCGTGGAAGTCGATGGCCGAAGAAGCCGTGCTCGACCGTCCCGTCGAGCCTCGCAATCAACGCTCCTGAATGCCGCCTCCAGCGATCCTACTGTCGGGGTCAGTCGGACGGGCCTCCCCCACGCGCGCGCAGCGGGCGCGACACGGACGCGCTTCGAGACTCCATTCACCGGTTCCCGCGCCCGCGAGCACGCGTAAGGGGGAGGCGGCCGCGCGCTAGCGCGGCCGGGTGGGGGCCACCCTACGCACCGCTCGCTCGACGAACCACATCGCCACGGGCACACCCAGCGTGAGCACGATGCTCGTGTAGGTGACGCGGTCCATGTGCTCGATCGACTTGTCTGGGTTCTCGCTCAGGAGCTGCGTCGAGAGCACCGCGGCGAGCGCGGACGCCCCGTGCTGGACCGCGGACTGGATCGAGAGGAAGCGCGCGCGCTCCGCCGGCTCGGGGACCTGCGACGTGAGCGTGCTGTAGGCCACGTTCCTGAACGCGCTCACGATGAAGAACGCGATGAACACCGGGATGACCCAGCCGACGGGCAGCGGACGCACGAACCCGAACCACGTCACGAGCACGCCGAGACCTGCGCCCACCGCGCCGACGCGCGTCGAGCCGAACCGATCGACGAGCGCCCCCGCGAAGCGCATCGACACGAAGCTCGCGATACCGCCGAAGAGGTAGAGCTTGTCGAGATCCGCGCGCGGGAAGCCCAGGTTGAACTGGATGAAGGGCGGAAAGTTGAGGATGAGGATGAAGACCGCGATGTTCGCGAGCGCGGTCATCCCGAGCGAGAGGAGGATGCGTCCCTTCGCGAGCATCTTCCGGAGCGACTCGAGCGCGTGTCCCCTCGGCGGCAGAGACGCGAGGTGCGCGCGGAAGGGCGGGAGGATCCTCGACGCGAGGAGGGTGACGATCGCGATGAGCGCAGCGACGCCGTAGAACGTCATCCTCCACGAGCCGAGCTCCGCGAGCTTGAGGCCCGCGGGGACGCCGAGGACGGACGCGATCGAGAATCCACCCATCACGATCCCCATGGCCTTGCCGCGCCGCTCTGTCGGGACCGCGTCCGCGATGATCGCGATCGCGAGGGACGTGGCCGGGCCACCGAACGCGCCCGCGAGCACGCGCGCGAGGATCATCGTCACGAAGTCTTGCGCGAGTCCGCCCGCAGCGGTCCCGAGCGCGAGCCCCGCGAGCGCGACCACGAGCGCCCGCTTGCGATCGAAGCGCTCGAGGAAGAAGGACCCGCCGAGCCCCGCGATCGAGGCCGACAGCGTGTACGCGCCCGCCACGAGCGGCAGACGGGAGATGGGGATCGCGAGCCCGCCCGCGAAGTCGGGACCGAGCGGGTTCACCATCATGAAGTCGAGGACGTTCACGAACTGGACGGCGGCCATCAGCACCACGACGCCACGCTCGCGGCGCTGTGCGCTCTTCGCCTCGTCGCTCGGCTCCGGCGGGACCAAGGGCGCGAGCGTAGCGGCTCTTGACTGCCCCGAGGGCCACCGCAAAGATAGGTCGGTGAGTAGGGCAGTTCTCGAGCCGCGCACGGTGAACAACGAAGCCCGCGATCGGCTACGCGAGCGGCTCGAGACGTACATGGCCAAGAAGAAGCTGCGCTCCACCGCGCAGCGGCGCTTGATCGTCGACACGTTCTTCGGCGGCATGCCCCACGTCACGATCGAAGATCTCCTCGCCGAGGTCCGCACCCACGACCGCGGGATCGGCTACGCGACCGTCTACCGGACGTTGAAGCTCCTCGCCGAGTGCGGCGTCGCCTCCGAGCGCCGCTTCGGGGACGGGCTGTCGCGCTACGAGCTCGCGGACGACGGGGACGAGCACCACGATCACCTCATCTGCACGAGCTGCGGCGAGATCACGGAGTTCGAAGACCCGCGCATCGAGAAGCTCCAGGAGACGATCGCGCAGAAGCACGGCTTCAAGCTCACGTCCCACAAGCACGAGATGTACGGCATCTGCGCGAAGTGCATCGCGTCGCAGAGCTGAGCGAGCTGAGCTGAGCCTGCTCGAGCTCGCGCGACGCTGAGCGGCGCTGTCACATGCGTGGCGTCGTGACCCTCGTCACGCGCGGGGACCGCGCTCCGCGAGAGGCACGTGCGATGCACGCGTGTGGCTGCAAGGAGATCGTCATGCGACACCCGAGCTCGTTCGCGGCTGCGCTCCTCTTCGCCACCAGCTGCACTGTCGACGTCTCCACCGACGGCGTGGGCGGCGCCAACAGCGAGGCGATCACCGTGACCGTCGGGCCCCTCGACGGCGTCGTCAGCGTCGGCGTGGGCGGCGCGCTCGAGCCCGGCGCTGGAGGGACGAGCTCGGCCGGAGCGGGTGGCACGAGCGCCGCGGCTCGGCAGTTCGCGTACATCGAGACGAACGACGCGAAAGGCAACGCGGTGATTGGCTTCGAACGATCGGCGGACGGCTCGCTCCAGGCGATGCGCGCTGGGCCCAAGAAGACAGGCGGCGCTGGCCTCTCCTTCGTCGATCCGAAGCGAGATGGACCGCTCGACGCCGATCAACCGCTGGCGCTCTCCGCGGACGGGAAGTTCCTCTTCGCCGTGAACGCAGGCAGCGACACGGTCGCCGTGCTCCGCGTCGAAGCGGACGGCTCGCTCATGGATGTGGCGGGCTCACCGTTCCCTTCGAACGGGCGAAACCCCATGAGCCTCGGCGTACGCGGCGACACGCTCTACGTCGTGAACAAGGCGATCGACGGGACCGAGCCGCCGAACCTCAGCGTGTTCGCCGTGACCTCGAGCGGACAGCTCCTGTCCGTCGACGGGACGTACGCGTTGCCTCTCGGGACCTCGCCGACGTCGGCGTACGTCGTGCCCGGGAGAGATCTCGTCCTCAGCGCGGGCTACTTCGACGGAAGCCGTGCCTTCGATCCCAGGCAGATCGACTCGCTCACCGCGGATGAAAAAGGCGGACTTCGCCCCGTCGCAGGCTCGCCCTGGCCGCTTCCGGAGGACACCAGCATGATCCTTCCGAGCCCGATCCCCGTCGCCCGGAGCGTCACCACGCATCCGATCGAGAGCGTCCTCTACGTGGGTTGGCCGACCCGCGAGCAGATCGGCGTCTACACGTTCGATCTGAACGGCGCGCTCACGCACGTCGGCACGACCCACACCGCCGGCGGCGGTGTCGGCGCGCTCGTGGTGGAGGAGCAGGGCCACTGGTTGTACGCGCTCGACCCGTCCTCCGCGTCGGTCTCGACGTTCGACCTGTTCGATCCGACGTTCCCGATCCAGAAGGACATTCTGCAGCTGAAGCGCCCCGGCGGGGTGGAGTTCGTCGGTACGGACGGGCAACCGACGCTCACCAGCCAACCGTACCAATTGTCGTTCGACGAGGAGGAGTCGCACCTCTACGTGCTGAGTCAGCGCGAGACGACGAGCCCGGAGGAGCCCTTCGGCAACTGGCTGCACACGCTCGTCGTCCTCGGCGGTGGCGGCCTCGCGGAGCCCGCCGATCCCATCGATCTCGGCGAGATCGGCGTGAGCCCGTCCGCTCGTCCCCAGGGGCTGGTCATCGTTCCGCGCGCGATGCCCGTTCCGTGAGTGCTGGGTGGACGGGGCACCGGAGATCGGAACATCCTTGGGGAGTGGCGGCCCCCGCGCACATCGACGAGGCGGATCGGACCATCGCCGCCGTGGAGCAGGCGATTCGCCCGTACATGCGCGTGCGACGCGCGCTGACGGCGCTGCTGATCGTACTGGCTGCCCTCGCGGCAGCGAACGCCGCGCGCGCGCCGGCGATGCGGGTCGAGTCGATCCTCGCGGCGATCGGGATCGCCGCGCTCGCCTGGCGCTCCAACCTCGCGTCGCGTCGGGTCTCGTTCGACGCGCTCCTCGGCTTCGCGCGCAACGAGCTCGCGCGCGGTCGCTTCGCGAGCTGCGAGCGGATCCTGGATCACCTCGAGGCGGGCGCGCCCGCGGCGCGCATGGAGCGGGCCGTCGACGGGCTTCGCGGGGAGAACGCGCTCGCGCGCGGAGACGTCGACGCGGCGGTCGAGCGGCTGCGCGCCGCCCTCGCGGGGACGGAGTCGCGCACGCTCTCGTCCTGCACGGCGGCGCTGCTCCCTGCCGTTCGCGGGCACCTCGCGCTCGCGCACGCGCTCGCCGGGGAGGACGACGCGGCGCTCGCCGCGGCCACGCGGATCCGGCGCATGGTGGAGCTCCGCGCCTATGGACCGCGCGTGGTCGCGTCCGTGGGAACGGTGAGGGCGATGCTCGCGCGCGCCTCGCTGGCCGAGATCGTCGTCGCCTCGCGCCGCGACCCAGCCTCGGTCGAGCCGCTCGTCGCGGCCGCGCGCGTCGTGATCCTCGAAGGAGCGAGCCCGCGCGAACGAGCGCTGTTTCGCGCGATCGACAGGATGGCGCGCGCTCGCGTGCCCTCGGTGTATCGACGCACGGCGCATGCGCCGAACGGCGTCGCCTCCTCTGGCGAGTGGATCGCCCGCGTCTTGCCGGACGCCGCGCCGTTCGCCCCCGGACGTGTCGAGCACGTAGGCGCAGCGGAGGGCGCTCCAGCCGCCGCGCCGATCGGCGGCGCGGTTCGACCCGCGCCCATGACTCGAGTCGCCGCGCTGGGGGCGCTCGCTGCCCTCGTGTCTTGGGCGCTCTGGAGGATCCCGCGGGACCCTCGAAATCCGGGCGATCCGGTGCCATCGATGGTCGCGATCGCGCTCGTCGCGTGCGCGACGGCGATCGCAGCAGCCTTCACGCTTCGACGCGGAGCGCGCGCCGTGCGCGCCGCGAACGAGATGTTCACGCGCGCCGCGACCGCGTCCCCCGGCGTCGCGCGCGCGATGCTTGCGTCACTGGACGTGTCGTACGCGACGGCGATCACCCGCGGCATGACCGACGTGGCGCTCGCCCGCGTCGCTCGCGCATGCGGAGACTTCGCGGCGGCGCTCGCCCACGCCGAGTCGGCGATCGCCGTCCTCGGAGACGGGATGACGCCAGACGCCACGGAGGTGACCGCCGAGGCCCACGTGGAGCGAGCGCTCGCCCTCGCGTCCCTCGGGCGTGCCGACGAGGCGCGCAGCGCGCTCGACGCAGCGCCCGTCTACTTCGCGGGGAGGACCGCTGCCGCGGTGGCGGTGGAGCTCTTCATCGCCCTCCGCGCCGAGGATCTCGAGCGAGCGCGCGTGCTCGCGGGCGCGGTCGGCGATCAGCTGCTGCTCGACCGACGGAGCGAGCTCGTCGTGGATCTCCTGCGCGGAACGAACCCGGCGGGGGGTCTCGGCCTCGTCGAGATGGATCGGATCCGCGCCGAGCTGGACGAGCCCGGCGCGCGCGCGTTCGTGGACGCGGCCGCGCCCAGGCTCGCCGAGCTCGCGACCCACGAAGGCCGAGCGTGATCCCTTCCGACGAGATCCGGGATCTCGCGCACGAGCTCATCGCGTCGGTGAAGCCGCTCGAGGCTCGACGGCGCGCGTCGATCGCGCTGACCGCCGTCGCGGCGCTCCTGGTCGTGGTCGCGAGCTTGTGCGTCCCTGCGTTCGCTCCAGCCGGCGGCCTCCTCGTCGCGATCGCGGGCGCCTTCGTCCTCGCGAACGTGCGCCTCATGCGTCGCGAGCGGCTCGCGGCGATCGTGTCGGGGGCGCGCAACGAGCTCGCGCAAGGGCACCTCGGGCGCGCGGAGCGCCTCGTCGACTGGGCGCTCGCGGCAGACGGCACGCGGCTGGTCTCGCGCGCGCTCGGCTCGCTCAGAGCCGAAATCGCGCTCGCGAGAGGCGATCTCGATCGAGCGCTGCGAGGCTTCGACGCGGCGTTGGATCTCCCTGCTCGCCCGCTCGACGCACGGGACGCGGCCTGGCAACCGATGATCCGCGCCGAGCGCGCGCTCGCTCGGGCGCTCTCGGGGGACGACGCGGGCGCCCTGGAGGACGCCGCGGCGATCCGTGCGCTCGTCGAGGCGCGCGCGTTCGGCCCGCGGATCGTCGCGACCGTGGGTTGGGTGAAGCGGCTGCTTGCGCGGGCCGCGCTCGCGGAGATCGTCGTCGCGTCGCGGGCGGGTGATCTCGCGCGGCTCGACGCGCTCGTCGAAGGATCGCGGCGCGTGGTGCTCGACGGCGTGCCCCCACGAGAGCGCACGCTGCTCCGAGCGATCGAGCGCATGGCGCGCGCCCGCGCGACCTCCGTCTACCGCGAGCTCGCGTCCCCACCGAAGGACGAGGTCGAGGCCTCGCCCGCGGAGTGGGTCGAGCGCGTCTTGCCCGGCGCGTCTCGGTTCGTCGACGGGCGAGCGCCGTCGAGCGCGCGCGCCGCCCCGAGCGCGCGCGCGCGAGCGCTCGCACCGCGCCGGTCGGACGAGTCTCCGCGCCGCTTCGGAGCGGGCTCGCGACTCGCGCTCCTCTGGGCGCTCGTCGGTGGTGTGGTGTTCGCGTACCAGCAGGCGGAGGCGCCACGCTCCCTCGGAGACGCGAGCTGGGGTCGCGCCTACATCGCCGGGGCGATCGCGTCTGCGGTCATCCTCGTCGGGATCTTCATGAGCTCGCGCGGATCGCGACCGCGGCTCCGCGCCGCAAACGACGCGATGGTCCTCGCCGCCACGGATCCGAGCGGCGCAGCGCTCGCTTCGCTGGACGCGCGGGATCTGTTGATCGTCGCGGTGAAGGGCGTCGCGCTCGCGCAGATCGCGTTCGAGCGAGCGGGCTTCGCGGTGGCGCTGCTCCACGCGGACGTCGCCGCGGAGGCGGTCGAGAAGATGGGCGATGGCGCCGATCTCGTGGAGCTCCGCGGCATGGTCCACGCCGCTCGGGCGACGACGCTCGCCGCGCTCGGCCGCGGAGACGAAGCGCGCGCGGCGATCGGCGCGATCCCGATGACGTTCACGGCGCGAGCCGCGGCGACCGTCGCGGTCGAGCTGCTCGTCGCGCTCGCGAAGGGGTGCGCGGAGGACGCGCGCGCCGAGGCCGCGCACGTGTCCGATTGCATGCCGCTCGACACGCGCTGCGAGCTCCTGGTCGATCTTCTCCGCGCGACGGATCCGGCGGGTGGCACGGGGCTCGCGGAGTCCGCGCGTCTCCGCGCCGAGCTGGCCGACCCGGCCGCGCGTGGCTTCGTGCTCGCGGTGGCGCCTGCGCTGCTCTCCGCGGTCGAGTTCGATGAACGCATCGAGCCCGCGCCCCTCCGTCGGGTCTCCTCCGCGGACGACGATCGAGACGCGGCCGCGGAGCGCGAGGCGGAGGCGGAGGCGGAGACGGTCGCGGGGACGGAGGCGCTCGAGCGCGCCGCTGCGTCGAGGCCCCTCGACGCCACAGGCTGATGGCCCCGTCCTCGTGGTTCAGCGCGAGGCGTCGCCCGAGAAGCCACGGATGGCGCGGAGCCGAGCGCGCGCGTCGAGCTGAGCGAAGAGGTTCGCGAGGTGGATCGGTGGTGGGTTCGAGGTCGAGGACCGCGTGCGCGGCGCGCGTCGCTCGCAGGTGACGCGCGTGGCGCGCCAACCGAGCGCCTCGAGCGCTCCGTCGACGCCCGAGAGGACCGTGCCGCCGATGGCCACCTCGGCGGTGACCAACGCTCCCTGCTCGAAATAGAAATCCGCCGACGCGTCGCTTCCTCGCTCCAAGTGGAGCGCGCACACGCGCTGCTCGCAGACGATCAGGTGCACCAAACCGGCGAGGGTGACGCGCGCCGCTCGATGCGCGGTGGCGCGCACGGCGGCGTCGATCTCGGAGCAGAGCGAGTAGAGCTCCACCGGCTTCGGGATGCACAAGATCCCATCGGCGATCGGCAAGCCCGGCGCGGCGAACGCGCTCACCACGATCACCGGGACGGCGCTCCGGCGGACGAGCATCTCGCTCAGGAGCTCGATCCCGTCCCCGTCGCTCATCGCGAGATCGCTCACGACGCAGTCGACGCGCTCGCGCTCGAGCACGGCCAGAGCCTCCGCGCCGCTGGGCGCCTCGCGGACCGCGATCCCCGGGAAGCGCGCGGCGAGGGCTGCCACGACGGTCATGCGGAACAGCTCTTCGTCGTCGACCAACAAGACGACGGGAGGATCGGCGGCGGTCATGTGTGGGCTTCGATCGTCTTCGCGACGAGGAGGCGCGCCATCGCGGCGCTCACGCTGCTCGCGTCGAACCCCACGGCGAGGACGGCGTTCGTGAACGGCTTGCCCGAGCGCACGAGGTAGGTCGCGCTCTTCGTCGTGGCGACGACCTCGCCCGCGTCGTCTCCGAGCGCGGCGAATGCGGCGACGAGCGACCACGCGGCGCGCTCGTCGAGGTTGCCTCGCCGCTGCAGCACCTCCCCGGTGCGTGCGTCGAGCAGCGCGCAGCCGACGAGCAGCGGAATGGCGGCCGTGCGCTCGAACCAGTCGGAGACGTTCGTCGCCGACGCGGGCGGCGGGATCGACACGATCGCGGGGAGATCCGTGCGCGTCTGGATGCGCCGCTGCGGGCTGACCATCACCTCGTGCTCCTCGAACGAGAGCGAGCTCGTGAAGGGCCGAAACTCCTGCACGAAGGTCGCCGTCGCGATCGGACTCGCGAGGAGCGCGCCGAGCTCCACGCACAGGTGCTGACGCAGCGCGCTCCGCAGGTGCTCTCGGCTCACCATCCCCCACTCCACGAGGACGTCGCCGAAGTGTCGTCGGGTCGCGCGGCTCTCCTCCAGCACGTCTCGCCAGGACGCGTCGTCCAGCTCGACGCCCCAGCCCGCGAGGAGCGTGCGAATGGAGGTGGGGAGCGGGGTCCTGTGGATCCAGACCACCCGACCGTGATCGATGTGGATGCGCGCAGATTCGGCGCCGAGGCTGACGATCACCTCGCCGCTCGCGACGCGATCGATCGCCTCCCGGAGGACCGACTGCACCGTGGCGCGCTTCGCCGCCTCGAGGTGGCGGGCTGCGGCGGCGATGCGAGCGCCGAGCTCGCCCGGTTCGAACGGACGCCGCAGGACGTCGTCCGCGTCGGTGTCGGCCGGCGCGCTCGGACCGAGCAGCGCGAGGACGTACACGTCGGCCGGGAAGGACCGGCGCTTGCGCAGGGAGGCTCCGTCCGTGACGAGCACGACGCTCCGTCGAGGACTCTGCTCCAGCGCTTCGCGCGCAGCGTCGAGATCAGGGAACGACCGCACCTCGATGCCGGGGGTTCGCCAGCCGCTCACCGCCTGCTCGCCGCGGGAGCTCCGCGGGGGCCCGAGCGCGTCGGCGCTCGCGGACGCACCGACGAGCGCCTCGGTCGCGGGATCGAGCCCGATGGTGGCGACGAGCGTCGCGACGGTGGGCGCGATGGGGGTGTCGGGAACGGCGGTCGTCATGCTTGCCTTCAATCCTCGCGTTGGGGCTCGGATCCACGCGCCGACGGATCTCGCGAGAGCTCCTCGATCGCCATGTCGAGCGCAGGGTAGAAGCCCGCCTCCGGGGCGCGCTCCTCCTTCAGCGACGCGTACAGTCGAGCGGCGCCCCCACCGGCCGGCGGCAGCGCCGTCGCCGGGGCGCCTGCGAGCTCGGCGCGCACGCGCGACCGGGCGAGATCGAGCGCCCGCACCAGCGCACCACGCGCGCCGTCGGCCTCGATCGCGCTCGCGCCCGTCGCCATGCGCGGATCACACCCGACGCGGCGCGCGACCTCCTCCGGGTCGAGCGCGCCGTCGAGATCCTGTTTGTTCGCGACGAGCACCGTGGGCAGCGGAGGCGCGCCCTCGGACGCCATCACGAGCAGCTTCCAGGCGATCCGCCCCGCGCTACAACCAGCTGGCGTGCTCGCGCACACGAAGACGGCTGCGTCCGCAGTGCGCAGCACGCGGAGGCGCCGATCCGCGTACGACAGCTGCCCCGGTACGGAGAGGATCTCCGCGCGCGCAGGCACGTCGTCGACGTGGCCGACCTTCAGCTCGAGCCAATCGAAGTACAGCGTCCGGCCGCTCGAGCTCTCTTCGGGGACGATGATCTCCCCGCGAGCGCGCGATTCGAACGCTGTGCGAAGTGCGCGCAGAGTCGTCGACTTTCCGGCGGTCGCAGGCCCGTCGTAGACGATCCTGAGAACGATCTCGCCGCTCTCCCGATCGAAGCGCGCCATCGTCGAAGGTCGACCGTCTGCGCCTGCGGCGGAGCCGAAGGCGCCGGCCCTCAGATCCGCAGATCCTGCTCGACCGACTGGAGCTTCATGCGCGCGAGCGCGAGGTTGCCCTTCGACTTGTCGATCGCGAGGTAGATGAAGATGGACGGCATCACGCGGCTCGGACGGATGAGGTGCATCTGATCGTCCAGCGTGATGAGGATGTCCTGGATGCTTCCGTTGATGCCGAGCGACTTCATCGTCGACATCTTCGCCTTCACCACCTGACAGTTCCCGGCCGCTGCCATCTCCATGTCGAGCCGACCTTGGCCGCCGATGTGACCGAGCGACATGCCGCTCTCCCAGTCGGCCACCACCGCGCCGATCGCTCCATCCAGCTTCATGAGGTCTTCGAGCGTCTTCTTCACGTCTGCCATCTGCGAGATCTCCTTTCGGCGCACTTTCGCGGCGCCGCCCCGAGGCGAAGAGCAAGCCGCCTGCCATCGACGGACCCATTGTCTGCCAAGGCTTTGTCGACTTCGGCCCGGTCGGGGACCGCTCAAAATGATCAGCCGCTCGGAATGATCCGCCCGTTCACGTCGACGCACGCTCGAAGGAGAGCGTGCAGCACGTCCCGACGCCCTTCTCGCTGGTCAGGGACATCGTGCATTTCGTCAGTACCGCGTAGCGCTGCGCGAGCGCCAAACCGAGGCCGGTGCCCTTGGGCTTCGTCGTGACGAAGGGCCGGAGCGCCTGACGGAGCTCGTCCTCGGTCATGCCTATTCCGGTGTCGCGCACGGTGACGTGGACCGCGCGCGCCGTCGTCGTGCAGCCGAGCCGGATCTGGCGGATCACCCGCGAGGCCATGGCATCGAAGGCATTCGAAAGGAAGAGCAGCAGCGCTTGGTGGACGAGGCGCACGTCGGCGACGATCGTCGCGTCCTCGCCGGGATCGAGCTCGATGGTCGCACCGCGAGCGACGCACTCCTCGGCGGCGATGCGCACGAGGCGCTCGAGGAAAGGGCGGACCTCGAGACGATCGAGCGCCACCGACTCGGTTCGGTTGAAGGTCCGGAGGTTGTCGAGGAGCGTCTCCATCCTGCGGATCTCTCCGAGCGCGCGCGTGAGGAACTGCGTCCGTCGCTCGAGCGGCAGGTCCAGCGTCGGGTCGGTGAGCAAGGTGAGCGCGGCCTTGAGCGAGTTGAGCGGGTTGCCGAGCTCGTGGCGGATCCCCGCGAACACGTGACCCACGCTCTCGGCGATCTCGTTCGCCGCCGCGATGTGCTCGAGGCGCCGGTACTCCGTCACGTCGCGCATCACCATCAGCCCGGCGCTCATCCCATCCAACTCGACGAGGTGCATGTCGATGTGGACGAGGACCTCGGCGCCCGACTTGGTGCGGAGGCTCCCCTCCGCGCGATGCGGGTTCTCGGCGTCGAGGTGCATGCGCAGGAGGTCGGGCGCGTCCGCGCTCGGGTCCCCGAGCACCCCGACCGGTCGGCCGAGGATCTCTTCGTCGGCGTAGCCGAAGATCCGATGGAACGCAGGGTTCACGTACTCGACGACCAACGTCATGCCCTGCGGCACGACGACGACGATCGCCTCGTCCACGTTCTCCACCGCGATCTGCGCGAAGCGCGGAGCGAGGCCAGCCCGACGATCCGGCATTCAGCTCGCCGACCAATCGCTGAGCTTGCGGCGGAGCGTGGACACACCGATCCCGAGCGCCGCCGCGGCGACGGTGCGGTTGCCCCCGCAGAGCTCCAGGACGTGCTGGACGTGCTGGCGCTCCGCGCGCTCGAGCGAGAGGTCTTCCGCACGGCCCGCGTGCCGCTTGGTGCGCACGTCGCTGGGCGGCGGCGGCGGCAAGACCTGGGTCGACGCCGACAGGACGGTCGCACGCGCGACGCTCGCCGCGCGGACGAAACGCGAAGGCCAGAGCTCGTCGCTCGTGGCACCTCCCTGATGCTGGTGGAGCGCGCTCCGCTCGATCGTGTTCGAGAGCTCGCGGACGTTGCCCGGCCAACGATGCGCGCGCAGACGCGGGATCTCGCCCGGACCGAGGCGATAGCTCCTGCGGTCACGCGTGGAGAGCTGCGCGAGGATCGCGGTCGCGATCGCGTCGAAGTCGTCCCGCTCGCGCAGCGGCGGGAGCTCGATCCGCGCGACGTCGAGCCGGTGCAACAGGTCTGCGCGGAAGGCACCACGCGTGACCGCGTCGTCGATGTCGCGGTTCGTCGCGGCGAGCACGCGGACGCGCGACGAGCGCTGCGCCGAACCACCCACCCGCCGGAACTCGCCGTCGTCGAGGAACGTGAGGAGCTTGGTCTGCAGCGAGAGAGGGAGCTCGCCGATCTCGTCGAGGAACAGCGTGCCGAGCTCGGCGCGCTCGACGAGGCCTTGTCGTGACTCGGCCCCAGTGAACGCCCCGCGCTCGACCCCGAAGAGCTCCGCCTCGATGAGGGTCTCGGGGATCGCCGCGCAGTTCACCGCGACGAAGGGTCGGCTCGCATCCCCGAGCGCGTGCAGCGTGCGCGCGAGGTGCCCCTTCCCGCAGCCTGTTTCGCCCGTGATCAACACGGGGCACCGAGCGCGCGCGACCACGTCGAGCGACCCGTCGTAGAAATGGGTCGCCACCGTGATCGGCTCGGGTTCGGGCGCGCGGGCTGCAGCTCCAGGGTTGGAGGCGCCACGGCTCACGTCGATGACGGAGAGCAAATGGGCGAGGTCGATGGGCTTCGGGAGAAAGTCGATGAACCCCAAGCGCAGCGCCTCGATCGCTGCCTCCACCCGCGGGTTGGCCGAGATGAGGACGAGGCGCGTGCGCGCACCATCCACGTGCGACGCGATCGTGAGGCCGCTGCCATCCGGCAGCTGATGATCCGCGACGACGTAGTCGAATCGACGCGGCTCGTGCGCTGCGGCGTCGGCCAAGGAATACGCCGTCGCGACGGCGTAGCCGCGCGCTCGAAGACTCACGGCTGTCGCATCGGCGAACAGATCGTCGTCGTCGACGAGGAGCACTCGTGGGGCGGAAGGTGGGGGCTCGCTCACGGGGAAAGCAGTGGACACTGGATGGGAGCAACGGCTCACGCAAATACCGAACCGAAGCGGGTGTCCCCCCGATTCACCACGATACACGCATTACCTCCGTGGAGAGGCTTGCAGATCTGAGATCTATCCTATCGGGATGAGGCCTATTCACCTCAAACCGGCGCGCGGAGCGTCCGCCAAATCAGCCGGTCTTTACAAATCTTTACGCGAGATCAGCGGACACTCGTCGACGTCGAGTTCCACTCGATGCGACGCTCGCGGGAGGCGCGTCTCCGGCAGCACGACGAGCCTGCCACCCGCGAGCATCGGTGGACCCGGGGACGCGGTGCTGCTCGACACTCGCGCAACCCAGAATCAGCGCGCAGGAGGCAGCGGGCGCGAAGGGCCGAGCGGACATTGCGCCTTCAGCGGGCTGGGCTCGACAGGCTTACAGTCCAGTCGATGGCGATCGACGCGAGCGCCACGGAGAGCACGCCAGGATCCTTCGCCGCGAACGACTCCGCCTCCGACGCCCGCTCGGCAAAGCCATGATCGGCGCCCGCAATCTCGACGAAGGTGCCCATACCGGGCGCGCCCTCGTTGACGCACGCGGCGACGAGCTCGTGGTCGTCGCGGAACGCGAGCCAATCGCAGCTCCCCCACGCCGCGAGCACCGGGACGCGGGCCGACGCGAGCTGCTCCGGGATTGGCGTCTCCGCGACTTCCTGCCAATAGCGAATCGGACGCCCCCGCATTCTTCCGCGAGCATCCAGTCCGTAGAGAGAGGGATTGTCTGCCACATCGGGCAGCCGCTCGCGCACCTCGTCGAGCGGCATGCGCGCGACGATCGCGAGCGCGTGGAAGCGCTGGAGCGCACGCAGCGCGCGATCCTGATCGGCGAGCGAGACGCCGCCGAGCGACCATTGTCTGCGACAGCTCTCGTCGAAATACTCGGTCCACGTCTTCGCGCCTCCGCCGTAGACAATCATCCCCCGAGGGCTCACCGCGTTCTCGGCGACGAGCGCGCCGCCGATCACGGCGCCCAGGCTGTGCGCGAAGAGCGCTCCGCCGTTCGCCTCGAGGCCCTCGAATCGTTGGGTCTCCCGGAAGGCGGTCGCGTAGATCGCTTGCTCGTCGGCGAGCCCGAGCTCCTCCAGCGGCGGCCCTTCGCTGTCCCCAGCGCCAGGGCGGTCGACGCGGACGAAGGCGATCCCGCGGCGCGCGAAGGCCGCAGCGAGCGCCGACAGCGGTCTGTCGGAGCGGGGACCACCATCGACGCTCGCGGCTCCGTGACCCTGGACGTAGAGCATCCACGGCGATGGCCCCGACGCGCCTCGCGGGAGCGTGACGATGCGCCGGAGGCGCGCGCCCTCGTGCTCGATCGCGTCGTAGACGACGTCGCAGCCATCGTGGGCTTCGACCGGCTTGGGAGCGGCTTCGACCCGGATCTCGCGCTCCGCGCCCGCCTCGGCTCGCAGCAGGAGGACGACCTCCTCGCGCTCCACGACGGCCCCCATCCGAGCTCGCACGACGAGCGCCGAGACCGCCCGTTCGCCATCGATCCCCACGATGACGTCCCCCACCGCGACGCCTGCGCGTGCGGCCGGCGTTTCGGGCGCGACGCGCGTCACCCGCACTTCACCGTCGCGCTCGTCGAGGGCGAATCCGAGCAGCCCCTTGCGCGGGAGCTTCATCGTCGGTCGCCCAGGACTCGGGTTCGACGCCTCAGACGAGGTCTTCAGCGGAGAGGAACGGCGGCAGACCGTATCGCGTCGTCGGTGCGCTGACCTTGTGGCTCGAGGGGGGAGGCGCGGGGTTCGTGCGGCTGGTCGCTGTCGCTGTCGCGACTGCGGTGGCCGTGGCGGTGGCGGTGGCGACGGGTGTGGTGCTCGCCGCGGCAGAGGCCGTCGCGGGGGTCGTCGCCGTCGCGGCGGCGGTGGTCGTGGGCGCCGGGGTCTGGATCGCAGCGGTCGCGGTGGCGGTCGCCGTGGTCTCGGGCGTCGTGCTCGCGGCTGTGTCGGGCGTCGTCTGCGCGGGCGTGCTCGAGCACGCAGCGACGGTGATGGACGCCGCCATGAAGGCGATCGCGCGCTTCGTGCGCGGGATGTTTCGGTCGACCTCGGGCCGATCCGCCGGGAGCGCAGCGGCGCAAAACGGACACGAAGCGTCGGTGATCCGGACATGACGTCCGCACGAGACACAGGGGCTGAGCGATGCCATGGGCGTCACCATAATCCCATCCGGCACGCGCGCGCCAGCCGGTCCTCACGCTGCGTGATACGTTGCTCGCGCCATGGACGCCGTGCTGCCCCCTCGAAAGAGAGGCCTTCCGATCGCGCCGCTCGCCGACCCAGCGAAGCGCAGGTTGCCGCTCAACACGGACGCGCTCGCGATGGATCGCCAGGTGCGCCCGACCTACGCCGTCTGGGAGCTCACGCTCCGCTGCGATCTCGCGTGCCGGCACTGCGGCTCACGCGCGGGTCGGGCGCGTCCCGAGGAGCTCACCACCGCGGAGGCGCTCGACCTCGTCGATCAGCTCGCAGCGCTCGGTGTCCTCGAGGTCTCGCTGATCGGCGGCGAGGCGTACCTCCGGGACGATTGGGCGATCGTCGCGAAGGCGGTCCGCGATCACGGCATGGACGTGAACATGGTGACCGGCGGCCGCGGCTTCACGCCTGAGCGCGTCGAGCAGGCCAAGAGCGTCGGCATCAAGAACATCAGCGTCTCCGTGGACGCGCTGGAGGCCACACACGACGCGCTGCGCGGCGTGAAGGGCAGCTTCCAGAGCGCGTTCGCCGCGCTCGCGGCAGCGAAGGAGGCCGGCCTCGCGATCGCCGCGAACACGCAGATCGCTCGGCCCGCGCTGCGCGAGATCGAGCCGCTCGCCGCGCTCCTCGCAGACCAAGGCATCTACGCGTGGCAGGTCGCGATGACCGCGCCGATGGGCCGCGCCGCGGACGAGCCGGAGCTCATCCTCGAGCCCTATCAAGTGCTCGAAGTGCTCGCGATGCTGGCGCGCATCCATCCGCGCCTCAAAGAGCGCGGCATCAAGATCTGGCCCGGCAACGACATCGGATACTTCGGTCCGTACGACTCGTTGCTTCGTTCGCACATGCCCGGAGGCCACATGGCCCCCTGCGGCGCAGGCCGGGCGACGCTCGGGATCGAAGCCGACGGGACCATCAAAGGTTGCCCGTCCCTGCCGACCTCGGCGTACGCAGGCGGCAACATCAAGGACGAGAAGCTCGTGGATCTCTGGGAGCGCGCCGAGCCGATCCGCTTCACGCGCGGCCGTACCGAGAAGGATCTCTGGGGCTACTGCCGCACCTGCTACTACGCCGAGGACTGCCTCGGCGGCTGCTCGTGGACCGCGCACACGCTGTTCGGCCGCATCGGCAACAACCCGTTCTGCCACCACCGCGCGCTCGAGCTCCTCCGCGAAGGAAAACGCGAGCGCCTCGAGCTCCGGACGCCAGCCGAGGGGAAGCCCTTCGATCACGGCGTCTTCGAGTGCATCGTCGAGGACTGGCCCGAGGCCGAGCGCGCGCGCGCCGAAGAGCTCGCGCGCACCGGTCAAGGCTGGCTGCGCGACTGAGGAGCCCTACCCTCCTAGCGTAGGAAGCGTTCGATCGAGGTCGCGAGCGCGACGGGCGTTTCGAACATCGGGTAGTGGCCAGCGTTGGAGAACGTCTCGAGCGTCGCGTTCGGGTACGCGGGGAGGATCGCGGCCTTCACCGTCTCGGGTCCGAGCGCGGGATCATGCTCGCCGGCGATGAGGAGGAACGGCGTTGTCTTGCCCTGAATCTCGGCGGCGAAGTTCGTCTTCGCCCACGCGATCAGGTACGCGGCGAAGGCCTCCTTGGTGCTGTTCTCCTGCGAGTGCGCGAGCATCTTGTCGAGCCACACCTTGGTGAGGCGCTTGCCCGTCGTGAGATCGAGGATCCCGTGGCGCGCGGCGGGCGTCTCGGCGGCAGATTGGAAGAAGCCCCAGGTCGCGTCGTCGAAGGGGACGCCGGACGCGGGCACGGGGCTGATCCCGACGAGCTTGCGGACGCGATCGGGCGCGTCCGCGAGCACGCGCTGAACCGCCATCCCGCCCATCGAGTGACCCACGAGGTCGAACGTCTTCCAGTCGAGCGCGTCCGCGAGCGCGAGCGTGTCCGCGGCGATCTCCTTCATCGTGAAGTCGCCCTTCGCGTCCTTGGATCCGCCGTAGCCGCGGTAGTCCATGAACGCGTACGTGAAGGCCGCCGTGTCGAGCGAGTCGATGAAGGGTCCCCACCCGGTCGCCGACCCGAACCAGCCGTGCAGGCAGATGACGTGGCGGTCCCCATTTCCGACGAGCTTGTAGTGGTTTGGCATGACCCGATGATGCGACGTGCGCGAGGCCGATGGAAGCCGTAGGATGCCGCCTCCGATGGGAACCCCCATGCGGTTCGTGCTCGACGAGCAATACCAGTTCGTCGAGGCCTTCTTCGACGGCTGCGAGCTCCGTACGCTCGCCGACGTGATGGCCTGGCGCACCGGCGTGGAGCGCGAGCTCGCACGCTTCGGACACAAGGTGGAGCTGCTCATCAACCTCGACGGCCTCGTCGTTCGTCCGAGCGCAGCGCGCGCGTTCGGGGAGCACCGCTCCCAGGTCCTCTCGCAGTTCGTGAACCGCAGCTTCCGCTATGGCGGAGACGCAGCGACGCGCACGTCCGTGTTCACGAGCTCCGTGTTCACGGGCGCGGACGCGAACGTCTACCCGTCGCGCTCCGCGGCGCTCGCCGCGCTCCTCGAAGCGCGCCGGAACGACGGGTAGGCGGGCACATGGGGCTCCAGTGGTACCCGGGCCACATGACGAAGGCCCGGCGCGAGCTCGCGAAGCGCATCGCCGCCGAGGATCTCGTCATCGAGGTGCTGGACTCCCGCATGCCCGCGGCGAGTTCGAACCCGGTCCTCACCGAGCTCCGCGGCGACAAGCCCTGCATCAAGGTCCTCACGAAGAGCGATCTCGCGGACGCAGCGGTCACCGCGGAGTGGATCCGCTATTTCGAATCCGAGCCGAGGGTGACCGCGTTCCCATCGACGACGGAGCGACCGCAGGAGACGCGCAAGCGCGTCGACGAGCTCGCGCGCGCCGCGGTCGGACCACGCGGCAAGCACAAGCCCATTCGCGCCGTCGTCGCCGGCGTCCCGAACGTCGGCAAGTCGACGCTCATCAACACGCTGATGGGCCGAGACGTCGCGAAGGTCCGCGACAAGCCCGCGGTCACGACGGCGCAGCAGACGGTGACGCTCGCGACCGGCATGGTGCTGACGGACAGCCCCGGCCTCATGTGGCCGAAGATCGACGACGAGACCGGCGCGATGCGGCTCGCGCTCGCCGGCTCGATCCCCGACACGGCGATCGACTACCTCACCGTCGCGCTCTTTGGCGGAGCGTTCTTCCTCGAGCACGCCGCGGCTGGACTCCTCGCGCGCTACAAGCTTGCCGCTTTGCCAGGGACGCCGACCGCGCTCCTCGAGGAGATCGGCAAGCGGCGCGGCGCGCTTCGCGCAGGCGGCGTGATCGATCTGCACAAGGCGTCGGAGGTGCTCGTACACGAATTTCGATCGGGCGCGCTCGGACGTATCAGCCTCGAAGCGCCTCCGCGTTAAACTGGCGCCATGACTTCTCTCAAGGTGGGGGCGCTCCTGGCGGTGCTGGGGTGCGGGGTGGTCGCGGGCTGCGAAGAGTTCACTGGACCGACGTCTGCGTCGGGGACCGGCGGGGGCTCGGGATCGTCGGCGTCGACCATGTCCGGCACCACGACGATGTCGACGAGCTCGACTACGTCGACGACGTCGACCATGTCGACGACGGACGCCTCGTCCTCGACAGGAATGCCCGACCCGTGCGACGTGGTCGACGGCGCGGCGATCCCCGGTAGTTGTGGCGTGTTCGTGGCCGAAGGCGCCAATGGCGTCGGGACGCAAGCGAGCCCGTTCGGGTCGATCGTCGCAGCGCTCGCGGTGGCGACTCCGGCCGGTCAGCCCGTTTATGTCTGCTCCGGCCAGTTCAGCGAATCGCTGACAGTCTCCGAGGGGGCGACGGTCTACGGCGGTATCGATTGTTCGGCCGGGTGGCATTGGGTCGCCACGCCGAGCGCCGCGCAGCGAACCTTGGTATCGCCCACGTCGGGCGTCCCGCTCGTCGTGGCGCACGATCCCTCCGCGTCGACGGTGGCGCACGTGTTCGGGTTCACCTTCCACGCCCCGGCCGGAGCCGCAGCAGGCGAGTCGTCGATCGCGGCGATCGTCCAGGCCGCGCCAGTGAAGTTCGAACAATGTCGGTTCGAGGCGGGTGCTGGGAAGGACGGGACGGACGCGGTGCAAAACGGCGCCGCCGCAGCCGCTGGCGGTTTTGGAAACAACGGCGAGGCTGTTTTTCAGACGACGTGCTCACCAGATCAGACTGGCACGCTCGATGGCGGCGCCGCGAAGAGCAACCCGAGCTGCCCTGCGAGCATCGGGGGCGCTGGTGGAAAGGGTGGCGACGGGTCCGGAAGCGACGGCCTGTTCGGCGCGGACGGGGCGCCCCTGGATGCGGCACAAGCGCCCAAGGGGAAAGGAGGGAAAGGACAGGCATGCATCGCCATGCTTTGTCCGGTCTGTGAGATCGGCCACGATGGGATCGACGGCGGGGACGGAGGCAAAGGGGCGGCTGGCATCGGCACCGGAGCGCTCGTCGGTACGACCTTTGTCGGGGTCAGCGGTGGTCCCGGAGGCGACGGAACGATCGGCGGTGGTGGCGGCGGCGGCGGCGGTGCCCGCTCGACGGATGGCTGCCGGGCAGACAGCGGCGGCTCCGGCGGCGCAGGGGGATGTGCCGGCGTGGGCGGCCCCGGCGGAACCTTCGGCGGCTCGAGCATCGCGCTCGCCATCGTGGATACGGCGAATTTCACGTTCGTAGGCTGCACCGCTTCGTCGGTCCAAGCAGGCCGCGGTGGCAATGGCGCTCCTGGGATCGTTGGTGCCATGGGGGGAGCCGGCGGCCTTGGCGGCGATCACAACGTCACACTCGCCTACACCACGGACGCATGCAGCGGCGGCAAGGGTGGCAAGGGCGGCGACGGTGGTCACGGCGGAGGTGGATCCGGCGGACACTCGGTCGGCTTGATCTGCGTGAACACGACGTGCGACTCCACCGGGCTCACGTTCGACCCCGTCATGCAGTCCTTCGCGGGTGCGGCCGGCGTCGGCGATGGAACGAACGATGGCAGCCCTGGGCAAGCCGTCGAGACCCTCACGTTGCCTTGATGGGGCTGACGCTGGGCAGATCCCCGTCGAGCGAGAAGAGCTGCACGTTCGCGACCGCGATGCGGCGGCTCTTCGCCGAGCGCGCGACGAGCGCGCGCAGATCCCGATAGTAGGCGAGGTGCAGCTCACGAATGGCGGCGAGCGTCGGCTCGTCGGTCGTGAACACCAGATAGGAGAACTGTCCGTCCCGACCCGCGCGGATGCGGGCCCCTGCGTCGTCCGTCCAATAGGCGCGGAGGTTCCGCGCGGCGCTCGGATCAAAGCGAGTGGTGTCGACGGAGCGAGAGCGCTCCAGCTGCCAACGCGCGCCGTCCCACCGGATCACGTCGGCGCGGGCGAGGTCCTCGAGCGTGCGTGTCTCCTGGTCGAGCGAGATCCCGAGCCGGTCGGCTATCCAGCCCCTTTCCAGCACATTGGGATCCTAAGCTTAGAATTCCACGTGGACAAGTTGTCG